>Ga0209223_10001548_pt1 | contig 24775 bp, 27 predicted proteins | sample COG_06_FD_184750 | JGI IMG/M metagenome (GOLD analysis project Ga0209223, IMG submission 184750) | Pelagic Microbial community sample from North Sea - COGITO 998_met_06 (SPAdes) (version 2) | ecosystem: Environmental > Aquatic > Marine > Neritic zone/Coastal water | place: Helgoland, sampling...
GTCAGCTCTAAATAACTCCAAGCTCTTTAGAAGACTTCAATTTTCCATTTTTTTCATGTGGAGCTTAACTAGTACAACACAAACTTAAAATCATAAAAATTAATATAAGTGACTACCGGTGGTAGTCTAAATATTTGAAAGTATCGCTATAAAAAAAAGAAATAAATATTTGAAAATATCTAAAAGACATATTGCAAAATCGTTGACATGGAGATTTATAGGAACCATTGACACCCTTCTATTTGCATGGCTGATTACTGGGGATTTAAATGAAGGTCTTAGCATCTCAGGGATTACCACATTTACAAAATTAGTTTGGTATTATGTGCATGAGCGCTGGTGGTTTAATTCTTCAATTTTAGACTCGAACAAACGCCATTTAATAAAAACCTTTACTTGGCGCGGGGTAGGTACTTTAGACACCATTTTTTTTGGTTGGCTAATTACAGGAAATCCACTTACAGGATTAAAAATTGGAGGTATAGAAACTGCGTCTAAAATGCTGCTTTATTTTGGCCATGAGAAATTGTGGTATAAAATTAATTACGGTTTAGATAAACGCAACAGAGCAAAACGTCTTAAGAAACTTCAAGCCCATAGGAATATAAATAAATCATGAGTTTAAACACCGTAAAACACAACTACAAAACCACCAAACGTCAACGGGAAGCCTTACACGGACACAAATCCTATTTGATTTGGTTTACAGGCTTGTCTGGGTCTGGAAAATCTACTCTAGCCAATTTGGTTGAGATTGCCTTGCATAAGCAAGGTTTATCTACTTATATCTTAGATGGCGATAACATTCGTAAAGGAATTAACAAAGATTTAAGTTTCGCTCCTGATGACCGAACAGAGAACATACGACGCATCGCCGAAATTAGTAATTTGATGCTAGATGCTGGTGTAATTACTTTAGCTGCTTTTATATCGCCTTATATCAAAGACCGCCAAGAAGTTCAACAAATTGTGAGTAAAGATAATTTCATTGAAATTTTTGTAAACACCTCGCTAGAGGAATGTGAAAGAAGAGACGTAAAAGGCCTCTACAAAAAAGCGCGATCTGGAGAAATTAAAAATATGACAGGTATTTCTGCTCCTTATGAAGCTCCAGTAAACCCAGATTTAGAGGTAATTACTGATGGTCAATCCATCGAAGAAAGTTTAGAAATCATCATCAATTTTATAAATAAAAAGTTAAAACCGAGCACATGAGTAATTATGTAATCAATCATTTACGTGAGTTAGAATCTGAGGCAATCTTTGTGATTCGAGAAATAGCAGCTCAATTTGAGAATCCTGTTTTGCTGTTTTCTGGAGGAAAGGATTCCATTTTGCTAACTCATTTGGCAAAAAAAGCCTTTTATCCTGCAAAAATGCCATTCCCTTTAATTCATGTGGATACAGGGCATAATTTTCCTGAAACCATTGCTTTTCGCAATGCTTTGGTAGAAGAATTAGGCGTTCAATTAATCGTTGGTTCTGTGCAAGAATCGATTGACAAAGGACGTGCTAAAGAAGAAACAGGTGCAGATGCGTCTCGTAATGCCTTACAGATTGTCTCTTTGTTAGATACTCTAGAAGAACACAAAGTGGATGCTGCTATGGGGGGTGCACGACGTGACGAAGAGAAAGCACGTGCCAAAGAGCGTTTCTTCTCACACCGTGATGAATTCGGACAATGGGACCCTAAAAACCAACGTCCAGAATTGTGGAACCTTTTCAACGGACGAAAAAATTATGGTGAACACTTTCGTGTGTTTCCTATTTCTAACTGGACAGAAATGGATGTATGGGAATACATAAAATTAGAAAATATTGTTTTACCCTCACTGTATTTTTCACATCAACGTGATTGCGTAGTTCGTGATGGTGTCATTTTAGCAAATTCTGAATTTATCAAATTAAAACCAGGTGAAGAAGTAGTGAATATGACCATTCGCTACAGAACTTGTGGAGATATGCCTATTACAGGTGCTGTAGAATCTGAGGCAGATGATTTAACGAAGATCATTGAGGAAATAGCTACAACGAGAACCACTGAACGAGGCGGACGAGCAGACGATAAACGAGCCGAAACTGCCATGGAAGATCGAAAAAAACAAGGTTACTTTTAATAAATATAGAAATGGAATACACAGATATTGAGTTATTAAGGTTTACCACCGCAGGCAGTGTCGATGATGGAAAAAGCACCCTTATAGGAAGATTGTTATATGATAGTAAATCAATCTTTCAAGACCAGTTAGAAGCTGTTGAGGAATCTAGTAAAAATAAAGGTTTTGATTACGTAGATCTATCATTATTAACAGATGGTTTGAAGTCTGAACGTGAGCAAGGTATTACAATTGATGTAGCCTACAGATATTTTGCCACGCCAAAACGTAAATTTATTGTGGCCGATACCCCAGGACACATCCAATATACTAGAAATATGGTTACAGGGGCTTCTACTGCCAATCTAGCCATTATTCTGATTGATGCACGAAAAGGGATGCTAGAACAAACGCACCGTCACTCATTTATTGCCTCTTTATTGCGCATACCTCACGCCATTGTTTGTATCAATAAAATGGATTTGGTAGATTATAGTGAGAAAGTGTATGATAATATTGTAGCTGATTTTAAGGCGTTTTCATCTAAGTTAGACATTCAAGATATTCAGTTTATCCCTATCTCTGCATTGGTTGGAGATAATGTAGTCAATACATCTGAAAATATGGATTGGTATAAAGGAAGTACATTGATGTACCATCTCGAAACGGTTCATATTTCTAGTGATTACAATCATGTAGACTGCCGTTTTCCTATTCAATCGGTTATTCGTCCACATACCCTAGAAAATCAAGATTTTAGAGGCTTTGCAGGTCGTATTGATGGAGGTGTTTTTAAGCCTGGTGACAGAGTAAAAACTTTGCCTTCTGGATTTGTCTCAACAATTAAAACCATTGAATTAAATGGTGAACAGATTTCTGAAGCCTATACGCCTATGTCGGTTACGATGACTTTGGAAGATGAGATAGACACCAGCCGTGGCGACATGATTGTGCGCGAAAATAATGTTCCTGAAGTAGGACAAGACCTAGAAGTATTGGTAACCTGGATGAGTAGCACTCCGCTACAAGCACGTACAAAAGTAGTTATCAAGCACACCACCAATGAGTGCATGGGGATGGTGAAAGAATTAAAGTATAAGGTAGATATAAATACGTTGCACCGTATAGAAGGTATAGATAAAATAGAGATGAATGGCATCGGTCGTATTTCTATACGTACATCGAAGCCCCTGTTTTATGATGAATACAGAAGAAATCGACAAACAGGATCTGTGATTATCATAGATGAACAAACCAATGAAACTATAGGAGCAGGGATGATTATTTAATAATGAAACAGTTCTTAAACACAGCTATTACCGCTGCTTTAGAAGCCGGTAAGGCCATCTTAAAAATTTATCATTCTGGCACCTTTGATGTAGAAATTAAAGGAGACAACTCTCCTTTGACAAAAGCAGATACCTCCTCTCACAATGTGATAATGTCTTTTTTAACAAAGACTAATATTCCTGTACTTTCTGAAGAAGGAAAAGGAATACCTTATGAAGAACGTAAAGATTGGAAACAGCTCTGGATTGTAGACCCTATCGATGGCACTAAAGAATTTATAAAACGAAACGGAGAGTTTACTGTAAACATTGCCTTAATAAAAGATCAAAAGCCTTTAATCGGGGTAATTTTTGTACCTGTAACCGGTGAATTGTATTTTTCTAGTAAAGACATGGGTGCTTTTAAGGTGCTTGTCGATCTGGAAAATTTTGATATTGAAACATTAATATCAAAAGGGAACCAATTACCATTAGAAAGAGAAGACAAAACTTTTACTGTAGTGGCAAGCAGATCTCATATGTCTGCAGAAACAGAAATCTATGTACAAGAGATGCGAGACATACACGGCGTGGTGAAATTAATCTCTAAAGGAAGCTCTTTAAAACTATGTATGGTAGCAGAAGGTCAAGCAGATTGCTATCCACGTTTTGCACCCACCATGGAATGGGATACCGCAGCAGGTCAAGCCATATGTGAGCATGCAGGATTCGAGGTTATAGATTGGAGTACCAAGCAAGGTATGTCATACAATCGTGAGGAGTTGTTGAATAATTGGTTTTTGGTAAAATAATAAAAATGAAAAACATTTTAATTACAGGAGGCGCTGGTTTTATTGGATCTCACGTTATCAGGCGATTTGTGAATAAATATACAGACTATCATATCTATAACCTAGATGCACTTACCTATGCTGGTAATCTAGAAAACCTAAAAGATGTAGAAGCGCGGTCGAATTATACATTTTTATATGGAGATATCACTGATGAAAATTATATAAATTCCATTTTTAAACAATACCAATTTGAAGATGTAATCCACCTAGCCGCAGAATCTCATGTAGATCGATCTATAACTGATCCTTTAGGTTTTGCTAAAACAAATATCTTGGGTACCATGATTTTATTAAATGCTTTTAAAGAATTGTGGAATACCAATTGGGAAGGAAAGCGGTTTTATCATGTGAGTACAGATGAGGTCTACGGTTCGCTTGGAGAACTAGGCTTGTTTGAAGAAACTACCTCTTATGATCCGAACTCACCTTACTCTGCCTCCAAAGCGAGCTCAGACCACTTTGTTAGAGCTTACGGAGAAACCTACGGCTTACCTTATGTGATTTCTAATTGTTCTAATAATTATGGCCAACAACAATTTCCAGAAAAATTAATTCCTTTATTTATAAATAATATATTAAATGATAAGGCACTACCGGTTTATGGAGATGGCAATTATACACGAGATTGGTTGTATGTAATTGACCATGCTATTGCCATTGATCTGGTATTTCATAAAGGGACAAATCATGAAACTTATAATATTGGTGGTTTTAACGAATGGAAAAATATTGATTTGGTGAAAATATTGTGCCAGCAAATGGATCAAAAATTGGGTCGCGCTTCCGGCTGCAGTGAAAAATTAATTACTTATGTAAAAGATAGGCCAGGGCATGATTTACGATATGCCATTGACGCCTCAAAAATCAATAAAGAATTAGGTTGGAGCCCAACAGTTACTTTTGAGGAAGGACTCTCAGAAACCATTGATTGGTATTTAAACAATGAAGATTGGTTAGAGAATATCGCCTCTGGAATTTATCAAAATTATTATAAACAACAAAATAAATAAGCATTGAAAGGAATTATTTTAGCAGGTGGCTCGGGTACACGTCTATACCCCATCACAAAAGGTACGTCTAAACAATTATTGCCTATTTACGACAAACCGATGATATATTATCCATTATCGGTATTAATGCAATCTGGTATCAGAGAAATACTGATCATTTCAACACCCGAAGATCTTCCAAATTTTGAACGTCTTCTCGGAAGCGGACACGAATTAGGAATTAAATTATCTTATAAGGAGCAACCCTCTCCTGATGGTCTTGCACAGGCATTCATCATTGGAGAGGAGTTTATAGGAAATGATGATGTTTGTCTAGTTTTAGGAGATAATATTTTCAATGGACATGGTTTTTCAAAACTTTTAGATCAATCCATAGTTAATGTTCAAGATCAAAAAATGGCGACTGTATTTGGATACTATGTCAGTGATCCAGAGCGATATGGTGTGGTTGAGTTTGATAACGAAGGAAAAGTACTCTCAATTGAGGAAAAACCATTACATCCAAAGAGTAATCATGCAGTTGTTGGTCTCTATTTTTATCCCAATTCAGTCGTAGAGATTGCAAAAAATATAAAACCAAGTGATAGAGGTGAACTTGAAATTACAACTGTTAATCAAGAATATTTAAAAAGGGGTGAGTTAAAAGTTGAGCTTATGGGAAGAGGTTTTGCTTGGTTAGATACTGGTACTCATGAATCTCTAATTGAAGCATCAAACTACATTAAAATGATTGAGAATAGACAAGGTCTAAAGGTAGCATGTCTAGAAGCGATTGCATGTGAAAAAGGCTACATTAACAAAGACCAACTTAATAAATTAGCAAAACCCCTAATAAATAATGGATATGGTCAGTATTTAATTCAGCGAGCTAAAGAATTATAAAATGAAGTTTACAAGATTATCAATTCCAGATGTGATATTGTGCGAGCCACAAGTTTTTGGGGATGATCGAGGTTATTTTTCTGAAACATTTAGAGAAGATAAGTTAGAAGAATTTTTGGGCTTTAATATTGCTTTTTGTCAAGATAATGAATCCAAATCTACCTATGGTGTATTAAGGGGGCTACATTATCAATTAGCGCCGCATGCTCAAACCAAATTAGTGAGGGTTATACAAGGAGCTGTTTTAGATGTGGCTGTTGACATTAGGAAAGGTTCACCAACATTTGGACAGCATATTGCAGTAGAATTAACGGAAAAAAATAAAAATCAGTTATTGGTTCCTAGAGGTTTTGCTCATGGATTTGTAGTACTTAGTGAAGAAGCTGTATTAGCCTACAAAGTAGATAATTACTATAGCCTAGAATGTGACAGAGGTATTGCTTTTGACGATAAACAGCTTTCTATAGAATGGCAATTAAAAATAAACGAATTAAAATTATCAAAAAAAGATATGACACAGCCTTTGTTTAAAAGTGTAAAGTACTTTGACAATTCAATTAATTTATATGAATAATGTACTTGTTACTGGTGGTAATGGTCAGCTAGGCTCGGAGCTCAGAGAAATTTCCCTTAATTACCCTGACCATAACTTTATATTTACGGATGTCGCTGACTTAGATATCACAAACCATGCTGCCGTTAAAGAGTTCATCAAATTAAACAACTTCAATGTCATTATAAACTGCGCAGCCTATACAGCGGTTGACAAAGCTGAATCTGAAACTGAATTAGCAGATCAAATAAATCATCTTGCAGTAGCTAATTTTGCAAGATTATCAAAAGATAATAATATTAAACTAATTCATATTTCTACAGATTATGTTTTTGATGGTAAAAATCACGTTCCTTATCAAGAAACAGACAAGCCAAATCCACAATCTGTCTATGGGCAAACTAAATTAGATGGTGAGTTGGCGATTCAGAAAATAAAGCCAGCCAATACAATTATTATTCGTACTTCTTGGGTCTATTCTAACTATGGAAATAATTTTGTAAAAACCATGCTTCGCTTAGGGGAAGAAAGAAAAGAATTAGGAGTAATTGTTGATCAAATTGGTACTCCAACGTATGCGAGAGATTTGGCCAAGACAGTTTTAGAGATTTTTCCTAATACAAATAATAAAAATGTAGAGTTATTTCATTACTCTAATGAGGGTGTTTGCAGTTGGTATGATTTTACAAGTGCTATTTTTGAGATAAAAGGTATTAACGTGAAAGTAAATGCTATTGAAACATTTCAATACCTAACAGCTGCTAAAAGACCATCTTATAGTGTATTAAGCAATAGTAAAATTAAAAATAAATTTCAAATCGATATCCCATATTGGAAAGATTCTTTGATAGTTTGTTTACAAAGATTAAATGTTCAAAAACAATCTAATGCTTAAAAAAATCACTTCCAAATTAGATATTCATACATTAGAGGTGCTTGTCAAGTCTTCCAAAACCACGTTTGTTAAGATAGCTGGTATGATTGCGCTCCTCTTAGTGAGTATTTTTTTAGGACGTACTTTAGGTTCTGAAGGATTGGGAATAGTGAATTTTGCCAATAAATTTCGAATAATATTACTAGTTTTTACCATGTTTGGCTTTCAGAATGTCATAATCAAATTTATTGCCATTGGTAGAGGAAAACTTGATAATCAAGCCATTGCTTCAGCTTTAAAAACAAGTGTAATTTTTAATGGTTTACTTTCATTACTCATTGCTTGTATAGGAGCTATTTTATTACCGATTATTTTAGATATATGGTCAGGAAATCAAGACTTATACATTCCTTTATTGATTGTCTTTTTTATGCTTATTCCACAAACCATTTCAAGGGTTTACGCTTCAGCTTTAAATGGCTTTGGTAAAATATGGCAGTCTAATTTGGTAAACCAAACTTTAAACATTCTGTTGGTAGGAATAGGACTTTTAATTTATGGGAGTTTTGATATTCAATTTACTCCAATTAGCGTATTGGTATTATATGGGATTGGTCAAATTTGTATAGTATTAATAGTTCTAATGTTATGGAAGCAAACTTTTAGAAGTAAAATTAAAGGAGGCTTTAATTTGAAGCCTATGTTTAAAATGGCGAAACCAATGTTGTTGGTATCAGGAACGGGGGTCCTTGCGAGTAATACAGATACTTTAATGTTGGGAGTTTTGGGTTCTTTTAAGGATGTGGGTATTTACAGTGTGGCGGCACAATTAGCTTTGTTAACTTCTTTTTTCTTGCAAGTTTCTAATTTGGCAATTTCTCCAAAATTAGCAAGTTTATTTAATGAATCTAAAATAAGCGAAATGCGTGTTATGGTTCAGCGGGTAACCAAAGGTTTAGGAATATTAGCGTTACTATTTGTTCTATGTTTTGTGTTATTTGGGCAACGGTTAATAGGTTTTTGGGGGGCAGAATATCAAGGAGCATATTTGGTTTTGCTAGTGCTATCTATTGGGCAATTTTTTAATATTGCATCAGGTTGTTCTGGCTTATTACTGGTAATGTGTGGTTTTGAAAAAATTGAGGGATATATTTCTATTTCAGCGTTGTTTATAAACATCACATTGAATGTTCTATTAGTAAAAAATTATGGTGCTTTAGGTGCGGCATTAGCAACTTCTACTACAATAACCTTGATGAACATTTCAAGAGTAATATTTGCGAATAAAAAAACAGGAATTCTAACAATACCTTTTTTTATCAATAAATCATGAAAATAGCACACTTAATTGAAGCTGGACGTTTCGGAGGCCCTAATAGAACTATAATTGAAGTGAGTAAGGCGTTAAAGAATGAACATGAATTTATTGTTATTTCGGGTAAAGACGACTCAGAACAATTTCGCTTAGAATTAGATTCAATAATGGTAGATTCATTTTTTTTTCCTTTGACTAGGTTAAGGTTTAGTTTTAAGGTATTTGTCAAATATATTGTCAGATTTTTATATGAGACAATTTTAATTTATCAAACCCTTAAAAAGGAGCAAATAGATGTTATTCATAATCATACGTATTTAGATTTTAAAGGAGTAATAGTTGGTCGCTTATTAAATAAACCTGTAGTTTGGCATTTACATTCTAGTATTTTACCCAATATAATCAAGCCTATTTTTTTATTTTTTTTAAAAATACATAAGGGTAATCATGTTTGCGTTAGCAAACTAACTCAAGATGTTTTCTTAGGTAAATCATCGAATAAAGAAGCCAGTATAATACAGTCACCGGTTGATACAGATGTGTTTTCTTTCAAGCCGAAAACAGCAATAAGTAATAGATTGAAAAAGGTGATTTCTATATGTTGTGTCGCCAATTTCCATCCCGAGAAAGGGCATAAAATTCTAGTTGAAGCATTCAATTTACTCCTAAAATCAATGGAAAGTATTGATTTACAATTCACTCTGCATCTAAAAGGTAAAATATATAAAAATCAAAAGGGGTATGTAGACGAGTTAATGCGTCTGGCAAAAAAAAACAAAATAGAAAAATATGTTTTTTTTGATTCCAATCAGAACAATAAAGTTACTGATTTCCTTAAAAACAAAGATATTTTTGTTCTCGCATCAGAAGCAGAAGCTTCCCCAATTTCTTTATGGGAGGCTGCATCAATGGGTATTCCTCTTTTATGCACTGATGTTGGAGATGTAAAGTATTATATAGAAAAATATAATTGCGGAAAAATTTTATATCATAAAAGTCCTGAAAACCTCGCAGAATTGATTTTAAATCTTTGTCTGTCTGATGATTTTTTGAAATTTAGTTCTAATGCCAGAGAAATGGTGTTAAAGGAGTTTAGTTCTAAAAGGATAAAAAATAAATATTTAAATGTGTATAATCCATTACCACAGTTATGAAAAATAACAAAGGGTTTATTTTTATTTTATTTTCTGTATCTGTAATTACTTATTTAGTTTATTCAATTTTTGAAATTGGATACGAGTTTACAGTACTAAGATTTTTAGCAATACTCCCATTTTTTTATTTGTTTACTTCTGTCCTTCAGAATTATAAATCAAGAATTGATTTATTAATGCCAGAAATATATATAGGTTTATCTCTTCTAATGGGTACGACTTTGAGAACTATATGGTTAACAAGTGTTGATAGTTTTAATTTTACTAAACAACAATCTGTATTGCTAGGGCAAGATTTAACAGATCTTTATTTTCCGCTATTTATAATAAATATAGCTATAGTATCTTTTCTATTTGGAAAAAAAATTAACCTTAATTATTTTAAAGTTAAAGTAACAAACAACATTTTTATCTTCAAAAAACGTAATTTTAAAATCTTGATTATGTTTGCATGTTTTGTTAGCGTAATCGGCATGTTTTTTCTGCTAAAAAGCGTAGGTATCACAGAAATTATAGCTGAAAATATTTCTGGTAAAAGGAGGGTCTTCGATGAAAATGGACAAAGAAATTCTTTTGCATGGCTTAGAGTTTTTGGAAAGTTTGCTAAATTTTCATTCTATCTAAGTGTATTGTATTTTTTAATTTACAGGATATCTAATTCTCAAAATAAAATGATTCGGTTTTTAACCATTTTATCTTTGTTAATAACGATTATGTATAGTGTAATAAACAGTTCAAGAACTGTGTTACTTGATGTTGCAATTATTTCAATATTCTGTTTTATTGTGGCAGAGAGGAAAATCCCGAAAAAGTTAGTCGGCGTAATTATTGCTTCATCAATTTTAATATCTGGTTTTATTATTTCCAAGAGGGATTCTAAAGAAACAGGTTTTAATGATAATTTTATATATTCATCATTAGAGTCGATCACTGCAAACAACAATCTTTTTGGAGTTTCTAAAACAGGAAAAATATCTAACCACGTTTTAGATGAAGGCTCTTACTATTTTGGAAGCACCTATTTTACATGGTTATATGCACCAATTCCAAGAAGTCTATGGAAAGAAAAGCCCCCTGTGACGCCTGGATTAATCGTAAGAATAGACATTTTAGGTGAAAATTCAGATAACAATTTAGGAGGTGGAATACCTCCTGGACTTGTAGCGGAATCATTTATGAACTTTGGTTTTATTGGTATTATATTTATACCTATGCTTTTTGGGAGTTTTGTTAATTCTGTTTTTAAAAAAATTAAAAAATTGATCTTATTGAATAAAATAAGATCAATCAATCCAATAACCATTTTAATATTGTTGAATGTATATTTGGAATTTACCTTTAAAATTGTTGGGGGCTCACTAACCCAAGGTTTAATAAATGTTCTTGAGGCTGTAGTTATTTTAAAAATATTATCATTTATCAAAATATTTCAATTATGGAAAATGAAAACCTAATATTTAACACCTTTATAATTGGTGTTCAAAAGGCAGGTACATCATATTTACAAAGCATACTTAGTCAACATCCTGAGATTGAAACACATCATGGAAATGAATTCACTGGTTTTCTAGATCCTTTTTACAAGGATGAAGCAGCACTCGGAAAAAGTATGAAACAAGCATTTAACAAAGATCAATTATCAAGCAAAAAGCATATTTTAGGAAAAAATGTCGGAATATTTGTTTCGAAAGTTGCACTTAAAAGACTTTTTTCGCATAATAAAAATGTTAAATTAATTGTAGTTCTTCGAAACCCTATTGATCGTGTTTTTTCAGCGTATAACTACTGTTTATCTAGGGGTTTAGAAAAAAATAAAAGCTTTACTGATTCTATTCGAGAAAGAAATAGGTATGCAAATGATGTGGTTAGAAGTCGATCTTGTAATTACATTAATACAAGTATGTATAGCTTACATATGGATTTAATATATGAGTTTGTAAAAAAAGAAAGAATAATGCTTATAAATTTTGAGGATTTGAAAAATAATCCCAATAAAATTTGCGTAGATATATTTAAATTTATGGGATTACCTCACGATAATGTTTTATTAGAAACTAGGAAAGTTGTGAATGCTGGTAAAAAGGCTCGATTCCCAAAATTGAATAGATTTTTTCTGATTAAAAATACATGGATAAATAAATTATGGAAAAAATTACCCCCGGACTTCAGAGTTAAGACTGTTAATAATTTATTGGAATTAAATACTATAAAAAAGACTAAAAGGGATAGCATTTCTAGTTCTGACAGTTTATACCTTAAAGAAGTATTTAGAGAAGATTTAGAAAAATTGAAAAGTAAATATGGTATTCATTTAAATTAAAAAATTAAAATTATTATAAAAAATAAAATTGATTTCATATGCCTTGGACCATCCAAATCAGGAACAACCGCTATTGCGAATTTCCTTAGAAGAAATCCGAATATTTTTTGTCCATCTATAAAGGAAGTTAATTATTTCAATGAGTTTATTCCGCAAGACTATTCAACTCCAAATGTTAATTTTATAAAAAGCGAAGAATGGTATAATTCATATTTTAAATTTGATAAAACAAAAAAAATAATAAATGGAGAATTGACTCCTAGTTATTTAAATTCGATTAAGGCTATCAAAAAAATAAAACAATATAATCCAGATATAAAGCTATTTGTAATTTTAAGAGATCCTGTTTATCGTTCGTATTCTCAATATTTATACGCTATTCAAAACGGTGTTGAATCTAATACTAATTTTTTGCAGGCATTACAAGACAAGCCTAAAAAATATATTGGTGAGAGCATGTATTATGAAAATCTCAGTCGTTATTATGCAGAGTTTAAGAAAAGTCAAATAAAAATATTTTTATACGAGGACTTTTTTAAAGATGTTAATAAATCAATGGAGGATTTGTTTAAATTTTTAGGTGCTGAACATAAAACAACTTTTGATTTTGATTCTGAATTTGTTAACAAGGGAAAAGCAGTTAGATTTCATGCTTTAAACAGGTTAATAGGAAGGTCTAATATTCTTTTAAAAAACCAGAAATTTGAAAAACTTAGAGATTTACTTAAACAAATAGGTTTTCTAAGCTTAATTAAATTTATTAAATCAGCAAATTTAACCAAACGTAACGAAGTTAATAATGAATTAAAACGTGATGTTTATGAGCAAGTTCATCTGATTTTTGAGAAAGACATAAACTCTTTAAAAAACAATCTCAATTTGAATGTAAACTCATGGGGTTTCAAAGAAAATAAAAGTGTTTAGAAAAATAGTTGAATTTTATAATAAAGACAGAGAGAGTTTTTTTTATCGTTTATACACAAGGTTGTACGGAATAGCATTACAAAACTTTTTGTTAAAAAAAATATTAAGTGTTATTAAAATGTATAATGAGCCTGAAGATTGGATTATTATACTTAGTAACTACAATAGCGGATCTACTCTACTGAGAAATATTTTGTCCTCAGCCAAAGAAATTGCATATTTCCCTGATGAATCCGTTTTATACACCAAAACAATAAAAAGACCCGATGAAGAGTTTGGTTGGCAGCGTAATTGGGTGTATTGTGAGGATCAACTCAAATTAGAAGATAGTGATAAATTAAGATTCAACAAATATCTTAAGGATGTGATTCCTGTTATAATAAGGAAAAGAACTTCAAAATTTGTTTTGGAAAAATCTATTTCTAATATTACCCGCATAGGGTGGTTTGAAAAGCAATGTAAATCTGTAAAGTTTATCGCAATAGTTAGAGATCCTATAGCTTCTTGTGAGGGAATGTCTAGAAAATCTCAACCAGTTGGAGACGCTAGGATTAAATACGGTCAGGATACTTATAAGACAAAAGACTTGGCATTGCAGTATAAAATTTCAAATGAAGAGATATTAAGAATGCAGTCTCAAGTCCAAAATATGAAAATTATTAAGTACGAAGAGCTCTGTGAGGATCCAAATAAAATTCTTAATCAGTTATTCAACTATTTAGAATTAGATAATGAGCAGTTAACAATGGATAATAAAAAATTAGAGATAAATGGTTTTACATTTGAATTTAATAACATGAATTCTAAAAGTTATGAAAACCTGAAGGATACCCAGATTGAAGAAATAAAAATGATTAATAAATCATTAATTAAAAAATTGGGGTATGAGAAAATTAAATAAAGGGTGTTTAATTATCTCCCTAGATACTGAAATAGGCTTGGGTCATCTTGCCGATAACGAAATTAAAAAGTTTGACTTACAATTTTTAAAGGCTAAGGATGTTACTGAGAGATTAATAGGACTATTCAACAAGTATAAAATTAGTGCAACATGGGCAATTGTTGGTAAGTTAATTGAAAAGGAGAAAATAATTGATATCGAACATTTTTATCCTTTGGATAATATAACGGAAGAATATATCATGACAAACAATGATATTTATCGATACGAGTCACTCGTTAAGCTTCTTAGCGAAAGTGAAACATATCAAGAAATTGCGTCTCACTCTTATTCTCATATCACTTTTAAGGAAGGAAATCGAAAACATCATGCAAATAAAAATTTAGCAAATGATGATTTCAATGCCGTTATTAAGTGTTTTCATGAATATAATTTACGCCCAAAAAGTTTTGTATACCCACAAAATAGGCCTGGATTTGAAGAGTTATTACCAGATTTTGGGTTTAATATATACAGGGGCAAAGAAGTAAAATGGTACCACGGTTTGCCAAAAACTATTTTGAAGATTGCAAAAGGGCTTGATAATTTAACACCGATACCACCTTGTGTTTCCTTGCCAACTTTTAAAAGACCAAATTTGATAGAAACGAATGGTCATCTTCATTTTGCTAAGTTACCGAGTGGTTACATGAGGTTAATGCCTTGGTGGGTTTTAAAATTAAAACTCTATTTTGGTCTTAAAAAGGCAATCTATTTGAAAAAAACGTTTCATCTGTGGACCCATCCCTATGATTTAGTCTTTCAAGAGCAAAAGCATTTTAAAGTCTTAGAGTGGTTTTTTAAAAAGGTGAATAAATACCAAAGTTCTGAAAAACTAATAATCTTAACAATGGGTGATTTGACTAATAAAAGTTAGTAAGTTTGAGGCTCCAATTATTCGAGCTAAAACGTAATAACTATTTTAAAATTTAATGAATAAAAAAATTAAAATTGATAAAAGTATATCTTTCAGTAACGTCGCATAATGACGATGAAATTATTATCAAGAATTATTCTAATATTCCAAAGTATTTAGGCAATTACGAAATAATTGTTGCAATAATAGACAATACAAGTTCTATTAATTTAAAGTCGAAGAGTAAAACACTAGGTTTTAGATATTATAGTGATGACAAAACGAGGGGTTATGGTGCGAATAATAATAAAAATTTTAGCATTTTAGAAGTAAAAAAAGAGGATATTTTTATTGTTTGTAACCCAGATATTTTAATAAATGTTGACAATTTTCAATCTTTGTTAGATAAATGTATAAAAAGTAATGCAGATATTTATGGGGTAAAAGTATTTGAGTCTGATGATTTAAAAACGTGGTCGTCTCATAATCGTTCCTTTCCAGCACTATTTGATCCAATAATATCATTAATCTTCAAAAAAAAGTTGTTTGAAAATGATGTTGATGCTTATGCCTATCCAGATTGGATTGGTGGTGCCTTTATGATTTTTAATTCCGAATCTTATTCTAAACTAAAAGGCTTTGACGAATCTTTTTTTATGTATTATGAAGATATAGATATATGCCAGAGGGCAAAAAGACTAGGAATGACAACTATTTATGATCCTAATTATTTTATTATACACGAGGCAAGAAGAGCTGGCAGGAAATTATTTTCGAAGTCTTTTTTCATGAACTTCAAAAGTATGTTAACTTATTTTAGAAAGCATCCAACTTTTAAATTACTATCTATTTAAAGTGCAACCAAATTTTATAATTGCTGGGGTAGCGCGCTGTGGCACAACATCTTTATTTCATTACTTAAAGCAACATCCGGAAATAGGTATGTCTAAAGTAAAAGAACCTAAATACTTTAGTAGTCTTGATTTAAGTTTACCTCAACGTGGAGAAGGAGATGACACAGTGTTCTCAAAAGTTATAACAGATGAAAGTAGTTATGATAATTTATTCACAGGTTTAGAGAAATATAAAGTCATTGGTGAAGGTAGTTCAGACTATTTTTATTATCACAAAACTGTTATTCCAAGAATTAAAGAAAAGTTAGGGGATGTGAAAATTATAATCTGTTTAAGAAACCCGGTAGAAAGAGCCTTTTCTGCATATAGTTGTTTGATAAGGGACTCCAGAGAGCACTTGAGCTTTTCAAATGCTTTGAATAAAGAGGATGAGCGAATTTATAAGAATTGGGATTGGATGTGGCACTATAAAAATGGAGGTCTTTATGCAGAAGGACTAGAACATTACAAAAAAGTGTTTACAAATGTTAAAGTTGTATTTTTCGAAGATTTAGAAACACGACCAGAAGAGGTTCTAAACGAAGTATTTCATTTTTTAAATGTTAAGACCAATATTGCGATTGATACGTCAACGAAGTATAGTCATTCTGGTAAACCTAAATCTAAATTAGCTTCTTTACTAGCTAGTCGTAAATATCCGCTAATATTTTGGGTGAGAGAGACTGTCTTAAAAATAATACCAAGAAGATTTATAGAGAAAGCTGCGTCGAAAATGTTCCAAAAAGAACCAATTGATAGTGAAACAATAAGTCAACTAAAACCATTTTTTGAAAATGATATTCAAAAATTGCAAAAATTAACAAAGAAAAATCTTAAAAAATGGATGTAAATATATTGACCTTTGACTTAGAGGAGTGGTTCCATTGTGATTTTATTAGTGATGAAGAAACTTGGTCTAACCATGAAGTAAGAATTTATGAAAGTACTAACTTTATTTTAAATACTTTATCCAAGTACGACAGAAAAGCAACATTTTTCGTTTTGGGTTGGATAGCTGATAAATATCCTGATATTGTGAAGAAAATTCATAGTCAAGGTCATGAAATAGGCTGTCATTCTATGAAACATAAATTAGTACACAGATTAACTCCACAACAATTCAGAGACGACTCGAGAAATGCCATTGACACAATTGAACAAATTATAGGAGAAAAAATAATAATGTACAGAGCTCCTGCTTTCTCAATTACAGAAGAGACTCCTTGGGCTTTTGAGATACTAAATGAATTGGGAATTACCCATGATGCCTCTCTTTTTCCTGCTAAACGTGATTATGGTGGCTTTGCTGGGCTTGGAAAGTTTGACCCATTAATTATTGAGATAAACGGTATACACATGAAAGAGTTTCCATTAAATATTCATAAAATTTTAAATAAATCAATTGTTTTTTCAGGTGGTGGTTATTTTAGGTTGTTTCCCTATTTTTTAATAAAAAAATGGGCAAAGGATTCCGATTACGTAATGTCTTATTTTCATCCCAGGGATTTTGATAAAGAGCAACCGTACTTGACGCATTTACCCATTATGAGAAAATTTAAATCCTATTATGGTCTAAAAAAATCAGGTGCTAAGTTTGATAAGTATATCTCGGATTTTAAGACATCGACCATTCTTGATGTATCTGAAAAATATAATTGGAATATTGCAAGAAAACATATCATCAAATAGATTTTGGTGATTAAGTTCTGTCATTTTTTAAAATTATTTCCAACTAAAAAATAAACGTACCATAAAATAATATTATGAAACAAAAAACTATTTTATTAGGCCTAAATGAGCTAAACTTTAACTAAATAAAATTTTATATCAAACAAGGTTTATTGCCTAATTTTAAAAAACCTGTGGCAAAAGCGTTAATTCTTGATAGTTTACTGGTAGATGTTCATTTTACACTGTGGATAAAATATAAGCCTGATTTTTCAAATTTATTTTTAAACTCTGGAGCACATATACAGCATCATTATTTGTTTTATACCTTTAGTATGGTGACCGAATATAATTTAAGTGAAGAGTTTGTCGCGGAACTTTAAGTATCTCATTTTTCCTCACGACTGTTGTATGAAGTCCTAAATAAAGTGCAACTTACTATATGATTTGTTTAATATGGTAGCATCATCAACCTCTAGCCATTTATCTAAAATAGTGGCATACACAGATCTAAAGTCTACGGTATGAATAATATCTCCATTAGCATCCAAATTAGCTAGATCAGGTAATTCATTATAAAACCCTTTTGATTTAAGATTCTCACCAATAATAAATACGTTATTAGCTGCTCCATGATCTGTTCCTCCTGCTGCGTTTTGTTGCACGCGTCTACCAAATTCAGAAAAGGTTAAAATAAGCGTATCCTTAAAAGTATCGTTTTCTTTTAATTCATTTACAAATACTCCCATGGATTCACTAAAAGTACTTAATAAACGTTTTTGTCTATTTGCTTGATTCGCATGTGTATCAAAACCACCCATAGACACATAAAATACTTTAGTTTTTATGTTTGAGTTTATAAATTCTGCTGTTGTTTTCAGCTGCTTTCCAAATTCGTTGTTAGGGTATTCTTGCTTACTTTTATAAGTTTTGGAAGTTTCATAAATATATTTTGCTGACGATTTAGCTTCAATCATCGTTTTGTATAGATACCCCAAATTATGCTCACTTAGATGCTTATCACTTTGGTGACTTAACACTTTTTTGAAATAAGGTGTTTGGGTATTGTCAAAGAGTATTCTTGGGTTTTTAGTAGCAATTCCATTCATGGTTTCGCCTTTCATAATTAAAGATAAACTATCGTCTATTTCTATTCCTGAATATGTCATTTTACCATAACGATCTATATAACGTCCTAACCATCCTGTATCTAAATATTCATTTGCACTACTGGCCGTTTGCCATATATCTGTAGATCTAAAATGAGACCTATTGGGATTTGGATAACCAACATTATTAATAATTGTCAAATATCCTTGATCATAAAGATTTTTTAAAGGCGCTAAACTTTTATTAAAACCAAGGTCATCTGTTACTTTTATAAGATCATTTTTTGGAATAGAAATTCCTTGTCTATTTTCATAATAAATATCATTAGTAAAAGGAACAATAGTGTTCAACCCATCATTACCTCCGGATAATTGAACTATAACAAGTTTTTTATACCCTAAAGATGCTTTGGCAACCTGCTCAAAAGCCTTTACAAAATTTGGCACAAAAAACAGACTGCTTGCTAATGTACTTTGCTTTAAAAATTTTCTTCTTTTCATCTGCTCAGATCTAACATAGTTGATATTCAGGGATAGACATCAACTGAATGCAATAATCTTTATTTGACTTAACTACGAAATTAGATATTAGATCTTCTGTATCCTTATCTATTTTCGGGATAACAATCATCTTTCTTAATTCATCTGGCTTTAAATGCCCATATTCTTTTTCAAATTGCTCCCATTTTTGAGTTACATTTAAAAATTTATTTCTTTTTTTTTCTGTTCTGTAATAAGCTTCAAAAGAATCTTCAAAAGCGCCTTTTTCTTCTAAGTTAATGATAGCATTGTTCAATAATAAAGACGGTAATTTCATTCTAAACATTAAGGTATTAGAATCAATCCAATTTTTATCACCCTTCCAACCACCAACATTATTTGGATGTAGTAAAACTTGTCCCATCATTTTTTGTAAATAATGAAGCTGATTTTTGTTATTATAAGCTACTCGAACAACTCTATGAATACCAACTAATAATTCTATTGGTGATTTTATTTTAGCACCAATATTTTCTTTATTATAAAACCAATCTGAAGTAAATATATGTTGCATTAATTTTTCAATGTTATAATCTTTGTAGAATAGCGTTGTGATTTCCTCAAGTCTATCCTCATCAACATTAGGATTGATAAAATATTTATAAACTTTGGTACAAATAAATTTGGCGCATTGTTTTTGTTCTAGAATGATATCAATAATATCATCTCCATTAAAGTGACCTGTCTTTCCAAAAAATGTCTTCTCCTCATAATCATGTTTTTGTTTTCGCAAGAAAAAATCGCCATTGTTTTTAAACGACCAACCCGAAAAGGCTCTTGCGGACTCTTTAATATCTTTTTCTGTATAATTCCCTACCCCTAAAGTAAAAAGTTCCATCAATTCTCTAGCAAAATTCTCGTTTGGTCTTTCCTTTACATTTTGTCGATTATTAAGATATTTACTCATAGATGCTTCTTTTGCAATAGCTTTTACAAAATTTCTAAAATCGCCTAAAGCGTGTTTTCTTAGCGTATTATTGTAATGTTGAATATGAAAAATATTATTATCTCTACAAACAAATGTATTTGCCCAAAATAATGTCATTTTTTCACGTAATGTAGAATTTGGTTCAGACAATCTATCAATCCAAGCATGATTTAATTCCTTTATTTTTTGCTGGCTTTTTTTTAGTAACTTTTGAAAAGCAACCTCACCCATCTCATTCTTTAATACTTTTGGTTTTTTGCTTTTAATTGAATTAAGTTCTGAAAGATCAAGTTGTAATATATTAACATCTTTGGACTTGGAAAATATACTAGTGATTATATTTGATTTAGAATCTGATTTAAGGTTGTCTAATTCAGTAATACTTATACCAAATCCTGCTCGCCAATATAAATGTTGAATATGTTGTTGTTTCATTCTTAAGTAAATTATAACTATAAGACTCTATTTATTATAAGAGGTTTAATTTGGGGTCTATCCTATCCAAAATAAACAAAATTTTAATCTCACATCTTTAATTTCAAAAAATAAATATTCAAAGTTCACTGCTTCTCTCAAATTAAGATTCAGTTTAAGCTACTAAGATGTAAAAAAACTTCTATCTACAAGAGGCGTAAAAGTAGATCATACTACTATTTAAAAGTGGGTATTTAAGTTCACTCAGCTTGTTGAACCCCAACTCAGAAAGAGAAAGATATCAGAAAGCGAAAGATGGAGAATGGATGGGATCAACTGATTCAGGATTGTGGTTCAGAATCTAAATTAAGTTTTGCCAATGGAGGAGGCCAAAATAATAACACGATCCCAGAAGGACCTTTCTGTGATCAAATGGGAATTACTATAGTTGATTTAATGGATTGGGTGATGAAATACAGTCTAGCAGTTGGTTATTAAAGAAGTAAACCTTTTTAGTTACATTTGGTTTTGCATCTAATTATTATGGAAAAATTGAAACGCCGCTACTTATGAATATTACTGGGATAAAGTACCAGTAATAAAATTATAAATAAATATTTTTTAATAAATAGTAAATTAGCGCCGGACTGCAGTCTCAATTAGTTTTTAACTAGTAGATAATTAATGAAATTTTTAAAGTTTTAAAAAAAATATTTAATGAAAAAAATATTAGTCACAGGAGGTCTTGGTTATATAGGCTCTCATGTGGTCGTTGAACTGCAAAATAATAATTTTGAAGTTCTTATTATAGATGATTTATCGAACTCTTCATTAAAGGTATTAGATGGTATATACCAGATTACTGAGATTGAGCCGGAATTTGAAAAAATTGATTTAAAGAATAAACAATCCGTCGTTGATTTCTAGAAGACATTATGATATAGATGGTATTATTCATTTTGCAGCTTCGAAAGCAGTTGGCGAGAGTGTAAGCAATCCTCTAAAGTACTATGAAAACAATATAAATTCTTTAGTTTATCTCATTGAGGAAATAAATAAATTACCTGCACAAAAACTTATTTTTAGTTCTTCTTGTACTGTTTATGGACAATCAGACAAATTACCAATAACTGAAAATGCACCAGTAAAAGAACCAGAATCTCCATATGGAAATACAAAAATAATTGGAGAACAAATTATTAAAGATACTTGTAAAGCAATTGCTTCTTTAAATACCATTGCTTTAAGATATTTTAATCCTATTGGCGCACATAATTCTACACTTATTGGAGAATTACCAATTGGAATTCCTCAAAATTTAGTTCCCTTTGTAACACAAACAGGAATTGGACTTAGAGATAAACTTTCAATTTTTGGAAATGATTATCCCACTCCAGATGGAACCTGCATTAGAGACTATATTCATGTGGTAGATTTAGCTAAGGCACATGTGGTGGCAATGAAACGATTGATTGAAGAAAATAATATTGAAAACTATGAGGTTTATAACATTGGAACTGGTAAAGGCTACTCAGTATTAGAGGTTGTAAATACGTTTGAAGAAGTTAGTGGTGTAAAGCTAAATTATTCATTTGATAATAGACGATTAGGGGATATAATATCTGCTTATGCGAATACAACAAAAGCAAATACAGTTCTCGGTTGGAAATCCGAATTAACTTTAATAGATGCATTGCGCTCTGCATGGGAATGGGAAAAAAAGATTAACGGTTAATTGGTTTTTTGTTTTTTAGCTTTTTACTGGCGTCTTAAGGAATATGTTAAGTTTGCAGAGATGATTGGTGTTAAAATTGTAGAAGAATTTAACCTTGATTATGCTTATGAAGCAGGTAATTTATATACTTTAGAGAAAAATATAATAGAGTTTTCACGATTAAATAACCAACAAATTAATGACATTAAGTTAAATATCATGAATATTGTTGAAAAAGACTTTTATTACTCCGATCAACAATTAAAATTAAATGAATTTATTTCATCTCTAAATTAGAATAATGAAAAATTAGAATAATGAAAAACAAAACAATTTTATTAGGGTTAAACGAGCTTAATTTTGACTACATAAAGTTTTATATAGACCAAGGTCTTTTACCCAATTTTAAAAAAATATTTGAAATACAAAAACCTATTGAAACTGTTTCAGAAAATGAGTACAGACTTTTAGAGCCATGGGTGCAATGGGTAACTGTTCTTTCAGGAAAAACCTTTGATGAGCATCAAGTTTTTCGTTTAGGAGATATTGTTAATTATCCTGAGCTTTCTCAGATATTTGAGGAATTAGAAATAGAAGGGCTTTCGGTTGGTGCAGTTTCTCCCTTTAATGCAGAAAATCGTTTAAAAAATCCTTCTTTTTTTATTCCAGACCCTTGGACTAAAACGAGCCCCTCTGGAAATTGGATTGTAAAGGCTTTATATCAAGCAGTTCATCAATCTGTAAATGATAATGCAAAATCTAAATTGAATTTTAAATCAATTATTTCACTGGGTCTTGGGCTATTACTGTACGTTCCCATCTCAAGATGGTATCATTATGTAAAAGCAGTTTCCAAAGCAAAAATCCCAGGGGCTAAAGCAGTTGTTTTAGATAGTTTATTAGCAGATGTCCATCTAACTCTTTGGAAAAAACATAAACCAGATTTCTCAAATTTATTTTTAAACTCAGGAGCTCATATACAGCATCATTATTTATTTAATTCAAAGGCATATCAAGGGGATTTAATAAACCCAGATTGGTATTGTAAAGAAGGTTTTGATCCATTAATTCAAATTCTTTCAGAATATGATTATCAGCTTGGAAAGCTTCTAGAAATAAACAATGTTAAACTTATTATAGCTACCGGTCTACATCAACAACCTCACGAGCATTTAACCTTCTATTGGCGTCTTAAAGAACATATAAGTTTTGCAGAGATGATTGGTGTTAAAAATTTTGTTGAGATTTCACCAAGAATGTCTAGGGATTTTCTAGTGAAATTCAAAAATGAAACAGATGCCTTAAATGCAGAGGATTTGTTGAATAGTTTTTATAGTTCTAAAGATGATATTAAAATATTTGAGGTAGATAATAGGGGTACTAGCCTATTTGTGGAGTTAGTATATTCAAATGATATTCAGGATAATGATTCAATCTATTCAAAAGAATCAAGTCTAAAATTAGAGAAATTTAAGTCTTATATAGCCTTTGTAGCGATTAAAAATGGTGAGCATAATGGTATTGGTTATGTGACCTCTAATTTTCATTTAAAACAAAAAGAGAAAATTGAACTGTCAAGCTTAAAATCAATAATAAAGAATGTAGCTTTAACTGAAAATTAATTAGCAATGCCATTCAATCCAGAATCCGCAAAGAAAGCAGGGAAGAAATCCAAAAGAGTTTAATTATATAATTAATGATAAAAAATTAACTTTTGACTCAAAGCCAAAAGAAATTAAATTTAATGACAACAAAATTATAATCAAATATTAATTATTATTCAAAATTGACAATTTCACTTTTCGCTTACTAGGAGAAAATAAGTCCCCAATTTCCATTAGATTACTTTAGACTATTAACGATATTTCTTGCCAAAATCTTATTACCATGACTTTAGTTTTAAAATAGCATAAATAATCTTTACTCTTAATTAGCCTACTTTATGAGAACTAGTTCTTTAATATGAATTAAAATTGGTTTTAATTTAATTATTTTTAGAGTAAAAAGTATTAGAAAAGAGCATAGATAATTGACTACAGTGTAACATGATAACTTAGATTCATGGTCAATTTCTTAAAGTCCCATATTCCCAGCATTAGCTGAAATCGATCTATAAAAAAATGTCTTATTCCAAAAATGGGCTGTTTAGAATTATGCTCCAGTATTAATGATGTGAAAGGATGGGATTTATGAGTTACTTCAATCCCCCCAAAAATGCCCTTATAGTCCTCACTTTGAAGATTTTTTAAGTCGTAAGCATAGCCTAAAGTACTGTAGATACTAAGTGTATTAAAGTTATATCCTTTTGTTCCGACTATATAAGACGCACTATAATTGTTTGCTTTTTGTGATGATATCCCTAGAGCTTTGGTAATATCTTGAAAGCCTAAAACAATAGCAGGAATCCATTTTTTTTCTTTTAACACCTTAAATCGAAAAGTCATCATGCGATCGGGGTAATAC
>Ga0209223_10001549_pt1 | contig 24773 bp, 21 predicted proteins | sample COG_06_FD_184750 | JGI IMG/M metagenome (GOLD analysis project Ga0209223, IMG submission 184750) | Pelagic Microbial community sample from North Sea - COGITO 998_met_06 (SPAdes) (version 2) | ecosystem: Environmental > Aquatic > Marine > Neritic zone/Coastal water | place: Helgoland, sampling...
GCGATGGCGAGGGCGATGGTGATGACGGCAAAGTGTCGAAGAAAAAGAATAATACTAAGAACGATTACAACACGTACGCGGGGCGACGCGACGGATCAGATCGATGTCTGATCCCGCGAGACATTGACGCGCGTTTGTCATCGTTCTTCTCGTGTCTGAGTCTGACAGAGTCGCTTTTCGTCCCGACGATCACCGAAGACGTGTTGGAGGGAACGGCGCCGCCGAACGAAACGACGATATCGATAGATTCGAAATCGAAAAAGAGGCGTGCGACGGACGGTCTGTATCGCGCGTGGTTCGAGAACGGAGGGTGGAACCTTCGCGTTCCCGGAACCGATCCGGCGGGGAGTTGGAAAGAGCACTCCAAGATTTCTCTCGAAGAACTTCATCGGCACATCGACGCGTTCAGGTGCGAGTGGCCCCTGGTCAAAGTGCACGTCAACGCGAAAAGACGTGAGACGGGGGGCGGTGCTTTCGTCGCGCATCAACGCGTGTCGTCGGACGGGAAGGTGGTATTGCGTTACCCCCTGAACGAGACGACGAAAGAAGCGCTAAAGGGGGGTACGGTCGTTCGACCGGTAGACGTGCTCTTCTGGTCGAAGATCAAGGCGGAACGCGAGATGGGAATCATGAGGGAGACAATGAAGGGTGCTATGCTGTACACGCCCGAGATTAGAGGCGATCTCGTGCGTCTGCACAACGCGACGGTTCTGTCGAACACGAGGTCCGATTACGCGCGGCTCATGATGTGCGTCGAACTCATGCGCGCCTGTCCAGATAACACGAAGAAGTCGTTTTTCATGAGTTTTGGGGGAAAACAGAATAACTCCATCAACAACAAACACATCATCCTGTATAATTTTTGTCTGGAAGGACGATCGATAAAAAAGGATTCCGATTCGACCGCTCTGTCTGTTCCGTCGGCGGGGGTAGGGGGTTCGCTGAAGTCCGAACAGATAAAGGCGGCTGAAGATTTCGCCAAGACAGAGACGAGGTGTTCGCTCCTCTACTGGTCTCCGGGGGTCGGGAAGACCTTGGGATCGTGGGCGGCGATCGTCGAGGCCGCGAAGGCGGAAGTATCGAGACGAAAACCGACGAAAACTTTGACCGTCGGAGTCACGTTCTTGTCGTCCGGTCCCAACCTCCCTCGCGACAAGTTCATCGCCGAACTTCGAGAGAACGTGGGAAAACTTGGAGTGGTGTTCGCCGCCTACCCGAACAACAATGTCGGAGCCGTTCAACCGATCGAGATTGCAAAGGGGAAGGGTACTCCTTACCCCGTCGGGTGGTACTGGGAATTCAGTTTGTTAGCGAATGACAACATCACACTTTTTTTTAAGGTCGTGGCGTGCACGTACATCGGGTTCTCGAGAGGCATGGCGACGGTTTTATTCGATAAACGAGACGACCAACCTTGGTTCGTCAAGGGCGACGGTCGCGAGCTCTTTTTATCACCCAAGACGTGCGACCTTGTCCTGAACGTGTGCGACGAGGCGCACGTCCTCAGGGCGACGGACGTTCCCGAGTTGGAAAAAGGGAAGACCACGCCGGTGTCGCACGAGGGCGACTCTGACGAAGGGGACAAGAAAAACGTTAAACAAATCTCAGATATGAAAATAGCACAACCTATGTCGTATCACGCGTGGGCGTGGCCTCCTAAGAACACGCGTTGGACCAAGATTCCGTGGGAGGGACTTCGGGTCGAAGAAAACGCGTACGTTCTTCCAGAACTGATCGTTATTCCGTCGATACAAACCAGGAAGACGCTTCTTCTGACGGCGACGCCGTTCGGTAATCAACGCCCGCACCTTCAGAATTTATTGACGTGTGGTCTGTACGCCGCGAACGCCGAGGTCGAGATAACGCGCGCGAAGGAGAGAGCTTTGGACCACATAGTCGAAGAAGACATCGAGGATGAGGAGGAGGAGGACGGTGAAAAAGACGCGGAGAACATCGACGAAGACGAGAAGAAGGTCGCTGAGGCCGAGGCTGAGGCTGAGGCCGAGGCTGAGACCGAGCAGAAAATGTTCGTGGTCGGCGCGAGTCCGGAAGGTCGTTCCACGTCCAAGAGGAGATCGGATCCCGTCGTCGGGTTTCTCGAGAGTCTTCTATATCCCCGCGGCGTCGTCACGCCGAGCGTGAGAGTAAGCGTCGCGACGATCGACCCGAAAACCGCGCCTCGTCAGGATTTCGGGTGTTGTCATTTTTTCTCGGGCGACGGAGGAACCATCGTCGCACCAGGAGGTTCGAGCAACAGGAAGGGAGGCGTACCGTGGTCTCGGGACAGTCTCCTCGACTCGACCGTGCTCAGGATCACGACGGCGGAGGAAGCCAAAATGAACGCGGAAGATAACCGAGGCAAAGACGTGTACGTTCGAGGAAAACAGAGCAAGAGAAACGCAAGCACTGTACAAAAAAATCAAGACGCGATAATCGATAAGATGCGCGAGGCGATATTAACCGAACGAGCAGGACCCGAGCACGACTACTGTCGTTACTCGATGGTGTTCATTGAAGAGAAAGACGACGACGACGTCATTCATTGGCTCTCACCAGAAGGTCTCGAGCTGACTGAAGACGGTAGTGGTCTAAAAGGTAACAAAAAAGACGAGGTGATACATCTGTTACATGTGAAGAGGATAATTCGACATCCTCCTCGCACGTTGATTCGTAAGATCGACGCTCTTTACGCTCGCGTGAGGGACGAGTCGAGGAGAGTCGTCGCGATAGATGACGACAACGACGCCGAGGCGACCGACGACGCACCCACCGAGGCGACCGGTGACGACGGTGACGACGACGACGACGACGACGACGACGGCGACGACGATCGGACGAAGCAGACGAGCAAGTACGAAGACGTGGGTGTTTTTTACTGGTACTTTAAAGACGACAAAAAACGTCCTCTCGTGAGTCTGAGACTGTCGCGTGAAATTAACATTAAAGACGACGGAGAAGAGGAAGACGTCATCGTTACCGATACCAGTATCGGCACTAAAAAGTCGAGGAACGCGCAGTTGACGAGACTCAGGGGTGTGTACGTCGACAAACGAAAGCGGACGAAGGCCACAGGTACGGTGAAAGACATCGATTTCACCAAGAAAGGATGGTACGAATTGTACGTGGCCGACGACAAAGAAGACAACGCCGAGCATCTACGAAGACATCTGAGGGCGTACAGCCCGAGGTACGAGCTTCTGTTTCGCATGCTCGAGTCTGAGAGCGACGTAAAAAAACGCACGCCCGTCGTTATTTTCTTCGAGAGGGTGAGCGGGTTTTCCCTCGAATCCATCAAAGGGTTTTGGTGGTACGCCGACATGCGTAACCGGCACAGACACGAGGATTTCGTTGTCGATCAACCACATGCGTACTGGTTCGTGAGATTCACGGACTCGAAGAAGACGGTACCTTTCATGTACGTCGAGGATCAGATGAAAGATGCCGTCGACACCGCGGTGACCGCGTACCAAAAGCTGGCTTCGACGTTAACGGACTCCGCGCCGATCGTTACCATTCTTGAAGAAAAGACGACGACGGTCGCGGCGTGTCTGATGTTTTACAATAAGGTCTTCGTTAAAGGGAGCGGCGACGCGTTGTTGAAGGAGGGCGTCCTGAAACGCGTCAGAGCGATCATGTGGGACAAATGCGTGGAGAAGTACGAGTACGGGGATGACCAGAAGAAAGATTTCGTCGATCATCCGGAGAGACATCACGTGGTGTGCGCCGTGACCGGGGAGGACAGCAACGCGCGAGACTGGGCGAGTTATCTGTTGAACGAGAGCACGGGGGCGTACAACCATCCGGTGAACAGATTCGGAGAGATCGTTCGCGTCATGGCGGGGGCCGACAAGATCGGCGAGAGTAACGATTTCAGATCGACGCGTCACATGTTCTTCACGGCGCCTCAGACGGACGTCGTGAAACTCCTCCAGAAGTTCGGGCGGATATGTCGCTCGAGCGATCCCGAGAAGTATCCGTACTACAAGTACGGGTTTCATGAAGACCATCTCGGGGATGCCGGAGACGAGATTCCGATCGTGCACTACGTGACCCTCGCGCGACCCGCCGAGAATAACGAGTCCTTCGTCAACATCGCGAGGAAGGCGAAGTTTTACAACGCGTACGCACGACTCCTCGCGCGCGGCGACGGAGACGAGGGGCTCGTAGTCCGAGAACAGGCGAACTCGACGACTTGGAAAAACGCCATCAGAGATCTCAGGGGACTGATAAAATCCACGAAACAAGTTTCCTTCGACGACGCTGATACCGCGAGTGGCTTTTCGAACCTCCACGGAAGCGCGGAGTGGGACTGGGCGGTAAAAGTCGTGTATAACGATTACATGGCTATGATGCATCACGAATTCGCGTCCAGGGCACGAGAATGGATTCTACAACTCCGCGACAATTTCCATGACAAAAACTGGAACAATTTAAAAGAAGAGGTCGATAGACTTTTCCCCTCGAATCTCGTGCCCAGAAGAAAGGGAAATGAGTTATTGCAAGAGTTGCGCGATTTCCTATCAGATGATGCAAAAAAAAGTGGTCCGGTTCCCACGGGCATCGTTCCGCGTTTGTTTCTCAATCTCGTGGTAAAACCAGGAACGATAAGCCGTCTCGCGCGACACGTCTTCTGTATCATGGGCATCGTGGATGGTACGATCAATAACACGTTACAAAAAAATTTGAGAAATTGGATCAAATCGTGCAACAAGTGGGATAATCTAGACGACGAAGACTACGACAAAGATGACGACGAGACACGGCTCCAAGCACTATATGACGTGATGCGGGATAAGTTTTCGTCGGACCCGTACGACGGTTTGGTAAGCAAAGATACCGCGCACGTTGAGACCAAACCTCGATTCGCCGGCATTCAAGATCCATTCGGGTACACGCTCGATGAGTCGAACAGCGTGTTGATGGAGATTCAAGATCCCGAATAGTAGGATAAAATTATTTACTCACTCGCTCACTTCCCTGGTGAACGCTCTTCCTCTCATCGCGGCCGCGACGCGAGCGAGATCCTCCGCGCCGAACCCGAAACGCTCCTCGACGTCTTCGCGCACGACCCATCGCGCGTGTCGTTCCGAGCTCGGCTTGCGAAACACGTCCTCCACGGACGCGAGCGTCGGCGAGAGAGGTCGGAGGGAGTGTGGTCTCATCGCGGCGTCTTCGAGCAGAAGTTTTTCGAAAAACATCCTCGGGTTCGATACCTTGAACCAGAACCCGTCCGTACCGTATACCGGGCCGTACGCCCACTCGAGGAACGCTTCCGGACCCCTCGACTCGACTTTATCGTCGCCCGTGCCCTTTTTCTTCGGCAATCTGATGCCCGAAGCTCTGAGAAAAGCGCGCGTGTACGAGGCGACGATGCGTCTCGAGTCTGCCTTTCTGTTCCCCCGACGAGGCGACCCGATCGTGACCCCGTCCGTCTGACCATCGTCCGCCGTCTGACCATCGTCCGCCGTCTGACCATCGTCCGCCGTCTGACCATCGTCCTCGTCGTCGTCGACCTCGTCGGGTCTGTTTATTGTCGAGGCGATCGAGAAGTTCGCGTCGTGACCGATGTGGTCGTTGACACCGAAAAAGTCGAGACTCACGACGTACGCGACGGCCCTGTCTAGCCCTATCATTTTTTGAAATAAAAGAGAGCGGAGGAAAAGTATTCACACTATCCTCGCGCGCGCCGGTTTATCGAAATAAAAGTTGGGCCAATACGCCAACAGCTGCAGCGCTATGCACAGGTCGTCCTGTTTTCCACCGTGTTTTCCGGATAATCCTCGTCGTCTGACCAGAAGGTCCTCCTCGCGACCCTTGTCGACGAACCGATACGCCTTGAGCTGAGAGCACAACTCCTCCCTCGCGCCGACGGTCTTCGACACGAACCCTTTCTCGAAGTGCACGCGATCGGACCTCAAAAACTGCTGAAGCGCGAAACGCATGCCCTCCTTCGTGTCGCTCGACGTCACGACCCCGACGCGATTCTTCCCGGTCGAGTCCCCCGAAAGGTGTCGAATGGGTCGACTCGCCGAACATATCGCCGCGACCCTCGACGCGCCGACCCACCCGCCGTAATTCTGCTCGATACACGTGACGAAATCGGCGTCTTCGACGCACTTCAACGCGCGAAGCGACGCGAGGTGATCTAGCAGAAACTCCTCCAACTGTTGATCCGATGAGACGATCGCCGAGTCCGCTCCGAGAACCTGTCGACACGAGTGGGGGCGACGGAGACGACGACGACGACCGCAGGAAAAAGCAGAGAAGAGGTTGGAAAGAGGGAGACAGAGACGAGTTAGGCGAGTCGAGAGACGGTATGAACCCCGGTCTCCTCCTGAACCAACACTTCTCGACGGTCGACAGACATCTGTGGGCCGCGTTCGAACAGGTCCTGAGGAAAAAAACGAAACCGTCGCCGTACTGCGAGAGCGTCATGGCGATGGCGAGACGAACGCGCGATCTCGCCATCAAGAAAATGTTCGTCATGACGCTCATGGTCACGTACGACGACATGAGAGAGTACTTCGCCCTCAGGTGTCCCCCCGAAAAGTTTCGACCGTGGTTCGCCGAACTCAGAGAGAACATGGAAAAGTTCCTCAGAGGCGCCCACAGAGAAGGAATACGGAAATGTGAAAAACAAACCGACGCGGTATTCCCGTCCGTCACCGCGTTCGTCGCGGCCATGACCGCCTACTACGCGAACCTTTAAGAAGGGGGGCTGCGCCCCCCTTTGACCCCCGCTATCCTTTTGACCGTCATCGTAGACGTCTTAGGCTTGTAAAAAGAAACGACCAAAAACGAACGGGGGGTTAAAGGGGCGCAGCCCCTCTTACCAGTAAAGAGTGACTTTTCGTGTATATTCCGCTGCATATGGCGGTACAGCTCGTTCCTCCTCCGGCGGTGTCGATGCAGACGAAGACGGGTGGCCTGAGGTTCCCTGTGGCGTTCGCGTCGTAGGACGTGGTGAGGAAGGCATCGACACCTCCGAGGTGGAACGCGTTGTTGTCGTTGGTCTGCACGACTCCTGCGTTTTCTCTGAGGTACATCTTTTTGTCGGACGCCATGATTCCCTGTACGAGTTTCGACCGTTTTTTATCGCGTTTCCACGCGGGTATTTCGTGCTCCATGTGAGGGCACTCCATGAGGTTCGCGCGACGGCACGCCTCGCACATGAGCGTGACGCTGATCGTGTTAAACATCGGGTCCCCGTTATCGTGTTTGAGGTCCATGAGCATCGAGTAGTCGCACGTCTCCTCCTGCGACGAGGAGAAGCGAGACCGACGGTCGATTAAGATCGTCGCGTATTTAATCGAGGTGAAACATAACGCAAAGTACGTACCATCGGGGTGGTGATGCCTATGAGAGCGGTGTGTTCGACCAGGAGAAGAGGAGCTATCGTCTCTTTGAAGAGCTCCGACGGGATCCTGCGCGAGTTGGGACGGCGGGTCGAGGATGTCGTGATTAATTTTTTCGATTTTAGTTGCGAAGGGGAATGGGAGGTGTGCGCGCGCGGCGCGCGCGGCGCTCACCTCGCCGCCTCTTCGAGGATGAGACACTGGCCTCCTGTTCCTTTGGTTCCCTCGGGGGAGGGTCGTTCCACGATCTCGCGAACAGAATTATCACGACGATCAGTATCGTTATCATGTTGTCGAGACGACGACGAACGCGACGACGACGATAAAAAAGAGAAAAACAAGTCGACCCTCGACGACGAACTATCAGCGAGACTTCGCGGTTCCTTTTATAAGATCAGACGTTTTGACGCCCTGGAGTGTCAAAAATTACCTCGCGTGCACACGAATTTTCGGACGACCAAAAAAACGACCACCGACTCGAGTCGAGTATTTACGACGCGCCTCGACCCCGACGACCTCGACCTCGACCTCGACTTCGACGTTCTCTTCGATTATTGATCGACTCGACGCGAGACCATGCACGAATCTTTCGACGACGGACCCGTCGCGACCGGTGCGGTTTCCGCGCCCACCCCGGTATCCAAGACGCGTCCGCTCGAGAGGTTCACCATGTTCCCCATCAGACACGACGACATGTGGAAGATGTACAAGATGGCGGTCGCGAGCTTTTGGACCGCCGAGGAGATCGATCTTCAGGACGATCTCAAACACTGGAACACGCTCACGGACGACGAGAAGCATTTCGTCACTCACGTGTTGGCGTTTTTCAGCTCGTCGGACGGCATCGTCATGGAGAACCTGGCGGCGCGCTTCTTGACCGACGTCGACGTGCCCGAGGCGCGCGCGTTCTACTCGTTTCAGATGTTCATCGAGACGGTTCACTCGGAGGTGTACGCGCAACTTCTCGACACCTTCGTCAAGGACGAGGATGAACGCGCGCGTCTCTTCGGTGCGATCGAGACGATCCCGTGCATTCGAGCGAAGGCGACGTGGGCCATGCGCTGGATCGGCTCGGAGAGCACGTTCGGCGAGCGTCTGGTGGCGTTCGCGTGCGTCGAGGGGATCTTCTTCTCCGGGTCTTTCTGCGCCATCTACTGGCTGAAGAAGAGAGGTCTCATGCCCGGTCTGAGCTTCTCCAACGAGCTGATATCGCGCGACGAGGGTCTGCACCGGGACTTCGCGTGTCTCCTGCACAACCGCCTGGGCGAGCTCGGACACGACGCTCCCGACGAATCGCGCGTGCTCGAGATCGTTCGCGAGGCTGTCGAGATCGAGAAGAGTTTCGTGTGCGACGCGCTCCCCGTTCGACTCATCGGCATGAACGACGAACTCATGAAACAGTACATAGAGTTCGTCGCCGATCACCTCCTCTCGCAGCTCGGCGTGAAGAAGCTGTACGAGACGACGAACCCCTTCGAATGGATGGAGCTCATCTCTCTCCAGGGTAAGACGAACTTTTTCGAGAAACGCGTGGGCGAGTATCAGAAAAACGGGGTCATGTCCACCCTCGAAGCCTCAGCGGCGGGGGGAGGTGTTCACGCGGGCGTCGGAGCGGCGTCGCGCGCGTTCACGATGGACGAAGATTTTTAATGATAATAATTTAGTCCCTGGACAAATACAACTCTAACGCACTCATAGGCTCTGGGAATCGCGTCCGCGTCTCTGCGACCGCGACCGTCTGCGTCTCTGTGGTCGTCCGCGTCCGTGCGATCGTCTGTGTGGTCGTCCGCGTCCGCGCGGTCGTCTGTACCGGTGGTACGTACACGCGGACGATGGTCTCGGTGATCGACGCGCGAGCTTGGCGACGCACCTTATCGAACACCGTTTCAAAGACGTCTTTTCGTCCCTCCAACCATTCGGCGGCTTCCGCGCGATCGATGTTCTCGATCCCGTTTTTCAGCGCGCCGAACATCTCCTCGTCGGACATCAGGTCGGTCCCCTCGCCCGTGCAAAACGCATCGAAGTAGTCGCACAGAGCCGCGTGGAACGCGGTTCGCTCCGCGCGAGGACAACGCGGTCGCTCCGGGTAGTTCGCACGCTCGGCGATTTGCCGCAGGTCTTCGAGTACCTCGTGCCTCTCATCCATCGCGTCTTTGTCGTCGGTGTCCCCGATGGAGTCGACGAGCACGTGCCGCGGATCGTCTAATTCCGATACGCGTTCGATGACCGCCGCGATCAGGTCGTCGAGTTTTTCGTCGTTGTTCATTTTTTTTGGTCTTTACGAAAAACGTACCGTCGCGCTTCGGGAAAATGAGACCGGTCGTCGTCGCACCCAAAATTTAAGTATTTTTTTGCATAAAAATCAAACTAGCAGCAGTCGAGAGGACTTTTAACGACGGCGCCTCACTCTCTGCCATTTTCGTCCGAATCTTCGTCCGAGTCCTCGTCCGAATCCTCGTCCGAATCCTCGTCGTCGTCGTCGTCATCTTCGTCGTCGTCATCTTCGTCGTCGTCGAGACGCCGCCGACGAAGATCTCTCTCGTCTTCTTTCTCGTATTCACCCAGGTCGTCACCTCCCGCCTCGCGCTCTTCCTTGATGTTCTCAAAATCGGCCATCGCGTCCGCCACCGCGTCCGCCACCGCGTCGTCGAGTTCGCGTCTGATCGTTCGAATTTTTTTGTCGACGTAACGACGCGCGTGAGACTCGAAGAAACGTTCGATCGCGAGATCGACGTCACCCATCGTCGCCATCGCGTGAGGGTTCGACGACGCCATCGCGTGAGGGTTCGACGACGTGTTCGCGTTATGACGTCTTTTCGGCATAGAACCAGTAATTTTGTTTTCAAAACGAGCGACGCGTACTTATTCGCTTCAGTCTCGGTCACGACCGGTTTTATTTAATAGACGATGACCTCGTCGCCGTCGACGACGACGTACCGTCACGCGATCGACTCGGGAGATCTCGCGTGCGTGCCTCTCCGCGTGGTTCATCTCAACGCCGAAGAGACGACAGACGACTCGGGAGACGATCGGGGGTGGGGTTGGGTTCTCGGGGAGGAGGGTAAGCCGTATCGCGTTCGCGTTTTACGCGAGGCGTTCGAACACCCAAACAACCAGAGTCTCGTGGATCTCAAGCGGAAGATACCCACGCTCGCGTGGAACCATCTCACCGAACTCGCGGAGTCTCTGGGGGTGACGACCATACGCGTGCTCTACGATAAAAAGGCGTGGTTGGACGAGGTCGTCGGAAACGGCGCGAAAACGACGGACGGTAGTTTCGCGCGAGCCTTGGGTGTGCCATCGTCCCCGTGAGTGACAGACGGGGATGACGAACGACGTCGATTCTGAGCTCGACGCCGAGAACACCGCGCGCGGTGTCACGAGACGTCTCGACGAGGCGACGCGCGTCGTGGACGACACGAACGACGACGACGGCGGTGATGACGACGTCGACGACGTCGCGTCGTTCAGACGCGCGGTGAGGTTCGCGTTTCTCGCGCGTCATCTCGGCGTGCGCGGATGGGAGGACGTGGAGGGGACGCCGAGTAATCCGTACCTCGAGGCGCGTTTCGAACACAGAGCGTCGACCATCGCTCGAGAGACGTCATCCGACGTGCTCCTTCGCGTCGTCTACGAGACGACGCGCGATCGCGTCGCGTACGTTTCCGACGGACCCTTGCCTCGACTTCTCGGTTCGTTATCGGAACCCGACGCGACCGCGTGCGCGACGCTCATGTTGTGGGCGGACGATAAACGGGCCGCGGCCGAACGCGTGAGTGCCGTCGAGAACTACGCGTGCGAGCGCGCGAAGAGAGACGCCGTGATGTGGGCGGACGGCGTGTCGACGAGAGACTCGTCGAGGAGAGGACGATTCGTCACGACGTATAGTATTTAAGCGGTTTACATCGATGATAAAAACACTACGAGACGATGACAATAAAAAAGAGAGCCGGGGGGGGTGTCGGGGGTCGCTCCGCCCCCGACGTCAATGAACTCGCGAGCCTGTTTCGCGCCGCGTTCATTTCAGTGTCCACGATCCCGGTACCTTCGAAGAAGCCGAAGTCGAATAAATCGATTTCAAAAAAAGTCGTAGAAAAAGTCGATTCCGATTCCGATTCAGATTCCGATTCAGATTTCCTCCTATCCTCCCTTCCCAAGAAGATAACGAAGTCGATAGAGAAACTAAAAGAGCTCGGTTTCGATGTGGGTCTGCTGAAACAAGACGACCTCCTGCAAAGAGCGAACGCGAGGAGAGAACTGGACGAGAAAAAGTCAAAAAAAATGAATCCTAAAGGTGGAAACGTCCTCTGGACCATGAGGAAAAGGATCCTGGAGTTGGAATTTGTTTATCGTACACAAGGAAAGAACGGTAGCACCCCTCAGATTAACAAAAAACCCGTTTTGGACACTCTTCGAACGTGGGCGTATTACTTCGTGATACCACCGAAAGTGATCGATATTGTTTACGAAGGTCGAGTAAACCCCGGAACAAAGAAAGACGAAGACGTCGAAGAACTCCTCAAAGTCTTGGTAAACCTTACGGATGACTTTTACTCCGGAAACCCTGAGAGAGGCATCCTCAGAAAGAGACTTCTGAGAGCCAGGATAGAGATATTTTTGAACGCGGAGTGGAGGGACGAGCGAAAATTTCCATCGAAGTGGACATATAACGTCAAAGTCCCTAATACAATAAAATATAAGAAAATACAATGGACTACGAACGACCTTTTAACGAACGGTTTCGATGAGAACGCCAAGGCCGCGTGGAACTGGTGGTTCGATGCCATCGGCGTTCGGGATATCTTTGACGATAACACGCCGATCGAAGACCGTCGGCTGCTTTGGCGAAACGCGAACATTCATCCTCGGTGGACTGACAGGAAGACTCTCTCCGATCGTATCCGAGATGAGCCAACGAGTATCGAAATAGTCAAGAATAATTTCTTCGAACGATTCGTCGTGGTTAAACATGACGAAGAAAAGATCACTCACGAGAATGACTCGTCGGAGGTGCGACGCGCGTTTCTCCTGCGCGGAGAAGACAAAAAACGCGTGATAGAAGAACGAAACATCGTGCGAGGTATACTCAAAGCGTGCGACAAAATAACTGCTGAAGAGACCCTCAGCATGTTACTCGAAGAGGAAAACCTCGATTTCGATTTCGACGACGACGACACGATCGATGGTCTGATCAACGCGATAGGGTTCATATATCTCTCGAAGTCTTTAAACGACGAGTGTGACATGTTTCAGATTAATCGTAGGCGTCGGCTGACATCGCCCAAGCACGACGACAACGACGACAACGGCGACGACGACTCGGGGTCGCCGTCGTCGTTATCGTGGGACTCGGACTCGTCGGACTCGGACTCGGACTCGTCGGACTCGGACTCGTCGGACTCGGACTCGTCGGACTCGGACTCGTCGGACTCGGACTCCAAAACGCCCGCGGGACCAACGGCGCCCGATACCACGGAATCGCAAAACAAGTGGTTGAAGGAGCAGGGTTTGGATGGTCTCGTGGGAGATGCATCCGGGGTGAAGAAGGTCGTCGACGAACTGTGGGGCGCGTGGATCGCGAGCGACAAATCACGCAAACAAGAAGCGAAAAGAATTGTGGAAGGCACGAATCAACTCGCTGCTGCTGCTTCTGCTGACGGTGATTTTTTGTCGTTACAGTTGATCATAGGAAACGTTATCAGAAATTTCGGAAGCGAGAACAAGAATCGTAAACTGATATTGGAGAACTTACTGAGGGAAAGGGACGGCATAAAATGGGTTGCGAACGATCTCGTAATGAGCGAGGAGGGCGACCCGGATGAACGTGCGATGAGACTAGAGTTCACGCGGGAGCTTCGCGTTCGCATGGTCGCGATCACGCTCCTCACCGACGAAGACATGGAAACGATGTTGAAGTACATGCCGACGGACGATCTGTCGGGGAACTCCTCCGGATCCCCCCCGAGTTACGAGGAAACGATATGCGATCCCGAACAAGGAAACGACCACTGCGTGACGCAGTACGAAACCCTCGCAGACTTCAACGAAAGAGGTGGTTTCGAAGTCATCGGCGTGCGAGCAGACGGTCACTGTTTCTTCCGCGCGATCGCCGAGGCTTTAGGTCACCAGCAGGAGCATCTGGGAATCAGACAAGAAGCGGTGAACATGGCCATGGCCACGATCACGCCTGATATCGCTTTTCTCCTCGACGAAGCGTGGGAGAGAAGTATGCGAGGAAATGGGTGGGCGGACGAGTTCGTGTTGGTCGCCGCGACGAAAACGCTCGGCGTGTGTCTGGAGGTGTACAAACAGAGATTCGAAGAAGACAATGAAACAGAGAAACCCGTGAGTTTCTCGCGTCACAGGCCTTCGAGTGAGGATAAATGTGATGAGGGTAACACGATCGTGCTTCTCAACACGGGACCAGGCAACGGCGTGCACTTCGATCTGCTCAAGAAAAAAAAGACGCCCGAAGGAGGCCCGTGAGATAGATGTACTTAACCTATATTTACTTATCGAAACACTCGTCGCACGTTCACTCCGCATTCCTCACACAGTTCGTCGGCGCTTCTCGGTAACGAACGCGAAACCCGAAACCCAGATGAACGTTCTCACCGCCGCCGTCGCCGTCGTCTTCTTCGCGTTCTTCGCGTCATCCGCCGCGTCATCCGCCGCGTCACCCCCGTCGGTCGCGTTGTTTCCGAACGCGTCGTCGTCGCCACCTCCGGGGGCGGGTCACGTCGTGAATATGAACGTGTCCGTGTCGTACGCGCTCGTCCGAACTGGAACCGAGCTCCCGCGACTCGCCGTGAACGTGACGGTACCTCGCGTTCGAGACGGAACGGGGGGCGCGTGTCCTTTCGTCTACCTGGTCGACACGATCGACCCCACGACCCCCGTGCATCCCGAGACGGAGGTCTCGTACGTCGCGACTCTGGACCGTCTCGGAAAGGCGAGAACGCCGTGCGCCGTCCTCAACTTCACGCACGATCCGTCCACGTTCGATCACGAGTCGGAGATTTCGAAGGTGACGTCTCGGTGGCGCGTTCGTCTCTCGGAACACGTCGCGACGTACGAGACGATCGAACCGTTCGCGTTCGACGACCTCGTCGCGACGTGCGGCGCGACTCATGAAAACATCGCGACGCCTCTCCTGGGGGCGTCGTATCCCACGCAAAAATACAGATGGTCGATTCACGCGTGTCAGGCGGGATACTACGGACCGCGGTGCGAGTCCTCGTTCGGGGAATACGCGGCGACGTGCGTTCGATCGGACGCGAGCGCGCGACTGGGGCCGGTCGTGTCGTCGCTCGCGTCCGGCGTCGAGACGATCGCGAGACCCATGTCGGGGGAGATCGCGTTCGAGGAGTTCGACACGACAGACGCGGGGGGGTGTCGCTCGGGGATGACGCGGGGGGTCGTGACGTTCGCGCTCGCGCTGAAAGATTTCGACGAACTCGCGGACGTCCGGTACCTCAATCCACCTCCCGAGTCGGGAGGCGGCATGCGCGAGATCGCCGTTCCTCAGACCAACGCGTCGATATCGTTCGTGCCGAGTCGAGAGGGTGTGTTCGTGTACGGATCGAGACCTCTTCCCGACGACAGGGTCGCGTGGAACGTCACGATAGTCACGGATTTCGTGTCGTACGCATCGAAGGACGCCTTCTCGCGTCACTTCGCGAACCTTCCCGTCCCCGTGGGATACGTCACGCGTTTCTCGTTCTCCGCGACGACGAGGAACGGTGCGTCGCTCTCCCTCGTGGTCACGGTGGACGGATCGGTGCTGATCGACGAGACGCCGAAAAACGGCACGTGCGTCGCGCCTCCACCGAGTCCACCGAGTCCACCGAGTCCGCCCGAGAACCCACCGCGACCACCCGCCGTGACGTCGGCGTCGCCTCCCCCTCCTGGACCCGACGTCACGACTGGAGGTGGAAGAGGAGGATGGTATTGGCCGTGGTTGATTCCGGCGTCGATGACGCTGGTCCTCGAGACCGCGGCGGCGTTATCGTTCGCGACGGGCGTGGTGTTACCGTGAAATAAAAAAACTATCTACACCACCTAAACTCTCTCCCTCTTTTTCTTTAGCGCTCTCACGGCCTCTTCCACCTCTTTCGGATCGAGTCGCGTCGCGTCGACCGTCGCGACGCCTTCTTCTCCGTATCGCACGACGACGACCACGCGTCTCGCGTCCTTCGACCCCCTCTCCCTGACCTCGACGTCGCGTATTCCGAGCGGCGCGAGGTCGCGCGCGAGGTCTTCCAGCTTAGCTTTCGCGCAAAAACCTCCGCCCATAGACCTGAACAGAAAATATCCACGTATCTTCTAAACGAAATCTCCGTACACTCCTGGTTCGTACATCATGTCGTGTTCTCTGAGACGTTCGAACGCCTCGGGGAACGCCTTCTCGACGATCTCGAGACCGCGTCGAGTCATGCACGTGAACCTCTCGTTCGGGTCGCCGTCTTCTCCGACCCAAGACGAATCGATCGACTCCTTGAGGACCTCGTACTCGCCCTCCGTCCAGTGTGTGGTGGCGTCGTTCTGATGTTGCGCGTCGAACAACTCCATGAAAAAACAGAGGAGCGCCTTCTCGTCGTACGTGCCGTCTCGCCGATCCCTCTCGTCGTCTTCGGTGGGATACGAGGTCTCGAGGTCGTCGTAGTCGGCGTCTCTCAGAATCAAACCGGCGTCGCGAAGACGCGCGACCTCGTTCGGAAATCGCGCCTCGAGGAGTTCGCGACCTCGACGAAACATGACGTTGAACGACTCGTCGGGGGTCTGGTCCTCTCCGCCCCACTTGGCGCGAATCTTGGATTTAAACTTCGAGTACTCGGCTTCGTACCAGTGAAGAGAACCGACCTCGTGGGAGTGGTTGGAGAGGTCGAAGACCTCGAGAAGAAAACACACGACGGCATCGTGGTCGTCTCGAAGAAGAGGATACGACGCTCTCTTCTTTTTTTTCGCATCGCGGTGCGCGATCTTGACGTCGCGACCGAGTTCTTCGATCGAACGTTTGGTGATCCCAGCCCGTGCCGGAGAATTCGGGGTCATCGAGGTCGTCGAGGTCGAAATCTTGACTGGCATTTTTTTTTGTTTTTTTGAGGAGGGCGCGGAGGGCGCGGGTGATTGTGTTATTTTTTTTGACGCGCTCCCTTTTTTTTATCTCGTTCAGTTCTCCAGACTCGACTCACATAAATCATCGGCGCGCGAGCGATGGAATGTCACGACGGAAAAAAAATGGCCACCCCTCCCGTGCTCGTCGGGAGCGGTCAGAGAGTTCCCTATCACAAGCTGTCCAACTTTCACCAGTGTCGCGTCGTGTTCCACGGCGTCACCTACCCGTCGAGCGAACACGCGTTTCAAGCCCAGCGCGTGGCTCCGAGGTTGCGCTATCTGTTCTCGACGGAGGGCCCGTACGCGACTCTCGACGCGGGGTTTCAAAAGTTTTTCCCCGACCCCAAAAAGGCCGAAAAGAAAGCCGCGCACTGGGGTAAAAAAGGCAACGTGGGAATACTGGCGAAGATGGCGATCAACAGGATGAAGGATCTCGTCGACATGACCGTCGAGCGTTGCGCGGAGGTTTTCTTCGACATCCTCGTGGCCAAGTACACGCAGAACGAACACCTCGCCCGCGTCCTGCTCTCGACGGGCGATCGGTACATCCTCGAGTTCGACAGGGGGGCGGGTCGCGCGAAGAGAGCCGGGAAAACGTGTCGGTGGGGGGGAATCGTGGAAGACGGACGAATCGTCGGAAGCAATCAGATGGGGGCGCTCTTGATGCGCGTCAGGGACAATCTGTAATACATTTCATTCCGTAAAACCTCCGCCTCCCTCCACTATATATTGCGTGGCGCGTATGACTTCCCGTCCGCTCATTCGCACCGCGCTATGTCGATGGAACTGGACCTCGCGTGCGAGGACGACCTGGGCCCGCGAGAACCGCGACTCGAGGCGGGCTCCGTCGTGATCACGGGGGGCACGGCGTTGGCGCTCTGGATAAGGTATCTCAGGAAAGAAAAAAACGTGGAACCGACCGAAGAGTTGAAACTTGCCGAGACCGTCGCGGACTGGGACTTTCATCCGACGCGGACGACGGATCCGGGCTTTTTTTTCGGCGACAGAAGCTGCTCTTTGCGCGTCGACGAAAGAACGAATGAAAAAGGATTCGTCCAGGGCGAACACAAGTTTCAGCTTAATCACGTGCATATCGACGGGGTAGCCGAAACATATGAATACGACGTCAACCGGGTTGTGCTTCGAGACATCGTCGCCGAACTTTTCCCCAACGAGTGCACGACGGATCCAAACGAAGGATGCGCACTCGTCGATTACGGGTTGGCTACACCTCACGAGAACGATTTTGAAGGCCCGATCATCAAGAAACTGCGAATTCACGAGAAGAGAAAGCCTGAAAACCTCACGTTTCCCCTTCCGTCTTCGATCGTAAACTCGACAGCGCGACCTCCCGCGCGAGACGTCGTCTCTCTTCTCCACCCCGAGGTCACCATCGTCGCGCATCTCCAGGCTCTGAGCATCGACAATTTATCGACGGTGACCCGCCAAAAGACGAAGAGAAGGGCGGCGAGGATAAAGTGTTTCCACGAACTGTACGACAGTGTATGGGAGGGGTTCAAAATCGAAGGTCACGACGTCACTGTGCGGGGCAACGTGATAGACGCGATGAGAAAATTTCTCGAAACGGAATTCTGCAACATCGTGCTGAGCGACGACGAGGAAGCGATAGAAAAACTCTACACAGATACGGAGAATGTGTTAAAGAAGTTCAATGGGAAAACTTCGTTCGCGCCCTACGGGCTGCGACGATGATTTTTTTTCAGTCCAATATGAGGTAACACGCGTTTCAAGCCCAGCGCGTGGCTCCGAGGTTGCGCTATCTGTTCTCGACGGAGGGCCCAATCAGATGGGGGCGCTCTTGATGCGCGTCAGGGACAATCTGTAATAGATTTCATTCCGTAAAAAAGTGGCTCATGCACGGTTTCGCGCCCCGCGCGATGAGAAGACGAACCATCTTGACGTCTCGTTGCAAAATCGCGATGAGAAGCGCCGTGCGGTCTAAATAGTCCGTATCGTCGACGCTGGCGCCACCGTCTAACAAACACCGCGCCACCTTATGATACCTTTGACGCGTCGCGCGCATCAAAGGCGTGATCTCGTAGTGCGAGTTCGGGGTGATCTTTTGGCGCGAGTTCGGGTCCGCTCCCTCCGCCATGCGCTTCGCGACGAGACGCGCGTTCCCGGAGTTGACGGCCGCGTGAATCGACGTGTTCATGGCGTGTAGATAATCGCATCTCGCCCAGGTCACGTCAGAGACTTCTGGGTCCGTCCCCTTAAAGTCTCTGAGAATCCTTCCCACCGTGTTCGCGCTGTACCCTTGCATCGTCTCACTGGACAGATAGAACACGCCGCGGAGGGGTTCGTACGAAACACCGTCGAGCGTTTCCGCGCCTTCGTCGTAGTCCTTACATCGCCACAGGTCGCGCGTGGGGATCAGACGAGCACTTCTCATGCGGACTTATTTTTCGCACAGGTCACTCCGAATCCGCGAAGCGCGAGGTTCGTGTCGCAGTATATAAGTGTATGATAAAAAAATAAAAATATTGAGACATCATTTTATTTTTTGTGTATACAACCACGATGTCGGTGGACATAGAATTGCTCGACTGCGAAAAATACGAGGGTAATGATGCGTGTTTTAATGAGAAATGCAGCACTGAGTATCATGCCGATCAAAAAAAGTTCATCGATGCTATTTCATTGGATGAGCTGGGAAAAGATGACGAAAGGGTCATTCGAACCGATGACGGTAAGAATGTGCACTGTTACAACGAGAAGGGGCTTCGCGAGTGGGTAGAAAACGGTAACGAAACTGAGCCTACAACTCGCGTTCCTTTCCGAAAACCTTACCCCGAGAACTTAAGGTTTCGAGTACCCGAGGAGGCGCAGAATTTGCTCGGGCGCGCTGTCGACTACAACGATATCGACGCGTTCAGGCTTTATTTATCGGCGTATGATTTTAGGGAAGAATACTACTTGGCGGACCTCTTCAGGAGCCTCGCGGCAATGCCCAGAGAGGCTAACAGAGAGGCTTTTTTTGGAGCGATGATGAACGATGAACGAATAATATCCTCCGCATATCCCGAAGATTCGGCTATGCGACTTACCGGTGCTTTGGAAAGTGCGGCCGAATCCGGAAACATCGAGGTTGTCAAAATGCTTTTGGAAGACGGAAGAGCAGACCCGTCTCCCAATTCATTTAACAATTCTATCGTGAGATCTGCGTCAAACGGCTTCACCGATATCGTTCAAATGCTTCTGAGCGACGGAAGAGTGAATGCAGGTGTCGGCAATAATCTCGCGCTGACAAGAGCCGTAATATATTCTTCACGCGACCCTTCCGCGTACGAGGGAATCGTGAAGTCGCTTCTAGGACATCGGACCGTGAAGGTATCACCCAAGCAGATGCAGAGTTTAATTCAAAGGGCTACTTCCGAGAATATTCGACGACTACTTTTGCAACATATGCCGTGGCATCAGCGCCTTCTCCTTCGTTTTTCCTAGGGTTTTTTATCACACGAACGCGTCGTCCAACTTTCTGACGATCCCGTCTATCGCCACGCACAGGTCCATCCCGAAATCGCGAAGCGCGAGGTTCGGGTCGTCGTTCTCCTGCTCGCGTGTTCCGCCGTCGTCTTCGACGGCTCGTTCGGTCCCACCCCCACCCCCACCCCCGGTCCCGAAGACGTGCGCCCGAAGATCGCCTCCTGGAGGTTCGAGCGCGCACGCGTACTGCAGTTTGCCGCCGCACTTGAAACAGTTCTGCCTGATCCAGTACCGCCCGTCGTCGCGATCGCGATCGAAGTACGCGCGGAACATGATCTTGCGTTCCGATCCGACCGCGCCGTGTCTCTTGGGTTTGGAACGAATCGCCACGCCTTTCCTCGGATTCTCCTTGTCTCCGTCGCGCATGTCCAGACACCTGTACGCGCAGAACCGTTTCCCGGTTCCCGCCGAGAACATCTCGACGTACTCACCCCTTCCGTCTCGCCCCGACACGACGTTCTCGCCTCTCCAGCTCTTCTCGAGCCCCGCGTCTCGCATGACCTCCGCGAACAGGTCCGACGCTCTCTTCGCGGCGTCCTCGGGGAGTTCCGCGACGGCGGGCGTTCCACCGGGGGCCGAGCCCCCGGAACCCACGCGACGCGTCTTGCCGCCTCCGCCAGAGGTGGAGGCGGACCGTTTCCCCCTCTCGAGGCTGTGCGCGTACTCGAGGAAGAGCGCGGTGGGGTCCTCGGTCGCACCGTTCGCGTCGAGGGTTCGAGGGTACATCCAACCCAGGACGGAGAGCACGTACTCGTTCGGACACGCGCTGAACATCGACACGAGCGAGGGGTCGCTGAACCGGTCCATCGGTTTCACCTCGAGAAAACGCATGGACCCCGGGTCGTCGCTGACCAGCTTCGCCATCCCGAGACACCTGTCGAACCCGACGCCGTACGTGTTCCCCACGTCCATCACGCCGTCGATCAGACTCGCGTGTTCGTCGTCGACCGGGGGGAACCGCGCGTGAATCAGAGGCGCGCACAGGGGCACGAGGACGGAGTGCACGAAGTGTTTGGCGTAGTCTATGTCCCTGAACACGACGCCGACGACGTAGGCGCGCCAGCTCGGCTTCCATCCGATGGTCTTGTGCCAGGACACGCGTACCGTCCTGTTCGTGACCGAGGCGAACCCCTCGCGAATCTTCTCCGTCAGTTCGGTGATGAGAGGCAGCCGGTCAGACCTCTTCGCGTTCTCGAACTCGGCGATCACGTCGGCGCATCGGTCGCGATACTCGTCGACGGTCTCGTCGTCCCTGGGCGGCACGGCGTTCGCCCCGTCGACGTCGAGCGTGAAGAAGTATTCCCGCGCGCCGGTCTCGTTCATCTCGTCGAAACGCGGGTTGTAGAGCGAACACGCGGGCCAATCCGCGAGGGGTTGTCCCGACTCGTTCCACGCCGCGGAACTCAGACTCGACGACGCCGATCGCACGCTCTTGAGTTTCGAGACGTCCGCCGCGACGCCCCCGTTCTGGATCTTGCGCGATATGCGGTACAACGCCTGCCAGGGCGAGGCGAGGCAGAACATCTTCGGTCCACCCTCCTTCATCTTCTTCTTCTTCGTCGTCGACGAGTCAGCGCCGCCGGCGACGGCATCGTCCCGCACCACCATGTCGTGCGCGAGGACGAGCGACTGGTGAAACAGCATGGCTCTCGACCACGCGACGGGATCGCCCCCGAGACCCTCGGATATCTCTTCCCTGCGCGCGCGTTCACGAAGCTGCGCCCTGACCTTCGACGTGACCGTCTTGACGACGCCCGTGACCGCGTCTCGCTCCTTGGCCTTCCCGCGGAACCATCGCGTCGGTTCCTTCGTGATGTGATCGTGGAACTCCGGGTCGACGGCGCGCGCGTTGTTCGCTATGCCGTACCCGGCGTGACCGAAAAAAACGCGCACGGAAGACGCCTGGGAATAGAAAAGTCTGGTCGTCCAAACTTTTCTCGGATCCAGTCCCTCGTTCACCAGTCGGTTAATCGTCGGTTTTTCGACTCGTAGAAATTCTGGGTTCATGACTCGAGATTTTTTGTTTTCGACCCCCGTCCTGGAGGTGCGTTTTGTGGTTTCGGTTAAATACTCGGGCGCCATAATTCTCACGCACCGAGGCGAACGCTCCAACCGTCAAAAAAAAATGACCAGGTCTGAAAAGATCGCCGAGAAGACGATGACGCGCGCCCGCCGCGCGAGAGCGCTCGAAAAGGGCGTTCGACTCTCGCTGCTCGTAGGACTCGAATCCGTCGAGCCTAAGACGACGACTCGTGTCTCGAAGAAACCCAAGAGAGACGACAGGGGGGTCGTCGTCGCGAGGTCGTCCGAGTTCGCGGACCATCTCGAGTTGGACGAGGTCACGGACGAGTACGTCGCTGCCGTGGAAAAGTATTGTGCCGCGGTCAAACGGGCCCAAGAGAGCGTCGGCGATTTCACCGTGCCGCGCAGGTCCGTGCAGAGGTTCTTCGACTGCGTCATCGATCGCTCGTCTGGTCAGATGTTGTCCTACATCGTGCAGCCCCGGACGCTCAAGATTCCCAAGTTCCGCGTCGGTTTCCGCTCGGGGGACATCGTCAACATCGGTTCCGATAGGATCATGGGTAACGTGTTCGAACTCGACCGTATGAAGGCGAACACTGAACCGCGATGGATAGTGGTCAAGGGGCACTCTTTTGTCCTCTGAGCGGCGGTGAAATGTAATTTAATTAACTCGACACGACTTCGTCCGTCCGTCTACGCTCGCGCGCCGCGACATCATTGATCTATCATGAGCGACGCGCTCGCTCGAGTTCTCGTCGACACGTGCGCGAGGGACGCGACGTTCATGGCGTCGGTCGTAGCGTACGCGGCCGACCACTCGACGAACGCCATGAGACGAAGACGTCCCGAGGACGCGACGACCGAGGTCGTCGTGTTCGATTGGCTCTCGAGACTCGCGCGCGATCTCGAGGCTGTTCCCGCGGGGAAGATACGGATGGACGGTAACGCCCTCTGGGTGTCGAGGCGAGTGGTGATGAGTCTCGACGCTCTCGAGAGGCGCGCGGGACCCGCTCGCGCGGGAGACGTACGCGAGGTTCGCGAGTGGTTAAGAGACGATCCGAAGGGACGAGGAAAGAACCCGTCGCCGACCTTGACGAGCGTCCTTCGCGAGATGGATTTCGCGGGAGGTCTCCTCGAACGCCTGATCGTCGATCCCGATTTCGATTTCGGACCCACGTTCGGCACGCGTCGGTGTCTCGTGTCTCGTCTTCTGCGTCACGCCAGGACGAACGGTGGGCCTCCTCTCAGACTCATGGAACTCAAACACGAGAGCGCGTTCTCCGGCGGCCGATCGATGCGTCCTCCGATGAACGATACGGATCGCGTTCTGCCTCCGTGGAAGAGGACGTGGAACGCCGCCCCGAGAGATGTCGAGGACGTCGCCGAGTCTTTCTCGGAGGTCCTCGAGAGCGACTCTCACACGCACAGAGGTCAGAGAAAATTCGCGCTGCGTCTCCTTCGCGGTTCGCGCGTCAGAGGGGACCGCGAGTGGTTCGGGGCGGCGTGGATCCTGAGCGCGGGGGGGAACGTCGCGGCGAGACGAAGACTTCTGACCAGAACTCCTGAACTCAGAGAACTCAGAGAAATCGGAGCGTGGCCGTCGTTCGTCGTCCCGTGGATCGATCCACGATTCCTCCTCGACTCGACGGACTCGATGGCCTCGTCGACGGTCTCGTCGTCGACGGTCTCGTCGTCGGCGTCGGCGTCGGTGGTCGAGTCGACGCGCGACGCGGTTCGTTCGTTTTTCGTGGTCGCGGCGGTTTTAGACGCCGCTCCGGAGGGACACGAGTGCGCGTTTCGCGCTTGGGAAGGGACGGAAGAAGAACTTCGCGCGGTGGAGCGAGACAGGCCACATCTCGCGCACGTCGTCGAGAAGGTTTTGCGGCACAGGAGAGAACGCGCGCTACCCCCCGAGACGCTCGTGACGCGCGTCGTCGACGCCATGCGACGACACGTCGTCGACGCCGACGACGTCGACGAACTATCGCCGCGGCCGACCTTCGTCGTCGCTCCGCGAGACTCGACGTCGACGTCGACGATGACGACGAGACTCGGTGATATCGTTCGCACGCTCGAGAGAGACGGGTGTCGCGCCGACGCCGAGAGAGTCGTCGCGTTCGACGCGGAGAACGAGACGCGAGAGATCGGCGCGTTCGTCTTCGAAGACGACGAGGGTGATAGACGAATCACGAGAATAGACGTCGAACACGCGGGTCGACGACGTCGCGACGGCGACGGCGACGGTGGTGACGACGCGCGACACGCGGCGATCGCTGTTTTCGGGACGACGACGTACTATCTCTTGGCGACGCGGGATTCTGCGACGGGTCGATGGCCGACGATCGCGCGACACCCTCTGTCGTCACTCGTCATGTCGACGTCGACGTCGAGTCGTTCGAATCACCCGTTGGCGTCGTCGTGCGCGGAGTTTTTGTCGCGAGGCGCGCGTTTAGGTGTGTAAATAAAAATAAAATATTTTCCGACACGACACAACACAACACTCGCGCGCGGACTTTTTCGAAAAATAAAACGAAAAAAAAATGTCCGGTGTTTTTTCCGATTCCGTCGCGTCGTTTCTCTCGAACATCGCCGGTGGCATCGAGTCGATCATGACCTGCACGTACCTCGCGGACGAGATCGCCGCGGCGGACGACGACCCCGAATACCCCGCATACGCCTACGTGCGCGATAATATGCTGGTCAAAGAACCCTCCGCGATAGGCGAAGAACGTCACTGGTTCTCCAAGTCCAAGTTCCACGAGATGCTCCAGG
>Ga0209223_10001551_pt1 | contig 24757 bp, 34 predicted proteins | sample COG_06_FD_184750 | JGI IMG/M metagenome (GOLD analysis project Ga0209223, IMG submission 184750) | Pelagic Microbial community sample from North Sea - COGITO 998_met_06 (SPAdes) (version 2) | ecosystem: Environmental > Aquatic > Marine > Neritic zone/Coastal water | place: Helgoland, sampling...
CCAGTGCTGTTGATTGACGGACGCTACGGTGCTTGCTGTGACCTTTACACAGAGGTCGGCGTAGGCGGTATCTACCACGAACTGTGGGAGATGCTTGACCAAGCTAAACTGGAAGAATGCGAAGTCGTAGACAAAGCTGCATTCCTGGCACTGCTACCACCTGAACCAGAAGGGGAAGTATGATGCACGACATTATTTACAAATCTACCATTGGAACAGGGGGCTTTATTGCCTCTATCGAACTGGGAAACATCAACGAATTATCTGGCATCATTGCCGGCCTGGCCACTTTTGTGTATATGACTGCCGCCGCATTTAAGATCATTAAAGAACTACGCAACGAGAAGGATTAAGAATAGCCCCTCGGGGATTAGCCTATATGACACCAGAACTATTAGCAATGCTCGGCGGGGGAGTAAGCGGCTTTGTAATGAAGATGATCGCGGCCCAGGCCGACAATCAGGCGCGACTCTTTGAGCGTATGATTGCCCGACAAACCGTAGCGGACGAATCCGCGGACAAGGCAGCAGCTCGTGGCGGTGTCTATATGCGCCGCGCTATTACCTTCTCAGTTATATTTGCGATCGTCCTGGCGCCCTTTGTTTTTGCGTTTACAGGTGTCGGCGTTACGATTCAGACAGAGTCGAAAGGCTTCCTGGGATTATTCAAAAGCTTAGAGTGGGCCACAGTACAAGGCTTTGTCATTCTGCCGGAGATTCGGCAGACTGCGCTCGCGATCGTCGGCTTTTACTTCGGCTCGTCTCAGGTGAAATGAGCAAATTCGTCAACCAGCTGGATGCGCGAATATCTAAGCAACTGCGCGGTGATAAGTTTACCCGCGTGGCCATACTCAATAATGATTTATTCTATCAGTCAGACATCGCTGGAGATATACTTGTGCCGGTCGGCTTCGCTTCCGACGGTGCCAGCGTGCCGCGCTTCCTGTGGTCAATCTTTCCGCCTTTTGGCAGATATCTAGAGGCCGCGATCGTCCATGATTGGTTCTGTGTAAAACACAGCGTCGATAGCATCACCGCCGCCAAAGTCTTTCGCGAGGCGATGGCCGTCTGCGGCGTCCCAGCGCATCGCCGCAACATAATGTACTGGGCCGTGCGCATGTTCGGCCCCAGATTCAAGCAGCGCAAAGATTAGTCGGTGCTCAGATCACCAAAGAAGCGCCGAGCTTCCACCTTTGGCACCAGCGTGCCGAGGTAGCTTTGCCAGAGTGTTTGGCTGTTGCGGTGTTTCAGCACCAGCGCCGTGCGCTCAGCGCTTCGATACGCACTCATGTGCAAAGTACAGAAGGTGTCGCGGGTGGTATTCTGCGCCCAGCTTTTATGCTTTATCTCTTTGAGGATCTTGGCCTTTAAACCTACGACCGGTGCGCGGCCGTCGTCGCCATTGCAGCCATCCCACTCTCGCGGATAAGGAGCTGCGATGTGGCCTGTGCGGCTTTTACCAAATTGATCTTGCAGCAGTGGCTGGATCAAAGCCCAGAAGCGCGGCGGCACGTCGTCAATGCTCCAAGCATCCCCAGTCTTAGTGGCGCGCGCAGGAATGTAAACACGGCCCAGCTCAGGTTGGATCCATTGCCACTCAAAGCGGCCCGCCTCTGCCGAGCGAAAGCCCAGGAAGAAGCGCAGCGCAAAATGCGCCAGCCACTGCGGGCGCTCGCGCTCGATGACGGCCAGCGCCGCATTTGCCTGGTCAACTGTGAGGGCATGTTTATCACTGCGGCCGACCTTTGGTAAGTCCTCGACAAACACCTGCTTGATCGGACTGCTCGCCAACCAGTGGCGCCTGATCGCGTAGTTAAAAAAGTTTTGCAGCGCGCCGCGATAGTTGGTAATCGATCGCGGCGACTGGCCCAGGTCCAATATCCATCTGCGCAATATCTCGCCAGTAAGGTCTGACAAATCCTCCTGGCCAAATACCAGCGCAAACTGATGCAGCCGGGTGCGCAGGTCTTGCACATGAGGAGTCGCAGCAGCATCCGGCGCCTGTCCGCTGCTCGCATGCTTAGCTACCAGAAAGCGCTCGACCGCTTCCTGCACGCGCATGCCGCCCGATGTGGGATGATGCAGCGCCCAGAACTGGGCCGCATCTGTATGGCTAATGCCCACAGGTAATAGCGCCCGAGCCGCTGTAACGTCCGCATGTATCGCTCGCGAATACGACAGCGCCTCGACGCCTTGCGCGCGCTCCAGTGCCACTAGTTCCGCTTTGCGGGCCACGGCCTGTTCCGCAGTTTTGAAAGTTTCCACCGGCAATTTACGGTGTTGAACTTTAAAAGGACGTGCGCGATCATCCTTAAACATCGAAACCCCACGCGGCAGATGATTGATATCTACCTTATTAATTGATCCTTTACGTCGAGCCATACTAAATCCTGTACTCTTTTTGTACCGTTTTCAAACATTATAAGGCACTTTTATGGGGTATATTGCATAATAAGCAGAAATTAAAAAAAGCTTTGTTTATAGCGTATGCCCTTTGCAGTCAGCCATTTAGGCATAAAAAACCCCCGCAATGAGCGAGGGGGTATTGGCGGAGAAGATGGGATTTGAACCCAATTTACCATTGCTGATAATCAACTACTTACGCATCTCTTTTACTTTTTGTCGTGTTTCTGTACTGTTTTATTGGCTTAAATTACCTATTTAAAATATATTACAAATTAAAAATAACTCTTAGCGGCGGCAAAAATTAGTCCCTGAGGACCAATTTTCATAAACGTTCTTATTTCTTTTGACGGCTGAATTGTATGGCGTTTGTTATGCTGGCATGGATGGATACAGATTATTAAAAGAGACGGCCAAGATGAGCTACGATTTATGCTCTGGCTGTAAGATTGGTGGGCCAACTTTCAAAGTTATTCCTGGCTACTTAGCGCAGCTGGAAGCTGAGATGGCCGAAAGAGATGCAGAGATCGAATCGCTTAAATTTCAGAACAGCGCATTGTTGCGCCGTATGGACCCCCAGGCCAGCCTCGAGCTAGTCGATGGGGGGGGGGGGGGGGGGGGGGGGGGGGGGGCTGTAAGGATCTGAACGCTCTGACGGCTCAGTGGTGAGCCATCGGCGGGCTCCTGTGCTTTAGTGGGTAAGCGATGGTGCCTTATTTATTTTTATGACTGGTTATTTTTGTATGGGCTATGCCTTATCGCGGCGTAGTTTGTCGGCATCATCTTTGAGTTGCAGGGCGGCGATGTCTTTGAGCACTTGCTCGCGCGCCTCTTGGTCGTCCGATTGTTGGGCATTTGCTGCCGCTATTAATTGTTCCCAATTTGTACCGGGTCGTTGCTTATCAAGGAACTGTTCTAAGTGGTGAGTTATGTAATTTGAAACAGTGCGGTTTTCCTTTGCTGCTGCTGCTTGTATCTTAGCCTTTAAACGTTTAGACATAGATACGCTGATGGCAGTTTTATCCACTGCCCGTTCATGGTTTCTTGTTCTCATACAAGCTAAGGATTTAAAGGTATTACAAAATAATGCAAATTATTTATTGACTTGCCGTAATACGGAATATTACGGTGCGTGGATGGAAGACGAAGAACGAATAATACAAACCTTTGAGATCACCCGAGAAATGAAGGAAGAACTTACAAAAACCGCTAAAGAGAACCATCGAACGGTGTCTGGCCAGATTCGCTTTATTATCGAACAAGCCTTGGCCTCTGCCGTACTACGCAGTGATACGGAGGGGATGCTATGAGGACAGCTTTTGAAGAGACCGTACTGGCTGAGATTCGAGAAATGAAAGAGGCGCTGGCCTATCGCACATCGTGGATCGCGGGATATGTGGCTTTGGGTCGCTACCTGGGGTCGTCGGATAAACAGGGACGAGTTGCGAGAGCCTGGGCAACTGAGGAAAGGCTTAAAACTAAAGAAATAAATGGGACGGCCTATTTTAATATCGCTGATGTGGATCGGGCGATGCGCAACGGAAAACAAATCGAGACACGTAAAGGACTATGAACACTTCTAATACTCCCCACGATCGCCAGCCACTCGGCCGCTCGACTTTACAGGACTACATACTTTGCAGTCGTCTCGGCAGTCAGCTGAGGGCGAACCTATCAAAATGGGACCGAGCAGCTCCGTGCCGCATAAATCGCCCCACCTATAAGCCTACATCCCTCACGCTCCTAGCGCGGGGCGGCTGCATTCATTTTATGGGAGGTGCCAAATAATGGGCACCGAAGAGAGCATCATCCGGCGCGTGTTTCCAGTGCTCGAGCAGGCCATCGCGGATGCGGGCGATCTGGTGGCGCCGGACCTTGTGCAATTACAGCACGACATCGTCGAGTGGGACCGTGCTGGCACTGGCAACCATTTTACAACCGAGGCGCTGTGGGACGAGCAGCGGCAACGATAAAAACCAACCCTGGAGGGAAAACAAAATGAATACACATATAGAAATGTTAGTGGCGCGCATCGTGCGGGCCTGTGATGGTGTGACACTATTACGCGGGGTTCGGCGCTCCAAGCAGATCGCCGAAAAGCATGGGCAAGACTGGCCGACGCTGCGGGATGCGGCTTATGGTCAAGCGAGAAGTATACGCGAAAGGGGTGGGCGATGAGTGGGCTGGCTCAAACAGCGCAGCGCTGTAATCAGCTTTGCGACGTGCACTCCGAGCGCTATCTCAGCACAGCGGCTGGCAAGTTTCCGCCAGAAGTGGTGCAGGAATCGATCAAAAAAGTTGCTGAGCAGGGCTTTGAAATCCGTTTAAAATCTGAAAGTGAGTTGAGTGACGAATTGGCGGCTTATGATTTAGCCCAGCGCATACTATCTAAGCCGGTGCTGCGGACCTCTTACACCGATCAGCGACGCCGTGAACTACTCGAAGAGGTAAACGCTTTAATGCACTCGGGGCACTTTGCGGCCGAGGCGTGTAAGATCGCTAAGGTCGAGTACAGTAACTATCTACGGTGGCGCAGTCGTTATGGCGGGCAATTACCGGCACTCCAACGAGTAGGTCGAAAAAGGGGGGATCATGAGCGAGTTTAAACTTGTGAGCGATAGCCCAGAGGTGGCCATGGTGACGGATGCCGACCGCCGCGAACGCCTCGACTGGATTACTTCCCAGTGCTATGCGCGCTTAAATATCTGGGACCGCGATTTCGTCTGCGATCAATCTGATCGGGTGCACTTTACAGGCTCCCAGCGGGACGAGATCGATCGACTGTGGCGGCGTTGGAAGGGCTACTGCTAAATGTTTGTTACTTTAGAAGAAGCCTTTGCCGCGCTGACCCTCGCCGATGTGTGGGAGCTGGCCCCGAACCCGAACGGCACACCGTGCCCGATGCGTGACGGGGTGGTAAAATCGCCGTTTCGCCTGGATAAAAAGGGCGCGAGCTTTTCAGTGTCGAAGGGGTTAAAGGTATTTAAGGATCACGCCGACGAAGCTCAGAAGGGCGGGGTGTGGAATTTCGTGGCGCTTTGCTTTCCTGAATGGAGCAAGCAGCAGCTGGCGCGCAAGTTGATCGAGTTGGCTGGGGGCGACCCTGATCAAAAGGACCCGAATGCGCAGCGCAAAAGCGCTCAAGAATGGAAGGCCGAGAAGGAGAAGGCGATCGAGAAAGCGCGGACCGATTGGGTGCGGGCGCAGCTCGGGCTGGATGAGATCGATGGCGAGCTTTTACTACCGGCACCGAAGCCAGTGGCGCGGGGCTACGAGCTAGCGCTGGAGCGTGCGGCGGTTAATAATTGGCAAGAAGATTTGGCGACTGAACGCGGCTGGCCGATCGAGTGGGTGGCTGGCCTGGTAAGCCTGGGACGTATGGGTGCCGGCCGGAAGTTGCAGCCTGAGTTTAGCGTTGAAAAATACTGTCACAAATTGGGGTCTTGGTCGCTGTGTGGGGTCCATAGTCGGTGGTGTGATGATGATGGCCGCAAGATGTGGAGCTATCGGCCGAACCTCAAATGGGATAAGCAAGCGACGGTGGCTTTGCCATTTGTGCTGGGTTCGGTGAAGGCGCCAGTGTGGGTGATCACTGAGGGGCAATGGGACGCGGCGACCATCTTTGGTATGATCGGTGGATTCAGTGACTATCCAGAATTACAGGCCGCAGTGTTTGGCATCCGTGGAGCGAGTGGTGTGGGCGTATTTATGTCGCACTATGCGCCGCTGCTGCGCCGCATCAAGCCGGTGATCGTGTTAATCCCCGACGCCGACGACGCCGCCAAGGGCTGGACAGAAGACCGCCGCGCACACGCAGGTGCGCTGCCGGTGTGGAGCTTTGCGCACAAGCTGCGCGAGATATTTAAGATCGAGGTGAGGTGGATGAAGTGCACCGCACATAAGGACATCAACGATTGGTGGGCGGCGGGTACTTTGGCTGCTGATTCATTTACTGAGGCGTTGGCGAGCGTATCAAAAGCAAAATAACAATGGGTGAGATTGGACAATTTGAAATAGGGGAGTCGAAAGGCCCGGTCGAGCGTTGCTACTATGAGGCAACGAGCGGCGGTGGGCGTTTTTGGTTCGATATTAATGGGCGCTATCATCAACGCAACGAGCGGCAAATGATGCGCCAGCTGAAAAGCGAGGGTCTGCAAGCCACTATCCCTAAGGGGAGCGAGGCAGAGATGAGCCAAGTGGACGCCGCGCTGCTAGAAATTACAAATCAACGCGAGGTGGACTTTGCTGGCCCATACTCTGGCTGGCATGCTGGCGAGCATTGGATCTCTGGTAAAAAAGTATTGATAACAGAATCCCCGCGACTGATCGCTCCAGCCAGCCCCGAAGATAATGCGGCGCGGCTCGATAGTGAATTACCTTGGGGCGGGGACTGTGCCGGCTGGCCGAACCTTGGACAGTTCCTCGATCGTGGCTTTCGCGGTGTATATGGCACCGAAGAGATCGATCAGCTACCCTACCACCTCGCATGGCTGAAGCGTGGCTACCTCGCGCTCGAGGAAGGGCAACCCAACCAGGGGCACGCGCTGATCATGGCTGGCGATCCTGGCTGCGGTAAGTCGCTGCACATCGCGATCATCACTGAGCTGCTCGGCGGCCGACTCTGTCGTCCGCTGCGCTATATATTCGGCGAGAGTAATTTTAACGCTGAGATGTTTACCTCGTCGCACCTAGTGGTGGACGATGAGGGATCGAAGACGCACATCGGCGATCGCATGATCGTAAAGGCCCGCACAAAGCAGTGCGTGGCGGTAAGTGGTGCTAGCTGCGAAGGTAAGAACAAGGACAGCTTTGAGATCGAGACCTTTATGCGCCTCACGTTTGCGTGCAATCTCGAAGAAGAGAATCTGCTGGTGCTGCCGCCGCTCGACGACGATTTGATCGGCAAGGTGCACTGTTTTAAATTTCACGCGGGTGCGTGGCCTTGGGATGAGCACGCCACTAAGAAAGTGGTGTGGGATTTACTGTCACAAGAGCTGCCGGCATTCCTTTGGTGGTTGCTTAACAAGTTTGAACTACCCGAAGCGCTGGAAGAAGAGCACCTGCGATTTGGGGTAAAGCCATATGCGCATCCCGAGATCGTGCAGGGTATTGACTTCCTAAGCCCCGAAGCGCGCCTGTGGGGATATATCGAGCGCACCGTGCTGAGATCTTCTAATCATTACGCCGACATCATGCTCGGTGCTGGTGAGTGGAAGGGCTCGGCGGTGGATCTCGAAGCGGCCCTTAAAGATGAGGACAGCGGCCTCGATTACAAGGAGCGCGGCAAGGTGCCGCAGGCTAACCCGAACCTGGGCAAGATGCTTAAGAAGCTATCTGAGCGCCCCGCCTACGCTGGCCGCATCGTGCAGGGCCGAGAGTCTGGCGGCAAGAAACGCTATTGGCGATTACTGTCACAAGAAGCCTTCGACAATGAAAAACAACCCGAACAACAGGAAGAGAGATATGATCCGAACGACTAAAAGGCCCCAATCTGTGACACTAGCCGTGGCGTTTGTGACACTTCAAAATCGGCTGAAACCTGCACTGGGGGCGGGCTGTGACACTGTGACACTAGAATCGCCACACGTTTCATGTGCGCGCACACACACTAACTTATTATACATTATTCTGTCTTACTGTCACAAAACGCTGCGATGCGCATGTATAAAGGGCTCGATGCGTGACACTAGATTGGCGGGCAATTTGGCTTACTGTCACACGTTTAAAAACGAGGGGGGGGGGTACTAATGCCAGAGCATAATCAGCAACTACCGAGCGGGCATGCCGGCTTTGCATTTGAGGGTAGGATGCCGGTACCGATCCAAGATGCGGACCGTGGCGAGCGGCGTGAGGTCGATGCCATTCTTGCAGAAGCTGGCTTTGCGGGCTATATCGACGAAGAGATCGACAAGGGTAAGCGCGACGCTGCGCTCCACATGATCCGCGCCGCTTTGCTCGACGTCATACATCCACCCAAAGGCACAGCGAGTGGACTGGCCGCAGTGATCGTCGGCTATGCGATTGGCTTGCCTGGCATGGTCAGCATGAAGGATGCCGCTCGAGTGTATGGGCTCGGCACTCGGGGCAAGGCTGCAATCTCTAAACGAGTAAAGGCATACGCTGAGAAGTATGGGCTGCCGCCATCAAATTACATGAAGTCGGCCGAAGCGTGTGCGACTTACAGATCAACCAATCAAACCAAGCGCAAACAATGAAGACAACCCTGACACATAAACCCATTTTTGATATTAAAGCGCAGGTGCTAACGCTGCCGGATGATGTGAGCGATGCACAACTGGCCGAAGCTTATAACACCATCGAGTCCCTCAACAGCAACCTCAACTGGTGGCGTGGGGATCTGTATGCCCACGTAGCTAAGGTCCGCCCAACTAAGCGCGTCAGCGACTGGTCGCAGCTATGCTTTGACCTACCTGTCGAACAGAATGAAAGGGTGCAGCTAATGATGGAGCAAAGCGCACACCCGCGAGCCTTGCATCGCATGGCGTGTCGTGTCTCAGCTGTCCTCGCCCCCGATCAACGTAAGCCGGGACTGTCCTGGGATTACCACGCGGTGGTGCTTGAAGAGTGCGGGGTGTTCGCAAGCAAGGGCGGGTCTAACTTACACGAGGGGGGGTCTAACATAAACGAGGGTGGGTCTAACATAAACGAGGGTGGGGCTAATATAAACGAGGAGGGGGCTAACTTAAACGAGGAGGGGGCTAACTTAAACGAGGAGGGGGCTAACTTAAACGAGGGGGGGTCGCAAATGAGGAGGGTGGCTAATGCCCTCCGCTGGCTGGACTGGGTGGTAGAGGAGAGGGGCAAGGGCGAGTCGGTGTCGATCTCGGACCTGCGCCAAATGATCCGCGACACTCGAGCAGGCGAAAGTGCTCAAACAATATCAGAGCCGCTCGATGCTACACCACTCAGTCATGTACTGAGAGAAGCTCAGGGCTTTTTACTTCAGGTCCGCAAGCTAGATGTGGCGGCGATATGCTCTGACGATCGCGATCATTTGTTACGATCAATTCAGCCTCTCATCTTTTTCTTTAATCAGCTCGTTGAAAAAAAGTAAGGAATCTTTTTTGGCTTAGGCTATCTCCAGCAGGATAGGCGAACCGCGACGTTTTTCGCGTAAAACTTTTTAAATAACTATAAACACACATGAGAAAATCTAAAGCATCAAATCCAAATCGAGTTGCCCAAACAATGAAGGCGGCCGCGTCGATGTCGGGCTTTACTTTAGACGTGATCAGCGCGGCAAAGAAAGCCGGCTGCGCTGGATTCCGTGGTGCTCGAGTTTACCTGGATGAGCTCGATGAGTTTCTCGCTGCGAATCCTGCCTTGCTGAACTTGAGCCCGGCGGACCGGCTCGACTTTGAGACCAAAGCGGTCAAAAAACAAAAGGCGCAGTTTGATCTGGACCTGGTCAAAGGCGACTACATCCACCGCGGCGAGCTGGCCGAGCATGTGCGCAAAACCGAGACAACCTCGAAAGCGGTGCTGCGAAAGTTTCTCCTGAACGAGTTGCCCGCCAAAGGTGAAATGCTTAGCCGCGCTGCGCTGATCGAACTGACCGAGGACATCTTCGACCGTATCTGCGTCGAAAAACAAAAGGCTTTTTCAAAATGGATCTAACACTCGCCAGAATCCAGCACGGCGCCTGGGAGCGGCCGAACCGTTTACCGATTACCGAATGGGCGCGGCAGCAGATCATCCTGCCCGATGCGTATGCGAAAAGCGGACCGCTCGATCTGCGTCCCTCGCCCTGGCTGATCCCACCACTCGAGGCGCTGATGGATCACCACGTGCAAAAGGTGAACTCGCTCAAAGGATTGCAGACCGGCGGCTCGCTGGTCGGCGAGATTTACGCGCTGTATCGAATCGTCGAATACCCGGCGCCGATCATGTGGAACTTTCAGACCGAAGCGATCCGCGATAAAGCTTGGCGCACGCGGCTCGGCCCGTTGTTTCGCACCGCTCCCTGCATCAAAGACATCATGCCGACCGATCGCCAGGCGTTGTCGCACGACATTATCTCGCTGCCGGGCTGCGATGTGTTGATCCAAGGCGGCGGCCATAATGAGTCGAACTTGCAAACGCTTTCCATCCAGGTGCAGATCAACGACGAGGTTTGGCAATGGGACCCGGGGCTGCTCTATCAAGCCGAAGGCCGCACCGATGCGTTCGGCTCGGCTAAGAAGATTTACAACATCTCGCAAGGTAACGAGCGCGACTCCGACTGGGACGTGGTGTTTAACGAGGGCGTCGTGCATGAGCTGGTGGTGCGCTGCCCAGACTGTACCAAGACGCATCCGCTGATTTGGTCGCAACGTCTCGCCGATGGCAGCTGGGCCGGCGTAGTTTGGGAGAATAAAAAGTACCTCGACGGACGGCCCGACATCGCCACTGCGCAAGCGACGGTCCACTACCGCTGCCCACTGTGCGGCCACCATCACCCCGCCAATGATGCGGCGATGAAAAAGCTCATCAGCACTTGCAGCTACTCGACCGAATACCCGAGCGCCGCCTACCACGCAATGGAGTTGCCCGAGCGGGTGGTCGGCAATCCGCCAGGCGTGCCCTACATTAAAAGCTATCACTGGAATTCGCTGGTAACGGTGCCGCTGCCGGAACTCGTCAAAGAATGGCTGACCGCGGACGCGATGCACAAGCTCGGCGACATCACTCTCAAAAAGCAATTTCTGCAAAAGAAGCTCGCGGTCTATTACACCGACACGATGACTGAGCAAGTCGCCGAGCTCCAGCTGAGCGGCTACCAAATGGGCGAGGGCTATGCGGGCGAGACCGACCGGCTGATGTCGATCGATTGCCAGGAAGGCATCGGCGACGACACGCCGCACTTCTGGGTCGATGTGCGTGGCTGGATCGCGGGCTCTGGATCGAGTGGCCTGATCTGGGCCGGCCGCGTCGAGCTCGAGGATGATCTGGTCGAGATGCAGCGCACTCATGGCGTGCCCGCAAAATACGTGGTGGCCGACGGTCGTAATAAGACCGCGCAGGTGGCGGCGATGTGTGGCCGGCATGGCTGGGTGATGCTCATGGGCGACGACCGCGAAAGCTTCCCGCACCAGATCCGCAAGGGCCGCCGTAAAGAGACCGTGCAGAAGCCTTTCTCGAAGGTGCAGAAGTATGACGTGATGAAGGGCAAAGGCCCCGCGCGATATGTCAATTATCTGCTGTGGTCAAATCCGACAATCAAGGACATGCTGCACCGCGTCCGCCACGGCAACGGCGTGTTGTGGGAGTTACCGATGGACGTGCCCGACTGGTATCGCGACCAGCTCGACAGCGAGCAGCGCAAGAAGATCCGCAAGGGCAGCCGCTGGGGCCATCGCTGGGAGCCGAAGGTGCGCAGTAATCCGAACAACCACATCTGGGACTGCGAGTGCATGCAATTCGCGCGCGCGCTGATGGCGGGCCTCTTACCGTTTGACGTGTCGGCCTATGATGAGCCAGCGCCCGAACCGACCCCCGCCGAATCTAAGCAACTCGAACGCAAAACCAAAAAGGATCTGCAAGTCGACGACCGGCAGCTGATGATGGTGGTCGATGACTAGCCTGGCTGCGCAGCTCTCAAAGACCTTTTCCAAACCACTCAACCTCTAAACAGATGTCCTATTTATCACTCATAATCGCACTGATTACAATCGAATCGAACGGCAATAATGACGCAATCGGCGATAGCGGCGCGGCGTTTGGGTGTCTCCAGATGCACGCTGCCTACGTCCAAGACGCTGCGGAATACGCTGGCAAGGATTGGGTGCATGAGGATGCCTTCGACCGTGATACTGCCATTCAGATCTTTGCAGCCTACATGGCTCGCTATGCAACCGAAGACCGTCTGGGCAGACCACCCACTGCCGAAGACATCGCGCGCATTCATAATGGAGGACCCAATGGCTACAAAACATTTGCGACTGATAGATACTGGCAACGGGCACGGACCGCAATGCGCTGACGAATAATGACCGATCTACACACGCTCACGCATACCAATCCGCCCGGCAGCGCGCGGGCTATTTGACACGGTCACGAAGTCGTATGCGTGTTAATTATCTGATCACCAAAGTTTTTATTCGGCAGGCCCTGCTCGACGGCGCCGGCGACCTGGTCACGGATGCCGAGCTCGCGCTGGATGCCTTGCAGGCTTTGCAGCTCGGCAACTACACCACCGGCACCGACTCCGACACTACGCTGATCGCGACTTCCGAAGCTGGTAAAACCTTCCAATTCCAAGTCACGCCAGGCTTATCGCGGCTCCAGATCATGGGCTACTGCGAAGAGGCGATGGCGCGCATCGAGCTGTGGATCGATAAGAATGCGGCCCGCACCGTACCGCTCTCAGCTGCCGCGCTAGTGCCGGCGATCTATGCTGGTCTTTTGACTAAGCGCACCCGCACCCGTCCGTCTTTCTGCTAATCCCATGACTACTATCCTCGACTCTTTCGGCAATCCCGCAGCACTTCCTCCGCGCGTTTCAGCGTCGATCCGTGGCTGGTCTCCTGGTGGCTATAACGCCGCCGCATGGTCGCCCGACCGTGCCCGCATTACCAACGCCGCGACCGATTCCTCGCGCGATATTACTCCCTTCACCCGTGGCCAGATCGACCGCATCGCGCGCTACTTGTGCAAAAACAACGGCATGATCAAGGGCCTAAAGCTCGACTTTGTAAAGTACGTCATCGGCCCTGGCATCTTCCCTTATGCAGACTCGGGCGACGAGGGCTGGGACGAAGCCGCCGACGAGTGGTTTATGGATTGGGCCGACATCTGCGACATCAGCGGCCGCATGTCCTTCTGGGATATGCAACGCGCGCGCGAGTCGAACCGCTTCGAGTCTGGCGATGTGTTTACCATCTTAACGCAAAAACCTTCTGGCTACCCACAGCTCAAGCTAGTGCGCCCACATAACGTCCGTAGCGATGGCGAGGATGGTTATAACGACGGCATCAAGGTCGACCGCCACGGCGCCACTCAGCGGATCAAGTTTCTCCAGCCTGACGGCACCTATCGCACTTTGCCTGCGCGCTCGGTCGATCACTCGATGATGATGGAAGCCGGCGACGAGGTGCGCCAAGTCTCGGCCCTGCACGCCGCGATCGAGCACTGCCAAGACAGCGCCGAGATCCTCGGCTTTGAGAAGCTAGCGATCAAGGACCACAGCCGCGTGTCGCGCATCATCAAAAAGGATTACAACGGCTACGAAGACGAAGACGACGGCAGCGATGTCGAAGCCCAGCTCGAAGCCGTGGCCTCAGGCTCGCCGCGCGATATGTCATCGGTGCCTTACGAGAGAGTCGTCGGCGGCGAGATTATCCGCCTCAACGTGGGCGAGGATATGAGCAGCTTCGCGAGCGATCGCCCTGGCACCGCATTTGCAGGTTTCCTCGAGCTGCTCGGCCGCGAAGTTACCGCCTCGACTGGCTGGCGCTACGAGTTCAGCTGGAACCCGACCGGCATCCCCGGCACCGCGATCCGCCAGATCCTCGATTCTATTTCGCGCACCGCGCTGCTGCGCCAGACCTGCGAGATCCGCAGCACGCACCGCCTGCGTAACTATGCGATCGCCAACGCCATCGAGCGCGGCGAACTCGACGCGCACCCGAACTGGTACCGCGCCGACTACATCCCTGGCGCCCCCGATCCGTCGATCGACAAAGGCCGCGACGGCAAGCTCGAGATGGCCCAAGTCGAAGCCGGCCTGCTCAGCCGTAAAGAGTTTCACGGTCGCCGCGGCAAGAGCTGGCGCCGCGTCGAAGCGCAAATCCTTAAAGAGACCGAGCGCACTAATGCCGCTGGCCTCGATCCAGATGGCACTATTGTCGCTGTCGATAACACAGACGCTAAGACGAAGGTCGATGCGTACGGTATCGGCGTCCGGGCTGGTGTGATCACTCCACAAGAAGACGACGAAATCTATCACCGCGACTTACTCGGACTTCCATCTTCTAGCGATGCTGTAAAGAGCTCATGGAAGGACGACGGCGGTGCCCGTCGCCCAGTCACTATCCAAGCAGGAGAAGACTTAGAAGCCGAAGGCAAACCCGCCGAATAAAACTTTATGCCAAACTATCCCCACATCCTCGCACGCCTGCGCCGCACCGTTTGGGCCTCTACTCCTGAGACGGTCGACGCCGTCGGCGCGCTGCTCGATGCGGCGATGTCTGGCCACCTCGGCTCCGACTTCAGCCCGCCACCTGCTGGCACCGCGTTGCCAGCGATGAGCGCCCAGGCGGCGGCAATGTTTGGCGAGAGCAGTGCCGCGGCGGCGCCTTACCATATCCACGGCAGCACGGCGGTGATCCCCGTGTTTGGCGTGGTCGGCAAGCACCTCTCCTCGATGGAAATCTTTTGCGGCGGCCTCGATGTCGATGCGCTGTGTAGCGTAGTCGATGCCGCAGTGGCCGACGAATCGGTCGAGCAGGCGGTGCTGTGGTTCAACTCGCCAGGCGGCGTCGTGACCGGGGTGCCCGAAGCGGCGCGGCGGATCGCGGCTGCTAACAAGATCAAGAAGCTCTACGCCTACACCGACGGCATGTGCTGCTCGGCCGCTTACTGGCTGGCCGCACAGTGCGAGCATATCTTTGCCGCGCCCTCGAGCGATGTCGGCAGCATAGGCGTCTACCTCAGCTGGATCGACCAAACCGAAGCCGCCACCGAGCAGGGCCTCAAGCTCGAACTGATCAAAGCCGGCGACTTTAAGGCGATGGGCCACCCGCTCCAGCACCTCAGCGACGACGAGCGCAACATGCTACAAGCCGAGGTCGACGAGATTTGGTCCATGTTTAAAGCCGCCTGCACCGCGACGCGCACCCTCGAGGAGAGCTCCATGCAGGGGCAGACTTTTAGCTATGCCGCGCAGCTCAGCACCGGTCTAGTCGATGCCCATGTCGATAGCATCGGCGAACTACTCGCCGATCTCGCCGCTGCGAGTTGACACCCTCCCGAACCTAGAAACCCAACCCAAACAAAAAATGCCTAAATTCATTTCCAACGAACGCCTCGCTTACTTAACGAGTCTCGAAGCCGCTGCGCAAAACATCGCCGGTACTGATATCAATCTCGAAGACTGCGCCGACGCAGCTGCGCTCGAGGCCATGCTCGCCACTGAGCAGCCCGACCTGCAAGCGATCGGCGATTCTGCCTGCGACACTTTGTTTGCCGATGCTGGCATCGAACGCGGCGAAGACGAGAGTCACGAAGCGGCGCTGGCCAATCACCTGGCAGAGTCTGCGCTGGCCCAATCGTCTCTTACCGAACTCACCGCCAGCATCAATGCGGCGGGCTTAAAGCTGCCAGTCGCCTCGGCTGATACAGCGCTAACGCCAGAATTTATCACCAGCTACATCTCCGAGCAACTCGAGACGATGATCAGCAATAAGTCGATCGCAACGGTCGCCGCTGCGGGTGCCACTTCTGAAGAGACACCAGAGACATCTGAGACCGACAGCACACCACAAACTTCCAGCGAAATCGCGGCGCACTACGGCACTCTGTCCGGCAGCGCACGCACTGAGTATTTCGCCGCTAATAAAGCCGCCATCATGGCCGAGCTCATCAGCTAACATTCTCCCGCCGCTCGCGGCATTTCACACACCCAAAAACCACCTCACAAACATGGCTAATACATATCCAGCAGCAACTCTCGCTGATATCATCATGTCGTCGGAAATGCTTGCGCTTCAAAACAAGCACCTTCCATTCGACAAATTCTGCACCGATTTCTCCAACGAAGCTGTCGCAGTTTCTCCAAACGGAACCGGCGCACGCTCCACGATTCAAGTCGACCTCGTCGGCTCTGGCTCGACCGTTCAAACAAACCCGACTAACTATGAGTCAGGCGATGCCACCGTTACAGCTGTTTCGGTTGGGATGAACGAGTACAGCTCCGCATTCCACATCACTGCTGCCGAGCGCAACAATGGCCGCAAGCTCGAGAAGCTTCTCGGCGCTAACATGCACGGCCTACTCGACAAACTCGACTCTGTCGCTTCGACATTGTTCACCGTCGCCAACTTTGGCGCAGTGGTGCTCGATAAAGATCCGACCACTGTCACCGCAGCCGACATCAAAACACTGATCGCAGCCTCTGGCAAATACAACCAGCGTAACCTGATCACGGACGCCGTGTTCTGGGCGCAGTTTGCCGCGACTAGCGACAAAAACAGCCTCGGCGTTATGGACGGAGCCTACGGCCTCGACTCCATGAGCTATGCGACTGACTGGTCCAACGCTGGCACAAACGTCAACGGCATCATCGCCGACACCACAGCCCTGGCTTGTGCGACACGTTTGCCGCTTAACGACGACGCAGTGCGCGAAGTGATCGACATCGCGTTGATCGAACTGCCAAACGGCATGACAGCACAGATCGCACAGTGGGTATCCACAGCGAGCCGTGCGACTTGGAACTCCATCGACATCGTCGCGGGCTTCCAAGTAGGCGATGCGACCGCAGGTGGCATCATCGAAGACGGCACAGCGTAAGCTGTCCGCTAAGTTTCAGCACCGGCGGGTCGATCCCGCCGGTGCTTTTCCTTAACCTTAACTTTTATTATATATGGCAAATCCTTATCATCTAGTCGTTGCCCGTAAAGGCAGCAACGTGGCAGTCGTTTACTGCGGCCCCTCCGAAGTCGAGGCGATGGCCGCTGCCATCAAAGTCACCACCGACAAGGCCAGCGAGGTCGATGTGTTCCTGCATCCCGCGCCGAGCAAAATCGTGCAGCCCAAGCCTGCGCCGCAGGCCAAGCCTGCTGCCAAGAAGGCCAGCCCTAAAAAGGCCAGCAAAGCCGCCGCCGAAGAGCCCACCGTAGCCCCACCCGTGGATATCTTAGACGGTAAATAATTTAGCCCACTGCTAATATCCAAACCCTAAACGAGCCCCGCACCGCACCTCCCGCGTGCGGGGTTCACTTTTTTATAATATGACGATTAAAGCCACCATTCTTAACCAGATGATCGTCGCCTCTAAACAGCGCGAAGCGATGGACGGCGAGACGATCACCTTCCCCGGTGCAGTCGGTGCTAAGGTCGGTATTTTCTCGGCGCTCGAGGAGCCGTTCTACACCGAAGAGGCGGGCACCCGTCCGCGCGAGCAGCTCCAGGCGACGCTGCGCATCGATCAATTCCTCGCCAACCCTGCACTGTTTGATCCCGCGGTCGACTACCGCAGCACCTTACCCGCGCGCACCGTCAAAGTGCTGCTGCGCGGCCGCACCTGGCGCATCGAAGGCATACCCACTACCAGCCACATCAGCTGGCAATTTACCCTCACCGAAGCGCACCCGCGACCATAGCACATGTCCGCCACCAGCACGCTCGATGATCGCCAGTTCCGCGCCAGCATCGCCGAACTTTCCAAGATCAGCGGTAAGACTTATGTCGATACGTTTAAACTAGCCGGCGCTGGGCCGATCATCAAGATCCTCGCCAAAGATAAGGCCGCAAAGCCAGCGGCGGTGGCTGCGATTAAGCGCTCGGTCACCCGCCAAGCGATGAACTCTTTTACCGGCTCGGTTGGTCAGATCATGAGCAGTAAGGATGGCAAGATGTGGTTCCGCTCTGCGTATAGCGTAAAGAAGCGGCTGGTCTTTGCTAGTGGTCCCTCGCGCGGCTGGCACCTGGGCGATCGCGAATGGTCCGACTTTCAAGTAACAAAAAAGGAGCGCACTAAATATATCAGCGCCGAGGTGGCGCGCCGCAAGGTACGCGCTGGTATGTTGCGCATGAGCTTTATGCAGATCGCTGATTCGATGGGCATCAACCTCGCCAAAGTCAGCGGTGGAGTGATTGGTGGCGCCACTAAAGCGCGCACCGTGCCGATGCCGGGCAGACTGGGGCAGGGCAGCACCACAGTGAGCGGCGCGCAGTTTAGCATGGTGATGATGAATAATGCCAAGGCTGTACGCAAAGGCCCGCACATTGGTGCCGGTAAGTTTCAGCCTGGCTACTGGCAGGGCGCACTGCAAATCGCCATCAACCGCCGCGGCACTGCGATCAGCAACGATATGCGCCGCGGCGTGTTTAAAGACATAAAGACCCGCGCCCAGCGTTACCCTGGACTATTCGTGCAGCCTTAGCGCTGTTTGACATCGCCGCGAGTGCATGCCTGCGCCTGCCAACAAATACGAGCTGTTCAACTTTGAGGACCCGATCTGCGATGCGGTCCGCACCCTGATCGGCGCCGATGCGATCTTGCAACGCGAGAGCACTGGCCTAAACGATATCAGCATCGTGATCCGCTTTACCGGTGGCAGCGCTAACGGCCACGTCACCACCGCGCACGATGGCGTTAAACTGTACGACGCATTCGTCGGCGGCAACTTACAGATCGAAGTGGCCCGCGAGCGTGAAGACTTAGAGACGGTCGCCGAACTCGAGCCGACCGACACCATCTCGCAAGACCCGCTGACGATGATCGTCGGCCAGATCCGCTACGCGCTGCGCCATGCCAAGACCACCCCGAGCGATCATCTACCGATCAACGACGAGCTGGTCTGCCCGAAGATCACCTACATGCTGCCCGCGCCGACGGTCAGTGCGCACGAGGCCGAGTATCACCGCGACTATATGGTGCTCAGCTGGTCGGTCGATTACCACATACCCGCCGACATCTGGCCGCGCGTCATTACCAGCAATGGCAGCTACGTCATTACCACCGACGGCAGCTGGGTGACTACCGAGTAAGCCACACTTTAAGTCGGTGCGCGGGCCATCAATCAATCATGTTGACGAGCTTTAGACACTCTCGCGCGCGCGCCGACTCCCTTTAACTCTAGCCACCGCGGCGCGAGTTGACACCTCCCAAGAATCAAACCTCACATCGTAACTCCTAAATCTAATGACTACATTTAAAACAGACGGCACATTCCCCACCGGCAGCGTCGACATCACTATCCTCGAATCGAGCGAGGTCTATACAGCGAACAACTTCTCATGGTCGCAGGACACGGTCTCTGACCTAATGCGCAACCACGCCGACGGACTGCCGAAAGGCTTCGAGGTAAAGCCCGGCTTTACCAATGGCACCCTCGACTTGCAGCTGGCCGACTCCGACCAAGCGCTACCGCTGATCAATAACACATTTACCATCGGTGCCCTCGGCTACGCGCTCACATCGCGCGGCTTAGCCAAGGAGCAAAACGGCGAGTGGAAGCTATCAGCCGGACTGCGCTTACTGTCTAACCCATTGATCACCGAGCCGATCGCCGCTGTCGCGCTGACTCAATCCGTCGCCATGACTGCCATTAACAGTGCCGCTGTCGGCCCTGAGTCTGGCCTTACTTATGCGTGGTCGGCGAGCAGCCTGCCGAGTGGCACTTCGATCGATTCTAGCACTGGCGTAATCAGTGGCACACCCGACACCGTCGAAACCACCACCGCTAAGATCTTTGCCAGCTCGACCAATTCCGACGGCAACACCATCAAAGGCGTGCGCTACATCCCGTTTACCGTTACCGCATAAGCGTCTCGCCAGGCTCCACGGCCTGTACTTTTTCTGACCTAGCTGGTCTGTTCTAATACATAAGGGGGAGCCCGCCCAAACCTGGGCGGGCTTCTTTTTTTATCGCACCTTTACGCATGACCGAATCCGAGATCGCCAACATCGAGCGCCACCGCGACGAAGCATTTATCGAGTGCCCGCGCCCGTTATGGATAAAGCCTGGCTGGTTCGGCCCGTCGGTCGGTCCGCCAGTGGTGCCGCTATCGTGGATTCGCTACCACCAGCTATGCGGCGAGCAGCACCGCGTGCTACTGCCAAACCCAGGCTCGATTCCGCGCATCGAGTTACTGCGCACACTGTGGGTGCTGAGCCCAGGCTTTAGTCATTCGCGGCTTGCTTGGCGGCTGTATCGGCTCAGGCACTACTGCTGCGCGTTGTTTAAGCGCCGGCAGTTGCAGCATGCTCTGCGGCTGTATATCATCGACGCTTTCCTAGAGTCAGGCGCCAGCAACCGCAGCAGCAGCGGCGCTGCGGCCGATACCAGCTTTCCAGCCGCGCATCTACTGGGCGGCATCATTGGCTGCTTTGCCAAACTGTACGGCTGGAGCCGCCGCGATATTTTAGAGATGCCGATCGCGCAGAGCTACCAGCTGCTCAACGCATTCAGTGGCCAAGGCAATGCCGCCGCCGGCCAGCCCGCTTTTAACGCAGTCGAAGACCGCAAAAATGGCGACCGCCTGCGCGCTAAGCGTGCCGCCGCCCAACAATCAACCGCCGCCACCGCCAACCCATGAGCCTCGGACCTGCACTAATCTGGAAAATGGGGGGCGATACCTCCAAATTTAACACCGCAATCAAAGGCGCCAGCTCGCGCACGACTGAGTTTAAGTCGTTACTTAAAAGCCTCGGCCCAGCCTTTTCGATTGGGCTCCTTATCGGTGGCTTGCAACGGCTCACCACTGAAATCAGCAACACTGGCAAGACCGCGCGCAAGCTCGGGGTCGGCGTCGAACTATTGCAGGAGATGCGCTTTGCCGCCGAGCTTACTGGCGTGGCACAGAGTGCGCTCGATATGGGCCTGCAACGTTTTACCCGCCGCCTCGCCGAAGCCGCGCAGGGTGGGGGAGAGCTCAAAGGCGTACTCGAGCAGTACAACATCCAGCTGCGCAATGCCGACGGCACCACCCGCTCCAACGTCGAAGTGCTGGGCGATCTGGCCGAGGTAATTAAGAACACCCAAAACCCCGCCGAGCAGCTGCGCATCGCCTTTAAAGCGTTCGACTCCGAAGGCGCGGCACTGGTCAACACTTTGCGCGGCGGTAAAGAAGGGCTCGACGCATTTCGCGAGGCGGCGCGTAAAGCTGGCGCGGTGATTGCCGAGGAGACAGTCAATCAATTTGAAATTTTCGACGATCAAATCACTACCGTGAAAACCAGTATCAAAGGCTTTATGGCGTGGTATGTCGGCAACATTTTAATGACCGGCACACTGATCGGAGAGCTGACTGCCGACATGGTCAATAAGCTCCAAGGGATCGAGACGGTCTGGAATGATGTGGGCGCCGCTACGTTCGATGCGGGTGCCTCGGCGGAAGCGGCTGCGAAAAAAATGAAACAGTTGGCCGACCAGACTGAGCGACTCACCGGTATCGCTGCGACCTATGCCAAGATCACTGAGTCGCAGCGCCAGAGCTCTTTAGCGGCGATGAGCACGCAGGAGCAGATCAACACTCTACTCGAGCGCGAGGTCGAAATCTACAACACGCAAGTCGCACCGGCCAAACAAGGCTCGAAACAGTGGAGCGAGGGCATGCTCGAACTCGAAAAGAGCCGCGTCGAGATCGATAAGCTGCTGATCAAACTGGCCGAAGAAGAGGCCAAGGTCAAAGAAGACGCCGCCAAAGCCGATGCCAACGCGGCCAAAGCCGATGCCAAAGCGACCGACGAAGCGACCAAAGCCGCCGCCAAAGCCGCCGAAGAAGCGGCCGAAGCGGGCTCGAGCGCCAACAGATTAAAAGCGTTAAACTTGCAATTGCTCGAGGCGCAACTCGGCGAGGAGGAGAAGCTGATCAAAGAAATCGAAGATCAGATCACGCTCGAAAGCATGATCGGTCAGATCATGGCCGATACTAATGTCGGCCGCAGAGAGGCGCTGCTTTTAGCGCAGGGCATAGTGGCTACTAAAAAAGAGGAGTTACAAGTCTCCACCGCCTTACTGCAAAGCGGCGCCTCTAAGATTAATTATAATGACATGTCTGAGAAGGAATTAAAATACCTACTTGATGACACTAAGGACGACATTTTTGAAAACAATCAGTCAAACTCTCTAGGAATCCGCGGCATAGCAACGAGCGGAATGATGCAGGCGATCGTCTATAATGTCGAGCAAGAGCTGGACTTGCGCCGCCAATACGAAAACACCTCTGGTGCGGCTCGCGATCTACTCTTTAACCCGGCGCAACAGCAGCAGCTCGACCGTGTTACCACGCCGCAGACCGATAGCCAGCGGCAGACGCGCCTGCTCGAATCGATCGACGACTCACTCGCAATCCAGACCGCCCGTTACCCTCTCTATTAAATCATGGCTACTCACTACTCAGACGGCGACTTTACCGAAGCCACCCCCACCGGCGCCGATGTGCGCCACATGCCTTTTTTAAACATTGGCAATCAATCTAACTACATGATCGAGCGCTTCATCATGCAAAACATCGCGTCCAAAGCGGTGGTTCCGCTCGGCACGGCCGCGACCGCCGACGACGGTGGCAACTCCGACACCGGCGACACCCTGTATCTGATCAACGAATCGCCACTCGACCAAGGACTCGCCGCGGTCGGTCAAGCCCGCTACTCGCGGCTATGGGCGCCACAGTGGGCCGACATTACCGTGTATGATGGGCTGAGCTTTCCGCTGCCTGACTTTCGCGGCCTAATCTATCCAGGCATTTCGTTTGCATACGACGAAACGAAGCTGCGCCTTGCGATATTGCTCGACCCTCTTATCCCGGAATCTGTTAGTTATTGGACTGCCGGCACTTGGACTTATACGGGGCCGGTCAGCTCGACCGAGAGTGCCGCTGTAAACTTCGATGATAATTCATTGACGGCAACAGCTGCGCTGCAAGCAGTTGATCCCATCGTATATAATGTCAGCAAAGTCACCAATCCAGCAGTCGATCCGTCGAGCCCTTTTTGGATGGATAGATTGTATCGCGACACATCGCTCGCAAACGAGACTCCGACATTTGATCTCTCTGGACTCACGCCAGCTGGAGCGTTCGAGAGAGAAACCTCATCGAGTAACTCATTTAGAAAAATAACGATCACTGTAACCGCTGGCGATTTAACTGCCGGCACTTGGACATTTACTAGTCAAGATGGTCTAGTGGTAGCGACTATCAATTACGACGACGCTGCCGAGACAATACTATCCAAGCTGCAAGTCGTCGATACGTGCTTTGATTCTGTGACTGTTGACAATTCAACAAATTTTGAGATTTCACTTTACTATGCAAGACGCCAATTTAGCGGAGCGGGTAATGGGTATTATTCAGGAACTAATCAAGTGGTAGCGGCTATCGATATAACCGGCCTATCGCATAACGGGAGCGCAATCGCCAAGGCAGAAGCAGCTGAAACTGGCATTCTTGAGCGCTTTACCGTTTATCCGAGCAGCGCCCGTATTACCAAAGCCGCGCACAAATTACAAACTGGAGATCTCGTCTATGTGAGCTCGGTAAATTTTGTGGTTACGCGCATCGATGCAAATACCTTTGATGTAGCCCTCGAAGACTCAAATCATCAAATTGCTCTGCCTCAATATCAGCCGATCTATTACTGGTATACCCGCGCCAAGCAAGTGCGCTCACGGTTCGTTTTTAAATTTTATATACCTGGCGTCACGCCGGGCATCACCACCCCGGCCGATATACCCGTGCCCGCAGTGGTTGATCACGACTATGCACTACTAGAAGCGCTCGCCAATCAAACCGCCGAGATCACCATCGGCGCCACTAAGCCCGTCATAATCTTTCCGGGGGTCTATCAAGTGCGCCTGACTAATGTCAGCATCTTTGACCTCTACGACGAAAGCTAACCATTATGAATAACGAACCAGCAGGGGGAGATCCCTCCGAAGATTACAGTGCGCCGATTCCGAAGCAGAACCTCCCACCGTCACCGTCGCCCCTCGATGCTTATAATGATGTACCCATAATTGGCAATGATGCGGACTATTATTACAAGAGCAAGAACGTCACTGGGCTGGATAAGTATAATAGAGAAAATTGGTCTGACTTTGGCGAACGATATAAACCCAGGATGCAGCGATATGTTGAGCCAGGGAAGCTTTTATCAGATTATGATCAGTACCGCAACAAGACCACGCTATACTTCAGTCAATTCACCAAAGGGCTAAACAAGTACGGCCGCCTGGACGAATCGATGCTGGAGACCGCGTATGGGACCCAGACAGTAGACTCCGACCAAGGCGGGCTAGCCAAGGCCATGCGATTCGCTTACAGCACTCCGGGCGTTATCTTTAGTTATAATCGCGAAGACGGTGGCATCCTCTACGACCTGCGCGAAAAGCATCGCGCCTACTACGAAGACGTTGAGGATGGCTTTACCCCCGCCCGCACCAACTACGACGAAAGCACCGTGACCCTAGCCGAGCTGGCCGCGCAGGTCAAAACCCTCAAGCGCGACCTTAAACGCGCAGGCATCCTTTGACACCATCGCAAAAGTAAAGCGCTTACAACTTTTACTGTTTATATATTTCAACCTTTTTAACTATGCCAAACACTACACCAATCGAGGACGTCTGGGCCGAAAAAGGCAACCTTGCGTACAATGCAATCGTTGCTACTGCTGATGGTAAATACCC
>Ga0209223_10001558_pt1 | contig 24697 bp, 41 predicted proteins | sample COG_06_FD_184750 | JGI IMG/M metagenome (GOLD analysis project Ga0209223, IMG submission 184750) | Pelagic Microbial community sample from North Sea - COGITO 998_met_06 (SPAdes) (version 2) | ecosystem: Environmental > Aquatic > Marine > Neritic zone/Coastal water | place: Helgoland, sampling...
CTAAAAATCACTAAAACAATTTTTGAATCATTTTGAAACAAATTTTAAAGTGAAAAACAAATTTTGAAACATTTTGAAACAACTTTTGAATTGAAAAACAAAATTTGTTTTATTTTGAAACAAATTTTCAACTTAAAGAGTTAATTTTATAGTATATTAATGTCTATTAAAATTACTAATAGCAGAATCATTAACTTTTACAAAGCAAACCAGAGTCAAGACATTGAGAGAAATAATATTTTTCTTATTGAGTTTATTGAGAGAGTTAAACAGGATTTGGAGAATGGAATTAATACAAGCGAAACCTTACAATATTTAGATAATTTTAAACACCTTGTAGATAACAATTTTAAAACATTAGAAACGAAAGTATCAGAGATTGATGTATCTAGTGAAATAAAAGCACTAGAATCAAAAATACAGGTATTAAATAAAGAAACAGAGCAAATATCAGAGATTAAATCAATATTGACTTCACAGAAGACTAATTTCACAAAAGAACTAGAATCTATGATAAAAAATTCAGAAAATACCAATAAAGTTACTATTTCGGATATTCTTGATAAAAAACACGAAAATATTATTAATAATCTCTCTGTTGAATTAAATCGAACCAATTCTGAAAATAATAATACACTTTCTTCAAATATTAAAAGTCAATTGCACGAAAAATTTACAGATATTAAAAAAGAGACAGATAAAATATTAAACGCAGATAATTCAAATAATAATAAGGTAATTGAAGACTATTTTAATAAAATTAACAACGCTTTACAAATTGCGAAGGTAAATAATGAAAACGAGAAAAATAATAATATAGAAAGACAAGAAACACTAGTTAGAAATAATAATGATCTTTTATTTGAGAAATTAAAACCATCTTTGGATAAATTAGACAATTATATTGATTTACAATCAACTACTAATTCGAGCAGAAAAGGGAACGTTAGTGAGATTAAAATGGAAAATATACTTAATAAATGCTTTCCTAGTGCAACTATTGAGAATACAACAGGCAACGCACATTGTGGCGACTTTCTTGTTAATTATAAAAGTTCTATAACCAGTAAAACTATTCCTATTATGGTGGAGAATAAATGCTACAAAAATAATGTAAGAGAGGAAGAAGTAGTTAAATTTATTAGTGATGTTAAATTTACTGATAATCATGGTATCTTTTTCTCTCAAACTAGTGGAATTGCAACAAAAAATAATTTCGATATAGATTTTGAAGATAATAAAGTATTGATTTACTTACATAATGTTAATTATGATGAAAATCTAATTATTTCCGCTTTTAGAATTATGGAGGTAATTATATCTAAGATTAATTTAAGTGAAGTTGGATCCAATATTTCAGAAGAAAAGTTGGAGGCTGTTAAAAATGAACTTTTAGAATTTTTCATTGAAAAGGATAAATTAATTAAAGACGCAAATGAGATTATTAGTTTAATAAAAAAAAACCTTATTAAAAAATTAGATAGAATGAAATTTCCAACTATGGCTTCTCTCGTAAATGTAAGTATTTCAAATACAGGCGGTGAACACGTATGTGAAATTTGCGCGGACTCTTTTGCCAGTAAATCCGCTCTTGGTAGTCATAAGAAAAAACATAATAATGAACAAATGAATAATAAAGTTATTTCTGTTAATACATAATTTAATATCTAATTTAATTTATAATTGGTTAACCTTTCTCTGCCTTATCTCTCATAAGTTTTTGATTTTCTACTGAATGAAATATATGTTGGTAATACTGACCATTTGGACCCATTGGAATGAAGAAATCATCTACTATACGCCTCCATCCTCCTGCTGTTTCTTGCTTCCATTCATATCCATAATCATCTGTTATAACTTCGCTTGAATTTACTGGACGGAACATGTCTGCAAATGAAATGTTTCCATTCAAATCTTCACACGGTTCATTATTATTATATTCCATCTTATTATGGTTCATTTTATTGGTATTATAGTATTTCAATTTTATTATTATATCATTTTCTTATATTGATCTTCATTAATTATTCGATTAACTATTGAATTTAATGGACAACAGGGAAATATTACTCTTATTACTACTGTTGTATAACGTATTAATCCAAAACAACCACTCCAATTATTTTCAGAATTTTCTATTCTCTTATTAATCTCATCGCGTATTTCACTATGTTGTTGTATAATAAAATATTTATCTGAATCAGTAACTGATGTAATAGGTGCTCGAATAATATTTTCTATATTTTTTTCTGTTATTTTGTAATTTTTATTTTTAAAAGCATTATTTTTAAAAGATAATTGATGCCTAGGAAAATCTCTCCTTAGTAACACTTCTCTTGCTTTACAATATCCATGCCAATATATTAAACGAAGTGTTGTATCATCTGGTGGAATAAAACACCATCTTAAAGGAATATTTACGTCTGGAGCAAATATATATGGGTTATTGGACATATCTTTTGTACATCCACAATGACAATTTGGCGTCCAACTAATTTTAAAACTTTTTTTATTATTTACTAATGGATGCGTATTTGTAAAAAGACCATCGTATAACCATCTTCCTTTATATAAAAACGGTTCATATCCCCCTAGAATTGGAACATGTGATGTTGCTGATAATATATCAACTAATTCTTTACGACTATTAAATTTTCTAAATTCTACATCATTAAATTCGAATTTAGAAATTGAAGTTATTTCTGTACAACTTACACATAATCGTTCATTTACTATTTCATGGCCATTTATTGGTGTTAATCTTTCTATTCCATCTTTCATCAAATTAACCATTTTTAAAAAATCTTCGCGTGATTTAAATAGCTGCTTACACATTTCCTCTCCTGCAAACTCTCCTGGAAAATCAAGACATATACATGCTGCTGCTGAGGCACCAGCCGATGTACCATAAGCTCTTGCTTTATCTAAATTTGTAGCTTCTTGAAGCATAGATACTACACCTATTTGAAATATATATAACCATCCACTAGCATTAAAACTTAATAAAGGTGTGATAATATCACAGTTCATAATATATATTGGATATTTGTATTTTAATATTTATCCACATTAATTTAATTCACATATTCTAATCTAGGTAATCTTTCTATTTTTCTATAACTATAATCTATATTTACTAATTCTAATATATTTGTATAATGTAAAAATATACAACCATATTTATTTGAATCTGTTATTTTTTTTAATTTAAGTTCATCAATACATATATTAATTTGTTGTTGTTGTTCTTCCATTATAGTTCTTTTTTATTGGTATTATAGTATTTAAATTTAAATAAAAAAAATTTAAATACTACTTATGTAACATAATATAAAATGTATGGATACACATATTTTATAATTAATGCGGTCTTTTTATTGACAAACTATTATACCAATTCTTTTATTAATAATATACTTTTAATATTATTCAATAATATCAGACAAATTAGAAATATTACTTCTTATGAAGATAAACATCATAAAAAAAAGGAAACATCAACAAATATCGACGATTATACAAGTATACAAATAACACTAGAAAATGTAAAGGCATACGATAGATACATTAAAAATTTATATAATAATTATAACAACATATTTTTTGAAAAAAATAAATTACACATAATTCATAAAAATAACAAAGATAAATTATCACATTCTATTTATGTAAATCATTCACATATTAGTGGTGCAAAATTATTCAATAGTTTTTTAACTATTTTTAATAATCCATTCTATGAGTATTTTAAAATGGATATAGTAAGGGGGATATTTTTAATACCGTTATTTTTATATGATTTAAGTAAATTAAAAAAGGTAAATATTAAACGTGGTGAACATATTAAAAGATTCTATAAGCAGCAAATTATTCCCAATAAAAAAGATAAAAGATATGCTGTAATTTACGAAACAATGAAAGACATTCACGATTTACTGAAATTAAATGATAATGAAAATATTAACATAGCGCTAACAGCATCGTTTGAAGAATGTAAATATATAACGAATAATGTCGGGATCATATTTATTACATTTAATAAAAATGACACGGTGCATAGTATCAAAAAAAAATTAGAAAATAAATTTTATCATTTTTTTTGCACTAATACATTTATTCATTTACCCTTTGATTTTAGTAGTTACAATATTCGACATAGATTACACGGAATCATTACAACCGGTTATATTAAAACAGAAGAAAATTTTAAATTGGAATGGTATGCTGGTCAAGTTCCAATTGAACCTATATATTGTGGAATTTTAAGTCAAATAAAAGAAAAAGAGGTAATAATTCACAAATCTTTTACTACTACTATATACTAACTGTTAATTAACACTTTCCAATCTAGGTAATCTTTCTATTTTTCTATAACTATAATCTATATTTACTAATTCTAATATATTTGTATAATGTAAAAATATACAACCATATTTATTTGAATCTGTTATTTTTTTTAATTTAAGTTCATCATGTATATCTCTCCATTTTTTATTCTTTAATAATATTATTGAATCAAATATTATTTTTGAACTAAGTTCTTCGGGTAAATATACACCATGATAATTTTGCATTATATATTATTGTTATGTTTTTACTTTACATTAATATTTTATATAACAATATACCTATCATCTGGTATATTAATTTCTGATGGTGATTGTCTAAAAATATCCCAAATGATTGTTCTTTTGACGTACACATAATACATTCTCCAAATATCACTTTCATAATAGATTGTGTAGCTGATAGTGATAAAATTAAAAATAACAGTTTCTTATTTGTTATTAACATAGAGAGAAATATGGATAAAAATAAGGAATAATGGCACGCATCAATTATTTTATCCATATCCAATAATAATGCCAACACAAATATAATATGTATTATTAACATACAACATATATAATATTTATCAAACCCATCAATATTGTCACTTACTGTGATATATAAAAAGGACACATCAATTATTATTGTTACTATTACTAATAATAATTTCTCATTTACTTCCATAATATATTTATATTACTTTAATTTAAATGAGATATATCTCATTGTTAATAATTGAATACCCATTTTTTAAAAGCATATTACTTGTTTAATTGTATTTTCTCTTTGTAATTGTATCATATTTAGATTAGAAAACCCAAGCATAGAATAATAATAATATAAAAATTGATTTATTTATTAAATGTTGATAATTTTTAACTAATGAAACGTGTTATTATATGCGCACCTTTTGTGTGGAGTGTAATTCATTACGCTGTGCCATGGGTGTATATCAAACTTTGTACACCTTCGGGTTTTATCGGATTTTTAGAATCTATAATACTCACAAATGCACCACATTGTGAAGCACTACGCTATACACTATCACTATCTTCATATAATATTAAATGTATGTGGATAGTTTGGGGAGCTACTATTCTTGGTTATTTAACAAATAATATGTCTGTTAAGATTCCAGATAGTAAAATCTAAAATATACATCTATTTCAATATTGATATAATGAAACTATTAGATGTTTTGCGTTTTTATAATATATCATGAGCATCAGCGCTATTATCTTCATAAACACTTGCGTCCTGTAATTCTCTATCTCTACACCTAATATAAATTATTAGTATTATTGCCGGAACAATAATGAAACTATTTCCTATCAAAAATGATATTAGAAATTCTACTATTTCTTTATGTTTCTCATTAACATTTAATGAGACATCAACATTATTCATAATTACACTACCTAGTAATGTCCCCAGTAATAATAGTAGTATTATTGGTAATACAATCATCGGATTACAACAACATTCAAACAAATCATCACCTAATATTAGCTTGTTAATTAGCATCAAAAATAATATAATTAAGTATATTAATATTCCTGTTAAAAATGAAATAGTAATTGTAATAATATTATTTTCAATAGTATTTTCTGTAAAGTTATTTTCTAATTCAAATAATTCAAACATTGTGAAATAACCAAGTAATGATGTTAATCCTACTGAGACTATTAATATACCCAAATTAAAACAATTAACCCATTCGTTTTCTTTACAATAATTATGTAGTTTGTAACTACATAATTTTATTATATATAATATTATAAATATACCTATTCCGGTTGACAATGATATTATAAATTTATACAAATCTCTATTTTCAGTATTGTTATTTATTTCGTAATTACATATATCGAATATAATAATCTTTCCCAATAATGTTAAACTAGATATAAATACAATTGTTAAAAGACTTTTTAATATATTATCAGATGATAAAATTGTATAATAATTATTTTCATTTTCTTCTAATATATCAGATTCATTATTTTTCTTATCTTGCTGTAGTTTTTTTTTTATAATTCCTTGTATATTTTCTTCATCTTCATACCAATTTTCACGCCTACAAATGGAACAATTTTCATATTTATTTTCATCTACTAGTTTATTGATACATTTCTTGCAATAATTTCCTTCTTCACAGTGTGGACAACTTACGTATATTTTTGAATCTTCTAAACAAATTACGCAGTTAGATTTTGAATTGGACATTTTTATTTCATTAAATATGTTTATTGTTATTTCAATTTTTTATTACAAAATCGTTCACAGTGACTATAACCTTAATATATACTCGAATTATGTGATTTCATATTCTTATGAGAACAAAATTAATAATTATTCATATTATTATATAATATAATATAATAATGCTTGTTTCCGAAATAATTGTCTATATTATATATATATATTCGTGTATAATCCTCTTCATTAATATTAAACCAAATATTATACGCCTTATTTTATTTTATATTTATTGTTTTTACACTACGTGGAGAATTGGAACCGGATGTAAGCACTTCTTAATGACCACCTACATTAGTAAACTACTTATTATAGGACAATACTCGCTTTTTTGTACTGCATGCTACTATTTTATTAATAAAACTTGGAATATTTATAAATATAATCCGATATACATTAGTGGTATTCTATTATTGCCTCTAATTTATACACTGAGTGTCAAGATGGCGGAATATATTTATGAGTGTAGCAAAAACCACGCATATAATAAACTTTATCTATTCTATTTGAATATACTATCTAGGCTCGGTATTGATTATAGCAGTAATAATAAATATGTATTTAAATAACTTGCTATTATTCTAATACGAATTTAAGTAACCATATATATGGCTTAAAATCTTAGCATTATAGTATCAGCCTGATTTAACTATCTCTTTTTATATTGCCTCGCCACATAAGGAAGAGCCACCATACCTCTTTAAATTGTTACACATCCTGTCGTTTTATTATTATTATATATTATATGAATTACTTTACCGATTTATATTTTAAAACGATTGATCCTAGTTTTACATACAACGAATTGTTAAATATCGCGGTGTTTTACAGCATTATATTACATACTGTTGTTTATTCTATCGCTGTGTTAATTATCAAAAACACATTTCGTTTAAAAATAAATACTAATTTGCTCGTATTTTCTCTCTTTGCTGTAATGACATTTGGTTATGTGGGCCGTTTAATGCGCTCAAAATCTATTTACAATAATTTAATAAAAAAAGGATACAACGACAAAGATGCCACACAAGAAACAGTTAATATTATGCACCACGGTTACTTTAGATTTTATTTTATTGGATAATATTATATGAAATTACTATTAATATCATTAATTGTTTCGCTATTTATATACAATAGAACAGTTGATTACTATAAGGTTATTCCACGACATAACGTTTTAGCGGCTTTAATTATTGGCCTTTGGACATTTGTTTCTTTTAAATATAGTCCTTGGTTTACTATTGTGGGATTAGTAGTTATTAATGTTATCGACAAATTTACTTAGGTTCCTTTTTCCTAGTTCTCTTTTAGTAGTTCTTTTTTCAACGTTATTTTTTTTATTATAAAAATATTATTCTCTTTTTATAATGGACTGCTGTAAACATAAGAAAACTCATAAGAAATGTATACGGAGTGATGGGAAAACATTTAAATTGCCGCGAAGATTTACTCTTAAACAGTGTCAAAAAGGCGTCAAAGGGTTTACTATGAGAAGTTCTTGTGCTCCTTATAAAAAGTGTAAGAAACAATCGGGAGGTGGAAAACAATATAAATGTATTTCAGTAATCAATATGAACAACATTGATGGTATTATAAAACTTAAAACCGATAACAAATCTACTACTATTAAATATAATATTAAAGGATTAACTGATGGTAAACATGGTTTTCATATTCATAAATGTGGTGATATGAGCAAAGGTTGTTCTAGTGGGTGTGAACATTTTAATCCTTTGAATAAAAATCATGGTGGTCCTCATTCAAAACATCGTCATGCCGGCGATTTAGGAAATATTACTACTGTTAATGGTATTAGCAAAGGCTCTATTACAGTAAAAGATATTTCTTGTGACCCTAAATCTGACTATTCAATCGTAGGAAGAATGTTCGTAATACATAAAGACGAAGACGATTTAGGTTTAGGTAATAACGAAGAATCTCTTAAAACAGGTAATGCCGGACAGCGAATTGCGTGTTCGATTATTGGATTAATTGAATAATTACCACAAATATATATGACTTAATATTTTTGCATTATAATATCCCTTTGATTTATCAATTTCTTTGTCGATTGCCATCTTCCTATTTCCCGTCCCACTATGACGTTTAAAATAATTCTGCATTCTCTTTCGTGTCATATGATTTAACTTTTTATACAATTTTAAAGGAGTTCTATCTTTATATTGAGGATATCCTAATCCTCCAAAATGTATTGTTCTACGTTTTTTTGTTGAACGATCCTCAACTATTACCATATACTTCTTATCATTTTTATCACTTTTTTCAAATTTAATAATTTTTTCCTTCATCGTTGGTTTGCCTCCTCCTATTTTAATTTTTTTCTTATTTGGAATCTTAGATGTTTTACTCAATTTTAATGCCTTACTTGTTTCACTACAACCTTCCCGTAATATATGACCATCGCTTTTTGAAGCTGGCCCACCCGAGATAGAACTATATAATCTAGCTTTCCCCCAAGATTGTGCTGTTTGGTTAGGTCTTGAACCAGATGAATAATATGCTCCCATTCCTTTCTTAACTATTTTATTCAACGCTTTCTTTGTACATTTCGTTTTTTTCACTAACACATCAATATTAATGGGTTTTTCTTTATCCAAATCATATATTTCGATTACTTTACTAGACCAACTTGTTTTACGATTCTTAAAACCAGGTATTTTTTTTCTTGTATGATATTTACCTTTTTTATATGAACTACGTGATTTTTTTAATTCATTCTTTGCTAATGACCTTGATTTTTTAGAGAGATTTTTTGGAACATAATTCTCCGGAATACTGGTCATTATATATATTAACTACAAGAATATCCTTCAACTTCGCAACAAAAAGGTATTTTCATTATACCTTTATATGTTAAACATCCTATCTGTATGCAACTACCACACTTTGCATCAAATCTACTTGCCATATTTTCACTCAGAAAGCCTTGAACACATCCTTGTTCACCATTAACCGTAGCAACTTTATAATAAAGTGTTCTACGATCGAGTAACTGATATAATATTAATAATATATTATGTAATCTTCGAATCATATGATATATTATTTTAAATTAAACAATATATTATAACTAAAACTTTTATTTAACGATAATATATAATGAATAAGTTACTTATTTTAATCAGTTTATCTATTGTTTCTTTCTTTGCATATAAATTATTTCACTACAAGGAGCCTTTTAATCCTAATATTTCATATACTGAAAAAGATACTGAAAATGTTCCTAAGCCATACAACTTCGTTATTCCACCTTTGACACCGGCAGTATATAAAGAAGATGCTAACATAGACGTTGATAAAACCAACGATGAACCTGTTAACGATGAACCTGTTAACGATGAACCTGTTAACGATGAACCTGTTAACGATGAACCTGTAATGAATATATACAAAGCTTATATGAATACCGATTGTAAAAATAACTTTTGTTGTGAAGATGGAATGACATATAGTGAAGAATTAGGTGTTTGTATTAAAAATAATGATAATTCATATTTAAATGAATTCAATGCTCTCGGGCCTACACCACCAGAGAGATTAAATACAAAACTTATAGATAAAATTTATAAAGGTATGTGAAAAAATACTAGGTATTATAGTAATAATGTATAACGAACTATCGTTAGAATATTTATTGCGTGCATTACAAACATCTACACAACATTGGTAATAAAATTGAAATGAAATTATATGTTACTATTAGGGTATATCAATCAACATGGCTTATGAACCAGACTACCAAACGCAATCGCCGTCGAAAAAAGACGTCACCAAAGCTGTGAAGACTAGCTGGTTTCCCACAAATCTTAACAAGAAGCGCAACACATATGAAGACAATGAAAAGCTCAAAACTTATGTTAACTTTAAGGTGACATTCGAAGAAATCCGTCGCGTTCCAGAGTGGCAAAAACAGACAGATGCCATCATCCGCGAGGAGGTTGACAATGCCGAAAAGGATGGATTCGGATCCATTCGCGGATACTACACATTCGTTCACGCCCAACTGTGTGCCATCGTCCAGCGCCGCGTAGTCAAGGAAGTATTCGCTGAAAATAAACTCAAACAAAAACTCACCAGACCCACTCGCATGTGGATTAGTAATCGATTTGCACCAGGGGGTGCTGGTTACAGTGCTGCTAAAACCGACTTCCACACAATGGCAAATAAGCAAAAAAAAAAATAAAATCAGAAAAATAAAATCAGAAAAATAAAATCAGAAAAATAAAATCAGAAAGCTAATACATACCAATAGAGAGGAACAACGTCTATTACCTTCTTTTTCTTCTGTATGTTTTTTTTTTTGGTTTTTTCTTTCTTTTTGTTGTTTTCATTTTGCGTGTTCTTCTTATTCGTTTTGTACCCTTACCTCTACGCAATTTAGATGTCAAATTTCCTAACCTTATTTTACTTTCAGTTATAGATTCAGTTAACGTTTTAGTGTTTTTTATATTTTTTAATAAAAAGTCTAACGCAACAACATCTTCTATATTATTAATTAATCTTTGCTCATCAACATATTTTTCTAGTTGTTTTATTTGGCCAAGACTTAATTGTACTTGACCTAGTTTTTTTGCAATTACATTAATATAATATGTATCAATAGTTGATACGTATTTTTTTTTAACAGATTTGGGTTTAGATTTTGGAGGTGATGGAAAATTATACTCTACTGGCGACTCGAACTCGTCTATTAAATAATCCATATCCGGAGATTTGGATTTTTTACTGATTGAATATGTCATATAAACTATAGTGATATAATATCATTCTGTGTTAATTTAACTTGTTTACTTAATTCTCTCAACAACTTAAATTTCACCTTTTCATCTAAATCGCGCGTTGTAGAACCAGCTATTTCTATATATTTTTCTCTCAACGCATCGTCATCCATCCAATTTGGATATTGTTTTTCAAACTCTGCACACCAGTTTTTCTGTATTCCATATTCTGCATTTTTTATTACATTAATTCCACTATTCTCTTTCCACCCCTCTACTTCATCTTTTATGTACCATTCCTTATTTTTTATATGATGAAATGGGCGCTCTGTTAGTGCTAATGGTTCTAAATTTTTCAATACTACATTTGATATACAATCTTTTTTATCCTTAGATAAATCTTCCATAGTAATCATCAATTGTTTTGCAAAATTCTGTATAGACATTGCGTCTCCACATTTTTCATTTAAAAACATTTGAATATTAATAATCTTATTATTATTATTATTTCCTATCTTTGGTATCATTTCTGTTATTTGTTGTTGTAAACGTTGATTTTCGTCTAATACTTTCATCATTATTTCCATCATATTTTTCGTATCCTTTGCATCTTTTTCTATATGTTGAAGTTTTATCGAATCATCATATTTACATACCTTCCTATGGCGACAGTAACCTGATTGAAATTTATAAGTTTTTCCACACGAACAATGGTATTGATTGGGTGATGGAGAGTTTTTATTATCATTTTTATCATTATGCTTCTTGGTGTGTAAATGTTTATTAAAATCACTTAATCTCTTAGCATAATAATGACACGTTTCACAGTAGAATTTATTTGGAGAGTTTTGGAGAGTTTTTTTTACCATTTTTACTTAATTAATGATAAAAAAAACTCTCCAAGTTTTTTTATTAATTAGTATATTTTTGCCATTTTTAAGCCACACCATAAAATACCTACATACGTTTTAGATAATTGTAGGTGATTTCCCTACATACTCGTCTGATGCACGAAATTTACACGTTTTTTATTTTATTTTTACAATTTTCACTTTTTTTTTCATTTTTTTTTTGAAAAAGTTTTTTTTTTGAAATTTTTATGTTAAAAATCGGCACACTTTACAACAATTATATAATTAGCTCGATATCCTTCATATATTTATCTAAATTGATTTTTCTAACACTAGTATAGTCTATATTTTTTGTATTGTCTCCAAATGTTCGTGGTTGTAGGCTATTTACCTTTATTGGATAAGGCCAGTGTGATGTAGTTCGCCTATCTTCAAAGTATTTTCTTCTTTTTAATCGCATATTTTCGGTATTTTTCTCATGGTTTTTTGGTAAGAAACACACATACTGAACTATCCGCTCTTCAGAATTAGGTAAGCCATATTGGTTTTGATGAAATGTTCTTGAATCCCATAACACCAAAGCACCAGCTGGAACATTTAAAACTCTTTTATATTTTTCTGCTTCAATAATGTCCTTTTTATCAATTAATTGCCAATTATTTTTACTTGTATTATTTTTAATTTCAAAATATTTACTATGAACTAAATGCGTTTTATCATACACTACTAATGTTCGTTCCTTATTCTCGGTTAAAGATACAAATCCTTGGTAACATAACAAATTTTTATTAATAGGTGCCTGATCAGTATGTGTCCATATATCTCCCTTTTTTTTACAATTCTTTGGCACATAACATGAACCATCAAATGATACTACTAATTCATCTGTATTCCATAAACCACTATATATTTCCTTTACTTTTGGAATTGTTCTAATATACCACGCGTGTTCTTGATGACCAGCTTCGTGATATTTATATATACAATGTGGATTTATAGTATTATGTAAATAATCGTGATTTTTAATGGAATTTTTCCAATCATAAAATAGTTGTTTTGCATTGTATATTTCTTCATTTGTTAATACATTTGGAACAATACACCATCCATGTTTGTTCAATTGTTTTTTAATATTTTCAATCTTCATATGTAATTTAATTACATATGAAATTCTTTTCAATTTTATATATTATAAATTACACCAATCTAGTTTATATCTCTTATCATTTTCATATAAATAGGTAAGGTCCAAATTTAAATCTTCAATATCTGCTGTTAGATCTTCCAAAGCATATTTTAAATGAATGCTTTTAATTTGCTTCTCTTCCCAATATGGTGAATGTAATATATATTTTACATTGAATGCGTTTTCTTCCATATTAACATCGCATATTACTAAAAAAATCACATCGTTGTATACACTTTTCGGCATCCAGGCAAAATACATATCTTTTCTATTTGTATTTTTAATATAATCATTCATCAAATCTATTTTATCAAGAATGTATTTATCCTCTACACGTATTTCTTTACTTGTTTGTAGTATATTATTTTCCCAATGTTTAATTATGAAACTAACTTTCGAAGGCATAATTAATTTCAAATCATCAACCCGATTGTTTTTATTTATATAATATTTTCTGTTATTGCCATTTGGTAAACTCATAGGTATTAATGAATTAACTAATAAAAAATTTAAAAAAAATAAGCGTAGAACTATAAACCCCATACTATATTTAATATTATTATTTTTTAAATATTTTTTTAAATATTTTTTTAAATGTCACATATCCATAATTACACGTCTACCAGTAGTTATATGTTTTATGATGCATTCATGTGGTTTATGTATTACCAAAGACCCAGAATTAGTGCTATGAATTATTCTTTTTACATTCAGTAAATTTATTTGCTTCATACAATCAACACACGGAGCACTAGCTTTTAATAGGTCATTTGAATCAACTCTTACTACATACAATACTACCTTTTTAAAACGTTTATTTCTTTTATTTACTTGGCGAAGAGCAGCTATTTCTGCATGACATGTCATTGTATTCTTTATGAACCCATCATTACTATGACATCGGTAATTATTATAACCACGACCAACTATTCGTCCATTTAATACGGCCACACAACCATGCCGCATCAAACAGGAAGAACGACGTGCTTCATTTGCCGCAATTTCAATGAAGCGCTGGTCACGGTTAGAAACCATATTTATATTAATATGAAATAATAGATAATCTATTTATTGTTTCAATTTTTATTTATTAATAATTTATAAACCATTGGGAGTATAAGTAGTCCAACGGTGATAACTCCCACATCCGAACACAGTCTCCCAATTACACCTCTTATTATGTACTGCTTTACATGTATGAATACCAGGACGTAGTGTTTTAACATCACCATTCTTATGAGGGCATGACTTACCCGCGTTACGCTTTTCTTGGGTAATCGTATATTTTTGTTTTTTCCAATAATCTTCACATTGTCCATTATCCTCCCATTTTCCTTGACAATCAATATTAGCTTTGCTTGTTTCTGTTACTGGACAAGTAGTTCCATTATTTCGGGATTCTACATTTATTGAAGGACTGCGAGTTCGTGTCCCCTTATTTTTATTGACACTCCACCCCCCCCATGTATACTCACAATCCACGTCACAGTTTTTATATTGTTTTTCATCGTTAGCAGCAACACATTGAACTGCTGTATCTTGTTCTTCTACTTGGTCTGTATTATATATATATCCATCTAGTGCTGGAGTAGTTATATTATATGTTCTCAACTGTATTCCTGTCTGTTTATCACAAGCACCATAATTACCCCAAGAACCAACACAATCAGTTTTACACTGTTTAACATTACATTCTTCCTCTTCTATATCGCCATCTTTTCTTGTATCGCCATCTGTATCTTTACAATCATTTCCAGGTTTTAATACACTACTATTAATATATCCGGATCTAGCAGGTTTTGTTATACTATAAATGCGGGAACGCTTACCACCTCCACATTTAGCTGGTGTTCCATCATCTGTTTGACAAGCCCCCCAATCACCCCACTCACCTTCACAATTAATCGGACACGGTTGTTCATTACAAGCTCTTGTTTTTGTTGATGGACACGGATTCGCATCTTGGGAGATTCCATTCCAAATTCCATCTTTTGGTTCTCGTGTTACTGTATATCCTAATTCTTGTGTACCACCACCACATCCTTTCGTACATTCACCATAATCCTCGTCCCACTCGACAAGACAATCTTCAACAGTATTACTCGTATCATAGCCGGTATTATTTTCTATTATTTTTTCTTTTCTAAAATATACATTCATTAAATTAATAATAATTATTAATAATAATAATATAATTATTAATAGCATATAATATACAGTTATATTATATTGGACACACAGCACTAGTATTACAATTCTGAATTATATTTTGTGAACATTCTTTACCAGGTGTTAATACACCGTCATACCATCCTTGTTTTGGATGTCTAGTTATTTGATATGTATTTTGTTGCACACCACCATCACACCAATTACTACAAGCACCAAAACCTTTATAGTTTCCTTCGCAATCCACAGCACATGGTTCAGTATTACAAGTTTCATTTTCAATATCACCATCTGGGTGGTCACATCTAATCGCTTCTGTAAATGCATTATTAATATATCCATCCTTTGCTTCTGTTTTAACACTGTATTTACGTTCTGTAGTCCCATATACCTCTCCTTCTATATAACAGGGTTTGTTACATTCGCTCCATTGACTCCACGAACCCTCACAATTTATAGGACACTCTAACAAATTACATTTTTGATCTATTGAATCACCATCTTCATATGAACATGGTATTCCATTAGGTCCTGCTTTTTGCAATACTTTGTAAAACTTCTTTTGAACTCCACCACCACATTGTTTCGAACATTGGCTCCATTCATTATCCCAAATGCCAATACAATGTGTAGGTCCGCTATTATTATTGCTATTGCTGACTTCATTATCTTTTTTGAGTGAAAAAAAATAACTCTTAATATCTTCCAGGGATAATTTATTGGTCGGTTCTGTATCGTCAACATTATTTTTACTTACGCGTTCCGGTCCAGTTCCTACTGGTTTCCACGATTGTTCTTCTAGGACTGTTTTTGAAGTATCATATTTGAAATCATTATAGTTATCTATATCATTGTAATTGGGGGAAATATTTTCGAAGGTTTCCTTTGTTTTCCATAAAAAATAAATTATTAATAATATTAAAAATATTACAAAGTACATATACTATATATTTCTAAATTTTATTTTTTTCAATATAAACATTTACCTATCAATTATATAATGTGCGATAATCAACTTGTGAAAGATATTGAAAATATACTAATTGCTAATATATGGAATTACGAACGTATATTTTCTACAATTGCTTGCAAATTAAATGATGTAAAACAAGAAACATTAATTTGCGTTGATACAAATCAAGGACTATGGTTTATAAAAAAATATACTTCATGGGAGAGCATTGAATGTGAACAAACTGTTGATTGGATTTTAAATGATGGGATTTCAAACTTTATTAAAGAAAAAATAAATAATGTTCTTATTGACAATGAGGAAATATTAAATGTTTTAAAATTTACATCGTTTGTCAAAGAATCAAGACAATTATTTTATAGCACATCATTACCATTTTGATGTAATCTGCATATATTGTAAACACGTGCATAATTATTAATACCTATATCTTGCTTATTAACCAATGAGAACCCATTTCTATTAATTAAATCTAATAGAACTGTTTCACTATATGTCATTTCTTGGAATGAAATCCCTTTAATCTCTCCGTCGTCGCACACTCCAACATAGTATACACAATGACCACAACCCTCATTTATTCTATATAACATTTGTGTTTGTAATTGTTCTTTTCGTTTGGGTTTTTTTGTTAATACAATTTCGTCAAATTTATATTTATATTCGGCACACCCACATTCATTTTCAGGTGGAAGTTTCATAATTATAATATATTATGCATATTGTCTTATATGATTTATGTATAATATGATTCGTGAAAAAAAAATTGAAATGATTTTGTATCTTATATGCAATGTAGATAACAAAAAGCAAAGATTTAAAATCAACATGACAAAAAAGAAGTTCAGCGGACGCAAAATGGAGGCAACGAAGCTTGGTCTTCATATTGCAGGAAACCACGACGAAGAGCGCGAGATTTATTCAAGCGACGACTGTATGCTAGCCCACTATTTGAAAAAACACCTTAACAACGACATTCAAGAAGAAATTCTAAGTTACATTGGAGAAGCCAACGTAAAATACGAAGAAGAGTATGATGACGAGATTGAAATGTATGAGTGTGACTTCCACGATGATTTTGTAGCAGATGAACAGCCAAATAATATGAAATATGGTTCTACGAATGAATATGGTTCTGCAAATGAATATGGTTCTGCAAATGAATATGGTTCTACGAATGAATATTAATATCTATTAATCATTAATATAGTGATTTATGTTTAAAAATAATATTATATATAATAATAAATGAAAACTATATATATATTATTTTTTATTTGTGGTAAATGTAATTCATTCAAACCTCTTGTTCATAAGTATGAACACTCCAATTATGCTAGAAAAAATAATAATTACGAAGATGAATACGAAGACATTGAAGATTTTTATACAAAAACACAAAAATCCAATACATTTAAAAATATATTCATCCCAAAATCACAAACACAAGAATTATACTATGATAATATTAAAGACGAGAATACAACGATTGTTGTTGCTAGTGGACCAGCAGGGACAGGTAAAACACTTTTTCCCACACAATATGCAGCCAAATTATTACAAGAAAATGATATGAAAATAGTATTAACCAGACCATTAATTAGTGTTGATGAAGAACTGGGTTATTTACCTGGCAATATTAATCAAAAGATGGATCCGTGGATCATACCTATTTTTGACGTATTGCGTGAATTTTATACACATCAAACTATTAATAAATTTATTCTCGAAAAACGCATAGAAATAGTGCCATTAGCTTTTATGCGTGGACGAACGTTTAAAAACACATTTATAATTGGAGACGAACTACAAAATACAAGTATTAAACAAATGTTGATGCTTTTAACTCGATTGGGTGAAAATAGTAAGTTAATTATTACGGGAGATGTAAACCAATGTGATAATGATCAAAATGGATTATTAGATTTATTAACCAAAATTAAAAGTAAATATCCGGACATTAATGAATTAAATGAGAAACAAATATCAGTAATAGAATTTGATGAAAGTGACATCCAACGAAGTCCAATAATTGAAACTATTTTACATTTATACAAGTAATTTAAAAAAAAATTGAAATAAGCCAATACAATTATTATATCATTATTAATCATGAACTACAATAACAACATCGCGACTCTATCCAAAGTTATGAATATTCCTTACAATATTAATAACGATAACAAACCAAGTAATCATAAAAAGCCAAATAATTTTAATAAATCAAATATTAAGATTATTAAAGTTAATAATGTTAATAATGTTAATAAAGTACACCGGCATCGTTTCAACTATCAAGCACGCCCCAAAACGACCCAAAGATTCGTTAAATATTAAATTAACTGTAATTTAACTGTAATTTAACTGTAATTTAACTGTAATTTAACTGTAATTTCACTGTAAATTCACTGTAATTTAACTGTAATTTAACTGTAAATTCAATAAAATATAATTAAATTGGTCTATAAAATCTAAGTATTTGTTTGATATTTTCATCATATATTTTTTTTTGTTCATCTTCTGTATTCAGTTCTAACACCCATTTATGTATATGATTTTCTACTAACACACTTTCTTTAAAATAACGTAATTCGTATCGACAATTTAATAAATAATCATTTAAATAAGGTTTTTTTATTGCTATTTCACGCTCTGGTACTAAATCAGGACATACGTCCACTATTATTACCCGCTCTTTTGCGTTGTAAATAGCCGCTTCTATAACCTTTTTACGCCTATATGATGGTATTTCGTGTAAATAAAACATACACGTTGACACATCATATGATATTTTATCTTTCCACGAAGATACTACTCCTAATCGAAAATCTTTTTCAGGAAACATAATCATAGCCTTTTCTATATTATCGCGACTGGCATCAATACCAAGGCTTCCTGGTGTTTTAGATGTAGAGAAACCTAATCCACACCCAATGTCAAGAAATGATTTATTTTCCCCCTCTTCTTTCAATACATTATTTCTCACATGCGTCCATCGATCTATTGGTATGTTGGGTAATAAGAAAGAATTGTCCCATGCATCACTTGTGACAAGGATTAAACTTATAATAAATAATCTCATATATATATATATATACCAGTATCGTTTATTTAATATATTTACAGTATATAAAATGTTTGATTTGACAAAATCAAAGGTAGATAATATGAGCGACGAGGAATTAAAGGCAATAAAAAATAAAGAAAAATGCTATGATGGACCTATTACTGGAAATATTAAATGTATTATAATTTCCATAGCTTTGGCGCTTTTTTATTGGTATGCTCCTCCGAAAAATAAATATGTATTATTGTTAATTCTATATGTTACCTATTTATTGATTGCATACTATGATTTTTTCTATGATTGTCGCAAAGGGCAATTTGGACCTACGTTCTTGAAAACCTATTATGATTGGGCAAAACCCAGAAATACTAAGCAAAATATTTTATATTCCAATCTTTGTGATGATAATAAAAGATTAATTTTAATTGTCGATATCATAGTATTTATAGGTATTTTAGCTATTACTCCTACTTTTTTAAGATGGAAACCTAATAAGGGATAAACCAATTATATATTTTCTCCGTTTCTAAAAGGTGTATTAATTGTTGTATGCTATTAATAATTGAGTATTATCGCTATAAATTGTATAAAATATTAATAATGGTATTGTAAATCGCCATATTATTTGTAGTTTCATATATGGATTAACGTGTTTATTTCTCATATAAAATAACGCCAAATGATTTGCTGTAAATCCAATAAAAAAAATATAATATTGCCACAAAGTTAAATAATAATATTGTCCTTGGTATAATGCTAGTAAGGTATTATACTTGGAAACTGTTTCATAATATGAATGAGACCAATGTATTTTATGGATGTAAACCGATTCAGAAGTGTAACACAATATACCCTGAATGCACAAAAAATAAGGATAAAAACTTTGAAAATATATATTTTTCAAGGGGTAACGCATTAAAAATAACCCACATAGTGTATAATTAAACGAAGAAAGAGAATAACAATTTAATTCTTTGCATTTTTTAATACCAGAAATGAAATGTTTCTTTGGAAATTCAAAATATTGATAGTATATATTGTGTAATATATAATACAATATTAATTGTTGTTGATACTCTAATAATAACATTTATATATTATTTATAAAAAAAATTGATATATCGAGTTATTTTTATTAGAAATAATAATAACCATGCTATTCAGTCTAATGTGCAAAAGCTGTGAATATATGAAGAATATTACCGACCCATTTATGGATCTTGAGTTTTATATTGTAGGAGAATACGGTTATACTGCTGTTGCTATTTATAATATTATATACGCAATTTTCATAGGTGTAATTACATTTGCCAGTGTTTATATAGTTGTTCCTTGTCTATGTGCGTTTATTATACTATGTATTTGTTCATTGTGTGTTGAAATTTATGAAAAAATTACTAATACATACACTCTTGTAAACAATATTGTTTATGGTATTAAAAATGATATGAAACTATTCTTCGATGGCATTTTTGTTACTCTTTTGTTTATATATTGTTTTCGTCATTTCTTCATTAGTCATTAAACAAATTAACCATATCCATATATTTGTCTTTATCCAATAAATACTTAGGAGTTACTAGATTTTTAAACAACCATTTTTTTTTAATATCATTATTCCAGTAATCATATTCATCCGGTAATATAAACCGTCCAAACCAACTACGATATAGTGTATATATGTCGCCCGTTGAGATTGTATTTACCAAACTAACATTATTAACATGATAAACACCGGCATATTCTTTTATAATATTCCAGACATCATCTGGGATATTATATTTTCCATTTTCTTCAAATAAGTAAAGCATTTTAATCTTTTATAAAACATATTATAAGACATATTTAATTTCAATTTTTAATTCATACTTTATTTTTAAGTCTTTGAATATTACGCAATATATGTCTACATGAACAAGTACATTGATCATCGCCATAATGGTTTTTCATTTGGATTCTTGCGCGAACAGATTGGTTCTCTCGTATGGTTAAACAATGTGAGACATTTGGTATGATTCCTTTTGAATGACGTTCACAACACCCACAATTAGATAGCTGTTTTATGATAAATTTAAGTTCCTCTTTTTCAAAATAGTATCTAAGTGAGTTACCATAATGGTATTGTTTCGGTATTTCATACATTGTTTCAACATCGTTTAAATGCCAATAGCGTGCTAACTTTGGATACCACCAATTATAATGTTGTTCACACATTATATGCGTGGCTTCGAGATGCAATTCTTTTTGAAGGACGTAACTCATACGTGGATTCGCCATAAATATAATGTAATTAACCAATTCATCCGGTAGACGCTTCAAATTCTTAACCAATGTAATGTCCATATTGTCTTTTAATACTATGATTATTAGTGTTTTAGTTTTCAATTTTATTTAAAAATTGAAAACATTTATTATATATTTTATCATGCAAATGGCTTCACTTGAACTAGTATCAACTGATATCAAAGTATATAAACCTGTTTACGATGAAGATACTGGATTATATAATGACGAATGTCCCTATAAAAAATATAGTCGCGACCAATACATTACTTATACCTGCCCTTGTATTTCGGGACGTACTTTAAATAATAGACAACAATTTCTACAACATTTCAATTCAAAAACACACACTTGTTGGAGAGAAAACCTAGGAAAAGATGAAAATATTAAGGTTATTAAAGACCTAAGAATTCTTAATGGAAAAAACGAAAATAAACTTAGACTTGCTATCAATAAAATTAAACTACAAGCGCGTCAATTAACAAGAGAAATAAACAAAATCGAAATGATAAAAAAAGATTATAATAATTATAAATTAACAACTGAATTATCTATTAAACATAAAAACGAATTTATAAATGACCTGGAAGAAAATATTAAAATATTAGAAGAACATACAGGATTATCTATCGAATCTTGCGATTCCAGAAATTCTAATGATACTATATTAAGCGATGAATCTGACTCATCCATACAAACCGACTAATAATGTTAGTTAATATTTGCTTTTCAATAATTTATGTATTAATATATTTTTTTATTTTCAAATTTTTATTTGCTACCTAACTCTTCACATTTTTTGTAAATATAATGCTTCAACAGTTGTTTTGGTTCATATAATCTTACTGGAAATTTACGCGTTCCATTTATTCCGAAATAATCTTGTTTACAAGCTGTAAGTATTTCACACAATTGTTCGTTATAATCATAACTAGCTTCATTCTCAGTGTTAAACCATTCTATGACTAAATAATAACAACAATGCATCTTCACATTTGAATTGACCCATTCGTCTTTATATTTATAATCAATGTCTTGTGTTTCCCATATCATATCTGCCTGTTCGTTTTTATCTTTGATGATGTTATTAATTCTATCATTCAAATACGATAAATTTGAAATAGAAGCCATTTTATTAGTGTCAATTGCTTATTAAATGACAATATTTCATTATTTATTTCAATTTTTATTTCAATTTTTCAATAAAAAATCAATAAAATATCTAATTACAAATATACACTCAACCCAAACCGACACATTGTCCTTTTACTCGTCTTGAATTGTCATCCTTATCTTGGTCTAGTAATTTACTGCGTCGCACCATTTCATTCCTGATTATTAAGTCCACCTGATGTGAATGCCACCTCCAAGTGTTTCTTCAACGGTAACATTTGAACAATCAACCCTAGCAATAATCCGATTTGCCATTAGTTTTTCTTGATCAATGTATTTTACAACAGATTTCACCGACCTGAACATCTTACCATTTGGCGAATAGAACTGATAGTATATTTTATTAGGTTTAAGTTTGTCATTTTCACTACGTTTATATTCTCTCCTTGTCCAGCCTTGAATCTCTTCGTGGTTTGGAATAGTCCAAACATCATGATTCGTAGTGTTGTTAATAGTATTCATTGTTGTTAGCTTATACTGTTGTTGTTTCATTTGTCTCTATTACATATTACATATTTTTAATTCAATTTTTTTTCGACAACTCTTGATTTGAACCCCAAATATGTCAGTTTTGTACAGTACTCGTAATTAGTGGAACATGCATCTCTTTAATTATATCCTTAAAATCATTTATCAATAACCTGTTGTAACCATAGTTACTATTCCACAAATTCGCTTCTTTAAGTTCACTAAGATTTAATATTATAGTTAGCCAGGAATAACGAGACATAAATGGATTCCATTTTCCCACATCTAATAAAGCTATATTTCGACAGAACGAATAATCGTCTAAAATATATCTATAGAAGGTATTGTCTATTACATTTATAGTATCAAAATCGTCAATATATGTAATTTTGCTATCTGTATTTTTATAATCTTTATATAATCCTATCGAAATAAACCCATCATAATGGAGAGGTCTTTTATAAGAACTATGAAAATAACTCATTATCAATATCCATATATCATAAGGAATTTCCATGTATCATATATAATAAGAATAATAATTGAAATAAATAGTAACATATTAGACATATACAATAATTAACATAATGGGTTCTTGTATGTCAAAGCAAGATAATAACAATAATGATACATGTGATACATATTATAATGCTAATCGAGACGATAGAACAAATGACGAACTCACTCCGGAAGAAATAAGAAATAGAGAGGCACACCAAATCATTGAATGTATGAATAGAAGAGGTAATGCATTTTAAATAAAAATTGATTTTAATTAATAATGTTAAATATTTATTTATTATGGAACTATGCCACTCAAAAGATAGTAGCGATATTAGTGAGTTATATAGTTTATTAGAATTTCATAACGAAAAATGTATTATATACGAAAGGGATATTAATTATTTGTTTCACAATATAAAGGACGTAGAAACAATGCTGAATAATAAAATTAACGATGTTGATTATGTTACAAATTTTATAATTATTATTCTTTTCATATTTGTAATAATTCTCAGTATTTCACAAGAATAGTTTATAAGTTGTTCATTTATATACTATATTTTAAATTATAACTATTGTTAATGTTTTTTATTGTTAATGTTTTTTATTGTTAATGTTTTTTATTGTTAATGTTTTTTATTGTTAATGTTTTTTATTGTTAATGTTTTTTATTGTTAATGTTTTTTATTGTTA
>Ga0209223_10001562_pt1 | contig 24648 bp, 25 predicted proteins | sample COG_06_FD_184750 | JGI IMG/M metagenome (GOLD analysis project Ga0209223, IMG submission 184750) | Pelagic Microbial community sample from North Sea - COGITO 998_met_06 (SPAdes) (version 2) | ecosystem: Environmental > Aquatic > Marine > Neritic zone/Coastal water | place: Helgoland, sampling...
ATATATACAGTGGTATAATAACAAAAGAATACATCAATATTTAAATTATTTAACTCCTTTAGAAATGGAGACAAAATTAAAAAATCCTAAAAATAAACGAGCTGCCTAAAATTGTAACATTTTTTGTAGGTATACCACTGTCTAAAATTAGTTCTATTACTCCTGTTATTAAAATTGATAATGTTGATAAATACCAACATTCGTTAGCCTATTTTGGTTTGACGCTGAGTTGGCTTTTTGCAGCGCAAAAGATAAAAACAAAACCATCCTTTACATTTTGGATGGTTTTCTTCGTTTTTCTGTTTGGTGTATTGATGGAGGTTCTGCAACAAGAGTTGACCACCTATAGAACAGCTGATTTTTTTGATGTTTTGGCAAATACCTCTGGAATAATCATTGCATATGTGTTTTTTCAAAAGGTAGTTTTCAGATGGTTTAAAGATTTTTTGAAAGATTGATTTTATACTTAAAGGGTAGGACTTTAAGAAATTGTAAAAAAAAAGAAGAAAACCATGTTAATTTATGGGCTTAGGTTTGCATAAGTCGTATTTAAATGATTAAATTAGCGAACTCATTAATTATTTCAACAAATGGAAGTAAAGAAAAATCCTAAAGCTGATCTCCAAAATTATACAAAGTTGTTTATTCAGCTTGGTTTGGTTTTAGCTCTATTTATTGTGTATGTTTCAATTGAACACAAGACTTACGACAGGGTGATTGCTGATCTAGGAACGGCATCATTATCTGGTGAAGAAGAAGAAGAAATGGTCATTACATCGCGACCTATTCCGGTGAAACCACCACCACCACCACCACCACCTGCTCCAGAAATTATTGAAATAGTTGAGGATAAAGAAGAAATTGAAGAAACAATTTTAGAAACAACAGAAACTGATGAAGAAGAAGAAGTTACTGTTGAAGAAATTGTTGAAGAAGTAGAAGGAGAGGAAATTGTTGAAGATGTTCCTTTTGCAATTATTGAAGATATTCCAGTATTTCCAGGTTGTGAAAAAGGAACCAAGGCTGAAAAGAAAGCTTGTTTTTCAAAAAAAATTAGTAAACATATCAACAGAAAATTCAATTCTAGTTTGGCATCTGATTTAGGATTGTCTTCAGGAAAGAAAAGAATTTTTGTAATGTTTAAGATTGATCAAACAGGTAGTATTACTGAAATTCAAGCAAGAGCTCCACATCCTAGACTTCAAAAAGAAGCAGAGAGAGTTGTGAAGACTTTGCCTAAAATGACTCCAGGTAAACAAAGAGGAAGACCAGTAAGTGTTCGTTACTCTTTACCGATTTCATTCTTAGTAGAATAAAATAATTAATAGAATATATTGAAAGGCTATCTGAAAAGATAGCCTTTTTTTGTTTTTAGCTTTGCAAATATTTATGGCATGTTTCTTGAAACTTAATTTTTAAACCTAAAAATAAGCCATATGAAAACTAAGAAAAATGAGTCGTCCTACACGCAAAAAAGATTTAATGAGAAACTTGAAAAAAGCTCTAAGTTATTTACCTTATTAGGATTGGTAACTGCATTATTTGTTGTTTATGTTTTGATAGAATATGAAACAAAACAAATTGAAGTATCGGTAATGGGAAATGCCGATTTAACAGTAAAAGATGAGTTGCTTGCTCCGTTAATTTTTAGAAAAGAAATTCCACAAAAGAAAGTGGAGCAGACAAAGGCAATTACAGAAACTAGAAAAGAAATCGAGGTTTTTGAAAAACCTAAAATAGTAAAGGATAAAACAAAATTATCTGAGGTTATAACTAAAAATGATCCGGAGGATTCGACTTGCGACCTAAAGGAAATATTGGAAATAGTGGAGCCCGAAGAGGTTTTTGAAGATGTTGCTATCAATTTTGTGGAGGAGGCGCCGGTTTTTCCCGGTTGTGTGGGAGATAAAGAAGCGCTTAGGAAATGTTTGGCGAAAAATATTCAAAAACATATCAATAGAAAATTTGATGTAGGATTAGGACAAGAGTTGGGTCTGTCTCCCGGAAGAAATAGGATTTTTGTGGTGTTTAAAATAGATAGAAATGGTCAAATCACGGATGTGATGACAAGAGCACCACACCCTAGGTTGAAAAAAGAAGCAGAAAGAGTAGTAAGAGCTTTGCCACAAATGAAAGCGGGTAGACAAGGAAATAGAGCTGTTGGAGTCAAATATTCCATTCCCATAACTTTTGAAGTACAATAAATATTGTTTGAGTTAAAAATGAGGTTCCAAAAAGGACCTCTTTTTTTATGCATAATAATTTGTATTTTCGCTCATATCGATTGTCAATAAACTATGAAAGAAGATTCAGAATATTTTGCTCATGAAACTGCTGTGATAGATGCGGGTTGTCGTATTGGAAAAGGCACTAAAATATGGCATTTTAGTCATGTGATGAAAGATAGTGTCATTGGAGAGCGATGTAATATTGGTCAGAATGTGGTGGTTTCTCCGAAAGTTGTTTTGGGCGAAAATGTAAAAGTTCAAAATAACGTTTCTATTTATACCGGCGTCATTTGTGAAGATGATGTTTTTTTAGGGCCTTCGATGGTTTTTACAAATATTACCAATCCTAGAAGTGCTGTTTTACGTAGAGATCAATATGTAGAAACACATGTAAGAAAAGGAGCGAGTATCGGAGCAAATGCAACCATAGTTTGCGGTAATGAAATCGGGAAATATGCGCTCGTGGGAGCGGGAGCTGTAGTTGTGAAGGAGGTAGCTCCATATGCCTTAGTGGTAGGGAACCCTTCTAAGCAGATAGGATGGGTTAGTGAGTACGGACATAGATTAGAATTTGATAGTAATAATCGAGCAATTTGTCCAGAATCCAAAGAAAAATATATTCTTAAAAATAAAAGTGTTATGAAACTTCAAGAACTGTAGTATGAAAAGAATTTATTTTACACTATTATTAGCTTTTGGTTTGCATCAGGTAGTACTTGCACAGACGCAAAAATTTCCTGTTTATAAAGGGTGTGAAGGGAAACCTTCAAGTGAGTTGGAATCTTGTTTTAATACAACCGTAAAAAGTGATGTGTTAGAAAAGTTAGACGTACCTGAAATTATGGTTAAGGATAATTTTGAAGGTACGGTCAATGTGTTGTTTTTTGTGACAAAACAAGGGGAGTTTCAAGTGGTTCATGTAAATAGCCCGTATCCTGAATTAGAAGCTGAAGTAAAACAAACATTTACAGAGATTTCAAAAGCGAAACCAGCACAATTTAATGGGCATGCGGTGGAAATGAGTTTTTCTATGCCATTGCATTTTCCTGATCCTAAGAAGTCTAGAGAGGAAAAAAGAGCTGAGGAAAGTGAAAAGGTTACTTTTTCTAAACCTGTTGAAGAGATCAAAAAAGAATTGACTCCAGGGAGGAAATCTGTGATTTTAGAGCATCAAAGTAATATAAACATACCTCTTAATTACTCAAGATATATAAATATTGAAAGAGGCTATATCCAAGGAGATAATGTACATACAGCTGTAAAACCATATACCTACAAAAGGGTTTTAGATTATGTTGATTTAGATGCTGAGAAAATGCAGTTTCTAAAAAAGAAATCTTCATGGGTAGGAAGAAAATTATGGAATGAGCATTTGGCTCAAGTGGAAGGAAAAGATTTTTGGTTTACAGCAGATCTATTGCTAGACTTACAGTTGGGAAAAGATAATTCTGATGTAGATTATACATTTTTGAATTCTAGAATTTTACAGGTTCAAGGAGAACTTGGTTCAAAATTTTCTTTTTCTGCTACGATTTATGAAACTCAGGGTAGATTTGCGAATTATGTAAATCAAGGAATTGATGAATGGGAACGAAAAACATTTGCATCGGATGGTCTTGTGTTTGGAAGAGGTAAAGCAAAAGCTTTTAAAGAAAGTTCTTATGATTTTCCGGTTTCAGATGGGTATATTGCCTATCAGCCGAATAAGTTTTTTGTGTTTCAGCTAGGTCAAGGAAAAAACTTTATTGGAGATGGTTATCGTTCTATGATGGTTTCGGATGTTGCTTCTCCGTACCCTTATTTTAAAATTACAACTAGTTTTTGGAAAATTCAGTATACCAATTTATGGATGTGGATGACTGATATTAGAAATGAGGTGAGAGTGGGCAATGCTCATGCGAGAAAATATATTTCGTCACACCACTTAAGTATCAATATCAATAAACGATTGAATATCGGTCTGTTTGAGGGGGCAATAACTGATAATTCAAGGACTGGAACTTTAGAGATGGACTTTCTAAACCCAATAATATTTTATAAATCGATTGAGTTTAATAGAGGGGAAGATGCGGGTAGTTCGGTGTTAGGGATCAATGCGATGTATAAGTTGTCTAAAAGCTTTTCTATGTATACGCAATTAGTTTTGGATGAGTTTACTTTAGAAGAAATAAAAGCTCAAAATGGTTATTGGGGAAATAAATATGGTTTTCAGATTGGTGCAAAATATTTTGATGCCTTTAAGGTTAAGGATTTGTATTTACAGCTAGAATATAATTTAGTGAGACCCTATACGTATTCTCATAAAATACCTATTTTTAACTATGGTCACTTCGGTGAGCAAGTGGCACACCCTTGGGGTGCAAATTTTAGAGAGTTTGTTTTTATTAGCAAGTACGCTAAAGAAAGATGGGCTGCAAACTTTAAGTTAATCTATGGAATTAAAGGTTTTGACCCTGATGACCTTAACTATGGTGAGGATATTTACAAATCATATGAGACACGAGTGCAAGACTATGACAATTATATCGGACAAGGTGTTCGTACCTCTGTGTTAAATACCGATTTTCAAGTGTCTTATTTGATAAATCCAATCACAGATTTAAAGCTTTTTACAGGAGTGGTATATAGAAACTTTTTGCCTGAAACTACTACAACTGGAGTTGAAAAAGATCAAACTACTTGGTTTACTTTTGGAGTCAAGGTGGATTTGTTTAATTGGTATTTAGATCATTAACATTATTTGTTTCGAGACAAACCTTCTTTCAACCAGTTTAAATAAGATTCAGTATCCGTATATTTTTCAGGATGGTTGAGTAATTTCATATCTTTAGATAGTTGTACGTAAAAAGGCTGTGAAGCTGTTGCAAAGTTAATAGCTTGCAAAGTAGCCCATTTTGAACCTACAGTTTTGATCTTTTTTATTTTACCATTTTCTTTTTTATAATCAAACTGAGTTTCTTCCGGTAATAATTTTCGATCATCAACATATAAAGAGATCAACACAAATTTTTCAAGTTCTTCATAAACTTCAGGATCACTCCAAACGTTTTCTTCCATTTTTCTGCAGTTGACACATGCCCAACCTGTAAAGTCTAATAGAATCGGTTTATTTGTCTGTTTTGCATAAGCGAGACCTTCATCGAAATCTTTGAAACAATTTAAGTCCAAAGGACAATCTGTTTTGGTTTCATGGATGCTATAAAACTTTGGCGGAGCGAATCCACTTAATAGAGAAAGTGGGGTGTTGAAAAATAATCCAGCAATTAGGTATATTGTAAATACAGCTGATGTCAAACCAGTTAGTTTTCTACCAAGACTTAATTTTTGAGAGGGTCCATCATGAGGGAATTTGATCTTTCCAAAAGCATATAATGCCAAACCGGCAAATACAAGAATCCAAATAACGATAAAAGTTTCTCTTTTAAGAAGTCCCCAATGTTGGACCATATCGGCATTTGATAAAAATTTTAGGGCTAATGCAACCTCCAAAAATCCAAGAATTACTTTTACAGTGTTCAACCATCCTCCAGATTTTGGCAATGTGTTAAGCCAGTTAGGGAATAAGGCAAAGAGAGTGAAAGGCAAAGCCAAAGCGGATCCAAAACCGACCATACCGAAAGTAAGTTGCATAGCTCCTCCATCAGAAGATAATGCTCCTACTAATAAGGATCCTAGAATAGGACCAGTACAAGAAAAAGACACAATTGCTAAGGTAAGAGCCATAAAAAAGGTTCCAATGATTCCTCCAATATCAGAAGCTGAATCCATTTTGTCAGACCAAGAATGCGGTAGTGTGATTTCAAAGTACCCAAAAAAGGAAATAGCAAAAACAATAAAGATGACAAAAAATCCAACGTTTAGCCAAACGTTTGTTGAAATACTGTTTAAAATTTCCGGATCTAAAGAGTCTAAAAAGTGGAATGGTAAGCTTAATAAGAAATAAATAAAACTGATAAAAAAACCATACAAAATTGCACTTGAAATTCCTTTTTTCTTAGTTCCCGATTGTTTGGTGAAAAAAGACACTGTTAGCGGAATCATAGGAAAGACGCAAGGCGTTAACAAGGCAATAAGTCCACCGAAAAAACCTAATAAAAATACTGAAGTCAATCCTTTACCCTCAGATTTATTATTGTTGCTTCCTTTTAAAAATTCGGAGGTGTTAGAGATGTTTAAGTCTAAAGCTTGTGAAAGTGCTACACTTTTTGCACTGATGTTTTTAGATGCTGTAGCAATGGCTTTATCAGTCAATTGAAAAACTAAAATTTCTCCCGGTTCAAAAGTACAAGCTTGGTCGTCACAGGTTTGGTAAGCCGCTGAGATTTGAATATTGTCTATAGAACTATTTATGATTTGTATACGTTGAGAAAAAACTGCTTGTTTTTCAAAATACGAAGTTTCCATTTCAAAAATCTCCTCATAGGAAGTATGAGTTTCACTTTCTTCGGTTTTTCCAATCAATTTAAAATCTACACCTGCTTTTTCAAAAGTGAATTCTGTAGCGAGGGGCCCACCTTCTGGAAGGTGTTGTGAGTACAAATGCCATCCTGGTTTTAAAGAAGCCGTAAAGGTTAAAATATATTCTGATTCTGTTTCCTGAGAAATTTTCGTATCCCATGAAATGGTGCTTTCCTGACTTTCAGCGTTAATAACAAATCCTAAAAATAGAATCAGTGAGAATAAGTATTTTTTCATTGTATATGTTTTTTTCAACCTGTTTCCTCTTTATTCTGAGAAATTAACTTCTAAGATATCGGTTGTTTTATCAGTTATTTTATATCTGTTATCCATGCGAGTTCCAATAATCCAAACAATAGCATCGCCATTACATAAAAGCCATTGGTTTTCTTTTTCAACTAAAGATAATTTAGAGTCTTTAAAAAATTTGCTCAGCTTCTTTTTGCCGTGCATTCCTAATGGGTAAAAATAGTCTCCTTTTTTCCATTTTCTTACAACCAAGGTGTCGTTTAAGAGATTTTTATCAATATAGGCTGTATTCAATGAAAACTCCCCAGCGGCCTTTCTTTTGTGAAAGGACAGATTTATAGGAATCCTAATTTTTTTGCTATTCGTAGGAATGCTATAGCTGTCAGAATCATTTTTAGGAATTTTACTGATTAAAATTTCCTCTCTATTTTTAATCAGTCGATGTGTTTTAGAAACTAGTTTTTTACCTGATTGAGCTTCTAAAATTTTGTAAATATCTTTCCAATTTACAAAACCAAAGGGTTTTAAAATCGGGTAAAGATTTGCTTTAAGATCTTTTAATTGATGTATCTTTTTTAAAGAAAGTGTAAAATTCCCATCAGCATTTTTTTGTACTAAGGTTTTGTTTAAAGTTTCCACTCCTTGGGTTACCAATTGTTGAGATTCCTGAAGATTACTTAAAGTAGTGTCAAATGATTGGAAGAAATTGGGGTTTAATTCTTTGAGAATAGGAACTACCTTATGGCGAATTTTGTTTCTAAAGTATTTAGTAGAACTATTGCTTTCGTCTTCCCTCCAGATAATTCCGTTTTTTTTAGCATACGCTTCTATTTCGGCTCTGGTAAAAGGAAGCAGTGGTCTAATGATCGCTCCGTTAGTTTCTGGGATACCTGTTAATCCGTCTAGCCCAGTACCTCTAGTGAAATTTATTAAAAAGGTTTCCAAAACGTCATCTTTATGATGTGCTGTTAGAATATAATCTAAACTATGTTTTTCTTTTATTTTGTCAAACCATTCATAGCGTAGTTCTCTAGCCGCCATTTGAATAGAAATAGACTTTTCATTGGCGTATTCAGTGGTTTTAAACTTAGTAGTATAAACAGTCGCGTTTAGAAAACTTCCAAGATTTTTTACGAAAGTTTCATCTTTGTCACTTTCTTTTCCGCGTAATAAAAAATTGCAGTGAGCAAGAGAAAAATTAATTCCAGAATTTTTAAATAAATGAGATAAAACAGTACTATCAAGCCCTCCAGAAGAAGTAATGAGTACATTACTTTTTTTTAAGAAAGGAAATTTCTCATCAATGTGTTTTTGAAATTGTTTCAGCACGCGGTAAAAATTAAAATAGTAAACGGATACAATCTATGCCATCCAAAGATAAGTTATATAAAACAAAGAATCTTCCTTAGATTAAAACTTGTCTCATGGCTTTTGCTTTTAAAAGGCATTCTTCAAGTTCGGTTTCTGGTTTTGCTAAAGATGTTATGGCGCTACCGACAGAAAAGGAAACATATTTTTGCTTTTGATTGTATAAGATACTTCTTATGACCACATTAAAATCAAAATCACCCGTAGGAGAAAAATAGCCTACAGAGCCAGAGTACAAACCTCTTTTGCTTTCTTCTTCTTTTTCAATAATTTCCATGGCAGCAATTTTTGGAGCACCAGTCATACTTCCCATTGGGAAAGTGTTTTTTATGATGTCTACCGGGTGACTTTCTTCTGGAGCCTGAGTGCTGATAGTAGAAATCATTTGGTGGACTTGTTTAAAGCTATAAACTCCACAAAGCTCTTCTACTTCTGTTGTGCCTTTTTGAGATATTCTAGATAAGTCGTTTCTAACTAAATCGACAATCATTACATTCTCAGCACGTTCTTTTGGATCGGTTTTAAGAGCTGCTTTGAGTCTTGCGTCTTCTGTTTTTGAATTGGATCGTTTCGCAGTTCCCTTAATCGGCTGTGAAATAATTTTGTTACCTAATTTTTTTAAATAACGTTCCAGTGAAGCAGAAAGTAAATATTGGTGCTCTGATTTAAAAAAGGTAGCAAACGGTGGTTTAGAAATTTCATTTAAATTATGATACACTTTCAAGGGGTCAATGCTCGTATTCTCTGAGTAGAATTCTTGACAAAAAGTAGCCTCATATAAATCGCCATGATGAATATTTTGAAGAATATTGTGAACTTTCTCTAAATAGGTGTCTTTTGAAATTCTTAATTTTAAATTCGCTTTGGAGCTATTGTCCCTATCAATTAAATTCTCAGTTTTACAAATAATTTCAAAATCGCTTTCTAAATCTTTTTTTTCTGATTCTAGATATTTAAAAGTTACAGTATGCCCTGAGATAAAGATTAATTTTTTCGGTTGGAAAAAATAAAGGTCTTCAAAATCTAAAGAATCCGCATTATTGGATTGTAAATTTTCAATATCATTTTTTAGATCGTAGCCTAGATAGCCGAAAATATAATCTTTGGTTTGAGATTGGTAATTTTTTAATTTTTCAAAGGCGTTTTTATAATCTGTTTTTAAAAAAGTGTGTGCTCCAACGGCAAGGATAGCCTCATACTGAGCATATTTTTCATGGTGTTGATTGGAGTCAAGCCAGATGACAGAATCATATTGTTGAGACCAAGCTAGAACTTGAGTTTTAAAGAGTTCAGAATCTTTAAGAATGTAACGAGTTTCTACCCTTTTCATGTAGGTTTTGAAAAAAAATTATAAAAAGCAAAGTTAGGATTTAATTGTAAATGAATAAGTATATATTAATAAATTCTAGGCTTTGTAAACTATTTTACTATTTTTGGTAATTCTGTAATTATTTCTTTTTTTTGAGACGAAGAGTGCAATACAGAATTTTAAATACCGTTTATGTGTACAGTCACTTACTTGCCAAAGAATAATGGCGACTTTATTTTTACGTCCAATAGAGATGAGCAACCCGATAGAAAAACGAAAGCTCCTCAATTTTATGAAAAAGATGGGGTACACTTTTTATACCCAAAGGATGAAAGAGCCGGTGGTACTTGGATCGCTTTGTCAGAGGAAGAAAGAATAGTTTGTTTATTGAATGGAGCCTATGAAGCTCATGAGATGAAAGGGCCTTATGCTTATAGTCGTGGATTGGTAGTAAAGGAGGTCTTGGAAGCAGAAAATGCTAAATGGGCTGTTGAAGATTTGGAGCATGAGGGGGTAGAACCTTTTACCTTGATAACCATTGACTAGTCATTTATGCCTATCTGTATTGAATTGATTTGGGATGGAGTAAAAAAGGATATTCGAATATTATCTCATAGTTCTAAAATGTGGTCGTCTTCAACCTTGTATGATAAGCCCATAAAAGCTGTTCGAGAAGATTGGTTTAAAGAATTTGAAAAGCAATACCCAGAAGCTTCTTTTGAAGATATAATGAGTTTTCACAATAATGAGAGTCATGGTTCAAAAGATATAGCTATAAAAATGAAAAGAGAAGGAGTTGAAACAACAAGTATTACCTCTGTAATTAAGGAAGGAGATTCCTTGTATATGTATTATGTTGATGTTTTAACAGGGAAAGAAAGTAAAATCGACATCATGTCGTATAAATCAGAAATGACTATAAATGAATAAAAACACTGGGTTTATTGTAATTTTAGCATATCCAGATGTGATTGTAAGAGTTGCTAATGGAGAGTTAATTAGCAAAATTTGGCCTTTGTTTGGTGTTGGTGGTCAGAAAAAAGTGATGGCTGGGCATGCTGCTATGTTGTTGGTTTCGAAAGAAACCGGGAAGGTGAATTATTTTGATTTCGGTCGGTATATAACATCAGATACTTTTGGGAGAGTTCGTTCTGAAGTAACCGATAATGAGGTGGCTATTCCATTCAAAGCTATTCATGATGGAAATGAAATTAGCAATTTAGGAGAAATTTTACTGTTCTTAGATAAGCATCCTGAAAAAACTCACGGAGAAGGAAGGTTGGTAGCAGGAGTTAATTCTGAAATTGATTACGATAAAGCTTTGGCTTTTATTTTGGATTTGCAAAATAAAGGGGAAGTTGCTTATGGAGCCTTTAAGAAAGAAGGAAATAACTGTGCACGTTTTGTAACGGATACGATACTTGAATCAACAAGTAATAAAAAAAACATTAGAGATCTTAAAATAAGTTACATAGTTACTCCAAGTCCAGTTAGCAATGTGCTTAAAGGAAGTTCGCCTCATTTGAAAAAATGGCAAGTGGAAAATGGTGTCATTGAAGAGTATAGGAACAACTCTATTTTAAGAGAGTATAAAAGATCTCTTTTTGCTAAAGTTCCGCAAGAAGTAGATGACGTAGGGTCTGTTATTGCCGATACCAAAAGTTATGATTCTGCTAGTGCCCAATGGTTAGGTGGAATAGGAAGTGGCGCCTGGTTTGAAATCTTCAAAAAGTCTAAAGAGTCTGATTGTTTTGAGATTATCAGAAGAAACCGAATGGGAGTGATAGATCTAGAAGGTGATTTTAAGCTAAAAGATGATGGTTTTGATTTGGATCAAAAATTTGAATTCCAGTATGGTTCAAATTGCAAAGAGTGTAGAATCAAACAGAATGGAAAAATATTTGTTTTTGAAAGGATAATGTCAAAGTCAGCCTAGTTCAAAGTATCAGCTACATTTAGTTGAAATGCAGGGATTTGTACTTTAAAATGAGATTTAGAGTCGAAATTGATCATATTAAAATATCCTTTCATAGAGCCAATTTTAGACTGTAATAAACAATTAGATCTATAGGTGTATTTTTCATTGGGTTCCAAAATAGGAATCTGACCAACAACGCCATCTCCTTTAATAATTTCTTTAGTGTTTAAGGAATCATAGATTTCCCATTTTCTAGAAAGTAGTTGAACAGTGTCGTTTGTTTGGTTTTCTATGGTGATAAAATAACTAAACAAAAACATACGATTCTCATTCTGAGAATGTATGCCTTCATAGTTTGTCAGCACTGAGATTTTAATGCCTTTTGTTATCTTTTCTACCACTTCAAATAATTTAACTTGTGATAAATATAAGTAATTTTGATCGGAAAATTGTTCGGGTAACAAGGATTTTAACGTTTGTTAAGTTATGAAACTATGAAGTTTTAATTTTTGCTATTGATAGTGGTGGCACCAACAATGCGTCCAATTCTTTCTCCGAAAGGCTTATAATGAACTAAAATTGTGTAGTTGTTTTCGGTCTCTTGAAAGGATCCTTCAATAGTTTCTATGTTAAGATCTTTGTCTTCTTCTTTGATAACATACGTGTAATTGTAAAACCCCTGTTTGAATAATATATCTGTTTCAAGGTGGTTGGTTTTCTTGTTGTAAACTAGTCGGTTTTCTTCCGTAAAAGCATAATTATTAAAAGCTCCATAAACATAAATGTTTTCATTGTTAATGAGTTGTTCATTTGCTTTTAAGAAAAAATGAATGTTGGTGTATTCGCTATCTAAAGTCGATTCATATCCGTTTAAGGTCCTTACAACAAATCCACCATTGATATCTGGATAATAGGTATAAGGCAATAATTTTCTTAAGATGTTTGGATAGAGGTATGTTTGATAATAATGATCCTCTAAAACTGTTCTAGCAATATTTACGTTCGTTCCGTTAAAGTTTTTTGTGTCAAAATTAAAATATTCATTCCCTCCGGGAAAACTTGTTTCGATATTGTAATTGTAGACGATTTCGTTTTTTTTATAGTACTGAGGAACGATATCGTATTTGATAAGGTTCCAGTCATTGTTTTGAACAATTTGAATTTTTATTTCTTTTGAAGGATTGTTGATCGTAACATTAGGGTGAATGATGGAGAAGTTTACAACTTGATTTCTGTCTTTGATTGTTTGTTGAGGGTTGATTTGTTTTAGTCTTCTGTCTCTTTGAATGATTGCAGAAACCACAATGCGTGATTCATAATAAACGAATCTACGTTGGATACAGATTTCATCATCATCATTAAGTACGGTCAGTAAAAAATTACCGCTGATTTTAATTCTAGTATTGATATTTGGAATTTCAAATTTATGATGCGTGTAGTTTTGATAAGTTCCAAAGGAGTTTTCAAGGTCTTGTATTTCAAAAGATTGAAATCCATTGATGTATTCTGTGCTTTGTAGGTTAGAAACATTCCAATTGTAATCGCAATGCTGTATGTAGTATCGATAGTTTTTTTGATCAGCTTCTAGGTCGTCAAAAGCAAATTTTAGCTTGGTTCCAAGTGGAACAATCGGGTTGAGGTTTTCGTCTGTATTGATCGTAACCGTTTTGATAAAAGCGGCGGTATAGTTTTGCGCATAGCCCAAAGATATGTAGAGAAATAAACCAGGGAAAACAAAAAATAAAATACGTTTGTTCAAATCTTAATTTTAATATCTAAAAGTCAAAGATACTAATTAATTATTGCTGTTTGGGTTTTGAAGTATGTCAGTTTTGTTGAAATAAGTTTAAGAATTTTGACTTTTTGTTGATTTAAATTTAATGAATATTTGATTTTACAAAATATCTTCGAAAACTTATTTGTAATGATTATAAATAATATAAGAAGCTAATATAAAGGGGCTTATTTGCGGTAAAAAAATTCTAATTTTTTAAATTTGCATTGTTTTAAAACAGATTAACTTAAATTCTAAATATGTCAGAAGACATTCGAATAAAAAAAGGCTTAACCATTAAGCTTAAAGGCAAGGCAGATGAGACAGTTTCTGCAGCTCCTCGTTCTGGGATTTTTGCAATTCAACCAAAAGATTTTCATGGAATAACACCAAAGCTAACTGTAAAGGTTGGAACTGAGGTTTCTGTGGGTGATGTTTTGTTTTATTCAAAATCAAATGAGCAAATTAAATTTACTTCTCCTGTTTCAGGAACGGTAAAAGAGATTTCAAGAGGTGCAAAAAGAAGGATATTAGCAGTTATTATTGAGGCTAAACCTGAAGACGAATTCAAAAACTTTGGTAAAGAAGATCCATCTGGACTTCCTAAAGAACAAGTGCTAGCTAAATTATTAGAGAGCGGTTGTTGGGGGTATGTAAATCAACGTCCATATGACGTAATTGCAAATCCAAAAGATGAAGCCAAAGCAATTTTTGTGTCTTCTTTTGATACGGCTCCATTAGCTCCTAACTATGCTGTAGCATTGAAAGGAAAAGAAGAAGCCTTTCAAGCAGGGATTAATGCGCTTTCAAAACTTACCAAAGGAAAGGTTTATCTTTCAGTTAACGAGTCTGCATCATTTTTCAATAAAGTTGAAAACGTTGAGGTTTTAAATGTGAAAGGAAAGCATCCAGCAGGAAATGTTGGAGTTCAGATTTCTAAAGTTGATCCTATCAACCAAGGAGAAAAAGTTTGGACAGTAAACGCTCAAGATGTTGCCATCATAGGAAATCTGTTTTTAACAGGGGAATACAAACCTGAAAGAGTTTTAGCTTTAGCGGGGTCAGAGGTAAATGCACCTCAGTATTATACTGTAACAGCAGGTCAAGGATTGGATAGCTTGTTAGATGGAAAAATAAATAAAGAGAATGTGAGAGTTATCTCTGGTGATGTTTTGACTGGAGATAAGGTAGCTACAACTGGAGATTACCTTGGGTTTTACGATAATGTAGTTTCGGTAATTCCTGAAGGAAACACGCATAGATTTATGGGATGGCTTCCGTTTGTAGGTAGTGGAAGTGTACATAGTGCGTCAAAAACTTCATTTTCTTACCTGTCACCAAATAAAGAATATACTTTGAATACCAATTTACAAGGTGAAGAGCGTGCGCTTGTTGTTACCGGTGAAATGGAAAAAGTAATGCCTATCGATATCTTTCCAATGCAGTTGTTAAAAGCTGTCATGGCAAAGGATATTGAAAAAATGGAGAATTTAGGGATTTACGAAGTGGCTCCTGAAGATTTTGCCTTGATTGATTATACAAGTTCTTCTAAGATAGAAGCACAGACAATCATCAGAGAAGGTTTAGACATAATGATAAACGAAGTAGGATAATGAAATTTATTAGAAATACATTCGATAAATACAAGCCGCTTTTTGATAAGGGGGGTAAGTACGAAAAAATGGCTCCAGCATTTAATGCGTTTGATACGCTAATGTTTGTGCCAAATCATACAACAAAACAGGGTGCTCACATTAGAGATGGTGTTGATTTAAAGCGTATCATGGTTACCGTGATCTTTGCCATGATTCCTGCGATGATTTTTGGGATGTGGAACGTTGGTTACCAGCACTTTTCACAATTAGGAGAGGCAGGTACTTTTGTAGATTATTTAATCTACGGATCTTTTAAATTTCTTCCAATGGTTGCCGTTTCATATGGTGTTGGATTAGGAATTGAATTTGCTTTTGGTGTTTTTAGAGGTCATGATATCAACGAAGGATACTTAGTTTCTGGGATGTTGATTCCATTGATTATGCCTATTGATCTTCCTTTATGGATGTTAGGCGTGTCCGTTGCTTTTGCCGTGTTAATCGGTAAAGAAGCATTTGGAGGTACTGGAATGAATATTTTGAACCCGGCCTTAGTTGCTCGTGCTTTTGCATTCTTTTCTTATGCACCTTATATGTCTGGAGATAAAGTATGGGTAGCAGATGCAAGTACAGTAGATGCTATTTCAGGAGAAACCATTTTAGGAACTTTAGCTGCTAATAATGATGTTTCTTATAGTGTACTTGATATGTTTTTAGGATATATACCTGGTTCCGTTGGAGAGACATCAGTATTGATGATTTTGATTGGTGCAGCCTTTTTATTATTTACAGGTGTTGCTAGTTGGAGAATAATGTTGTCAGGAATCATTGGAGCTTCTATAATGGGATTGATTTTCAATAGCCTTGGTGCAACTTTATTGCCGGATAATGGTTTGATGAATTTTCCATGGTGGGAACATTTGTTAGTAGGAAGTTTCGCTTTTGCAATAGTGTTTATGGCAACTGATCCTGTTTCTGCAGCACAAACTGATAAAGGAAAATGGATTTATGGATTCTTGATAGGGTTCTTAGGAATTATGATTCGTGTATTTAACGGAGCATACCCAGAAGGTTTCATGATGGCAATTTTATTGATGAATGTTTTTGCTCCTACAATTGATCATTATGTTGTAGAAGGAAATATCAAACGTCGTAAAAAACGTGTAAAAAATAATTTAGAAACGGCTTAAGACATGGATAAAAATAGCAACGCGTATACGTTTATTTTTGCGGTTATCATGGTAACTGTTATTGCTGGTTTGTTGGCTTTTACAGCAACTAGTTTGAAACCATTGCAAGAAAAAAACGTGAAAGCAGAAAAAATGCAGAACATTTTAGGAACTATCGGTGTGACTGAGGTTTCTAGGGATGATGCAGAAGTAGAATTCAATAAATATATCAAACAGCAATTGGCTTTAAAAGCGGATGGTACTGTAGATACGGAAGCAGATGCTTTTACATTGAGTTTAAAAAAGGAAGTGAAGAAAAATGATACAGAGCAACGTTTTCCTTTATATATCGCAGAAAAAGGTGGAAAGACTTTTTATGTAGTTCCTTTATATGGAGCTGGTTTATGGGATGCTATCTGGGGTTATGTAGCTTTGGACGGTGATAAGAATACTATCATTGGAGCTAATTTTGGACACAAAGGAGAAACGCCAGGTTTGGGAGCTGAAATTACCACAAATTGGTTTCAAGCGCAATTCAAGGGTAAAACATTACTAAAAGATATTAGTGGTGGTTTTATGGCGGATAATTTTGTTTCCGTTAAGGCAGTAAAAGGAGGAGGAAGTGGATATCATGAAGTAGATGCTATTTCTGGAGGAACAATTACCTCTGATGGAGTATCAAACATGGTGCAAGAAAGATTAGCACGTTATTTACCTTATTTTAAAAATAATTAATCATGGCAGAGGAAAAAGAACCATTGTTCTCTAAACAAAATAGAGCGTTGTTAACAGATCCATTGGATGATAACAACCCCATATCGGTACAGGTACTAGGTATTTGTTCTGCTCTGGCAATTACAGTACAATTAAAGCCTGCCTTGGTAATGTCAATCGCAGTATTATTTGTTGTCATAGCAAGTAATGTCATCGTTTCTTTGATTAGAAATTTGATTCCAGGTCGTATTCGTATTATTGTACAATTGTTGATCGTAGCATCTTTAGTAATTTTAGTAGATCAAATTTTAAAGGCTTATGCATATGATGTAAGTAAAGAACTTTCTGTATTTGTTGGATTGATTATTACCAACTGTATTGTAATGGGTCGTTTGGAAGCATTCGCATTAGCGAACGGTCCCTGGAAATCCTTTTTAGATGGCGTTGGAAACGGTGCTGGGTACGCATTGATCTTAGTTTTAGTAGCTTTCTTTAGAGAGTTATTAGGATCTGGAAAATTATTCGGATTTGAAGTACTAGGTCATAAAGCAAAGACTTTAGCGGATTCTACAGGTTTATATGCTATGGGATATGAGAATAACGGATTTATGTTATTGTCTCCAATGGCTTTGATTACTGTGGGAATCATTATTTGGGTACAGCGATCTAGAAATAGAAAATTAATCGAAAACTAATTAAATATACAAGATGGATTATATTAACATTTTCGTAAAAAGTATTTTTATTGACAATATGGTATTTGCATATTTCCTTGGAATGTGTTCATACTTGGCAGTGTCAAAAACAGTTAATACTGCAGTTGGTTTAGGGGCAGCGGTAATCTTCGTATTGGTGGTTACAGTTCCTGTAAACTTTTTATTAGATACTTATTTATTAAAGCCAGGAGCTTTAGCTTGGTTGGATTCCAGCTATGGTGTTGGTCAACAAGATGAGATGGATTTAAGTTTCTTAAGTTTTATTATGTTTATTGCTGTCATTGCTTCTATGGTACAGTTGGTTGAAATGATCGTAGAGCGTTTTGCACCTGCATTGTACGGTGCGTTAGGGATTTTCTTACCATTGATAGCTGTAAACTGTGCAATTTTGGGAGGTTCATTATTTATGCAACAAAAAGATTTCTCTAACGTTGGAGAATCTGCAGTCTATGGTTTAGGATCGGGAATTGGATGGTTTTTGGCAATTTTAGCAATTGCTGCAATCCGTGAGAAAATTGCGTATTCTAATGTGCCTGCTCCTTTGAAAGGATTGGGAATTACATTTATCATAACTGGTTTAATGGCGATAGGATTCATGAGTTTCTCAGGAATCAAATTATAAACAACTAAGAGTATACACATGACTATAGTAGTAAGTATTTTCGTTTTTTTAATGGTAATTTTAATTTTGACAGCTGTTCTATTGGTTGCAAAGGCAAAGTTACTTCCTTCTGGAAAAGTTAAAATTACGATTAACGGAGAGAAAACAATTGAAGTAGAAACTGGAGATACCTTGTTAGGTACTTTAGGTGCAGAAAAAATATTTTTACCATCTGCTTGTGGTGGTGGGGGTACGTGTATCCAATGTGAATGTCATGTTCATTCTGGAGGTGGAGAAGCTTTACCAACCGAAACACCACACTTTACGCGTAAAGAGTTGGCAGGTGGAGCACGTTTAGGGTGTCAGGTAAAAGTAAAGAATGACATGGATATTTCTATTCCAGAAGAAATCTTTGGAATCAAGAAATGGAAAGCGAAAGTAGTGTCAAACTATAACGTAGCATCATTCATTAAAGAGTTTGTTGTTGAAATTCCTGAAGACATGGATTACAAGGCGGGTGGGTACATCCAAATTGAAATTCCTAAAACGGAAGTTAAGTTTTCAGATATGGACATTACGGCACATCCTCAAGATCATCCTGGTGAACCGGATAAATTTAAAGAAGAATGGGAAAAGTTTAAGTTATGGCCATTGGTGATGAAAAACACAGAGACTATAGAAAGAGCTTACTCTATGGCTTCTTATCCTGCTGAAGGGCGTAACATTATGTTGAACGTGCGTGTTGCTTGTCCTCCTTTTGATAGAGTGAAAGGCGGATGGATGGATGTAAATCCAGGCATTGCCTCGTCTTATATTTTCAATCGTAAAGTAGGAGATGAAGTTACAATTTCAGGACCTTATGGAGAGTTCTTTATCAATGAGTCAGATGCCGAAATGGTTTATGTAGGTGGTGGAGCTGGAATGGCACCAATGAGATCTCACTTATATGAGTTATTCCATACGATGAAAACTGGACGTAAGGTGTCTTACTGGTACGGTGGGCGTTCTAAGCGTGAGTTGTTCTATTTGCATTATTTTGAAGCTTTAGAGAAACAATTCCCGAACTTTAAAATGCAATTGGTATTGTCTGAGCCACTTGAAGAAGATAATTGGAAAGTGAAGAAAGATATAAATGATGAAGGGGATGGATTTGTTGGATTTGTTCACCAAGCATTGATTGATAATTATTTGAATGATCATGAAGCGCCAGAGGATATAGAATTCTATTTCTGTGGACCGCCGATGATGAACCAAGCAGTTGTTAAAATGTGTGACGATTTTGGTGTACCACCAGAGAATGTACGTTTTGATGATTTTGGAGGATGATAAAATTATAACAGATAAAAAGCCCGATACTTGTATCGGGCTTTTTGTTTGAATTGAAAGTAATTCAATTAATTAACGACGAAAAAATAAATTAGTCTTTTTAATTTCTCAAGGACTTTATAAAATAATATTATGCAAACGAACTCAAAATATTCCTCAATTCTATTATATGAGGCTCAAATGAATCCGGTAAATGAAGTTGTATACTTTGATGATGCTATGAAAAAAATAAAAATACAGGACTCTGTATCCAAAATTTTAAATAAGAATACGGATCATGAAATTGTGCTTTTTAAAAGTGGTTTAGAAATTCCAATTGAAAAAATTTATAGAATAGATATGGAATTGTCTCCTTATCATTCTGATGATACTTTTATCTGTGATTGTGTTTGAGCCTACAGGTAAAGTTCATAAAAATAAACCAACGTTATAAACGTTGGTTTTTTATTGTCCTTAGGGTCTGTTTGTTGATATTTTTACTTTTCAGAATTTTTCCTTACAATTAGTTTAATTGATAGCGAACGTCTCGGAAAATTCTCCTGTAGTTTTGTTTAAGATGTTCCATAGCTCCTCTTTTAATGCTGGATTACTTAAATCCGAATTCATTGGGATCTGATTAGAAATTTTACCGATGGTTTGTTTGTCTTGTGCCCCCAGAACCTCTCCATTGGTTCCAATGCTTCCATTTGAACTATCCGCAAATTTTCTTCCTCCATCTGAAGGACTTTGTGCTTTCCCAAGAATACGCATGATACCGAATCCAACATTTTCCATTAGCCTCCTTTGAACAGGAGACATTTTGCCAAACCATTTGTGCCATACGTCAAACCAGGAGAAAACCATAATATTTCGAATTTCTGTTTGGATAATTCCCCTAATTTCATCGTCCATAAAGCACCTAAAAATTTTGAAACTCCAATGGCATTCATGGCACTATATTTTTCCGTGGAATTGGTATTAAGATAGTTTCTTAATTCTTCCTTGGTATGAAATTCTGGCTTTTCTATCATGTCAGGAATTCCTCTAGCGCCTTCACCGTCAGCATAAACAACTCTTGCTCCCTTGGCTATTAAGTCTTTTTTAATTAAATTGTTCAGGACTATGTGAGCACCAAAAAGATTCTGATAGACAGTTTTCTCTATTTTAGTATTATTGGCAAGGATATATTGATAGTCCTTATCAATTATGATTCCACCTACGGCTAAAGAAATTATATCAAAAGCTTTAGTAGGCAATAGGTTTATGTGTTTTTTAATAGAAGCTTGATTTTGCATATCAAAACCTCCATAGGTTTTAAATTCACATAGTGATGCCTCTTTAACATTATGGAGTAGAAAGTTTTTAGCATATTCGGACTTCTCTTCCGTTCTGCAAGCAAAAGAAAAATTTCTTGCTCCGTCGTTTATAAGGTGTTTTATAGTCTCGAGGGCCAAGCCTCCGTTAGCACCCACAATAAGTATATTTTTGTTTGAAAGTTTCATATTATGATTTTAAGTAATTGAAGAGTTTTTTGTGAAATGAAAGCAGTAACGATATTACGGCAAATAGAATTCCTATATAAGCTTTGGTAGGTAGTGATATTAAAATTGTAAGTAGAAAAACAACTCTAAAGAGGAGTAGTTTTTTATTTAAAATAGAATATACCATCAGAATAAAAAAAGAAATATATCCGATACCTGTATAAATAAAATACGTTGGTTCCAATCCACCAATACTAATTTCCTTTGTGGTAAATACATAATAGAATATAAATGGAAGTATTGATAATAGAGCGTTTAAAATAAAGACGATTCTTAATTGATAAGGTATTTATAACATAATTATAGGTTTTTAGTGGTTATATTTCTTTTTGATTTGTTTAAAGTTTTCTTTATTGACATTTTCACCGTAAGAACATGATGTTCCACAGCAATTAAATAATCTTCAATTTGCTTTTTAAATTTCCCTTTTGCCATCCATCCCATAAAAGTTGGGGTTGTACGATAAGTCATTTCATATACAACCTCACTACTTGTAGAGGATATGGGTCTAACACTATGCGTAGCCTTCGTTTAGTCTGGGTTTAGTGGTATGCCTTCTGTATGAAAAACTTGAACCGTGAAACTGTGAATTTCTGCATCAAAATGAAGTTGTTTTTCTTTGATGTATTTTGTCCCAGATTCATTTAGGTTGCAAATTCTTTCAGCTCCTTCACCACCATAGGTGATACTTTCTTGATTGTATTTGGAACTCACTATTTTGGGGTACGAATTGGCAATAGCACCAAAGTCTTCTCCGACTACTTTCCAAACATTATCTATATTAGAGTCTATCACCCTACTGATTGAAAAAGATTGTACTTTTTTTTGTGCAGAAACATTCATTGCAATTGTTGCGAATACGAATACTAAAATTTTGTTGATTGTTGTTTTCATATTACTGTTGTTTAAAATTATTAAAGATGACCGTTCGTCATGTAATGGTAAAAAAAATATTAATGTAGGATATGGGAAAAAATTAAATCATAAAAATCTCTCAATGGTTTTTCCGAGGCAGTTGATTTTATTCTAACCAGGGCACCATGCCAGCTGTTTAAAATAAAGGCTCCCGTACTATTAGGGTCGATACTATTACTAATTTCTCCTTTGGCTTTCGCGTTGATAAGTGTACTTACCAGAATCGATTCTATTTCGTTAAATTGTTTGTCTAATAATTCTCTAAATGCAGGATGTGTATAGGCCAATTCTGTAGAAAAATTACTCATCATACAACCTCTATCAAAATTGCCTCGTTCAACATAACCTTCAATCATATTTGAATACAATACCTGTAATGATTCCAACGGAGATTTTTTGGTTTGAATGAGGCTTTTTTTATGCCAATTGATTCCATTATCCGTTTAATTTTGCAGGACCTCAAGACCAAAAGCATCCTTACTGCTAAAGTGATTGTAAAAAGAACCTTTAGGAATTTCAATACTATCCGTAATTTCTTTAATTCCAGTAGCATTATAACCGTTAAGGAACATAATGTCCCTACCGGCTTTTAAAATATCTTCTCTAAATATCTTTCGTTTTATGCTACAGATAGAATGACCGTTCGTCATAAATAAAAATTATTTTACAATTATTTTACATTTTTAATGTTTTGATGATGAATATCAAACACTCAGATAATGTGTTTGCTGTTAATTTGTAATGTTAAATATCCCCCAAACAAAAAGGAATGTATGGCAAAAAAAAGAAAAGAAGGATTGATATTTTAGTATTATCAGATATACATTTGGGAACTTTTGGCTGTAATGCAAAGGAATTATTGCAATATTTAAAAAGTGTAAAACCCAAGAAAGTAATTTTAAACGGAGATATAATTGATATATGGCAGTTTAAGAAAAGATACTTTCCAAAATCCCATATGAAGATTGTCAAACATATTTTTGGTTGGGTATCAAATGGGGTAGAAGTTGTATATATTACAGGGAACCACGATGAGATGTTACGTAAATTTGTCGGTTTTTCTAAGGGTAAATTGTCTATAGAAAATAAACTAGTTCTCGAATTGGATGATAAAAAAGCTTGGTTCTTTCGCGGAGATGTTTTTGATGTAACCATGGAGCATTCTAAATGGTTGGCAAAATTAGGTGCCGTAGGTTATGATTTTTTAATCATGATCAATTATATTGTGAATAGGGGATGTGAACTGTTAGGCAAAGAAAAGTTGTCTTTGTCTAAACGCATTAAGGATAAAGTAAAGGGAGCTGTTAAGTTTATCAATAATTTTGAAAAAACAGTTACTGATATAGCCATGGAAAAAGGCTATGATTATGTTGTATGTGGTCATATTCACCAACCCTTGATAAAAGAGTTTGCTAATGAGAATGGAGATAAAACAATCTATCTCAACTCCGGTGATTGGATTGAAAATTTAACAGCATTGGAGTATACCGATGCCGAATGGAGTTTGTATAAATACAAATCGGAAGATTTTATGCATTCCAAGGAGTCTCAAGAGGTAGAATTGTATGATACTACTGAAAAGACTTCTAAAGAATTGTTTGAAGGATTGTTACAGGAATTTAATATATAAAATGCTATGAAAATATTATATGCTATTCAAGGAACAGGAAATGGTCATTTGAGTAGAGCAAAAGAAGTAATTCCGGCACTTCGGTCTAGAGTAGAGGTAGATATATTAGTGAGCGGGACACAAGCCGATATAGAGTTGCCTTTTGATGTGAAATACAATTACAAAGGGTTGAGCTTTATTTTTGGAAAAAAAGGAGGTGTGGATGTTTACAATACCATCGCTACAAATAGTCTAAGAAGTGTGTATTCGGAAATAAAACAATGTCCGGTACATGAATATGATTTGGTAGTGAATGATTTTGAACCAATATCTGCCTGGGCTTGCAAGTTAAGAGGGGTCAATTGCATTTCTTTAAGTCATCAGAGTGCCTTGTTATCAGATTTGGTACCACAACCAGGGTATAGAGATTTTATTGGGGCGATGATCCTAAAATATTATACTCCATCGATTCAAAATTTTGGTTTTCATTTCAAAAAATACGATTCAAGTATTTATTTGCCTATTATCAGAAGAGCTATTCGAGAATTGGAAGTTTCAACGGAAAAACATTACACAGTTTACTTACCTTCTTATAGTGATGCTAAAATAATTGCGGTATTGTCAGAAATTAAAGGAGTTACTTGGGAAGTGTTTTCTAAACATTGCAAACGACATTACAAAAAGATAAATGTTGTCATCAAGCCCATTGAGAGTAAATCTTTTGAGAAGAGTATTGCTTCGAGTATTGGAGTTGTTTGTGGCGCAGGTTTTGAAACTCCAGCGGAGGCTTTATATCTTAAAAAGAAATTATTGGTTATTCCTATGAAGGGACAATTAGAGCAACATTTTAATGCAGCAAGTTTAAAAGATATAGGGGTGCCTGTATTGAAAAAACTAAAGAAGAAGAATGTTTCTAAGATTAAAAAATGGGTAAAGAAAGGAAATGTAGTGGAAGTCGTCTATCCAGATAGAACTCAATTAATAGTAGATGCAGTTCTTTCAAAGTATATTATTGCCACAGAACTGTCCAATAAATTAATGCACGAAATTTAGGACTCTTTATAAAAGCAAAAAGCCATCTATTTTGGACAGCACCCCAAAAGTTGGACGATTAATATTATACTAATTAGAATAATGAGCTCGATATTTTATCGGGCTCATTCCTTTTAGTCTCCCAGATAT
>Ga0209223_10001563_pt1 | contig 24648 bp, 23 predicted proteins | sample COG_06_FD_184750 | JGI IMG/M metagenome (GOLD analysis project Ga0209223, IMG submission 184750) | Pelagic Microbial community sample from North Sea - COGITO 998_met_06 (SPAdes) (version 2) | ecosystem: Environmental > Aquatic > Marine > Neritic zone/Coastal water | place: Helgoland, sampling...
AAATAAATCATAGTCCTACACAACTGATAAAGCTCTTATTTCAGGGTTTAAGCAGGTTTAATATCTGTTTTATGGTTGGTTGTTTGGTGGTGGTTACTTTCCGATACAGAATTTCCCAAAAATATTGGCCAGCAGGTCATCGGTGGTGATTTCACCAGTAATTTCTCCTAAGTAGTGCAAAGACTGGCGGATGTCCATCGCTACAAAGTCATTGGTGATCTGGTTGTCGATCCCATTGATCACGTCCATCAAAGCATTACGGGTTTGAAGTAGAGAATCGTAATGTCGGATGTTGGTGACAATTGTATCGCCTCTTTTGAACTTGTCGAGGTTGACCAATTCCAATACGCGCTCCTTGAGTTTTTCTACCTGCTCAGGCTCCTTGGCAGATAAAAAGAGCATATCAGGATGCTGGGCCTGTAGTTCCTCAACTTGGCTATCAGTAGCTTTATCCAGCTTATTGCCCAGCTTAAGGAAAGGAATACCGGCATTTTCCAATCTGTTGACCTCCTTGTTCATCTCCACCTTATCAATGGTTGACAGATCAAACAAATAAATGATCAAGGAAGCCTTCTTCATGCTGGCCTCTGTGCGCTGCACACCAATGGCTTCAATTACATCGGTGGTTTCTCGTAGGCCTGCGGTATCGATAAAACGAAAAGCCACGCCACCTATGATGACTTCATCTTCAATGAGGTCACGGGTAGTGCCTGCAATCTCTGAGACAATGGCTTTTTCTTCATTGAGCAATGCATTGAGTAGGGTAGACTTGCCTGCATTGGGTTTGCCTGCTATTACAGTAGGCACTCCGTTCTTGATCACATTGCCCAAATCAAAACTCTTGATCAAGCCATTGATGGCTACTAGCAATTTGTCAATCAGTGCCTTTAAATCATCCCTGCTTGCGAATTCTACATCCTCTTCGCCAAAATCGAGTTCTAGTTCGATCATAGAGGCAAAATGCACCAGCTCATCACGCAAGTGCTTAATATCATTAGAAAAACCACCACGCATTTGGTTTAAGGCCGCTTGATGAGAAGCTTCTGAAGCTGCATTGATCAAATCTGCCACTGCTTCAGCTTGTGCCAAATCAAATTGTCCATTCATAAAGGCACGCTTGGTGAATTCGCCTGGCTTTGCAGGTCTAGCTCCCTTTCTAATCAGTAATTGGATGATCTGTCGGATCACATAGTTGGATCCATGACAAGAAATCTCTACAACGTTTTCTTTAGTAAATGACTTAGGGGCTATAAAAAGAGAGATTAGTACTTCATCGAGTATTTTGTCGTTGTCCCTGACTGTCCCAAAATGAATCGTATGGGAGGACTGATCAACCAGCGACTTACCATGAAAAACACTGTCAGTGATTGCAATGGCTTCTTTGCCAGAAAGTCTAATTACACCAATAGCACCAACACCTTGAGGAGTGGACAGTGCTACAATGGTATCTTCATTTTGGATTAGGCTTTGCATAGACAACAAAGATAGTGGGTATTTGTGAATTGCTTGATTAAAATTATTGAGGTCTCCTCCTTTCAGAAGGAGTCATGCTATTAAAGTTGCTGCGCTAACTTAGCAGCTTCCTTGCGTTGCTGATACTTCTTAAGTAACAGGCCTTCTTTAGGTGAAAAGAAAAACGCCAAACCAAATAAAACACCAGCCATAGTTACCACAGCGCCAGCAATTGACCCATCGAGGTAAACCGCTAAGTAATAACCTGTGATTGAAATAACCACGCCTATGCCTGAAGAGATCAACAACATCTTCTTGAAATTGTCTGTCAAGAGGTAAGCGGTAGCTGGAGGCGCTACAAGTAGTGCTACAACAAGTATTGCTCCAACAGAATCGAAGGAGGCCACTGTGGTCATTGAAACGGCTCCCATAAGTAGGTAGTGCCATAGCGTAACAGATATGCCTATTGTTGCAGCAAAGGCAGGGTCGAAAGTGGTTAAGTATAATTGCTTAAAACCAACTCGCACAAATATGATATTCACAAGTAACATGAACCCTGAAACGTACAGTGCTTGCGGTCCCATGTTGGTACCCGATTTGGTGATCCATAAATCCATGGGCACATAAGCAATTTCTCCGTATAGCACACAGTCTTGATCGAGATCAATTTGACCAGCGAATACGGACAATAAGATAATTCCTAATGCGAATAACCAGGTGAATGTCACGCCTATAGCCGCATCTGTTTGTAGTTTTGCTTTCTTATGAAAAAACTCGATCAGGAAGGTGGTGAAGATGCCAATTACACTAGCACCTAAAATCATAAAAACTGAATCTCTTGAGCCAGATATAAGGAATGCGATCACTATTCCGGGAAGCACGGCATGTGATATCGCATCACCTACCATTGCCATCTTTCTAAGGATAAGAAAACACCCTAGTATGCTACAAGAGATAGCAATTAGCGAACCGACAAGTATGATTAAAAACGCATCCATTTTTTTCAGTTTCGAGTTGTGAGTTTCGAGTTGTGAGTTAAGATGTTCTCGCAACTCAATGCCAGAAGCTCGTAGCTAGTAAGGTATCTTCTCATCATGTGGATCTTCAGTTGGAAATTCAAGTATGCGTTCAAGCTCGGCTTCAACTTCTGGTGTTATAATGTGTTCAATCGTTTCAGCATCCTCATGGACGTGATCAGAGGCAATGTGCATGTATTTGGTCAAGTACAATTCCCAAAGTCGATGCAGTTTGACTACCCGCTGTCCTTTTTGCTTCCCGATTTCTGTAAAGCTCCAGCCTGCTTGTGTGGAAATCAAAAAGCCTTGGCGCTTTAGCCTTGTCAATGTTTCTTTTAATTTCTTTTTCGGAAAGTACCTTTTTGATAATATTTCAGCCATTTTTCGGCCTTTAAATAGGTTATCGTCTTTTTCACCTAAATGATAAAGTGACTTGAGTAAGTTCTCGTTCATCATCAAGTGTTGCATCTTTCTTTGTTCATACATCCTTGAAACCACGCCTTTTTGTGGGGCAAAAAAGAAAGAAAAAAGGGCAATACCAGAGATGATAAGTACAATCCAAGGCCCTGTTGGCATTGCTGGTGCTGCATAAGAGACATAGGCGCCAACTAATCCGGCAATGGCTCCAAGAAAAGCGGCTAGAATGGTCATCTTTTTAACATCATTAGTCCAAAAACGAGCAGCAGCGGCGGGAGTGATGAGCATGGCGGCCATTAGAATGACACCCACCGCTTGGATTCCTGTTACTACAGCCAAGACAGTCAAAGTGGTTAACAATAGGTCTATGCCCTTTACAGGGATGCCTAATGCCTTGGCGAAGTTGCTATCGAATGAGATGAGTTTTAATTCTTTGAAAAATAGAGAAACAGTAAGCATTAAGGTGACCGCAACCACACCAAAGGTGATTACATCATTGCCCACTAGTGCAGCAGCTTTGCCAAAAAGAAAGGAATCAAGCCCCGTTTGTGCAGCATTGCCACTGTGCTGGATATAAGTCAGCATCAAAATACCAATACCAAAGAATACGGAGAGGATTAAGGCAATGGCTGAATCCTCCTTTATTTTAGATTTTTTAGTGATGCCATCAATGATGATCAATGAAAGCCAACCAGTGATAAAGGCACCAATAATTAAAATCAATGGGTTTTTGTTGCCTGAAAGGATAAAAGCGAGGCAAATCCCCGGTAAGACGGCATGAGCCACTGCATCGCCTACCAAAGCTTTCTTTTTCAAAAAGGTGAAGGTGCCAACTACAGCTGAAGAAGCAGTAAGCAGTATAGCCCCTACAGTTACAGAAACTATACTGGCATCACTAAAAGAGAAAAATTCGAAGAAGGTTTCCATCTAGTATTTCTCTCTACTTGGTATTTGACGTTTCCTGACTAATTCACCTACTTCAGCCAAAACAGTGAGCTTGCCGCCATAAGTTTCTTGTAGCATTTTATTGTTAAATACTTCTTCAATAGGGCCAGAAGCCACTAATCTCATATTCAACAATACAATCCAGTCAAAATATTCTGCAGCAGACTGAAGGTCATGATGTACCACAATCACTGTCTTTCCTTCGGCTGTCATTTCTTGCATGATGCTCAGGATGGCTGATTCGGTTGCAGCATCTACTCCGGCAAATGGCTCATCCATGAAATAAAGCTCTGCTTCCTGTGCCAATGCACGTGCTAAAAACACCCTTTGCTGTTGCCCGCCTGAGAGTTGTGAGATCTGTCTACCGATGAAAGCTTCCATGCCCACCTTTTTTAAGCAGCTCATGGCCATTTCTTTATCCGCTTTACGTGGACGTTTCAATAAGCCAAGTTTGGCATACCTGCCCATCAATACAACATCCAATACTGAAGTAGGGAAATCCCAATCAACGGATTCGCGTTGGGGTACATAACTTACTTTATCCCTGACTGCGTCCAATTCTTGATCGAACATGCGCACATGTCCACTACCTAAGGGGAGCAAACCCATTGCAGATTTAATCAATGTTGATTTACCAGCACCATTTGGCCCAATAATACCAATTAGAGCACCTTTCGGCAATGTCATGTCAATATTCCACAACACTGGTTTCTTATGATAACTGACTGTTAAGTCATGAAATTCAACTACAGGGTCTTTTGCTTCTATACGCATAGCTTAGGTTTTGGGGAGTTAGGGGTTTGGGTCCTTAGGTATTGAATGAAAGCGTTTAATCGCTTTTTTAGTGTGACCAATTGATTAGATAAAGATTCAAAATCTGATTGTTTGATATATTTTAGGTCATGAGATAAAATCAATTGGTATTCTAATTCAGATGCGGATCCCATAGCGATGTGACAAAACCTAAGAAAATCCTTTTCAGAATTTCTTCCACACCCTTCGGCAATATTTGTTGGGATAGATTGAGCACTTCTTCTCATTTGAGAAATTAGGCCGTATTGTTCTTCTTTAGGAAAAAGAGCTGTTTGAGCATAGATTTCAAGCACAATTTTGTGGCTTTCCCTCCATACGTCCAGTTCTTTAAAGTTTCTCATTTTAATTATTTAGTTTTAACCTAATCACCTAATCACCTACTTCAATGCATTTACAATTGTATTGACATTCTTCCTTACCATGCCTTGGTAAGTGCCTTCTGGACTGCCATCAGCACCCATGGCATCTGAAAATAAATAGCCACCAATTTTGACATCATGCCCTTTTTTCTGACATCCTTCAATGATTGCGTTTATGTTTTTCTCAGAAACTGAAGTCTCAACAAATACCGCTTTAATTTTTTTGTCAACTATATAATTGACCAAATCGACACGGTCCTTTAATCCAAATTCCGATAGGGTGGATATGCCCTGAAGTCCTCTAACTTGAACATTATACGCCAATCCGAAATAGCTAAAGGCATCATGTGCTGTGATTAGAATTCTGGAGTCATCGGGAATGGTACTGACCTGAGTCATCACCCAATTGTGCAGTGTTTTAAGTTCGCTAATGTATTCTTGTGCGTTCGCTTCATAATAAGCCGTATTCTTGGCATCCTCCTTTTTAAGTACATTTTTGACTTCTTCGGCAGCCTTGATCCAAAGGCTAACATCAAACCATATGTGTGGGTCAATGGCACCTTGGAAGACGGTATCTCTTCTTAAACGCTCTTGAGGTACATTCCTTGAAATTGGAATAACCGTCTTGATGCGTTCCAGTTTTTCAAATACTTCGCCCATTTTACCTTCAAGATGAAGGCCGTTGTACAGAATAATGTCTGCATTTCTTAATCTACCTAAATCACCTTGGGTAGCTTTGTAAAGGTGTGGATCAACCCCAGGGCCCATTAATGCCGTCACCTCTATGGAGTCCTGACCGATGTTTTTAGCGATGTCTGCAATCATACCTGTAGTGGTTACGATCGATAACTTGCCATCCTCTGATTTATCAGAAGTTGAACTGCAGGCAGCACTTATCGCAATCAATACTGCGAGTAGAACGAGTTTCCAGTTGTTTGTAAAGCCAATCATTGTGAGATTAATATGTTTTCAGCCACTGTTTTAGATATGGTCAAGTTTTTATTTTTGTCAATTTGAATGTCCATTGATTGATCAAATTCAATGATTTCTATGACCTGGATTTTGGTACCTATTGAAATGCCCATTTTGTCCAGGTGCTTTAAAAAGGCAATACTTGAATCATCAACAGCGACTACAATTCCAGCACTTCCTTCGTTTAAATCGTTTAACGGTAGTTTTTTCTTTTCTGTGAATTTTCCATTTTCGTCAGGAATAGGGTCGCCATGTGGGTCATTCTTAGGGAAACCTAGGAACTCGTCAAGTCGCTGAATGAGGAGGGGAGACTTAATGTGTTCAAGTTGTTCAGCCACATCGTGCACTTCATCCCACTTAAAGCCCAATTTATCTACCAAGAAAACTTCCCATAAGCGGTGCTTACGAATTACGCCTAGTGCTTTGGTTTTGCCTTCTTCTGTAATTTTAACCCCTTGGTATTTTTGGTAATCAACTACCTTTTTAGCAGCAAGCTTTTTGACCATGTCACTGACAGAAGCAGGAGAGGTCTTCATTTCTTCCGCCAACATATTAGTCGTGACAGATGCTGCGCCTCCTCCAGATAGATGATAAACGGCCTTGAGATAATTTTCTTCAATAAAAGTTAACATAACAATCCTTTATGCATCAAAGGTAGTCTTTAGAATTGTCTAAAAAAAATATTAGATAATTCTAAACTGTTTCATATGATAACTTAATTACTTATTATCAATGAGTTAACTGGGAAAAAATAAATATTTAGATTTATCTAAATTGGGATGTAATCAGAGAGATTCTATGAGCGCTAATAACTTCGGAGCTTCACTTTTCCAATAAGAAGTGCCAGTATCACCTTGGTTATAAAAGATGCCATTTTGCATTGTGACCAACAATGATTCAGGCTGGTAATGCTTAATGTTAATCTCAATGGCAGCATTAAACTGGGACAAAAAATTAATCCAATTAGGATTGTTAATACACAAAACTGGTAATTGATTAGCAGTATATTCAAAAAGTCTGGTTGGTAATTTTTGATCTGATACTCTATTTGCTTGATTCAAGAGCAGACCAAAGTGGGAGGATTTAATGGCGGCGACAATTTCGGAATGAGGCACAAGATAATCTCCTCCTCGAAGGCTGATGTACTCAATATCCTTTATTTCTTGCTTTAAGCGCATCAAATCATCCATTTTGGCACAATGGCCTATTATTGTAAGGTGGATTTTTGGGTTGTATTGATGCAGTCTTTTAGCCATTTCGATAGCGTCAAAGATTCCGTAGCTCTCCGCAATTGTCCCAGAATAGAGTAATTGTATCCGCCCTGGGGTATTGTCTGATTTGATAATAGGCTGATCTAATTCCTTGTATTTGTTTTCAAGGACTACTGCATTGCTTCTAAGAAAGCCGAGTTCGTTTAAATAACTACGTTCTGCAATGATCTGTACTTTTATAAAAGGCCGTGTTATCCATTCTTTAGCGCGTATTAATAGAGAAATAATTGGACGTAAGAGCAGTGGGTAAATTTTCTGAAGGCGTACATTTCTCGCATAGTTTTCACGAATATCATAGACAATTTTAGCACCAAATATTATTCTGTACAGAGATGTAAGTATCAGTATTTCATGTGTATTAACAATGATTACTTTAGGTTTTACTTTAATATATATATTCCAAACTTGAAGTCTTGCAACGAGTCGTTTTAGAGACAGTCTTTTGAAGGGTTTGAGGGGATGGAATTCAATTTTGTTTTGGGTTGGGATATTTTTCGAAGTAAAGCCTATGATATTAATTTCATATTCATTTGCTTGCTCTAACGTAAGGCCAAATTTTTCATACATGCGCGAGTCATCGATCGGTTTAAGTAAAGAAACGATGACTACTTTGGTCTTTTTCATGTATCAATTAAAGTTAAATCTTTTTTATTAAGTAGTAATGGAAATAAGAGATATCATCGAACGGGCTTGGGAGGACAGAAGCTACCTCGCAGAAAAAGAGACAATATTGGCTATAAAGACTATAATTGATGATTTGGACTTGGGTATTCGCAGGACAGCCGAACCTCTTAAAGATGGCTGGTTGGTCAATGAATGGATTAAAAAGGCTGTGATTCTTTATTTCCCTATTCAAAAGATGAACACAATCGAGGTTGGACCTTTTGAGTTTCATGATAAAATCGAGCTGAAGAAAGGATATGCTAAGAAGGGGATTCGCGTAGTGCCGCATGCTATTGCACGTTATGGTGCTTATATCAGTAAAGGAGTGGTGATGATGCCTTCCTATATCAATATTGGTGCTTATGTAGATGAAGGTACCATGGTGGATACTTGGGCCACTGTAGGAAGTTGTGCTCAAGTAGGTAAAAATGTGCATTTAAGTGGTGGTGTAGGAATTGGTGGGGTTTTGGAGCCCATTCAAGCCGCACCTGTGATTATTGAAGACGGTGCTTTCATTGGTTCGCGTTCTATCATCGTTGAAGGTGTTAGAATCGGAAAAGAGGCAGTAATAGGTGCTAATGTAACGCTTACTGGTAGCACTAAAATCATTGATGTGACAGGTTCCGAACCTGTTGAATACAAAGGTTTTGTTCCAGAACGTTCTGTGGTGATACCTGGTTCAAGGGTCAAGAAATTCCCAGCAGGAGAGTATAATGTCCCTGTCGCATTGATTATAGGGAAGCGCAAGGCGAGTACCGATATGAAAACATCGCTCAATGATGCTTTAAGAGAAAATGATGTGGCAGTATAAATCCCAATGCCTTTTAAAATCATTTTCTATATAATACAGCCTTTATTTTAAAGTTCACGTTATAATTATCTGTGCTTTAAACCTACCTTTGCCTTTCATTTTGAAAAGAGACATGAGATCGAGAATATTTTTACTGTTAACTGCATTTATTTTTGCCGGGTTTTTTGCCTGTGAATCTGAAGTTACAGAAGAAGGGGATGATTTTTTTAATGATGGCAAGTACAGCGAAGCAATAGCCTCTTATACTGAATACTTAGCAACAAGGCCAAAAGACATAAAAACCATTTATAACCGAGGCCGTGCCTTTGAAGAATTGGGGCAAATTGAAAAAGCGAAGTCAGATTTTATCCAAGTCTTAAATATTGAGCCTAATAACTTAAATGCAAACCTTAGTATGGGTAAGTATTGGTACAATAAAAAGAGCTATGCGCGCGCCATCAATTTTTTTGATAAAGTACTTCAGGTAGACGGAAGGGTCGTAGACGCTTATTTATTAAAGGGCAGGTCATATCACCAACAAGGAGAATTTGAAGATGCAATGGTAAATTATAATCGCGCTATTGATTTTGACCGACAGAATGAAGAAGCGTTTTTATACAGAGGAGCTTTGAAGGTCGCCTTGAACCAAAAAAGAGGTGCCTGCAGTGATTTGCAAAGGGCAAAAGGATTAGGCTCAAAAGATGCTGATGCTGCAATTGCCAAGCATTGTAAGTAGTTATAGACAGGGTAGGAAGGTTATTTGAGTAGTGCCTGCAGTTGCTACTTTTTTTGATTTGATTTGGTTAACAATCCTTCTTTCCTGTGTTGCAATAAAAACTTTTTGAGTTGAAGCAACGTTTTGAAAGATGTCTTCATCTACTAGATGAATAATTTTAAACATAACTCAAACCAACATGAATAACTTAAGAAGTATTAAAACCTATTTCGTATTGTCATTGCTCATTATTTCTGCGAGTGCTTTCAACACCAAAACTATCGATTCAAATTTGGCCTATGACCCTTCTGGGATATGGGATTATACTGTGGTTACTGAAGAGGGAGACCTTACAGGTGAAATGACAATCGAAAAAGAGGATGGCGACTGGCAGATTACAATTGAAACGGATATGTACGGAACGCTTGAATTAGAAGATGTGACATTGGACTAGAATGAGGAAAAAGAGGTGTCTATGGATGGTAATGTAGATGTCGAAGGTGATTTGATTGACTTTTACTTCGAATTTGAGGGAGAGAGCCTTGAAGCAATAGTAACAACACCTGATGGTGATATGGATTTGACTGCTGAACGTCAAAAGAAAAAATAAGAGGGTTGTCCTAGAAAGAGAAGGTCAAGTTTAACTAATTGGCCTTTTTTTATGCCTTGGCTAAAACCATTCATTCGTCATTATCGAACTTTCGAGTATATCCTCAAGTTCGTCCGACATGGAAGGAAAGAAATCAAGGCCTGTTAATGCTTCAATTTCATTAATGGTCACAGTAAAGCTGCGTAATTCTGCGCCACTTTTTTCATTCTTCATAAGAAAGGCAATGGCTTTAATTCCAGGTTTGTCAATGTCTAAGACAATTTTATAAAACATTTCGGGTACAGAAACCTTGTTCGGGCCTATGGTCTCAAAGTCTTTATTAAGAACAGGTCCGGTGACTACATACAGGTGCTCATTTTCAATTGCCCAATCTCTAATTTGCTCTTCAAGCCCTTTCCATACACCACGATTGAAAGAGGGAGTTTGTGGGCTGATATTACTCATAAAGAAAGACTGGCTGAGTGTATATTCACTATAGGAGAAATCCGCAGCAGGAGCAAGATGACCTCGATCAAACCCAGAACCTTTATAATCAGCTAAAGAGGCTGATTCAGTTTTGACACGTGAGTCTTTGCGAAAATTATCCTTGCGGTCAAACTTTGGTAGTTTCAAACTGTCAGCAAATAGTTGATATGCTACCCAATCCGCTTGTTCATGTTTTTCGTTATAACGGATGGTGAAATAGGGCCTTTCGATAATTGCTTGATCTGTAGAATAAGAAGGCCATGCAAAATCAAAAGCTTTTGCAAAGTACAAATCGAATGATTCAAGGTCTCTTTTATTAGAATTTGGTGTAACCTTGGCATCCGATTTCGATTCGGGCGTTTCATTTTGGACTTCAGAATTCTCATCATTGTTGAGGAAGCTGGTGTCAATTTTACCTTCCCAGATGGCCATGGCACCGTAACCAAAAATAACAACCAGTAATAGTCCAATCGAAAGTTTCCCTAGGTTCGTTTTTTTACCTGGTTTTTTGCGTATTGGTTTTTTCTTAGTTGTAGTTCTTTTTTTAGCCATCTTTATCCGTTTTGGCAATGATAAAGATAATTTACCAAAGTGAAATAATTAGTTTTAGTATATTCGAAACACTCAATTTAAACTTAACAAACCTACATGTATAATTCATTCTACTTTAAAAAGGTGAAAACAACCCTTTTTTCTTGTTTAGGGTTGATTTTGCTCCTATCAAGTTTTAACGCAACGGCACATTTCCAAGATGATAAAGCCGATACAACAGGCCAGGAAACTTTCAAGGAGTTACCATTAAAGGCCGAACGTACATTGGAATTTAATACGACAGAGGGAACTTGGTTGTCAATAGACATCAGCCCTGATGGAAGCACGATTGCTTTTGATATGATGGGAGACCTTTACACCATGCCATTTACAGGTGGTAAGGCAACTCGAATAACGGAAGGAATGGCTTATGATGTCCAACCTCGCTATAGTCCCGATGGAAAGAGCATTGTTTTTACTTCTGATAGAAGTGGTAATGATAATATATGGACAATGGATTTGGAGTCTAAAGAAACAAAGCAAATCACTAAGAGTAATAATGAGCATTTCCAGTCGGCAGAATGGTCGCCTGATGGGGAATACCTTGTTGTAGCTAGGGGCAGAAGGGTACACAAGCTATACATGTATCATAAAGATGGTGGAGGAGGATTTCAATTGATAAAAGCCCCTGCTGGCTTAAAAACGATTGAACCAGCATTCAGTCCTGATGGTAGGTACATCTATTATTCAAGAAGAAATGGTGCGTGGAATTATAATGCGCAACTGCCGCAGTACCAAATTGGGACATATGACCGAGAGAATGGCACCAACGCTGGTATCACTTCACGCTACGGATCAGCCTTTTCACCTACATTATCGAATGACGGTAAGTACATGGTGTACGGTTCTCGTTATGAAGATCAAACAGGATTAGTACTAAGAGATTTAAATTCAGGTGATGAGAGATGGCTGGCCTACCCGGTGCAGCGGGATGACCAAGAATCTATTGCTCCATTAGGCGTGCTGCCACATATGTCGTTTACACCTGATAGCAAACAACTAGTTGCCTCTTATGGTGGTAAAATCTATAGAATTCCAATTGCTGGTGGAGATGCCATTGAAATACCATTAGATGTTGATGTGGCATTGGAAATGGGGCCAAGATTAAAATTTGATTATCCTATCTCCGATGACAAGGACATGATTGTGACTCAGATAAGAGACGCTGTCCCGTCTCCGGATGGAAGCAAGTTGGCTTTTACATCATTAAACAGACTTTATGTAATGGATTTGCCAAATGGTGAACCAAAGCGTCTGACGGAAATGGAAATGACGGAAGCACAACCGACATGGTCCCCAGATGGAACTCAGGTTGCTTTTGTTACCTGGGAAGATCAAGATGGCGGGAGCATGTATAAAGTCAATATAGATGGAAGACCAAGGCCTGTAAAAATCACTACTGATTTTGCTATATATGGGACACCTAATTGGACGACGGAAAACAGAATAGTATTCACCAAAGGTAGTGCCCAATCAATGAAAGATGCAGAGGGACCGGGGGCACCTAGGTCAGCTGAAGATTTATGTTGGATATCTGCTGATGGTGGAGAAATAAACTTTATCATGAAAACTAATGGTAATGGGAATCCTCATTTTGTCAAAAATGATGACAGGATATATCTCAGTGGTTTTCAAGGTTTAAGTTCTATAAGATGGGATGGTACTGATGCTAAAGAAATAGTAAAGATTACCGGAATTACTGTTTATGGATCAAATCCAGCAGATGACCATAATAAGTTTGGTGCGCAGCATCAAGCAGATGTTTTGCCAACAGACTTTGATGCAAAGGAGAACAATCCTCCATCTCGTGCTGGTTGGATAAGAATGGCTCCTGAAGGTGATAAAGCATTGGCTCAAGTGAACAATGATATTTATGTTGTTACCATTCCTAAATTAGGACAGACACCTACAATCTCTGTTTCTAACCCTGAGTCATCTCAATTCCCTTCTTGGAAGCTCACTGAAATTGGAGGTCAATTTCCTGCTTGGGCCGGTAATGCGAAGAAGGTACATTGGTCTATAGGTAACGCTCATTTCATCTATGATTTGGATCAAGCTAAGGCCTACTCCGATAGTGTAATCATAGCCAAAAAAGAAAAGGAGAAATTGGAGAAGGCCAAATCTAGTGAGGAAAAGAAGAGAGAGAAAGAAGAGAAGGAAGCTGCTCAAAAGGACATGACCGATGAGGAAAAGGCCGAAGCTAAGAAGGAGGAAGAAGACCCTGGCTATCAACCGGTAGAATTTAGGGTTGAAATTGTGGCCCAGAAAGATGTGCCTGAAGGTACTGCCTTATTAAAAGGAGCTAGGATCATTACAATGAATGGAGACCTTGTCATTGAAAATGGTGACATGTTAATTGAGAATGCAAGAATTAAAGCGGTAGGCCCATCGGGTAGCTTGGATGTACCTAGGAGAACAGAAGTAATTGATGTCGCAGGAAAAACAATTATACCAGGGATGGTTGATACGCATGCACATATGTGGCCATCATGGGGCATCCATAAAAATCAAGTATGGGTTTATGCAGCTAACCTAGCTTATGGTGTAACTGCTACACGCGATCCACAAACAGCTACTACAGATGTGCTGACCTATTCAGACATGGTAGAAACGGGTCAAATTGTTGGGCCTAGGGTATATTCTACTGGTCCTGGTGTTGGTTATTGGATGTACAATTTGAAGAGCTATGAACATACTCAAAAAGTGCTTAAGCAGTACAGTGAGTATTATAATACCAAGACCATCAAGATGTACTTGACTGGAAACCGTAAGCATAGACAATGGATAATTAAAGCTTCAAAAGAGCAGGAATTGATGCCAACAACGGAGGGCGGACTTGATTTTAAATTCAATATGGCCAACTTGATTGATGGGTATCCTGGACATGAGCATTCTCTTCCTATACATCCTTTGTACAAGGATGTGATAAAAACTGTTGCTGACTCCAAAATGGCTTATACACCAACATTACTTGTGTCATATGGTGGTCCTTGGGCTGAAAATTATTTCTACTCTCGTGAGAACCCTTATAATGATGCTAAGTTGAATCATTTCACTCCTTATAATGAGCTGGCTACTAAGTCTAGAAGAAGACCAGGCTGGTTCATGGATGAAGAACATGTTTTCCAAAAGCATGCGGAGGGTGTAAATTCAGTAGTTGAAGCTGGAGGTTTGGCAGGAGTAGGTAGTCACGGTCAGTTACAAGGTTTGGGGTTCCATTGGGAGCTATGGTCAATGGCATCGGGTGGTATGACAAATTTAAATGCCTTGAAAGTAGCAACTATTCAAGGTGCTGAGGCAATTGGTTTGGATAAAGACATAGGTTCTATTGAAGTTGGTAAGCTGGCCGATTTTGTCATTTTGGATAAAAATCCATTGGAAAATATTCGAAATACCAATACTGTTTTGCAGATTATGAAAAATGGAAGGCTTTATAATGGTAATACTTTAGATGAAGTTTATCCGCGTAAAAAGAAAGCTGATCAATTTTGGTGGCATACTCAAAAACCTATGAATTTACCAGGGATAAAGAAGTAAAACTTAGGTATTAGAACTTAAAAGGTAAAAGGCTTGGATCGGATGATCCAAGCCTTTTTTAATCTATTTTAACAAAATCTAGGTGTTGAACACGTCCGGCATCTAAGCTAAAGCCTGAAATTTTATTATTAACTCTTGTAAAGACTGCTCGAGCTCCTTGAAACCTAAATGTGTCTTTAGAATTGCCAGTCATTGCCATTGAGGGGTTGTGCTTGACGCGACAATACAACCTGCCATATTCATAGGAGATCGTATAATTAACCGCTAACTCTTCACTAAAGTAGGTGCCAATGTATTGTTCTGGGTTTGTCACTTCGTAAGGTGTCGCTTCATTGGAATTTGTAGTGTTAGTGTTCACTTCTTTATTCTCAATCGGCTCCATTTGATCTTCCAAATAAACTTCGGCTACTTTTTGTGCCATTAAAGTAGAATTATGGCTGGAGAGGTTTCCCAATAATATCACTGAAAAGTTTTGATCAGGGAATCTCATATGATTCGCACGGTAGCCAGCTAAGGCTCCTGAATGCCCAGCAGTTCTTAAACCACGGTAAGTACCGTTAGCAATGGCAAAGGCATAGCCGGTACTTTTCCCATTGTTTAACAATCCATTGGTGTGCATTTTTTCAATTATTTCTTGACCACCCTTCCCAAGAATATTATGCTTAAAATTCTGATCCCACAGGTACATGTCTTCAATATTACTATAAACACCTCCCGAACCTACCAAATCGAAACGCATGATTAAATTGTTGAAGCCTTCATTATTAGGAGAATAGCTAAACGCTTTGTCTTTAATGAGATGAGAATGATCGTCATGGAAATGTGAGTTTGTCATTCCCAAAGGGCCAAAGATGTTTTTATCAGCATAATCTTTAATTGATTCTCCAGAAGCCTCTTCAACCACCATGGCCAACATAAAGTAGCATGAGTTACTATAGAGGTAGCGTTCACCCGGAGTAAAGTTCAATTCTTTTTGTCTTTTGATCATTTCGTAAATGGCTTCATCCTCTATATGATCAAGTATGTCGCCCCCTGCTAAGCCCCATAATGTAAGATTATCACGCACTCCACTCGTATGGTGTATGAAATTTCGAATGGTTAAGGGGGCATTGTACCTTGGAAAGTCTGGCAAATACACCTGAATTTCATCGTCCAAATTAACCTTACCTTCTTCTTCTAAAAGCAAGATACTCATGGTAACAAATTGTTTTGAAACGGAACCAATGTAAAAAACAGAAGAAGAGGAAATTGGAATATTATGCTCTAGATCTGCTAAACCATAGCCTTTGGCATAAATCAGTTCTCCATCTTTAATCACACCTAAGCCATAGCCAGGGCTGTCTGGCCTGTCCCATTCAGAAAAGAGGGCATCAATTGCAGCGTTACTAGCGGGGGAGCTTTTGTTTGTTGAGCATGAAAAGATAAAAAGCGATAGACAAACGAGGGTGAATGTGGATTTATAAATTGACATCAGGGATATGGTTTAACAATGTGATTTTAAGTTAAACAATTATTAAGGAGAGGGCAATGATGGTTATGCTATTGGTGCATGCGTGTTTTAGTTTGTTTTAGTAAAAACTATTAATATTAGTATTTATTACTAATTATTATAGTATATTTGAATTCAGCAATTAAAAACGCCATGACTAATAAGAACACTCCAGCCGCCATTTGTGAATATTATGTTTTGATAAAGCCATCTCATGCAATCAAAGAAGAGGTGAAGTCAATGAAGTTAGATTTCTTAAAAGACCATGGTGCATTTATAGGCCAAAACTCAGACGCACATATTAGTCTGATGTCATTTTTCCAGCCTGAAGACAAAGAAGAGAAGTTGATTTATAGTCTTGAGGAGGCAATGAAGGAGTGTAAAGAGTTTGATTTATTCTTAAATGGATTTGGCCTTTCGCCAGCTGATAATTCCTTTTTTATTGATGTTTTGGATAAGCAGCCGTTAATTCATTTGTACCATCAACTACGGACAAATTTGTTCAAACAGTTGTCATCTATAAGTTTTTTAAGGGGTGGGTTTTTGCCTCAAATGAACATAGGGTGTGCGACTTCATCCATGCAGTACATGCAGGCCGCTAAAACATTTGAAGGGAAACTCTATACTAATAATTTTAGGGTGTTCCAATTGACTGTTCTAAAACGGAAAGCACCATTCCGCATATGGGAAAAACTCACAGAGGTTACGGTGGGTGAACCTGTAAGCCAAGAGTGGTAAGAAATTTATGTTTAGGTGACATATAATCCTTAAAGACCAGAAACTCCCAGACGGGGAGTGCCTGGCACAAGGATGTTATTTTTTAAACTGATCGGCTACAATAAGTTCTTTTGTTCCGTGTCCCCAATTGTAAAATCCAGAACCAGATTTAACACCATGATGTCCAGCCGTTACCATATTTATTAATAATGGGCATGGGGCATATTTAGGATTTCCAAAGCCATCATAAAGGACATTCATTATTGAAAGACAAACATCAAGACCGATGAAGTCTGCTAATTGTAATGGACCCATTGGATGTGCCATTCCAAGTTTCATAACTGTATCTATTTCTTCAACACCAGCCACTCCTTCAAACAATGTGATTATCGCCTCATTGATCATTGGCATTAAGATGCGATTCGCCACAAAGCCAGGATAATCATTGACCTCAGTTGGAACTTTATCCAGCTTTTTTGATGTCTCCATGATAAGTGTAGTAACCTCATCAGAAGTAGAAAAACCTCGGATCACTTCCACCAGCTTCATAATTGGTACTGGGTTCATGAAATGCATTCCAATTACCTTGTCCGGCCTACTTGTAACCGCACCAATTTTAGTAATTGGTATAGAGGATGTATTTGAGCCTAAGATGCACGAGGGCTTTGTGAACGCATCTAGGTCTTTAAAGATTTGCAATTTGATACCTACGTTTTCAGTTGCTGCTTCAACCACTAAGTCAGCATTTGCTACACCAGATTTCATGTCAGTGAAAGTGGAAATGTTTGATAAGGTCCTATTTTTTGTCCCTTCATCAATTTTTTCCTTCGCGACCATTCTGCTTAAGTTCTTGTCTATGGTTGCTATTGCCTTATCAAGAGCTGGCTGTGAGATGTCAACTAAATTGACTTTAAAACCATTTTGTGCGAAAACATGAGCAATGCCATTGCCCATCGTACCTGAACCAATTACTGAAATATGTTCCATATCTTAACCTTATTATATTATGATTGCTTTGCAAATATATAAGCTTGTGAGAGATTATTTGCTTTGCATGTAAGAATTGAATTTGTTTGAATTATGCTTTTAGAAATCTGTGCGAATTCTTTACGATCTGCAATGAATGCGGCGCTTGGTGGCGCTGATAGAATTGAACTTTGTACAAACCTTGAAGTAGGAGGTATAACTCCAAGTAATCAACTCATACAATCGGTTAAAAAAGTGGTCGAAATTCCAGTTTATGTATTGATCAGACCGAGGGCAGGTGATTTTGTTTATTCAAGTGAAGAGCTGGAACAAATGAAAAGTGAAATATTATTCGCTCGTCAAGCCGGTTGTGATGGAGTCGTATTTGGTGCACTTGATAGAGATAACAGCATCAATGAAGCTGCGACCTACGCTTTATTAGAAACAGCAAAATTCATGGATGTGACATTTCATCGTGCCTTTGATATGCTGGATGATCATTTGGAAGGCCTTAATACATTAAAAGATTTGGGTGTTCAACGTATCTTGACTTCAGGCTGTAATGGTACGGCCCTGCAAGGATATGAGACACTGGCTGAACTGGTAGATGAAGCGGAAGATGACGTGATAATAATGCCTGGAGGAGGTATAAGACCGGAGAATATCCAGCAATTACTACGAACAGGTGCAAATGAATACCATAGTGCCGCTATGGATAAAAACAGTCAGACTACTGATTCGAAAATGGTAGAAGAATTGGGTAAGGCTATTCGTTCTCAATTGCACTAATGCTCAGCACCCCATAATTCTAATTCACTATCTAATTCCAGGATGAGCAGGCTATCATTAGTTTTATTTTGCTGGGTAAAGTGCTTTAGGGTACTGTATAATTCTCCTAAGCGGTCAATGATATTGATGTTTTGATTACTGAAGATTACAGCTCGGTTTTCTGGCGTTCTGTATACATTGAAATTTATCCTTTCTTCTATTTCTCTCTCGTAACGCTCAGCTTCTTCGCTAATGTTATTTTTATAATTATGCCGACTTAAGTTATCCCTGTAATGAGTATCCAAAGCGCCCTTAATCGTATTATTCTTTATGTAGGAGTAGTAATCCTTACTAATTCGCTCGTGTTGTTTGGAAGCAAATATCCATTCTGTAACACCTGTGATAATGCCATTATCAATTAAATATGCTAATGTATCTCCGTTCTTTCGACTTGGGCTACTTAAAAGGGAATCTAGTAGGTCGTAGTCATTTGTGATTTTCCTTAGGTATCCTTCATTGTTATTAGGGTTATAAACAACCGCTAATTCAAATTCAAATTTTCTTTGGTTGTCGAGTAGATCGCTTTTAAAATCTTTGAGGTACCTGATGTATAAATCGTTTTCATTTTTTTGTTCTCTGTAGTTTTCAAAGTAGAAAGCGCCAAATACACTCAAGAATATTAAAATAGCTTCACCGAACCACCTACCGACTGGCTTTTTGTCTCTTCGCATAGCTTAAAGCTAATAAACTTAAATTAATTCAGAATCAAATCTACATAGATGGGCAGGTGGTCACTGTAACCTCCGATGTATTTAGGCCCCTGATAGGTCCTAAATGGTCTTTTGGCTCCTGTAGCTCCTTCCATGATTAACCATTCCATATCAAAGATTATGGCCGTATTATTCCATGTTGAAGTGGAAGATCGATTATTCATGAGGTTTCCCGAAACGATGAACTGATCGATAATACTCCATTTGTTTTGGAAGCTATGAGTGCCAGTTTTAAACCTTATGTCATACATTAAATTGTAAAGGTCCGTATTGCTTAAAGCACTCTTTTCTAATGTCATTCCAAAACCCTCTGTCATGCTTTCCTCTTCAGGTTCATCATTAAAGTCGCCCGTTATGACAATGTTTGAATTTGAATTTATCTGCAGCAGAGAGTCTATTTTTTTACGTAAGAACTGAGCAGCAAACATGCGCTTCGGTTCTGTTTCGAATGCACCGCCAAATTTTGATGGCCAATGATTCACAAAGTAATGCAAGGTGTCTTTGTTTGGAAGCCTGCCAATAACATGAAGAATGTCCCTAGTCTTGCTTTCAAGGTCGAATGGGAATTTTAGTCTATGATATTCGTACTCTAATAGCTCAAATTTATCCGGTCTGTATATTGCTGCAACATCAATGCCTCTTCGGTCATTTGAGTCTTGATGAATAATTTCATATCCAATTTGTTTCAATTGTGTGAAGCTGGTAAGGCTTTCTAAAACGTACCTGTTTTCAATTTCACATAAACCAATTAAGGCAGGAGGCTCCCAGCCACCGATGGCTAGAATTGTTTTGGCTAGCTTATTTAATTTGTCGTGGTACCTTGACTTATTCCAATAATATTCTCCAAGAGGAGTGAAGGCTTCATCAATAGTTGTAGAGTCATCAAAATAATCAAACAGGTTTTCAACATTATAAAAGACTAATCTTATTCGGCCATCATTTCTCGGAGTTGGATCGAATGATACTGATGCCAAATATTTGTCTTTACTTTGTGCTACAGATTGAATAGATGTGAAGATCAAGAGTAATAGAAGGAACCCACATTCAATCTGAGTTTTTAGTAAAGATTTAAATTCGATATTCATTATTATTAAATTTTGAATATTACATTAATATAATAAATAAACATTTATAACCATGTTATTAATTGGAAAAAGTCAAATGATGACAATTGACCGTGAAGTCGATTTTGGAATGTATTTGACTAATGGTGTGGACGATGTACTACTTCCGAACAAGTACGTTCCTATTGGTTCAAAATTAGGGCAGGAAATAAAAGTGTTTGTTTATAGAGATTCAGCCGATAGACCCATTGCAACCACGCTCGAGCCATTTGGACAAGTTGATGACTTAGTGTCATTGGAAGTAAAGTCTGTGACTAATGTTGGTGCGTTTTTGGACATTGGTCTTGAAAAAGATCTTTTAGTACCTTTTAAAGAGCAGCATCGAGATTTGGTTGAAGGAGAGAAAGTGCTTGTAAAAATATTACTTGATCATAAAACTAACCGTATGATTGGAGTAACAAAGATTAACTCTTTCTTAATTCAGAGCCATGAGAATTTAACCACCTGGCAAGAGGTTGATATTTTAGTTTGGGAAAAATCCGATTTGGGGTATAAAGTAATCGTTAACGGTGAATATGAAGGCCTGCTATATCAGAATGAAATTTTTGAAGACATCAAAATTGGTGATGCACGTAAGGCTTATATCAAAAAAATCAGAGAAGATGAGAAGATTGATGTTTCCTTACAAAAGCAAGGTTATAGTGCTGTTATCGACATGTCACAAATTGTTTTAGACAAGATTGACGCACAGGGAGGAAAACTTGCTCTTGGTGATAAGAGTAGTCCCGAAGAAATTAAGTCAGTTTTAGGAATGAGTAAGAAGCATTTCAAGAAAATCTTAGGAGGACTTTATAAATCAGGTATCATAGATATTTCTGAATATGAAGTGACTAAAAGGAATGAAGGTTAACCTGAGGAGAGGTTAACCTTCATCTAAACTACCTATAAAACTAAAACTAACTTGAGTTAATTTTAATCATTTACTGACTTTTTGGTTAGATTTCTCTTCCTAAATTAGTCATTTTCTCTTCAGATTTTTCGGCTGAATTGAGTAATCAAGTTAGAAAATAAATGTGTTACAGAAAATTTTATTTGTAGTATTTCTTCTTTGAGAGAATTATCTTCTCAATTAGGTCATTTTGCCATATTTTATTAATCTAGGAGAGCCTCTTTATCTAATGTTTATTTCGTTGGCAATGCCAAGAGCAGTAAACCTTACTTCCAGTTTTCTTGGATTTTCAGTCGGTGCAGTACAGCCCTCTATAGGATCGAGCCAATAGATGTAATAGGTTTGACTTCTTTTGTATAACTCTTGTTCTTCTGGTTGTCCCAAGACTTTTATTATCGCTTTTTGATAAAGGCCAAGTAACTCTGGTTTGATTTCATCTAGTTCCTCTAGCATCGTACTTCTCACCGAATTACATCCGTTTGCATCAGCCTGCCATTTCGTTTTGTCAAAATCTCCAAGGTCCAATTTATTGCCGCAGCCATAGCCAATGGCACATATTAAGAATGTAGTTAGCACAATACTTTTATTATTAAACATCTGAAGGGTTTTTGTCTACTAGACCACAAAGGTATTTGCAATTTTGTACTAGGCAAATTGAGGTAGTTAAATAGAATGATTTATTTAGAATCAGAAATTGTATTCCCTTCTGCTAACCCCAATCAACATGCATATATTTTGAGAAAAATTCTATTTGCGTTTTATCTTCCTTTATGGTTGTTCACATGAGCATCATTTCTTAAAAGATTGCATAAATAGAATACATTAATCTCTAAATTGCGACCTCAAAAGTCAAAAGTATGGATAAGCTGGTTGGATTTTTTAAGACTACAAGTTGGTTATTGTTCTTAGGGGCGTTATTGTGGTCCTATGCCTATCTACCGGCGCAAGTTACCTATAGATTCGACCCATCAGGAGCCGCTTTAGGAGTGACTAGTAAAACAAATTTCTTCTTTGCCAGCCTAGGGATATTCATAATTGTCAATATTGTTTGTATCATATTTTTAAGGACGCTTAAAAGAGTAGATTCTTCCGACGAAGGAGTCGGGCTTCAGAACAGGTCTTTCAAAAAGGACATCGCAATGTGGATCAATGGCTTTATCGGAATTCTTAATATTTTCTTTTCTTTAAGTCTGATGCTTATAAGTAATTTAAATGGTTCGCAAGAATTTCAAGGATCATTTACAGGTGCCTTTATCTATGTCGGTCCAACACTCATCTTGATTTGGATCATCTATTTGCTCACTTTGATTGCAAAAAAAAGAAATTGACAATATCTTAAAAATCAGGCAGTAACATAGGCCTTCACATTACATCAAAATTCTGATAGTGTTTATTTGATTTTTATAATTAAATTCAGATCTCGATGTCACAAATGTGCGTTGATCTTCCTGAATTATTTAGTTGAAATTTGAATGGCAAAAGAAGTTGCAAACTACAATGAGGACAGCATCCGCTCTCTCGATTGGAAAGAACATATAAGACTTAGACCGGGTATGTATATTGGAAAATTGGGCGATGGTTCTGCTCAAGATGACGGTATATATGTATTGGTAAAAGAAGTAGTCGACAATAGCATTGATGAACACATGATGGGCTTTGGTAAGACCATTGATGTTCGAGTTTCAGAATTAAAAGTTGAGGTCCGAGATTACGGAAGAGGAATTCCTCTAGGTAAAGTAATCGATTGTGTTTCAAAAATAAACACGGGAGGTAAATATGATAGTGGTGCTTTTCAAAAATCGGTTGGATTAAATGGCGTAGGTACGAAGGCTGTTAATGCACTTTCAACTTACTTTAAAGTAAAGTCTTATCGAGATGGTAAGTCGAAAATGGCTGAGTTCGAAAGGGGAGAACTAAAAACGGACGATCCAGAATCCACGGTAACCAGTCGCAACGGCACAAAAATCGTATTTAAACCAGACAATACTGTTTTTAAGAATTACCACTTTATTCCGCAATACCTTGATGATTTGATGTGGAACTATTGTTTTTTAAATGCAGGCTTGACTATCAATTTTAATGGAGAAAAATACCATTCAGAGAAAGGACTTCATGACCTTTTATCAAGGAAAACCGATGCCGATGCGCTTCGTTATCCTATAATCCATTTGAAAGGTGAAGACATTGAATTGGCGTTGTCTCATTCTAATCAATATGGGGAGGATTACTACTCCTTTGTGAATGGTCAGTATACCACGCAAGGAGGTACGCATCAAGCTGCTTTTAGAGAAGCAGTAGTTAAGACAATAAGAGAATTTTACAATAAGAATTTTGATGCTGCGGATGTAAGAGCATCCATAGTTGGTGCCATCGCAGTGAGTGTACAAGAACCTGTATTCGAATCCCAAACAAAGACAAAGTTGGGCTCTCTTAATATTGGGCCAGGTGCCCCAACGATTCGGACGTTTGTTAATGATTTTGTTAAAAAGGCATTAGACGATTATTTGCACAAAAACCCTAAGTCTTCTGAGGCGCTGCTCAAAAGGATACTACAATCAGAAAGAGAACGTAAGGAGATTGCGGGTATAAAAAAATTAGCCAATGAAAGGGCTAAGAAAGCAAATCTTCATAATAAGAAATTAAGGGATTGTAGAATTCATCTTGATGATAAAAAAGGCGATGAAGATTTAAAGAATGCGTCGACACTTTTTATAACGGAAGGGGATTCGGCTAGTGGGTCCATTACTAAATCTAGAAACGTACAAACACAAGCTGTTTTTAGTTTGAGAGGAAAGCCACTGAATAGCTTTGGCCAGACTAAAAAAGTTGTTTATGAAAACGAAGAGTTTAACCTGTTGCAACATGCACTCAATATAGAGGATGGCTTGGAAGGATTGCGCTATGACAAAATCGTAATTGCAACAGATGCTGATGTCGACGGAATGCACATTAGACTTTTGCTGCTGACCTATTTCCTTCAGTTTTTTCCTGACCTGGTTAGGAGAGGCCATGTATATATTTTGGAAACCCCACTTTTCAGAGTTAGAAACAAAAAGGAAACACATTATTGCTATAGTGATGAAGAGAAACAAGCAGCAATATTAAACTTAGGAAGCAAACCTGAAATAACGAGGTTTAAGGGGCTAGGTGAAATCTCTCCAGGTGAATTCAAGACTTTTATTGGTGATAACATGCGTTTGGAACCTATTATTTTGAAAAAGGACACAAGTATCAAAGATTTATTGACATTTTTTATGGGCAAGAACACACCTGACCGTCAAGTTTTCATTATTGATAATTTGAGGGTTG
>Ga0209223_10001564_pt1 | contig 24635 bp, 23 predicted proteins | sample COG_06_FD_184750 | JGI IMG/M metagenome (GOLD analysis project Ga0209223, IMG submission 184750) | Pelagic Microbial community sample from North Sea - COGITO 998_met_06 (SPAdes) (version 2) | ecosystem: Environmental > Aquatic > Marine > Neritic zone/Coastal water | place: Helgoland, sampling...
CTCGTCCATTGACCAATATTCCCTACTGCTGCCTCCCGTAGGAGTCTGGTCCGTATCTCAGTACCAGTGTGGGGGATCATCCTCTCAGAACCCCTAGACATCGTGGACTTGGTGAGCCATTACCTCACCAACTATCTAATGTCACGCATGCCCATCCTTTACCAATAAATCTTTAATCACTTCATGATGCCAATCTGTGATACTATGGGGTATTAATCCGGATTTCTCCGGGCTATCCCCCAGTAAAGGGTAGGTTGCATACGCGTTACGCACCCGTGCGCCACTGTCATTATAACCGAAGTCATAAATCTCGTTCGACTTGCATGTATTAGGCCTGCCGCTAGCGTTCATCCTGAGCCAGGATCAAACTCTCCATTGTATTTAGTTTTACTTTATGCTAACCTAAGCTAACTTAAAGACCCCGAAGGGCAATGTTGTTTGAACCTCTGACTTCTTCTCAAATAAAATAATTCGAGCGGTTTGCTATCATTTTTACATTATGTCAAAGAACTTTTTTACTGGTTGTATTCGCAGGTAATCTTCTCCCAAATCACTAGTTTGAATATCTATCGTCATGGTGTGATTTGGGCACTCTATTACGCGCCTTCAGTAAGTGGTGAATTATCAGGTTTTATCCTTTATAATCCTTAAAAAACATCCCGTTGAATGCCCTTCTTTTTGTCTCTCTGTGAACTCTCATTCACAAAGCGAGTGCAAAGGTATTTAATTAATTAACAACCCCGCAACTTTAATTAAAATATTTTAAAATAAATTTTGGGCAAATTCTCGAAATCCCCAAAACATATTCCCCCCACCGTTTTATGGGGACGCAAAGGTAGATAAATACCTAAGATTATAAAGCGTTTAAATGAAATAAATCAAGATAAATTCTACTGGCTTGATCATAAAAGAGTTAACCTATCGTAAAACGGTCTCAGTGCGGTCAGGGCCCAAGGAAACGATAGTAATTGGCACTCCAGTTTCTTTTTCAATGAAGTCAATGTACCCCTTTAGTTCTTGAGGAAGCCCTTCATACTCTTTAACATTTCTAACATCAGTCTTCCAACCAGCCATGTCTTTGTATACAGGAGTAATGTCTTCATCCACTAATTGAAAAGGCATCTCGTCGGTAATTGACCCATCGCCCAATTTATAGTGTGTACAAATTTTTACCTCATTAAAGATACTTAGTACATCAGCCTTCATCATGAAGAGCTGTGTAACGCCATTGATCATAATGGTATACTTCAACGCAGGTAGGTCTAACCAACCGCATCTTCTGTTTCTTCCAGTAGTGGCACCAATCTCATTACCTTCCTTTTGCATTCGAATTCCCGTCTCATCAAACAGTTCAGTAGGAAAAGGTCCACCTCCAACTCGCGTACAGTATGCCTTGAAAATACCGAAGACCTCTCCGATGTTTTTAGGGGCCACTCCTAAGCCGGTACAGGCTCCAGCAGCCATCGTATTGGAACTTGTAACATAAGGATAGCTACCAAAGTCAATATCCAGCAAGGACCCCTGAGCACCTTCTGCCAAAACTGACTTAGAAGATTTTATAGATTGATTAATAAGGTATTCACTATTCACAAAATTAAAACTCTTCAAAAACTCAATTGCATTAAAAAATGGTGCCTCTGCCTCCGCTAGATCATATTCAAAATCATAGTGATTTAAAGTGTTAACATGCTTGCTTACCAAATTTCTATAGCGCTCCTCAAATCCTGGCGCTAAAATATCCCCTACTCTCAATCCATTACGAGCGACTTTGTCCTGGTACGAAGGCCCAATTCCTTTTAATGTAGATCCAATCTTCTCTTTGCCCTTTGATTTCTCATAGGCAGCATCCAGCAACTTATGCGTTGGTAGGATTAGCTGTGTTTTTTTAGATACAAATAGATTTTTACGGAAGTCAATGTTAAAATGAGACAGCCCTTCAATTTCCTTTTTAAAAATAACGGGGTCCAAAACCACGCCATTACCAATGATATTTTGTATCTGTTCCCTGAAAATTCCTGAAGGGATTTGATGCAGAACATGTTTATGCCCATCAAACTCCAAGGTATGCCCAGCATTTGGTCCTCCCTGAAAACGAGCAACTACATCATACTTAGGGGCAAGAAAATCTACAACCTTTCCTTTACCTTCGTCTCCCCATTGGAGACCTAGTAACACATCTACCTTCATCTAATTAACTTTGGAGTTTTTGAATTGCTTCATTCAAACTGTCGACAATGTTGAATATAGCAGTCAATTTTGTGATTATTAATAATTTTTTTACGTGTTCAGACGGATTAATCAAACAAACGTCCCCATCTCTGTTTCTAAATTTTGTCAGTATGGTGATCAAAACACCGATCCCACTACTATTAATGTAGCGCACTTTTGAAATATCTATTGCGCAATATTTAATCTCCTGATTGAACGCTCCATTGATCACCTCGAGTAATTCTGGTCCTTTAACCTCACCGATTAAATCACCTTCCAATGAAAGCTTTAATATTCCTGAATCAATTGTATGAGAATATTGCATTGTGTTATCTAGGATTTTATTAATCTTTCAATTTTTTAGTGCCTTTCTTTTTTGCAAAGAAATACAATGTATGGTGCATTATATCAACATCAAACATCTCTTCTAGTGTATTCTTAATGTTCTGGATTCTTGGATCACAAAATTCAATTACCTCTGTAGAATCAGTCATCAAAATATGATCGTGTTGTTTAAACCCGAATGATTTTTCATACTGAGCTAGGTTTTTGCCAAATTGATGTTTGCTAACTAAGTCACACTCTACCAACAAGTCCAAGGTATTATAAACCGTGGCCCTACTCACGCGATAATTTTTGTTTTTCATACTGATGTACAGTGATTCTACATCAAAATGGCCATTCTGAGAATAAATTTCTTCAAGAATAGCAAACCTTTCAGGCGTTTTCCTCAGATTCTTCTTTTCTAAGTAGGCGGTAAAAATCACCTTAACCTCGATAAACACCTCAGCATTTAATGCCATTCATTTGTCATTTAGATTGCAAATATATCAATATCAATGGACACATTACTAACTGTTTATTCAATCTCCGTGGATTCTTCTTCTCGCGAAACTTTCATCACTCCGGCAACCTCCTCAAGTTTCTTAATTAATTGATCCAAATGAACCGTATTATTTATGTAAAGCTTAATTCTTCCATCAAAAATCCCTGTTTCAGTATCAATGGTAATTGACCTCATATTCACTTTAAGCTCGCCCGAAATTATATCTGTTACATCTCGAATGAGCCCCACCCTATCAGTACCAATAATTCTTAAGCTTGCCAAAAATGCACTTTGCTGTTGAGACATCCATTTTGCCTTCACTACACGGTTACCGTGGTTAGACAACAATTCAGGTGCATTTGGACAGGTGGTCCGATGTACTTTAATTCCTTCATTAACTGTCACGAACCCAAATACAGAGTCCCCTGGAATTGGATTACAACATTTTGCCAGCTTGTAGTCAACCCTGTCCATGTCCTCACCAACCAAAAGAATGTCGTCATCCTCCTTTTTAGTTTTCTTTGGCCCTAAAGATGACCGCTCTTGTTTCTTGTTCTTTTCAGTCTTTGACTGATCCAATTTAAATTCCTTGTACTTACGAATCTCTGAAGGATCTATTAGACCTCTTCCTACCTTATAATAGAAATCGGTAACCGTTTTTTCATCAAAAAATGCCCGCAATTGATTTGTTACTTCACCATCAAAAGGCACTTTTATTTGTTTCAATTTTCTTTTTACAATCTCCTTTCCGTCAACCGCGGCTTTCTTTTTAGCTTCTTTAAGCGTGTCTTTTATTTTTGACTTGGCCTTTGAGGTTACTGCAAATCGGAGCCAATCTTCATTTGGTTTTTGTTTGGTAGAGGTGAGGATTTCAATTTGATCCCCGTTTTTTAACTCATAATTAATCGGGACGAGTTTATTATTGACCTTGGCACCTAAGCATTTTGCACCTACTTCTGTATGAATATCAAAAGCAAAATCTAAAGCAGTAGCTCCGAATGGTAAAGTTTTTAAATCTCCAGTTGGTGTGAATACGAATACTTCATCATGAAATAAATTTGCTCTGAAATCATCAACAAATTCTATAGCGTTCGAATCGTTCTGTTCAAGCATTTCTCTTACATGACCAATCCATTGTTCTAGCCCTGATTCTGAGGATTGATGCTTACCATCCTTATATTTCCAATGTGCAGCATAGCCTTTTTCTGCAATCTCATCCATCCGTTTGGTTCGAATTTGGACCTCAACCCATTTTCCGGTTTTACTCATTACAGTAGTATGCAATGACTCATAGCCATTTGCTTTTGGGGTAGATACCCAATCTCGAAGCCTATCAGGATTTGGCTTATAAAAATCAGTAACTATTGAATAAACATGCCAACATGCTGCCTTTTCACTCTCAATGTCTGTTTCAAGGCTTATCCTTATGGCAAACAAATCATATACTTCCTCAAAGGGAATATTTTGTTTTTTCATTTTATTCCAGATAGAATAAATTGATTTAGGCCTGCCTTTGACTTCAAACTTAAAACCGGATCTATTCATTTCATCTTGAATCGGTGCTAGAAAGCTTCGAATAAACCGAGACCTTGAAACTTTACTTTCGGCAATCTTATCAAAAATGTCTTTATATATAGAAGGCTCTGTATACTTCAGCCACAGGTCCTCTAATTCAGATTTGATAGTATATAGCCCCAAGCGATGGGCAAGTGGCGCATACAGGTAGATTGTTTCCGAAATGATTTTCAATTGCTTGTGGCGCAGCATGCTGCCCAAGGTTCTCATATTATGGAGCCTGTCCGCCAGTTTGACCAATATCACTCTTACATCTTCCGAAAGTGTGAGCAGCATCTTTCTAAAATTCTCAGCTTGTTGCGAACTACCTTGATCAAAAACTCCAGATATTTTAGTCAGTCCGTCTATGATCTTAGCTACTTTTTTGCCAAAATCTTTTTCAATCTGATCTAGTTCGATGTCAGTGTCTTCAACCACGTCATGTAGCAAAGCTGCCACAATTGAAGTCGTCCCAAGCCCAATTTCTTCAACACATATTTGAGCAACGGCTAGCGGATGGTAGATATAAGGCTCTCCGGTTTTTCTGCGCATCTCTTTGTGCGCCTCCAAAGAGGTATTAAAAGCCTTCTTAATGAATTTTGCGTCATTGTCCTTCAAAAAGGGTTTGGCACGCCTTAAAAGCTTCCTATACCTCCTAATTATCTCTTTTCTTTCTTCTTCTATATCAGCTTTCACCATACTAACGAATTACCGAGTTTTGAGTTAGAAATATTTTTCTCAAAAAAAACTCCATACACATTGAATTATTCTCCTAAAGACTTACATTTGCACTCCGTTTTTCAACCCTTGCGGATGTGGCGAAATTGGTAGACGCACTAGACTTAGGATCTAGCGCCTCAGGGCATGGGGGTTCGAGTCCCTTCATCCGCACAAACAAACCCTCGATCATTGATTGGGGGTTTTTATTTAAAATATTACTAACCATAAAGGATACAAAATTGGATATCACGTTAGACAAAAAGAACTTAAACGAAGCCTCTATTAAAGTTAAACTAAATGAGGCTGATTATCAATCCAAAGTGACGGAAAAAATCAAAGACCACAGCAAAAAAGCTCAGGTCAAAGGTTTTCGTCCAGGCAAAGTGCCTACTGGTTTGATTAAACAGATGTATGGTAAGTCAATTCTTGTTGAAGAGATTAACCATATCGTAGGTCACGCGATCCAAGATTATATCAAAGACAATGAAATTCAGCTTCTTGGAGAACCCCTTCCAAATCAACAACAAGTTGACAAGGTAGATTGGGACAATCAGACTGACTTCGAGTTCGAATACAGTATTGGTCTCGTTGAAGAATTTAATGTTGACCTTTCAAAAAAATTGAAAGTCAAATCGCTTGATATCAAAGTGGACAAAAAAGTTATTGACGAAGCAATTGATAACGTTAAACTTCAGTTTGGAACAATGACCAATCCAGATGTCAGCGAAGAAGGTGATACGCTCTTTGGAACATTCACTCAGACAAAAGGAGATATTGTTCATGATACAACAATGGACTTGGCTCCATTGAAGAAAACTGATGCCAAAAAATTCATTGGTAAGAAGAAAGGCGATGTCATTAAGGTTGACTTGAATAAACTTTTTACTGATGAAGGAGAAAAAGCAGCGCTTTTAGGCAAAACAGCAGATGAAATTCAAGACTTAGATGGTGCTTTTTCTTTTACAGTTAAAAATGTAAACAGAAAAGAAGCTGCGTCCATGGATCAAGAGCTTTTTGATAAGACATTTGGCCCTGACGTGGTAAAGACTGAAGAAGAGTTCACCGCAAAAGTGAGTGATACGATCGGTGAAAATTACAAACGTGAGAGTGATTCTTGGTTAATTAAGACTATTCAGGACAAACTTATAGAGAAAACTTCAATCGCACTTCCAGACACATTCCTTAAGGAGTGGCTTAAAGTTTCTGGTGAAGGTAAAGTGACTGATGCCGATATAGAAAAGGAATACGATCAATACACTGATCAATTGCGTTGGAACTTAATCACTGGTAAAGTAGCGAAGGACAACGAAATCAGACCAGAGCATGAAGACGTCCTTGCAGCTGCAAGAACGATGATTGAAGCTCAATTTGGAGGTTCAGGCCTAGGACAACTTGCAGATCAAATTGACTCTTTTGTTGACAATTATTTGAAAGGCGAGAATGGAGACAATTACAGAAAACTCGCAGAACAAGTACAGCAAGAGAAAGTAATTGATTTTGTTAAGTCAAAAATTGACATTAAATCTGAATCTGTTGATTTAGAAAAATTTAAAAAGATTGTTCAGAACTAAAGAGCAAACTTCATTGTTTAAGTTAAAGTCCTTTCATACAAGGGCTTTTTTTTTAATTTTGTTGGGTTAAACAGCATTTATACATGATCAATAAAGAAGAATTTAGAAAATACGCTATCCACAATCAAGGTGTGAGTGGAACTACAGTGGATGATTACGTGACCGGTGTCGAAAATATGACAAGGTCAGTAATCGAGGAAAGACCAGGAAATTTTAGAGAGATAGACGTTTTTTCAAGATTAATCTCCGATAGAATCATTTTCATGGGAATGGGTGTGGATGACAATATTGCAAATATTATCACAGCTCAACTTTTGTTCTTGCAATCAGCAGATCCGAAAAGAGACATAGTAATGTACATTAATAGTCCAGGTGGATCAGTTTATGCTGGTTTGGGTATTTATGATACAATGCAATATGTAACCCCAGATGTAGCCACAGTATGTACTGGATTAGCTGCTTCAATGGGTGCTGTATTGTTAGCTGGTGGCGCTGAAAACAAGCGTGCTGCTCTTCCGCATTCAAGAATTATGATTCATCAACCGATGAGTGGAATGCAGGGACAAGCTTCAGACATGGAGATCTCTTTGAAGCAGACCTTGTCTGTTAAAAAGGATTTGTACGACATTTTATCAAAGCATAGTGGTAAAACTTATGCGCAAATAGAAAAAGATTCTGATCGTGATTATTGGATGCGATCTGAAGAAGCCAAAAAATATGGCTTAATTGACGAGGTTTTAATTAGAAAATAAGATTATGGCAGAGGTAACCTGTTCATTCTGTGGAAGAAATAAGAAAGATGTTGACTTGATGATTTCAGGAATACATGCGCACATATGTAATCACTGTATTACACAAGCGAATCAAATTCTTTCAGAAGAATTGAAGACCAAAAGTCCAGAAGATGCTCCTAAGTTCAAATTGATTAAACCAATTGATATGAAAAAGCATCTAGACCAATATGTGGTTGGTCAGGATGAAGCCAAAAAGGTTATCTCCGTTGCTGTTTACAATCATTATAAGCGACTTATTCAACAAAAAAAGGAAGAAGAGGAAGAGGTAATAATTGAGAAGTCAAATATAATCATGGTTGGTGAAACCGGTACGGGGAAAACCTATATCGCCAAAACATTGGCTAAAATTCTCCAAGTTCCATTTTGTATTGCTGATGCTACTGTACTGACAGAAGCAGGTTATGTTGGTGAAGATGTGGAAAGCATTTTGACCAGATTACTTCAGGCTGCCAATTATGAAGTTGAAAAAGCTGAGCAAGGAATCATCTACATAGACGAGATTGATAAAATTGCTCGTAAATCTGACAACCCATCTATTACAAGAGATGTAAGTGGAGAAGGTGTTCAGCAAGCATTATTAAAATTATTAGAAGGTACAAGTGTAAATGTTCCACCGCAAGGAGGAAGAAAACATCCTGATCAAAAAATGATTAGTGTGAACACTGAAAACATTCTTTTCGTTTGTGGTGGTGCATTTGACGGTATCAAAAGACACATTGGAAACAGACTAAATACACAACCTTTAGGGTTTATAGCTAAATCTGAAGACCTGGGAGAATATGACAGTGAGAACCTTCACCAGTATATCAATGCCCAAGATTTAAAGAATTACGGGTTGATTCCGGAATTAATTGGTCGATTGCCTGTGATTACATTTTTGAATCCACTTTCTGCTGAGATTCTCAAAAGCATATTGACTGAACCGAAAAATGCACTTACCAAGCAGTATTCGAAACTGTTCGATATGGAGGACAATGAATTGGTCTTTGAGCCTGAAGCATTGGATTATATAGTTCAGCGCGCACTGGAGTTTAAATTAGGTGCAAGAGGATTAAGGTCAATTTGTGAAGCCATCATGACAGATGCAATGTTTGAAATGCCTTCGGACAGTTCCTCTGGAAAGTTGGTGATCGATAAAGATTATGCGGTTTCTAAGTTTGAGAAATCAAAATTCAAGAAGCTTAAAGTAGCTTAATTTTCTATCCAAAGTACTCTACGTAATTTCTTGGAGTTTCATAGAGTTTTATTGAATGCAAGGTGCCTGCTTTTGTTAACTCATTCACTTTTGGGTACAAAATTTTCCAAATCTCCATTACTAAATTTTCGCAGCTGGCCATTTTACCAGCCATGAAATCTACGTCTACATTCAGATTTTTGTGGTCCAATTTATCTGTTACATCCGTCCTTATCAGGGTTGATAACTTTTTCAAGTCAATCACAAAACCTGTTTCTGGGTCAGGATCACCCGCCACTGTAACAATCATATCAAAATTATGCCCATGCCAATTGGCGTTAGCACATGGCCCAAAAACGGCTATATTCTTCTCTTCACTCCAATTAGGGTTGTACAACTTGTGTGCTGCGTTGAAGTGTTCTTTTCTGCTAACGTAAACCTTACCCATATCAATAATTTCGCTGCAAATATAGTTTCTATTTGTTTAACTTTGAACCAATTAATAACATCAAATTTATGATAGTAGTAACAGGGGCTGCAGGTTTTATAGGAAGTTGTTTGGTTGGTAAACTTAACGAAGAAGGATTTAATCACATCATCGTGGTTGATAAGTTCGAGAATGATAAAAAAAACAAAAACTTAGCTGATAAGAATATTCTTGAAGCCGTGGACCGTTCCGACTTCATGGACTGGCTTGATGAAAAAGGTGATAAAGTAGAATTCATATTTCATCTTGGCGCAAGAACCGACACCGCTGAATTTGACGAAGAATTATTGAATGAGTTGAATACTGAATACTCTAAGGCTGTTTGGAAAAAGTGTATTCAACATCAAATACCTTTGGTCTATGCATCTTCTGCAGCAACTTATGGCTTAGGCGAGTTTGGCTACGATGATAATGATGAAAACATTCCCAATTTAATTCCCCTGAATCCATATGGTGAATCAAAAAATGAATTCGACAAATGGGTTTTAAATCAGAAAACGACACCATTTTTTTGGGCAGGATTGAAATTCTTTAATGTCTATGGGCCTAACGAATACCATAAAAGTAGAATGGCTTCAGTAATCATGCATGCCTTCAATCAAATTCAAGAAACAAGTGCAATGAAACTTTTCAGGTCACATAACCCTGAATTTAAAGATGGTGAACAGATGCGCGATTTTGTCTATGTGAAGGATGTTGTTGATGTATGTTATTTTTTAATGCACCACCGAAAAAACTCTGCTATATACAATCTTGGTAGTGGCAAGGCCAGGACTTTTTTAGATTTGACCAAAGCCGTTTTTAAGGCATTAGATAAGGAGGAGGCAATCTCTTTTGTGGATACTCCAGCAGATATTCGAGATAAATACCAATACTTTACAGAGGCAAACATGACAAAGTTGAAGTCAATAGGCTATTCTCAAGAATTTTTCGAGTTGGAAGCTGGTGTAACGGATTATGTAAAATCGTACTTAGCCGACAAGAAGTACATGTAAGGATAAAACAAAGAAGCCTGCCTGTACATAAGTCGGCTAGGCCTCTCGTTTTAACGATTCATAAAACAGACCGTTAAAATATCCTTAACAACGCAATGGACCTTCCAGTCCTGGGTTTTTCAAATAAGAAATAATAATTTACTCACTTGCTTGGGAGGGCTGCAAATGAAACAATTCGTGAAGGAATCGTACCTAAAAAACAATCTGGATTCGAAAATCCCTTAACCTAATGATGAAAAAATTGCAATAGTCAATTTAATCCGTTTCCAATTCCTGTAACAACTAATTCGATTCGTCTGTTTACTGTATTGGCCAAATCATCATTCTGGGTAGAGATAGGCTTGTTTTCTCCATAGCCAACATGGGTTAGTCGCGATGATGAAATACCATTTTCAACAAAAAATTCCAATACCGACTTTGCCCTTTCTTCAGAGAGTTTTTGGTTATAATCAGCTTCCCCTGAAATATCAGTATGCCCACCAATTTCAATATTTACTTGGCGATTGTCCTTCAAAAAATCCAGTGCGACTTCTAATTCCTTTTTGGCATCGAGGTCTAATTCTGAACTATTCAATTCGAAAAGAATATTGTTAAGCACGACTTTTTCACCAAGCGCAAGTCTTTCCATTTCAATCAGAAATTTGCCGTCTTCTTTAGTCACATTAGACAACTTACTTTTATAGAGCTTGTATCCTTTTTTATTCGCATAAACCATCAAATCTTCACTAGATGGAGGTATTAGCAATCCAAATAGGCCATCAGTTTTGGAATATGTCTGTACAACAGTTGCGTCTTTTTCTAAGTCATTCACATACAACTCCGCACTAAGTTTGAGTTTGGAACCAGCATCCACAACAACACCAGACAATAAAGAAATCTTGGCTTTAGGCATTAAGCTTTCAGGCATCTTAAACCTGTACAGCTTAATCTGTTGTACTAAGTTATTGTCACTATAGTAGGCCCATCCATCAACACCTAATGAATAACCCACTTGGTTGTCAAAGGTATTTATAGGAAAACCCAAATTTATTGGTTCATCCCATTTGCCCTTTACTAATTGTGTTTTGAATAAATCGTAACCTCCATAGCCAGGCTTACCTTTTGATGCATAGTAAAAGGTTTTACCATCAGGATAAATGAATGGTGAGCAATCATCCCATTTAGTATTTAAAGTTGGACCTAGGTTTTTTGCACTACTCCAATTCCCTCCACTCTTTTCACTGACCCACAGATCTTGCCCGCCGTAGCCACCAGGTCGTCTACTTACAAAGTACAACCTCCTTCCGTCTTGGGATAAGGAAGGTTGGGATTCCCAATATTGGCTATTAATCTCGCCTCCTAAATTTTCCGGCTCAGACCAATGGCCATTTCGATTATAAGAAATATATAGGTCACAGCTTCCTAAACCCTCTCGTCTGTTACAACCCGTGAATACAATTGAGAAACCATCTGCAGCTATTGAAGCAGTACCCTCATTGTATTTTTTGGTATTGATACTGTCTGAAATACTCTCAGGTGTCAGCCATTTATTACCAACTAACCTGCTTAAGTACAAGCTCTCATTATACCCACCCCTACCTTTCTCTCTACCGGTAAATACAATCGTACCATCTGCCGCGAGGGATGGAAAATATTGCGCTTCAAAAAGGTTAATGGGATTTGGCAATTCCTGGAAATCGATTTTCTCAGTTTTACTTCTGTCTTGATTGGCAAGGTCTATACTTTGATAGACCAATTCTATAGTTGCGCTGTCTACACCTATGACATCCCCATTAATGCTTTCTTTCAATCTAGCAGCTTCATCATACCTCCCACTACTCCAGTGAAAAGTCGCCAACTCTAACATCATCCGATTGCTAAATCCCGGCTCAACGAGTGTTTTTGAAAGTTCAATAGTTTGTATAGCCTTATTAAGCTCGTTGCGCTTCATGTAAGTCATAAAAAGCAACAAATGTGCTTCATCAAAGCTCTCGTCCTTTTCAAGTGCTTCCTGCAGTAATGTAAGAGATTGAAAAATATTACCTACACTATCTAATTCATATGCCTGGTTATAAAGCTGAATTGCTTTTTTGGATTTAGTATGATAAGTCTTCTGTGCCCAAGAAGATTGGACAAAACAAAATAAAACCAGCAAAGAGAAAACTATACGCATCTATTAACCTAAACTACGGTATATTCATAAACTTATGTGTTTGCAGCGATATTTTCCATCGAGGATTTTGCTTTACGTATGCTACAATGAGCGGCATCATCTCCTCAGCCTTGTCCCATTCGGGCTGTAAGTACAGCAAACAGTCCTTATTTACTTTATCAGCATGTCCTTCAGCCCACTTAATATCACTTTTATTGAAAACGATAACTTTTAATTCATCGGCATTTTCATAAAATTCCGGAAGTGGTTTTTTGAATTTCTTCGGAGAAAAACATAGCCAGTCCCAATTTCCACTCAAAGGATGTGCTCCTGAAGTTTCAATATTCGTTTTAAATCCTTGCTGATGCAGCTCGTTGGTCAAGGGTGACATGTCATACATCAAAGGTTCTCCACCGGTTACGACTGCCAACTTTCCTGGGAATTGAGTTGCCTTCGTGACAATTGATTTTACTGATTCCTTTGGCCACCTATCAGCGTCCCAGGAATCTTTAACATCACACCAAACACAGCCAACATCACAACCGCCTGTTCTGATAAAGTAGGCAGCATTGCCGGTAAAATGTCCTTCTCCTTGAATGGTATAAAATGCCTCCATGATCGGAAGCATGCTTGTAGTCTTTTCTTCTGTCATTTCAATTTTTTAAAGCAGGAGTTGAAACTGCTGGTTCATTCGGTCACCCTGAACTTTTTTCAGGGTCTATGGATGAGATCCTGAAAAAAGTTCAGGATGACTATAATATTTTAGACTAATTTTTGTGATGTCAAATAAGTATTCCAAAGCAATGAAGCAATGGTCATTGGACCTACACCTCCTGGTACTGGAGTGATGAACTCACATTTAGGAGCTACTTCATCAAACCTAACATCTCCTTTTAATTTAAAGCCTGATTTAGTCTCAGTAGATGCTACCCTGTGAATTCCTACATCAATTACTGTCGCACCTTCCTTCACCATATCTGCTGTCACAAAGCCTTCTCGTCCAATGGCTACTATTAAAATATCTGCAGCGCTTGCTATCTCTGCCAAATTCTTAGTACGACTATGACATAGTGTAACAGTAGCATTTCCTGGGTTTGAGTTTCTCGACATCAGAACACTGATTGGCGTGCCAACGGTATGGCTTCTTCCAATTACAACACAGTGCTTACCACTTGTTTCGATACCATTCCTTTCCATTAACAACATCATTCCTTTTGGAGTTGCTGGCAGCAATGTTGGTAAGTCTAACAGCATTTTACCCAAGTTTGAAGGGTGAAACCCATCTACATCTTTAGTCGGCAGAATTGCTTCCACTACCTTGTGTTCATCAATTTGCATTGGCAAGGGTACCTGAACGATAAAGCCATCAATATCGGGATCATTGTTTAACTGATGTACAGTCGCCATCACCTCCTCTTCTGAAGCGGTTTCAGGTAAATGAATTAAAGTCGAACCAAAACCAATCTGTTCACATGCTTTAACTTTAGCATTTACATAGGTCTTACTCGCACCATCCTCACCAACAAGCACTGCAGCCAAATGAGGAATTTTACCCCCTCCTGCTTTTAATTTTTGAACATTCTGCGCTAGCTCATCTTTAATTGATTGTGCGGTTTTTTTACCGTCAAGTAGTTGGTACGACATATCAGTATTCTTTTAATCTAACTTTAAGACTGCCATGAAAGCTTCTTGTGGAATTTCCACATTCCCTACCTGGCGCATTCTTTTCTTTCCTTTTTTCTGTTTCTCAAGCAATTTTCGCTTTCTAGAAATATCACCGCCATAACATTTGGCAAGTACGTTTTTCCTTAAGGCTCGAACAGATTCTCTCGCAATAATCTTACTACCAATGGAAGCTTGAATTGCTATTTCAAACATTTGACGAGGTACTAATTCTTTCAGTTTTTCACAAAGCCTTTTACCCCAATGGTGCGCTTTATCACGATGTACGATGGCAGATAATGCATCAATCTTGTCTCCATTCAACATCACATCCAATTTAACCATGTCTGAACGAACAAAACCTGTCAATTCATAGTCAAGTGAAGCATACCCCCTAGAAATGGTTTTAAGCTTATCGAAGAAATCAAAAACAATCTCAGCCAATGGCATATTAAAAGTCAACTCAACCCTATCAGAAGTCAGATATACCTGGTTTTGAATCACCCCTCTTTTGTCCATGCACAACCCAATGATTGGACCTACAAATTCAGCTTTAGAGATAATTTGTGCTTTAATAAATGGCTCTTCAATATGTGATATTGTATTGTTTTCTGGCATTTCAGAAGGCGCATTGATCTCTTCCTTTGTCCCATCAGGTTGTACTGCATGAAACTGTACCGAAGGCACCGTAGTAATTACGGTCATGTCAAACTCTCGTTCCAAACGCTCTTGAACAATCTCCAAATGGAGCATGCCTAAAAACCCACACCTGAAACCGAATCCAAGTGCCGCAGAAGTTTCTGGCTCCCAAACCAAAGAAGCATCGTTTAATTGTAGCTTCTCCATTGAAGCCCTGAGCTCTTCATATTCTGTGGTATCAACAGGATAAATACCCGCAAAAACCATTGGTTTCACATCTTCAAAGCCTTTAATAATCTTTGTAGTAGGTCGGTCTACATGGGTAATAGTATCTCCTACCTTAACTTCTTTTGCAACTTTGATTCCAGAAATTAGATAGCCCACATTTCCTGCACTGATTTCTTCTTGAGGATCTTGTTTTAGTCTTAGGATTCCAATTTCATCGGCATCATAGGTTTTACCCGTATTGACAAACTTTACTTTGTCTCCTTTTTTTATCGCGCCATCAAAAACCCTAAATATTACTTCAATGCCCCTAAATGAATTAAAGACAGAATCGAAAATCATGGCTTGTAAGGGTGCCTTTGGGTCTCCCTTAGGAGCTGGTATTTTATGGATGATAGCATCCAAAATTTCATCAATGCCTAATCCTTCTTTTCCACTTGCATGGATGACATCTTCACGATCACAGCCTAATAACTCAACTACTTGGTCCGTCATCTCATCAGGCATTGCACCTGGGAGATCAATTTTGTTTAGCACGGGAATGATTTCCAAATCATGCTCCAACGCTAAATATAAATTCGAAATGGTTTGTGCTTCTACCCCTTGTGAGGCATCAACTATCAGCAATGCTCCTTCACATGCTGCTATCGAACGAGAAACTTCATATGAAAAGTCTACGTGTCCGGGAGTGTCAATCAGGTTAAGCGTATAGTCCTCTCCTTCATGTTTATAATTCATTTGTATGGCATGACTTTTTATGGTTATGCCACGTTCCCGCTCCAAATCCATATCATCCAACAGCTGATTTTGCATATCACGCTCTGAGACGGTTCCAGTAGATTGTAAAAGCCTGTCGGCTAATGTACTCTTACCGTGATCGATATGTGCAATAATGCAGAAATTCCTAGTTCGCTCCATAGTCTCCAAAAGAACTGCAAAAATAGAAAATTAAACGGCAATGCATTTTCATGAATACCATTAATTTTGCACCATGGTTTTGGCAGAAAAGAAAAAGCGAGAGAACATTTCCGAATACATTGTCTATATGTATCAAACAGAGCTTCTAGTAAGAAATTTCGCCTTTGACATTGGTAAAATTCGAGCACTGGTTGTTGAGCATATCAAAGATGAAAACTTAGACAAGGCTGGCAAGGAAGAGTTGGTTTTCTGGTATCAGGAAATAATTTCAAAAATGCTCAATGAAGAATTGGGAAAAGAAGGCCACCTAAAGGAAGTTCAAGACATTGTTCAGCAACTATCCGATCTCAGTCTGAACCTGCAAGTCAACGAGAAAGCCTATTTTGATGTCTTTAATCTAGCCAGACCTTTTATCAGGGCATCTATCCAAGCTTCGGAGGGTTTAATAAAAGACCCTATTCAGGCCTGTTTAAATGGTGTTTTTGGGCTTTTAATTGCTCGGATGAATGGCACAGAAGTAGGTGCTAAACAAATGGAGGCCATTGAACATTTTGGCAATGTGCTCTCAGTTTTAAGCTTCCACTTTAATAAAAAGGACTAAAAAAATAAAGGACCGCAGAGCGCATTAAGACCTACTCCTGCCTATATATTTTTCCACCTTTCATTACGAATGTAACTTTACCCATCACTGAGATGTCTTCGATTGGGTCGCCATCTACTGCTACAATGTCAGCAATTTTATTGGCTTCTAATGAACCATATTCGTCATCGATTCTTAGTAAATTAGCCGTTGCCATAGTTGCAGATTGGATTGTTTCCATAGGCTTCATACCCGATTCAACCATGTATCCAAATTCTTTCCAGTTCTCTCCATGTGGGAAAACACCTGCATCAGTACCAAATGCTATTTTAACACCTTTTTTATAAGCATTCTGAAATGTACTGTATATGGCTGGACCAACTACTTTTATCTTTTCAAGTATCATTGGAGGAAAATAACCAGGAATCTCTGCCAATTTCATTGAGTATTTACCGGCAGATATTGTTGGGACAAAATAAGTGCCTTTTTCAACCATTAAGTCCATTGTTTTTTCTGACATAAAAGTGCCATGCTCGATGGAATTAATTCCTGCGCGTACCGCTCTTTGCATACCTTCATCTCCATGTGCGTGTGCTGCGGTTACAAATCCATATTCTTCTGCAGTTTCGATGATCCCTTTCAATTCATCCGCCTTAAATTGCGGACCCTGTCCGTTTTTTGTCATGCTTAAAACACCACCAGTAGCGGTAATTTTAATCACATCCGAACCATCCTTATAGCGTTGACGCACTGCTTTTCTAGCATCTGCTTCACTATTGATCACCCCCTCTAAAGGTCCTGGATCACCCATCAATTCCTTTTTCCAACCATTAGTCGGATCACCATGGCCACCTGTAGTGGCAATTGTTTTTCCTGCTGTATAAATATTTGGTCCAACCACTTTCCCAGCATTAATTGCCTTTCTAAGTGAAATATTTACGCCGGTTCCGCCTAAATCTCTGACTGTAGTAAAACCTGCCATTAAAGTCGCTTTGGCATAAACTTGAGCATTGTAAGCAACGTCTGCTTCATTAGCGGTAAAGAACTCTGCAACACGGTTTGGGCTTGTTTGTCCTTCGATATGCACATGCATGTCCATCAACCCCGGCATCACTGTTTTATCCTTTAGGTCTATTTCTTTATCGGCTCTTCCGCCTTTGGTATACCCTCTATCCACTGAAACAATCATGTTATTTTCAATGACTACGGACATTTTGGTCATCACTTGATCGGATTTTCCATCTATGAGCTTTCCACAATGAAGAATTGTCTTTTGTGCGGCTGCATTAAAGGACATTAGAAGGAAAAATGTAAAGAGGAGCGTTTTGAATGTTTTCATAATCGTTTAAGGTTTCGATTTGAAATATACAAAATCAGCAGACTTATTTTTTAATTAACCTGGCGAGGTACTGGTCATTTTCATCTTCGTATAAAAAATAGACGAACCAACCCGCTGCATCAGCCAGCTCTGAAAGTTTGTCTTTGTCAATGTATACCCAATTAAACCAGTCTCCTTTATTGCCTTTGTATTCAAATTGAAAACTAACTTCTCCGAAGTACTTTTCTAAGGGTTTCTCTTCCTTATCATACAGATAAGTAATATCGCTAGAGTCAAAAATGATCTGTCCCCCTGGGTTTAATAATTCTCCAGCTTTTGTTAAAAACTTATCAAAATGCGCAAGGCTGCCAATAAAACCGATGCCATTCATCATCATCAAAATGGTATCAAAGGCTTGTTCTTGTAGGTCGAAAAAATCAATGTGTTCAGTGATTTTCACACCACTTTTTTTCATGACACTCACAGCGGATGCTGATGTATCAATGGCCAGTACTTCTTTGTCCATTTGCTGCAAAAGCAAGGAATGCACACCTGTTCCAGCACCAACATCTAGCACCTTGCCATCACAAACGGCCATTGCCATTTTTTCCAACTGAGGCATGTCGTCGTATTCCCTGAACAAATACCAAACTGGCATTTCCTCCACGCCTCCATAACTCGTATGCATTATTAAAGATTGATCCATGCCCTCAGAATAATCTGCTAAAGCTTGGCCATATATATCATTCTTTGCTTTCATTCTTTACAAAGCTAAAACACTTATAATTAGAAAGATGGATTTTTTTTCATGCTTCCGTATAAACCAATTAAGAATTTGTAAGTCAGATAATTAACAGAATAATCTGTTTCGATTTAACCTTACTTTAAAACAGTTGAGGCTTTTTAAACAAAACCACGAAATAAGATTTTTTTATCCACCATTTGATCTGTGATCACCTAACTACCATTCACATGATAAATTCATGCATTAAGATAAAAAACAACCCCAGCATGTACACTTTTGTACACTTTTGTAAAACTATTATAGTTAAATAGTAGTTGGTCAAAATAAGAATTACAGGTTTGAAACGGTCTTTACTAATTTTACTTCTTGCAACAGTTTTCATAAACGGCTTGCACTCTCAGATTACGAGGAAATCCTTCGATGCGGAAAGGACTGAATCTAAATTTAAAATAGATGGCGTTCTTGATGAGGCAGAATGGAATACCAGCAGTGTCATCACCGATTTTTCCCAAACGCGACCTGACCCTTTAGCACCATCTTCCAAAAAAACTGAAGTCTGGTTTCGATATGACGATGAAGCAATTTATGTTGCTGCAAAACTCTACGAGAACAAAGAAGATCTCTTTAACCTTTTAACCAACCGAGATAATGGAGGAAATGCTGATTATTTCGGTGTTGTCATTGATGCTTATAATGCGGGTTTAGCCGGGGTTGGTTTATATGTAACATCGGCTGGTGTTCAGCGAGATGTGCTTTTTTCCAGTTCTGGAGGGGGTCGCAATAGAGGACGTGGTGATAGCAATTGGAATGCCGTTTGGCTTTCTAACACTCAAATTTATGATGATCATTGGACTGTAGAAATGAAAATCCCTTATGCAGTACTCCGTTTTAAATCTTCAGATATTCAAGATTGGGGAATCAACTTTGAACGTTCGAGCAGGGTACTTAATGAAACTACGACTTGGAATCCAATAGATCCAAATATAACTGGAAGCTTAAACCAGGCTGGAATAGTTAAAAACATAAAAAGTATCAAGTCTCCTACAAGGTTATTTTTCTACCCATACATGTCTACCGTTGCAGGCAGGTCGACTGAAAACGGATGGAGAACGCCACAACTCAATGGAGGAATGGATGTAAAATATGGTATAAACGATGCCTTTACATTAGATATGACTTTGATACCTGATTTTTCTGGAGTCAGATCCGATGATCAAGTGTTAAACCTTAGTCCCTTTGAAGTAAGGTTCGATGAAAACAGACAGTTTTTTACCGAAGGTGTAGAATTATTCTCAAAAGCGGGTCTGTTCTACTCTAGGAGAATAGGCTCTACTCCTGGGAATATAACTGGTAACCTTGGAGAAAATGAAGATGTGACTTATGAACCACCTACAGCACAATTGATTAACGCCACAAAAGTGACTGGAAGAACTAATGGCGGCCTAGGGATAGGGTTCTTTAATGCCATTACGGATGTGACTAGGCTAACTGTTGAAGATTCTGAAACAGGAGAAATCAGAGAAATTGATGGCGATCCACGAACCAATTTTAACGTTATTGTCTTAGATCAAAACTTAAGAAATAATTCATCGATAACCCTGACCAATACAAATGTATTAAGAGAAAAGGGTGTCGATGATGCGAATGTTACTGGATTGAATTATGAGTTTTTTGATAACTCTTTAATGTGGAGGATTAAAGGTTTTGGAGGTTATAGCCAAGAATTTTATAAAGACCAAGAAAGTGGGGTAACTGATATTACTACAGGCTATAAATACAATGTTCAACTGAATAAAGTAAGTGGTAAATGGAGATACGGTTATAATGTCAATGTTGAAAACGATACATATAATATTAACGATTTAGGTTTTCAAAGAGGCGCGAATAAAATTAATAATCAATTGACACTTGAATACCAGCAATTCAAACCACAAGGATGGTTTAATAATTATAGAATTAGGTCAGAAGTAAAGTATGATCAAATTTACCAACCTCGACAGTTTCAAAATTATGGTATTGAGTTAAATATAAATGGCCAATTCAAAAACTTCTGGTTTGGCTGGGTAGGGTATGAAATTAATCCTAGGACACAGAATGACTTTTTTGAGGCAAGAACTTCTGGCTATATATTTAAAAGAGCACCAAGGTCAAGAATGAATTTTAATATATTCACTGATGGTAGAAAGGATTTCAGAATAGAAGCAAGAACAAGTTTCATGAGCAGGCCTGACTGGGATCAAACTGAAAATGATTATCGTGTTAAGGGAAGATTGAGAGTAGGTGAACGTCTTGAATTCTCTCATCAAATACAATTTCAAGACATGAACAAGCAGAGAGGTTATACTACTAAATTGTATGATGAAAATGATGACCTTGACGCCGTAATTTTTGGAACTCGAAATGTAGATAATGTAATTAATGAGCTAGAAGGAGCCTATATTTTTACCAATAGAATGGGGCTTACTTTTAGAGCTAGGCATTACTGGAGTACAGTTGAGTACTCAAAATTCTGGGAACTAGAAGAAGATGGTGATCTGATAGATACCGACTACACTGGTCTAGATCCTGATACTGGAGAAAAATTACATGATAGAAACTTCAATACTTTCAATATAGATGTAGCATATAATTGGCAGATTTTTGCAGGTTCTGAAATTACATTTGTATGGAAAAGGGCCATTTTCACAGATGATAAAAACACTGAGCTTGATTTTTCAGAGAACTTCAGCAATACATTTAACGCCCCAAATTTTGATACCTTCACTTTAAGATTTGTCTATTTCTTAGACTATTTGAATATCAAGAAATTGTTTGCCAAATAGGTCTTATCTGGTTGAGATTGTCTAATTTCCATCTCACTCAATACAATACTATCAATTTTCTAGCCCACCTTTATTTATCAGATGACGATCGTGAAACTGCGATTGGAAATTTTTTGGGTGACTTTGTAAAAGGCAAAGACTACTTAGATTTCCCTGAAAAAATTGCCAAAGGGATTATGTTGCACAGAGAAATAGATCGTTTTACTGATAGGCATGAGATCGCTCTTAGGAGCAAAGACAAGTTGCGCAACAAGTACAGGCATTATGCCGGTGTGATTGTGGATATGTTTTACGACCATTTCTTAGCCAAAAACTTCTCGGATTACCACGAATTAAGCCTGATAGAATTCACAGAAAAGAACTATGCCTATTTATTGGATTCCATTGACTCAATGCCCGAAAAGGCCCAGTTAATGCTGCCATATATGGTAAGGAATAATTGGTTGCTTGCCTATGCCCAAATTGAAGGCCTTCAGAGGGCATTGAGTGGCATGACCAGACGCACTAAATTTGATTCAAAAATGGATAAGTCAATCCAAGATTTGGTGATACATTATGACACCTTCGAGAGTGAGTTCCGAGAATTTTTCCCAATAGTGAAGGCACATGTTTCTGATTTCAAGAAAGATTTAATTATTTCGTGAGATATATATGATTGTATCAAAACCAAAACGCGGCACTATTTTTTCCCTAGGAGTGGTAACTGTCATTGTAATAGGAGGCTTATTTTACGCAGTTAATCAATTAAGGGGTGTAGCATCAATTGCGACATGGCAGTATCTCATGATCGGTATCTTATTGCTCACCGCTTCACTCTTACTGCATAAGTTGCTTTTTAACTATAAGGTTTTGAAAATTGGAGAGAACAAATTTCACGTCTATTATCCTTTTCGTTTTTACAAGTCAGTCCAATCATTAAAAGACTTAGGAGCGTGGCAAGAGACAATAATCAATACCAATAAAACAGAATTTCGACAGTTGAAAATTGTCTTTCTCACCAAAGGGTATGTCAAAATTTCAAATCAGGAGAATAGTGAGTATAATAAAGTTATTAATTACTTGAAAAAGAAAGCTTCAAAAAAACAGGTGAAACAGGATGATTAAAAACCTAGTCTATATTGCTTTGGGCGGTGCTGTTGGATCTGCGCTGAGGTATTTCATTCAGCATTCTATTCATAAAAATTTCCCCAATGCTTTTCCATATGGTACATTTTTAATCAACGTTGTTGGCTGTTTTCTGGTAGGTCTTTTAATTAGTGTTTTTGCCAAAGAGAAACAAGTATCGGAACAACTAGAGCTACTATTAATTGCAGGGTTCTGTGGTGGGTTTACAACTTTTTCCACATTTGCTTTTGAAGGCAATATGCTGCTAACTCAAGGCCGCACAGGCTATGCATTTCTATACATAGGATTGAGTGTCTTTGCTGGAATGGCAGTTGCCTATCTTGGCTTCAGGATAGGCAAGGGTTAAGCATGGCTCCAATCATATTGATCGAGTCCTTTAAGACAACCTATCAACAAGTCAATAGAGCCTCGTATATCATCTTTATTAGCCATTTCAATCACTTGGTGTAGGTGACGCGTTGGAATAGAGACAGCACCTGAAATAGCACCTCCTTTACCCATTCTTTGCACTCCAGCTGTATCTGTACCACCTGCGGTTAAGATTTCAGATTGCCACTTAATTTTATTACTGTTAGCAATTCCCTTCATATAAGCTACCATTCGATAGTCACAGATAGTAGAGGCATCCATTATTTTAATTGCCGTCCCATCACCAAGAGAGGTTACTTTTTCATGAGGTAACGCACCGGGAAGATCGAATGCAATGGTAGTGTCAAGACCAAAGCCAAAGTCGGGGTTGATTGAATGTGCTGAAACATTTGCTCCTCTCAAGCCAACCTCTTCCTGTACAGTGAATACACCGTATACATCATAAGGAACAGACTTTAAATTGCGTAAAGCTTCAATAAGTATAAATACTGAAACGCGATTATCAATGGATTTACAATTGATACAATTACCCATTTCAATTAACTCACGCTCCCTTGTGATAGGATCTCCAATCGTTACAAGTTTTTCAACTTCTTCTTTAGTTCTGCCTAAATCAATGAAATAATCACTCAGCTTGGCGACTTTGTTTCTCTCTTCAGCAGTCATTACATGAATAGGTTTAGAGCCCATCACACCGACAACATCTTCCTTTCCATGTATGATCACACGTTGGGCGGTCAATGTTTTAGGATCAAAGCCTCCAAGCGTATGAAACCTCACAAAGCCATTGTCATCTATATGCGTTACTATAAAGCCAATTTCATCCATGTGAGCAGCCACCATAGCCTTTTTACCATCAGGATTATTAGATCCCTTTTTCAAAGCGATTACATTGCCCAGATTATCAACTGAAACTTCATCCACCAGTGGACTAACTTCTCTTAAAACTATATTACGAATTCTTGATTCAAAGCCAGGTGCACCGGCTATTTCGCAGATTTCTTTCAGTAAATTGACATTAATGCTCATAACAATGCTTTGTGTTTGCACGAAGATAATAGATAATAAAGTGGAGGGAATAGATTAAGGGAATTTATAAATCTTCGGCAATAGTAAATAAGATAGTCATCGTATAGATTCCTGGTGAATAGGTTAAACCAGGTTTAAGCTTATAACTTATACGAAATTTGTGGGTGAAGGGGTCAGACAATGCGTCACCAGAATTATTGGTGCCAAGCCCAGAGCCTATGGAGGCATCATTTGCATTAGAGCCTATTAGAAAAGTTGGATTAGAAATGTCTTGTAATGGGAAAAAAGAAGCTTCTTGTGATGTCAATCCAGGACTATTAGCCCTGACTTCCATGATACCGACTGGAATATTATCGCTACCGGCACTGCTATATGATTGTATGAGATCCCACATGCCCGGCACCCCTGTTTCGGTACCAATATAAAGATCCCATTCTACTGTAGATTCAACAGTTATTTCCGAGGCATTTCCAAGTATTGATCCAGTAGTATATGCCCGCATATTATTGAAGGTGAAAACTAGATCAGTGCCCTTGGTGATTGCTAAATCAAGTGTTTGTGCAAAACTCCAGAAGCAGGTGATTTGAAAAACCAATATAATAATCAGTGCTCTCAACAGGCGTAAATTTAATCAAAAAAAAAGAGGTAGCAATCAACTACCTCTTTTACCAATCAACATAAATCGAACTAACTCATTTACTACGTCTTAGTAAAAAGTAATTCATTAAAATTTTCTATAAATC
>Ga0209223_10001571_pt1 | contig 24535 bp, 25 predicted proteins | sample COG_06_FD_184750 | JGI IMG/M metagenome (GOLD analysis project Ga0209223, IMG submission 184750) | Pelagic Microbial community sample from North Sea - COGITO 998_met_06 (SPAdes) (version 2) | ecosystem: Environmental > Aquatic > Marine > Neritic zone/Coastal water | place: Helgoland, sampling...
AAACCCACTGAACTAACAACTAACAACTAACAACTAACAACTAACAAACTTAATGACAATTACCAACGCTAAAGGTTTTACAAAAGAAATCGTCAAAGCTCTTATCAAACTTTGCATTGCTGGTTTTCTTATTGGATATTTAAAGCAGTATGATTGGCTCATTGCTATCCTTTTATTGTTAAAGATTGTTCATATCATTTATGTGAGCATTATAAAAGTCGCATCTAAAAACTGGATCCTTCTCATCGGAATGTTACTCACAGGGTTTTCAGGAACTTTAGCTGAATTCTGGGGTGTTGGTAATGGATATTGGGAATATCATGAAGTTTCTAGAGATTTACCTTTATGGTTACCTTTTGCATGGATGTTGGCTTTTTACTTCTTATATAGAATAGAATCTGGATTGATTCCTTATTTGAAACATAAAACAGTACAGAACAAATTAATCATTGCTTTTTGGCTGTCATTAATAGTTCCCGCTTTTGGCGAAGTGATTACCATTAACTTAGGAGTGTGGACGTATTACTGGCCATATCAAATCTTTGGAGTTCCTCTTTACGCCTTTATTTGTCTAGTCTTTGTGCATATGCTCGTATATGCGATCTTATCTTTTGTGTGTAAAAGATATAAGATTGATGATATAGTGTTTACTTAAATTATGACCGTCATTCCGAACTGTCACGCTGAGCCTGTCGAAGGGAAAGTGAAGGAATCTCATTAATATGGGTTCTAACAAACAGATTGCTTCGTCATTTCATTCCCCCCAATGACAATTAAAACTGCCAAGCAACAATTCGAGTTACCTTATTTCCTTGATGCATCGGAATTACTTTAAAAGCTTTCGCTTTTAGCTTTTTTGCAGATTTTTGAAGACTTTCTATGTTCTCTTTCTTAGAAACCAAACTTGTAAACCAAACACTACTTTCTTTAAACAAAGAACTTTGATACAAGTAATTGTGTAAAAAGGCTTTTTCACCTCCTGGGTACCATAATTCATTATTGTTTCCAGCGAAATTACGGACTGCGTTATTTCCTAAGTTTCTCGTTTTTCGTGCATTTGCACCTTTTGCCTCTGCTTCAGATTTGTAAAAAGGTGGATTGCACATCGCAGCAGAAAAAGAATCTCCGTCTTCAATAATTCCCGTTAAAATATTATTTTCATCAAATTGTTGACGCAATTCAATTTTCGAATCCAAATCATTGTCATCGATAATGTCTTGTGCAGAATCTAAAGAATCTAATTCGGTGTCCGTTGCCACAAAATTCCAATCGTATTCCTTGGCTCCTAACAAAGGGTAAATGCAGGTAGCTCCGGTTCCAATATCCAATATTTTGATGTCTTTTGTAATTCCAGATGATTCTAATAAATCAGCCAAATGATGAATATAATCTACCCTTCCTGGGATAGGCGGACATAAATTTTCATCTGAAAAATTCCATTCTTTAATTCCGTAATGAACTTGTAACAAAGAACGATTCAGTTCTTTAACAGCTTTTGGATCTGAAAAATCAATGGTTACATTTCCATATTTGTTCTCGGTAACAAAAGATGCTAAGGCTTTATTCTTTTTGGTTAGAACTTCAAAGTTGTAACCATCTTTGTGCTTATTTCTAGGATGCAATCCTGGTTTAGAGCCCATTAGAGTTCTAGAATTGTAAATTCTAACTGAAGTGGTTTTAAGGAGTCTTTTAAGGCAGCAATCAAATCTTGACCATATTCTAAATAATACTCAGAGAAATTCCGTTGACGCTCTTCTAAACTCTGATTAGGTAACAATTCGTCTTGTAACTCAATAATCCTTTTTACCATATCTCGTTGTTGTCTTTTTTCAGCACGTAACAATCGTTTTTCTAAGTTCTCCAGCCCCTTTTCTTGCTTTCTTTGTTGAGCATCTACAGCTCCAACAAAAGAAACATCTGTATCGTTTGCAATTCTTCTTAGTGCCAAAAACTGCTGGGTCAATAATTCTTTTGCATCAGCAAAACTGAATTGAATATCGGAGTTTTCCTGTACTTTTTTAGCTAATAGTTTGTGTTGTTTCATGAATATTTCTTCATAAGAAATATTCAGGTTGCTTAACTTCTTTCCTTGCTTTTGTGAAACTACTTGAACAGAGTTACGCAATAGTAAAATTGGAAAAGGAATTTCTACTGTATCAAAATAATCTTTCAACTCTAACCAATAAGCCAACTCTCCTCCTCCACCTATATAACATAGGTTTGGTAAGATTACTTCTTGGTATAATGGCCGCATAATCACATTTGGGCTAAATCGTTCTGCATGATCCTCAAGTTCCTTCAAAATCTCAGCTTCAGAAAAAATGAAATCTGTATCATTTACTTTATACTGTCCGTTTTCTTCTATGATTCGCTCGCGAGAGCGATCTCCCAAATAAAACAAATTGATTTCCCTAGGGTTCACCTGAACTTTATACCCTTTCTCTAACTCTGAAATCGTATTCGAAACTGCCTTAAATGATGTTTGATTCAACAATTCATCTTTAATAATCGGAGCAAATACTTTTTTCAATCGAACATCATCAGCTTCAACAATAACCAATCCGTATGCTTTAAACAATTCATTTGCCAAATAGCGAGTGGCTTCTGAAAGATTTGAATGCTTTACATAGGCACTTTCAAATAATTGTTGAATGTATTTTGCATTTCTAGTGCTTCCTATATGTTTTGAAAATTCCTCGAAAACCTCTTTTAAGCCTTCCGTTGAAAATCGCCCTACTGCACCACCATCTGATCGACTCCAAGCAACTTTGGTTCCTTTGAAATTAAAATAATTGATTTCATCAAAATCATGATCTTCAGTCGCCATCCAATACACAGGAACAAAATGCTCCTTAGGAAATTTCTCTGCTAACTCTTCACAAAGATTAATCGTTGAAATTATTTTATATAAAAAATACAACGGGCCAGTAAACAGGTTTAATTGATGTCCCGTAGTAATTGTAAATGTATTTTCGTTTATTAAGGATTGAATATTCTCTAAAGTCAATTCAGAAGCATCAACATTTGTATACTGTTCTTTTAATACATCGACCAATATAGCTCTCGAAGCTGCTGGGATCGATGATTTTTTCTCTTCAATTTGACGAGCAAAACCCTCTAAATCAGGGAAATTATGATAGAATTTCTGGATACTTTCTTTCTTTTCTAGGTAATCAGACATGGTCTTAGAAAAGAAACCTGTTTGTTGAAATGGGATATGCGTAACCTTCATAGATTATAAAACTACACGAGTTATGCAACACTCACATTCAGTGATAGACATCATTCAAAATAAATTTTATCAAAAGTACTAAAATTTGACCACAGAGTTATTCTATGAAATTCCTCTAACAAATATTTAACGTCTTATATGTATCAATAAATTCTTACTTTTGGTTTTCATCAAAATTAACTACATGAAACCAACGCGATTAAAAATCGCTAGGTTACATATGACAATCAAAAAAAAATAAACAATATCATATGAAATTTAGAATTCTAGCAACCATTGCTATCGTTTTTACCTCATCATTATTTTCTCAAATCATTCAATCCCCAGAAGAATTCTTGGGCTATAAATTGGGAGAACGTTTTACACGTCATCATAAAGTTGTTGAGTACTTTACTTATGTAAGCAAGCAACTTGACAATGTAGAACTAGAAAAGTACGGAGAGACCAATGAAAAAAGACCTTTATACATTACCTATATTTCTTCTAAAAAGAACATTCAAAATTTAGAGCAAATTCGTTTGGCCAACTTAGGGCAAACTGGTTTAAAGTCTAAAAGCGATAATGATATTGCCATCGTGTGGTTGAGTTATAATGTGCATGGGAACGAAGCTTCAAGTACTGAAGCCTCAATGCAAACCTTGTACGAATTGGTAACTCAAAAGAAAGACTATCTAGAAAATACATTGGTCATTATTGATCCGTGTATCAACCCAGATGGAAGAGACCGATATGTGAACTGGTTCAACCAAGTAAGCAGTTCTCCATACAATCCAGATCAAACTGCGAAAGAACACAGAGAGCCTTGGCCAGGAGGAAGAGCGAACCATTATTTGTTTGATTTAAACAGAGATTGGGCTTGGGCAACGCAAGTAGAATCTGCGCAACGTTTACGTGTTTATAACAAATGGATGCCGCATGTACATGTTGATTTTCATGAACAGTTCATTAACAATCCATATTACTTTGCTCCTGCAGCTGAGCCTTTTCATGAGATTATTACCGATTGGCAACGCGGCTTCCAAACACAAATCGGAAAAAATCACGCAAAATACTTTGACCAAAAAGGATGGTTGTACTTCACCAAAGAAAGCTTCGATTTATTATATCCAAGTTATGGTGATACCTATCCAACCTACATGGGAGCTATTGGTATGACATACGAGCAAGCGGGTCATGGAATGGCTGGATTAGGAATCAATACCGACCATGGATACGAATTGACATTGATTGACAGAGTAGCACACCATAAAACAACAGGATTATCTACAGTTGAAATTGCTTCTAAAAACGCTGCGAAATTGAATTCAGAGTTCAAAAAATTCTTCGACAATAGAAAGTTACTCTATAAAAGTTATGTCTTGAAGAATGAAAACAAAGACAAAACTGAGCGTTTGATTGCCTTATTAGACAAACATGAAATCACTTATGAATATGCTGAAAAAGGTCAGGTAAAAGGATACAACTATCAAACACAAAAAGAAGATCGTATGAATGTAAATTCTAAGGATCTTGTGATACATACCAATCAACCAAAAGGAAAAATGGTAAAGGTATTGTTTGAACCGAATGCAAAATTAGCTGATTCTTTAACCTATGATATTACCGCTTGGTCTATACCGTATGCACATGGATTTAAAGCCATGGCTTCTAAGACAAAGGTGTCATCTAGAAAAGATGTAATCAGTGGAATGGTCTTTAATAATGTTGACAAAAATGCTTACGCTTATTTAGCGAAGTGGAATAGTTTAGAAGACGCTACGTTCTTAGCACAAATATTGCATGCAGACCTTCGTGTTCGTTTTGCTGAAGGAGATTTTACTTTAGAAGGACAATCCTACAAGAAAGGAACTTTAATTGTCTTACGAGGAGATAATAAAAATAACAAAGATTTCGATGCTAAATTAACAGGTTTAGCTAATAAATATGGAAGAGCACTGCAACCTGTAAAAACAGGATTTGTAAGCTCTGGAAAAGATTTTGGATCTTCTAGCGTGAACCCAATTAACAAACAAAAAGTTGCTGTATTATCAGGACAAGGAACTTCTTCTTTGAGTTTTGGTGAAATCTGGCATTTCTTTGAAAAGCAATTAGAGTATCCTCTAACAATTTTAGATACGGATTACTTTAGTAGAGTCAATTTAGATGATTATGATGTATTAATTATTCCTAATGGATTTTACGGAAGCGTACTTAACAAAAGTGGTTTAGAGAAAGTTAAAAAATTCTCACAAGGTGGTGGGACTGTCATCGCTATTGGAAATGCTTTAAGAGCTTTTGCTGATAAAAAAGGATTTGCTTTAAAATCGAAGAAAGCAAAGAAAGCAGATGAAAAAGCGCAGCCGAAAGCCAACTTAACACCGTATGCAGATAGAGAAAGAGCAGGTGCTATAAATCTAATTACAGGTGCTGTCTTTAAAAGTAAGGTAGATGAAACTCATCCGCTAGCTTTTGGATATGGTAAAGAATATTTCTCACTGAAACTAGGAAGTCGTTCTTACGAATACTTAAAGAACGGCGGAAATGTAGCTTACTATGCTAAAGACACTAAAAATGTTTCAGGGTATGCAGGCAGTAAAGCGGCAAAGAACATTCCTGAATCTTTATTAATTGGTGAAGAAAGACAAGGTGTCGGAAGCATCATTTATATGGTAGACAATCCATTATTCCGTTCTTTTTGGGAAAATGGAAAACTGTTTTTTGTAAATGCTATTTTCTTTAGAAATTCTGATGAGATAAAAAACTAACTGTCATTACGAGCGGAGCGAAGTAATCTCATCAAACAGATTGCTTCGCTCCGCTCCCAAAGATAAACTATACAACAAAACCCTGAATTGAATTCAGGATTTTCTTTTTCTTCCTTTTTTCCTTACATTTGAAACAAGCCAAGAATGTTACGTCCTCTCTTTAGTAACAGAAATTGCTATTGGTATTTTGGTTTATTAATTCATGTTATATTAATTACTTAATTCTCGTAAAAATTTAATGACACAAATTTTTGACAACCACAGGAACATCACACTACGTAGAAAATATTATCATAGGAGCAGAAAAAAAACTTGTTTTGGTTTCTCCCTATTTACAAATTTCGAAAAACTTGTATGAGAGACTAAATGATGCTTCTGCAAGAGGTGTTATCATAAAAATAATCTACGGAAAAGACGAGCTTAAACCTAATGAGAAAAATTCCTTGGCTGAATTAAAAAATTTAGAACTTCTTTTTTTTGAAAACTTACATGCTAAATGTTATTTTAATGAAAAAGAGATGGTTATCATATCAATGAATATGTACGAGTTTTCTGAAAAAACCAATAGAAAAATGGGGATTTATCTTACCAAGATGAATGATAAAAATATCTTTAACGATGCTGTTAAAGAAACCTTATCCATAATTCAATCATCTGAAATTATACAACTTTCAAAAACTAAAAGGAAGTTATTTCAAAATAAAAAAGAAAATAAAAATAAAAAACCTGAAAGAGGTTATTGCATAAGGTGTGAAGAGAGAACTCCTTACAATGTAGAGAAACCTTATTGTAAAAATTGTTATAACGTCTGGTCTCAATTTGAGAACTATGAATATGAAGAAGACTTCTGTCATTCTTGCGGAGAATTTAGAGTTACTTCAATGGTAAAACCAGAATGTTATGAATGTTTTCTTGAAAATAAATGAATAATTAAATCACATCACCAAAAATTAATACCAAATTATTTTTGAGTTAAAATTCACAAGTATATTTGTAATAAATTTACTCTATGCAAAATTCAAGTCCTTTACAAACGGTATTTTATTCAATCGAAAAAGCCATCAAAAAATATCGAAAATATGCTCAAATTACAATCTTAGAACATATAGCTGACATCACTTTGGATCAGACATTGGTACTAATGATCTTGAATGAAAACAAAGAAATCACTCAAAAGGAAATTGCAAAGCTACTCTATAAAGATGATGCTTCTTTAACACGTATCATTAAGCTTATGGTTAAAAAAGAATATTTAACTAGAAAGAAGAATGATACAGACGGAAGAAGAACACAATTGGATATCACTGAGAAAGGAAAAACAACGATTAAAAAATTATCACCAGTAATCATTCAAAACAGAAGTACTGCTCTTAAAGGTTTATCGGATGATGAAATCTCTCAACTTGATTACTTACTGAACAAAATAACGTCCAATTGCTCTAAATAAGATATAGAATGAAAATCAATTGCTGGGAATTAAATCACAATACCAAAAACTAGTATCATAATTCTTTTGATCGTCTTTAGGTTGGTGACAGTTGTCAGAATCTTCGTCATGCAAGGTATAAGAACGTAATACCTTCTCTCCTATGATAAAATCAATCGGTTTAGAGAAAATAGGTCCATCAAATACAAAGGTGTGAAACTCCCCATTCTCACCACAAACATCTACATTCTCAGGTAAATCTTGGATAAATTGCTCGTCAATAATACGTCCCACAAATTCTTCTCCTAAGAGTTTGGCATTTGCGCAAACGGTAATGGCTTTGAATCCTAGTTTTAAGAATTCCTGAATCAAATGTCTTGTGTCTTGTTTCCATAAAGGGTACACTCCCTCCACTCCAACTTCAGCCAATTTTTTATCTCTGTAAGTTTTTAGATCTTCTAAAAAAATATCACCGAATACTCCATGGGTATAGCCGTTGCTTACCAAAGAAGTCATTGTGTTCCTCATGGTTTCGGAATAAGAATCCATAGTTACATCAGCAGGAAAAGGAATAGTTTGTAATGGAATCCCAATTGATTCGGCTTGCTTTTCTAGCAATTCATTACGCAAACCGTGCATGGAAACACGATTAAAATCTTGGTTGGTGGTAGTGACTAATAAATCAATCTCATACTCTGATTGCTGCTGCATTTTGTGCAATGCTAGACATGCATCTTTCCCTGAGCTCCAATTGAAATAAGTTTTTTTCATTGTGTCATTCCGCACTTGATGCGGAATCTATTTTTAATTGTCATTACGAGTGAAACGAAGTAATCTTACTAAATAATTAATAGATTACTTCTCACGCCAAAAAGCGCAATCGCAATGACAGTTCTATTTATTTCACTGGCGTTCCATACAAATCAAAATCACCAGCTTCGTGGATTTTTACATCCACAAACTCACCAATCTTAACATAATGTTCTCTAGCATCCACCAATACATCGTTGTCTACATCTGGAGAATCAAACTCTGTACGACCATAGAAATAGTTTCCTTCTTTACGATCAAATAAACATTTGTATGTCTTACCTATCCTTTGTTGATTAATTTCCCAAGAAATTTGCGATTGCAATTCCATAATTTCATTCACTCTTCGGAATTTCACATCAGCAGGAACGTCATCTTCTAAGACAAATGCACCTGTATTTTCTTCGTGTGAATATTCAAAAGCACCCATACGTTCAAAACGCATCTCCTCGATCCAGTCTTTCAATTCTTGGAATTGTTCTTCAGTTTCACCAGGGTATCCAACAATTAGTGTTGTTCTAATTGCCATATTTGGAACCGTTTCACGGAACTTATGAATCAACGCAGTGGTTTTTTCATGTGTCGTTCCACGCTTCATCGATTTTAAAATCTCTGTATTGATATGCTGCAATGGAATGTCTAAGTAATTACAAACCTTTGGCTCGTTATTCATTACGTCCAATACATCCATCGGAAATCCTGTTGGAAACGCATAATGCATGCGAATCCATTCAATTCCTTCTACTTTAGTTAAAGCTTTTAGTAATTCTGCTAAGGCACGTTTTTTATAGATATCAAGCCCATAATACGTTAAATCTTGTGCGATTAACATCACTTCTTTGATTCCTTTCTCGGCTAATTTTTCTGCTTCTATGACAATCTCTTCAATCGGAGTGGATTTGTGTTTTCCACGCATTAAAGGAATGGCGCAAAACGAACAAGGTCTGTCGCAACCTTCTGCAATCTTCAGATAAGCATAATGTTTTGGAGTCGTTGTTAAACGCTCACCAATCAGTTCGTGTTTATAATCTGCGCCTAAAACTTTTAATAAATTTGGTAAGTCGTGTGTTCCGAAATACTGATCTACATCAGTAATTTCTTTTTCTAAATCGGGTTTATAACGCTCACTTAAGCATCCAGTTACAAAAACCTTATCTACATCTCCTGCTTCTTTCTTCTCAACATAATGCAAAATAGTATCTACCGATTCTTCTTTGGCTTTACCAATAAATCCACAGGTATTAATAACGACAATATTTCCTTCATCATTTTCATCTTCATGAACAACCTCTTTGCCATTGGCTTTCAATTGCCCCATTAAAACTTCTGAGTCGTAGATGTTTTTAGAACATCCTAAAGTGACTACATTAATTTTATTTTTCTTTACTGTCTTTGTACGCATTATGCTTTTTTAGGACGACAAAAATACTCTTTCTAGCTATAACTATTCGTAATTAGCAGGCAATTTTCGACGTTTCGTTAAACGTTCAAAAGCATTTCCAAGAATTAACAATTTAGCTTCTTCTCGTGGCTTTGCTATAAATGTTAGATTTGTAGGTTCTCCAGATTTTCTATAACCCATTGGTACCGTTAAGTTTGGATATTCAGCTACAGCAGAAAAACCAGAATGGTAGTTATTAATAGATAAAATGGCATCTAATTTTTCTGTATCCATCACATTATAAAATTTTCTAGCATTGGACATCAATACTTTTTTAATCTCTTGCAGCTGTTCAACAGTTGTGGTATCAGCTACAATTCCTTCAAATAAAACCTGCCCGTATGGTGCTCTAAGAATCGAATCTTGTACGTTAAAGTCGATCACATCTTGTACTGATGCTATCTTTACATTTTTATCAGCATAGTTTTTCATATAGGCAGGAAGATCGTGTTTCATATCGATGCTCAACAAGGTTCTAAACCCTGGTAATGAAGCTCTCTCTGGATTAATCTCTACAATTATAGCACCCGCTTCTTTCATTTTATTGATGCTTGCATTGTACACAGAATCAGACAATAACTGTTTGAAAACTCCGAATCGTTTTCCTTTCAAACGTTCATCAAAGTCAATCATATCTTTCTTTTCATATGCAAAAGATTTCGCATCTGATGTATCATGACCTAGCATAGCATTTAGAAAAATCCAATTGTCCATTACACTTTTGGTCATTGGACCAGGGGTATCTAATGTACTAGAAATAGGAACGATTCCTGTTCTACTTAACAAACCAATAGTAGGTTTTAATCCTACTACCGAGTTCATGCTTGAAGGTGAAGTAATAGATCCTGATGTTTCTGTTCCAACTGCTGCTACAGCATAATTAGCAGCTACAGCTGTTCCACTAGAAGCACTAGAACCACCAGTTTCGAACTCTCCTCTTCCATATGGGTTTAAAGATTGACCTCCAACTGCACTATATCCTAAGGGACATCCTGAACAGAAATAATAAGCCCATTCGCTCAAATTGGCTTTTCCTAAGATTAAAGCTCCTTCCTCTTTCATTCTCTTAACAATAAAAGCATCTTCAGTATTCTTATTGTCAGCCAATGCCAAAGCTCCGGCTGTTGTTGGCATACCTTCTGTATTGATATTATCTTTCAATAGAATTGGCATTCCGTAAATTTTATATTCGTTTACAGAACTCTCTTTCCGCTTTTTATCTCTTTCTCTAGCTTGTTTAACCACATTAGGGTTTAACGCAATAATAGCATTCAAAGACTTGGTGCTATCACTTTCAAATTTTCGAATTCTATATAAATAGAATAATGTTAACTTTTCATAGGTTAATCTTCCTGCTTCTACATGTGCTTGCAACGTAGGAATATCTCTCTCTAGAATTAAATATTTTAATGAATTATAATCCTCTTCAGAGAAATAGGCAAGCTCATCTTCAAGAGGTGCAAAAACTTCATTCATATCTATTACTTTAGATTGAAAAAGTTTGAATTTCATTCTATTTCTAGGATGGTCTTGTTGTTTTTTTAATTCAGCTGATTCGTCATATTTTTTAAAAATGACGGGAGGTTGTTTCTCTTGACAAGAAAAAATCAATAGGGAAACGACAAAAAGAAGGACTGTTTTTTTCATGGTGTAAATTTGATAGATACCAAATATACTTCATTAAAGTAAAACAGAAGATTAGATATTATTCTCTTTCTTCAAAAGGAATGATAATTCCTGTTTCTACATAGTTTTTCAATCCGTTTAGTAAAATTGCCCAACAAAATGAAGATTGTTTGAACTCAGTATTACATTCTAACCAACCAGTATGACTAAAGTTAACCAATGTGCTTTCGCTCGCCTGTTCCAGTTCAAAACCAAATGTAGTAGAATTCCAATCGTTATCAGATTGTATCATCTTTATGAAAAAAGATTGGTTTTCTATAACTTGTATAACAGTGCCATACCAATCATACTCGTCCGTAAAATTAAAATTATATTTAGTACCTAATTTTGGCTTACCTGAAGATTTTAAAGACCACCAGTTATTTAAGTGTTGTGGAATTGTAATGGCATCAAAAACTTGTTGAGCAGCAGCTTTGATTGAAAAACTATGATAGATTGAAAAAAATTCTGCATTCATTTATCTCATGATTAAAACATTGCAAAGTAATTTAACTAATTTATTTGAAGAAACTATCTACAAACTTATGTTTGTTAAAAACTTGTAAGTCACCTATTACTTCTCCTTTAACAGTATTACTTAAAAAATTAAAAGAGCGAATGTTATTCACAGAAAAAAGAGCTTTCTAAATTAGCAGAAACTTTTATATTAGAGTTTCTAATGTTTATAAATAAAGCTGAAAAAGTATCTATAGTACCAACATCTAAATTAATAACTCTTTTAAATTAGACTCATTAATAGAAATTTCATTAAAGTAAAAATCTGTCTGTAATTCTAAATAGTCAATATATCTATTTACAGGTAAATTTACCTCTATAACAACTTCTTTTTAAAAAGTGTAATTGCTAAAAAATAATGATGTTGTATTCTTTTAATAATATAAAACTTATTGACTTATACACCAATCTAAAATTAATGTGTATAATTTATTAATATCTCTATCAGAATCTTGCTTGTATAATTCTACTAATTTCCTGTTAAATTCTTTAAATTTCGAAAAACCTCTAAGTTTAACCATTCTTGGCTCAAGATATTTTGAAAGATATTTATTAAACAACTCTTCATAAAAATAATCGTGCACATATAACGAATATACTGCCCAAGTCATATATTCATTAAAAACCATATATGGACTGTTATATATTGATGCTCCTATAACAGTATCATCTGACCATTTTTCCCTGTCTTTAAAAGCAGTATTAATCTTATCAAGAAATTTATCTGAAATAGGATTTACATAATTATGGTCAATCTCTGTAAAGACCATTCTTGAATTCCTGACCTCATCAAGCTCTGTTGGACTATTCCCTTTAATAGATGGTTTTTGTATCCACATAGCAGACAGACCTAATCCATTATCATTAAATCTTTGAGTCCCATGAGATCCATGATTTAAAGGAGAAAAATACACAAAGTAAGTGCCATATTTTAATGGAAATTTACGCTCTAACCAGTTCTGCATTTTATCAATTGGGTTTAATATTTTATATTCTCTTATTAGCTTCTCGTAATAAGGTTTATTGTCTTGATAAAACTTTCGAAATCCTGATTCTTTAGCAAAGTCTGAAAATAATTTTTCATGCTTAAGAAAAGGATCTTCTCGATTACTAAATCCCATTTTATGAATAATTCCATCATCTACAATATTATCTTTATCATCAAAAATATATCCGCATGAATTCATTTTTAATGCATAGAAATACCACCAACCATTATTATAATCTTTTGGTTTAGGAATATTTTTATTAATAACATCCATAGCGGGGTGATCTTGAAGTGGTAAAAAATGTTTTAAAACTTTTTTGTGATATGAACTACCAAAATCTGACATGGTGGAATCTACTTGTCCGCTTTTCGAAAGTACAGCCATGATATTAGCCAACTCACTTACTTCTGGTACATCAACTACAAATTTCCCTCTATATTTTTTCACAAAATCATCAGAAAAATTGATATTTTTAGGAACTCCTATAATTTCGGTTAAAGCGCTATCTTTTTCCTTTACTATGTAAAATTGTACAGTATCTTTTTCTTTAACACTAAAAGTTATTGAGTCAATATCAGTAATAAACTTTATAGGAGTAAGTTTATTTCCTACTTCAGCTTGTAAGCGATCTGGCTTTAGTTCTGGTGCCAAATTCCATTTCCTCAAATCTCCTCCTCCAACTGAATAATTTACTTGCTTTACATTAGATTTTATTATTGGCAAGATCTGCTTATTTGTACATGAAGAAAATACTTCAATCAAAAAAAGAAAAAATAATAAGCTTTTATATTTCATAATAAACTATTTAATATTAATAATTAATTAAAGACAAATGTATTTTTCTTAAAAAAATATTCATGCTAATGAAGAATTAAAAGATTCTTAAGCAAGAATTAATTTTTTTGAAAAAAATAAAGATTTAACATAAATATTACCTCTTTACTTAAATAAAACTTAAATAGACTTAAAAGAAAATTAAAAAAAGATGAGTCTATTGTTTTTATGCTAATTTTACTTCGATTACTATAAATAATCAAAAATTGAAAATGAAAAAAAAGACTTTTACATATATCATAATTTTAATGGGACTTTCCTTTATAGGGGTACTATTATTACAAATTCATTGGATTAAAAGTAGTTATGTACTCAATAAAGAAAGTTTTCGTGAGAATGTAAACAAATCTCTTCTACAGGTAATTGATTATATGACCCTTAATGAAAAAAAAGTAAGTCAAAGTTTTAATATTTGGGATATTAATGGTAAATGGTCTTATAAGTCGAGTGACTCTTTATTTAACATTCATTTTTATGTAGAAGAAAATCCTGACTTTAAACCTCCAATATGGAGAGATGATGTAATCAATAATCTAAACACTCTATCTAAAACTTTAGAAACTTATAAGTTTAAAGATTCTATCGTAATACAAGACTATTTACTTACCTATACTACAAGGTCTTTTAGAAAGAGACCTTCTATGCATTTTAAATATAATGTTGACAGTTTATTACACCTAAGTTTATTGAAAAACGGAATTAATTTGCCTTATAGTTTTGGGATTTTTGATAAGGAAATTAAACGAGGGAGTAAATGGATTGATTTTGGAGGGAATGAAAAAACAGATACTATAGCCCTAAAAAAATCCCCATATAATTATATCTGGAATAAACGGCAATATGAAGTTCCAGAAATTTATATGACGTTTTCTGATGAAAACCAGTTTATATATAAGGAATTAAGTTTTACTCTTATTGCTTCTTTTTTATTGGTTTTAATTACTTTTTTCAGTTTTTGGTATTCTTTGCGCATCATTATGCGTCAAAAAAAACTGTCTCAAATCAAAACAGATTTTATTAATAATATGACTCATGAGTTTAAAACTCCTTTAGCAACTATTGGTATAGCCGCAGCAACTATTGAAGAAGATGACATCATTAAAAATAAAACAGCTATTAAAAAATTTACTAAAGCTATAAAGGAGGAAAATAATCGTATGAATAGACAAGTAGAAATGGTTTTAAACTCAGCAAAAGCAGATGTTAAAGATTTTAAATTAAAGACCGAAGAAATAGACTTGCATAAAATGATACAAAATATTGTAAGCCATACTAAATTAATAATGAAAAAACGAGGAGGGATAATCTCTGTAATATTACAAGCTAAATATAGCATTATCAAAGGTGATTCTACTCATATTTATCAAGTAATTAATAATTTAATTAATAATGCTTACAAATACTCTAAAGAAGTTCCTGAAATTTCAATTTATTCAGAAAATACGGATGAAGGAGTATTAATACATATAAAAGATAAAGGATTAGGAATTAGTAAAGAATCACAAAAAATGGTGTTTGAAAAGTTTTTTAGAGTCTCTACAAAAGATTTACATAATGTAAAAGGGTTTGGTTTAGGATTAAGTTACGCAAAAACTATCATAGAAGCACATGGTGGTAATATTAAATTAAAAAGTGTCTTACACCAAGGAAGTACTTTTTCTATATTTTTACCTTTTCATACTAAAAAATTATGAGCAAAGAAGTTAAAAAAATCTTATTAGCTGAAGATGATCCTAATTTTGGGATGGTTTTACAAAGTTATCTAGAAGTTAAAAAGTTTAATGTCACCTTGTGTAAAGACGGTAAAGATGCTTATAAAGCTTTTAATCAAGAAGTTTTTGATTTGTGTATTTTTGATGTAATGATGCCAAATAAAGATGGATTTACTCTTGCAAAAGAGATTAATTTTTATAATAAAAATATCCCTTTTATTTTTCTTACAGCTAGGTCTATGAAAGAAGATAAAATTAAAGGGTATAATCTAGGTGCAATAGATTATCTAGTTAAGCCTTTTGACCCTGAAATTCTTTATCTAAAAATACAAGCAATCTTAGATAGAGAAAATAATCGAGAAACGTCGAAAGTTTCTAAATATATTCACTTGGGTAGTCTTATTTTAGATACAGATAAACAATTATTAATTCTTGATAAAGAGCAAATTAATCTCACTTACAAAGAAACCGCTTTACTCCAACTTCTACATGAAAGTATTGATGGAGTATTATTACGTAAAGATGCTTTGACTAAAATTTGGAGAGAAGATAATTATTTTACCGCTAAAAGTATGGATGTCTATCTTACTAAATTAAGAAAGCTACTTAAAAAAGATCCTATATATAATATTCAAATCCTTAATATTAGAGGTAAAGGTTTTCACTTTAAAATAGAAAAGAAATCATAACTCCAAAAAATAAAAATGGAGCTTATATAAATTCTTATATTCTTTAGAGATAAAATTTTAAATTTATTTAAAAAAAGAATCTACAAACTCATACTTATTAAACACTTGTAAATCATCTATTCCTTCTCCTACTCCAATATATTTTACAGGAATTTGAAACTGATCTGAAATACCAATAACCACTCCACCTTTTGCTGTTCCATCTAATTTTGTAACTGCCAAAGAAGTAACTTCTGTTGCTTTGGTAAATTGTTTTGCTTGTTCAAAAGCATTCTGTCCTGTAGAACCGTCTAAAACCAGTAGTACATCGTGTGGTGAGTTATCTACCACTTTTTGCATTACTGTTTTGATTTTGGTCAACTCGTTCATTAAGTTTACTTTATTGTGCAAACGACCGGCTGTATCTATAATTACTACATCTGCATTTTGCCTAACTGCTGACGTTAAAGTATCAAAGGCAACAGAAGCTGGATCAGAACCCATTTCTTGACGTACAATTGGTACATCAGCTCTATCTGCCCATACTTGTAATTGATCAATAGCTGCTGCTCTAAAAGTATCTGCTGCTCCTAAAAGTACTTTTAATCCTTTCTTTTTAAATTGCATTGCCAGTTTACCAATGGTCGTTGTTTTTCCAACTCCATTAACTCCTACAACCATTAAAACGTACGGTTTTTTATCTTCAGGAATGGTAAACTCTGTTTCTTCACCAAGATTGGTTTCTGAAAGTAATCCTGCAATTTCTTCACGTAGAATTTGATTCAATTCCTCAGTTCCTAAGTATTTATCTTTCGCTACACGCTCTTCAATTCTATTGATGATTTTTAGCGTTGTATCTACACCCACATCAGAAGAAACTAATACCTCTTCTAAATTGTCCAATACATCATCATCAACTTTTGACTTTCCTGCAACTGCTTTGGATAATTTATTTAAAAAACTAGACTTAGATTTTTCTAAACCTTTGTCTAGTGTTTCTTTTTTTTCTTTTGAAAATATCTTTTTAAAAAAACTCATTGTTTTTAATCAAAATTAAGTGTTTCAAATTTAGCGAAATTAATGGCATAAAAAAAGCTACTCTCAAGATAGAAAGTAGCTTTATATTATTGTAAAAAATAAACTTATTTTTTTGCTAAAAAGTCGTTTACTTTTGAAGGATCCATAATAGCTTCAACAAATGTATAAGCTCCTGTTTTTGGAGACTTTACCATTTTAATTGCTTTACTTAATCTTTTAGAACCTGTCTGTAATGATGCTACTGATTTCTTTGCCATGATCCTTTATTATTTAATCTCTTTATGAACTGTCATTTTCTTCAAAATAGGATTGAATTTTTTAAGTTCAACTCTATCTGGAGTATTCTTTTTATTCTTGGTTGTAATGTATCTAGAAGTTCCTGGTTTTCCAGTCGCTTTATGCTCTGTGCACTCTAGTATTACTTGAACTCTGTTCCCTTTTTTTGCCATCTTTCTAAACTTTATTTAGAGAATTACTTAGTTAAGAAACCTTTTTCTCTAGCTTCTTTGATAACTGCAGAGATTCCTTTCTTATTAATATTTTTTAACGCAGAAGCAGAAACTTTTAATGTAATCCATTTGTCCTCTTCTGGAATGTAAAAACGCTTGGTCATTAGATTAGCGTCAAACTTTCTTTTCGTTCTGTTCATGGCGTGAGAAACATTGTTCCCTACCATGGCCTTTTTTCCTGTTAATTCACAAACTCTAGACATCTTCTTACAGTTTTAGTTTCTTTTCTTTAAACGAGGTGCAAATGTACAACATTTTTAAAATTGTGCAAAAACAATTTTAGTTATTTTTAAGAATTTCTACTTGCAACATTTCAAGGGATTTATTGACCGTTCTATTGATGACTTTTTCTCTCGGTTGACCAAAATTAAACTCCTGACAATGAACACCATCTTCTGAAGCAATTGCTATAAAAACAACCCCAACAGATTTGTTCGTTTTATCAGTAGTAGGCCCTGCGTTCCCTGTAACAGCGATTGTATAATCTGTATTCATTTTTTTTCTTGCCAAAATAGCCATTTCCTTTGTAACATGCTCACTTACTACAGAATACTGATTAATGGTATCTGAAGAAATATCTAATAATCGTTCTTTTATTTCTGTAGAATAGGTAACCAGACCCCCTTTAAAATATGCTGAAGAGCCAGCTACAGAAACTAATGTAGAAGCTATTTTCCCTCCTGTTAAACTTTCAGCTGTAGACAATGTCTTTCCCGATTTCTTTAAAAGATTGCCAATATGTTCTTCAATAGACACTCCATTTTCTTGTCCTGTGATAATATCAGAGATCAATCCATACAATTCTTCTAACTGAACATTTAATATATCCAACAAAACTTGTTTATTATTTCCTTTTGCAGACAATCTTAATCGTACTCTTCCAAAAGAAGGCAAATAAGCAAGTTTAATGTTGTCTGGTAAATTCTCTTCCCAATGGGCAATGCGTTCTGCTATTGTGCTTTCTCCCTGGCCATAAGTCATAACTGTCTTATGAATAATAAAAGGCAACCGAAATTGTTTGCGAATTCTTGGTAAGACTTCATACTTCATTAAGCCCTTCATTTCGTACGGAACACCAGGCATCGATACAAAAACTGTATCATTCTCATAAAACCACATTCCCGGAGCAGTACCAAAACCATTCATCATCAATGTTGCCTTAGAAGGTAATTGTGCTTGATAGCGTTGTATCTCTTTAAAAGGATGATTAATTTTCTTGAATAAATGCTTGATATGATCAATCACTTCAGGATATTCGATAATTTCCTTGTCATTAAAATACTTAGCAATTGTTTTTTTTGTGATATCATCTTTAGTAGGACCTAAACCTCCTGTGATTATAACAATATCCACTCTGCTTTGCGCTTCTTTTAAGGCATTTAAAATATGCTGTTCATTGTCTTGAATTGATGAAATTTGGTAAACAGATACTCCTATTTTGTTTAACTCTGTACCAATCCATTGTGAGTTTGTATCTACAATTTGACCGATTAGTATCTCGTCACCTATCGTTATGATTTCTGCGTTCATGAAGTATTTTTCTTACTAAAATTTCAAAAAAGCAAAGGTACGAAGCTAGAATTTATATATTTGAAATACCATGCCAATATCTAGTAAAAACAATTTTTCCTTTTTTGTAAAAGTAACCGGTGTATGTTTTCTTTTTGGTATTCTGATCTCTTATAATTTGTGGACGAATGCAAGATCTTTTCCTACATTTCCTGTTTTTGAAAGTTTCGTTGTTCCTAATTGGTTAATTAGCCTGTTGAAATTTAGCTTGATTGGAATACTCATAACCACAATTGTATTTGTAAGGCAACGTATTATTAACATATTGCTATTGTTTATTTTAATACTCGTTTTTGCCGACCAAACAAGATTGCAACCATGGGTGTATTTTTATTTCTTGGTGCTTCTTCCCTTTTCTCTTTCTAAAAATAAATCTTTCATTTTAAATTATTTAAGGTTTTTATTTATTGGAATATATATTTGGAGTGGAATCCATAAACTAAATCCAAAGTTTGGCGAACTCATCTTTGAAAGTATTTTAATTGATGGATTTAAAATTACCAATCCCGATACTTTATATCACTTAAAATCATTTGCTTTTTTCATCCCTATCACTGAACTCATCATGGGTAGTTTTCTATTCTTTCGCAGGACTAGAAAAATTGGAATTGCTTTCGTAATACTTTCTCATCTATTTATTTTGGATTACCTCATCTTTGGATTGCAAGGTAATTGGGTGATTATTCCTTGGAATATTTTTATGATCTACGCTGTGATTTTTCTTTTTTACACACAGAAAGACAAATTATCCCTTCCTATTAAAAATAGGGGCTTCACAATAATATTAAGTATTGTGTTATTATTATTACCCATAGGAAACTTGCTTGGTAAAATAGATCAGAGCCTCTCATTTTCGTTATATGATGGTCGTCTAAAAAGCTTGTATGAAATAAATTCTGGGAGTGACACACATTATGAAATCTTAGATGATTTACTACTTGAAGGAAGTATTATTGATTATACCGTTTGGTCTTATGATGAGCTGAATGCTCCTTTTTATCCTGAAAATAGGTTTGTTCAAAAAATAAGCAAAGAAAAATCAACTTCAGAAGTCAAATTAATCTTAACTGACATACCTCTTTGGCGAAGAAATCTTTTAGGTACTTATAAAACAGAGAAAGAATTAAATAAAATACAGAATACAGATTCAATTCTTTTTGTGAAATTTAATATTGATATTTTTATGCCTGATTATAAAGTAATCGAATAGTGATTAATCTTACTTTAGAATAATAAAGACACAAAAGTAGTATACGTATAAACTATGGTAATAGAGCTAAGAAAGCAAAAATAAAGCGAGCCTTGGCTCGCTATTATAAGTCTAAAAGAAGATTGATAACCAACTACTCACTATAGAGGCTAATGCAGAATCAACAGTAACTGCTGCTTCAGTAATCTCTTCAGTAAATGGAGGCAGAACCTCTACCGTAACTACATATTCTAAAAAATCTAGTAATACATCCATAACAATTAAATTTTAAGATTAATAAAGTCCAAATATAAATATGGAACTTCAAAAAAAACTTACATCCTAATTACAGTGCGTTTTACGCTGTTTTATTTCACTCGAATTTGAAATGCTTTTTTGTCTTCAATCATCCCGATCAACACATCGTTTTCGTCTACTTTTCCCACACCTGCTGGAGTTCCTGTAAAAATTAAATCTCCTTTCTTCAATGTAAAATACTGAGAGACATAACTAATCAATTCGTCAGTTTTCCATAACATAGCATTTGTGTTTCCATCTTGTACTACCTCATCATTCTTCAACAATTGAAAAGAAAGATTGTCTAAATCGAATTCAGATTTTGGATAGAATTCACCCACAATAGCACTGCCATCAAAAGCTTTTGCTTTCTCCCAAGGCAATCCTTTTGCTTTGCATTTCGCTTGAATATCTCTGGCTGTAAAATCGATTCCTAAACCAATTTCATCATAATATTTATGTGCAAACTTTGTCGCTATATGCTTCCCTACCTTATTAATCTTTACTAATATTTCCACTTCATAATGAACATCATCAGAAAATGGAGGGATAAAAAATGGATTATTCTTTGGAAGAATTGCTGAATCTGGTTTTAAAAAAACTACAGGGTTGTTAGGTCTTTCATTTGCTAACTCTTCAATATGCTTCGCGTAGTTGCGACCAATACAAATTATCTTCATCGTTATTGTTTTCCAAATTTTTGTAAAATATCTGGACGTATAGAATCACTAACTTTTATAATCTTACCTCTTAGAATCGCTTCTGTTTTTACGTATGTTGGCGACATTTCATAGGTAATCTCATTATTTCCTTCCATAAAATAATTAATCGTAAAATTCATCGTATCTAACTTTTGTTTTACCCAGTAAGACCGCATTCTATATTGACATTTTGATATTCTTTTTACTTTCGCTAGTCCAGTAATTTTCTTTCCAACATAGGTTTCTACTTGAAGGGAATCTTTACGATAAACGGTGCCTACTTTTTGGTCTTTTTGATATACATCAAATGTTCCATATTTTAATATGTCACAATCTTGCTTTTTAGGTTCTTTTTTGCAACTGAAAAGCAAGGCTACAGTTAAAATAAAAATTACTTTTTTCATTATATAAATTTTAGGGGATCCATTTTTTAGGGAAATTTGGCTTGCGTTTTTCTAAGAATGCGTCACGCCCTTCTTTTGCTTCATCAGTCATATACGCCAAACGAGTTGCTTCTCCAGCAAACACTTGTTGTCCAACCATACCGTCATCTGTCAAATTCATTGCAAACTTTAGCATCTTAATAGAAGTTGGCGATTTTGCCAAAATCTCTTGTGCCCATTCATAAGCAGTACTTTCTAATTCATCATGAGGAATAACAGCATTTACCATTCCCATATCATAGGCTTCTTGTGCAGAGTAGTTTCTTCCTAGAAAGAAAATTTCTCTTGCTCTTTTCTGACCTACCATTTTTGCTAAGTATGCAGAACCATAGCCTCCATCAAAAGAAGTAACATCGGCATCAGTTTGCTTAAAAATAGCATGTTCTTTACTTGCCAAAGTCAAATCGCATACTACATGCAAACTATGACCTCCTCCAACTGCCCATCCTGGAACAACAGCTATGACTGCTTTTGGCATAAAACGAATTAATCGTTGTACCTCCAAAATATTCAATCGATGATAACCATCATCTCCTACATATCCTTGATGACCTCTTGCCTTTTGATCTCCTCCAGAACAAAATGAATACACGCCATCCTTAGTTGAAGGTCCTTCAGCAGATAATAATACAACGCCTATAGAAGTATCTTCACCTGCATTGTAAAAAGCATCATATAGTTCGCTTGTCGTTTTAGGTCGGAATGCATTTCTTACGTTCGGTCTATTAAAAGCGATTCTTGCAACACCATTTGATTTTTTATAGGTGATATCTTCATATTCTTTAACCGTAATCCATTCAGGTTGTATCATAATCTTGGACTTTTATCGTTCTAGCAAGTAGTTGAAATTATTAAACGTGCAAACAAAAATAAAACTTTCAAAGTTGACAAGAACATTTTTGACTCAAATAATCTTTTTCTATATTTTTAAAACTTATATCTTTAACAAAAACTCATCCCTTTAATTATGAGAACCTTTATTTTACTTCTATTTACCTTTTCTTTTCTATCAGTTTCTAGTCAAAAGACAATTTACAAAAACTACGAATCTGAAGAGTTAAAAGACATTAGAGACATTACTATCTACCTACCAAAGAGTTACGAGAAAGATTCTATCTCTAATTTTCCATTAGCTATTGTATTGGATGGTCATAAGTTATTAGACCTGTATATAGGAGCATCTAACTATTACGCATCGCAAGACAATGCTCCAGAACAGATTATTGTTGGAATTGACATGAAGGAAACTCGTACTAAGGATGCAAGCTATGATATTACCAATAGTAAGCTAACAACAGATGGAAAAAGATTTTACCTTTTTATCCGTGATGAGCTAATCCCATATATTGAAGCCAACTACAAGACTTCTCCTTTTTTGACTATTGCTGGAGAAAGCTTAACCGCTAATTTTATAACACATTTTTTAAAAGAGCAAGACCCTATTTTTAATGCATATATCTGTCTAAATCCAACATTGGCACCAGATACAAATAATCAGGTTTCTGGATATAATTTAGAAAAGATGCAGCCCTTAGACAATACCTTTTATTTTTATGTCTCTGGAAATCCTTTTGCTAAAAGTGAAAAACTAAATAGAACCAATGCCTTTGGGAAATTTATGAAAACTGTTGGTGTTTCTAACTTTCATGTTGTTTTTGATGAACTATCTAGTTCTCCAAGTTCTTCTTCTGTTATCGGAGAAGGAATGTCTCGTGCATTCGCAAAAATTTTCGAAATTTATTCTGGAATCACAAAAAGTGAATACGAAGAGAAAATCAAGGATTTAAGTCCACCTGATGCAATCGCTTATATAGAAACTAAATACTTAGATATAGAGTTTTTATTTGGATCTAATATTGGTATCAGAAAATCTGATGTTATTGCCATTGAAGATATTATTATTGAAAAAGAAAATGGTGATTACCTGAAAGATTTTGGGGAAATGATTTTAAAACTATATCCCACTTCTGAAATGGGACACTATTATATGGGCCGCTATTATGAAAGTGGAAAAGACTTTAAGGCTGCTTTAGAAGAATATCGAATTGGCTATGGAAAAATGAATCCTGCTGACCCTAATGCAGATCTATTCTATCGTAATGTTGAACGAATTTTAGGGAAGTTTTAATTTAGTCCTTTTCAATTCTATCAGGAAACAAGACAACCTTCTTTTCTTTATACAAAGCGCCTAACGCTCTTTTAAAGGCTTTCTTGCTCATTTGCATGTGAAACTTAATTGAATCAGGACTGCTTTTATCAGTTAAGTTCAAAGTTCCCTTGTTAGCTTCTAATTTTGAGAGTATCTTTTCTTTGTCTAAATCAATTGCATTTCTATAGCCTAAAGGCTGTAAAGACACATCTATTTTTCCATCTTCCCTGATGTTTTTTATATAACCTAACACCTCACTTCCTTCTTCTAAAGGTGTAAAAACTTCGTTTCTATAGATCAATCCTTGATGAGAATCATCAATCAGTACATTATAACCTAAGGCACTTTCTGTTCCGATAACTAAATCTACTCGTTGTCCAATTTCTAATTCCATCTATCTTAAATAATTGATATATTCTTTTAATATTTTGTCGTTTTGATCACTTGGCGTAAAAATCTCTAACAATTTAGGTCTTTCTCCTCCATTGAAAAAATGTTCCAACTGTTTTTCTACACTTTTGATATCATTCCCAATCACATAATCAAACCCATACATTTTACAAAGATGTTCCGCAGTTAAATTGTGAGGAGCTTCAAAATAAT
>Ga0209223_10001572_pt1 | contig 24535 bp, 18 predicted proteins | sample COG_06_FD_184750 | JGI IMG/M metagenome (GOLD analysis project Ga0209223, IMG submission 184750) | Pelagic Microbial community sample from North Sea - COGITO 998_met_06 (SPAdes) (version 2) | ecosystem: Environmental > Aquatic > Marine > Neritic zone/Coastal water | place: Helgoland, sampling...
TACCGCTCTTCAGACTAACATTGACGCCGAAGCAGCAACACGAGGTGCAGCTGATACCACTCTTCAGACTAACATTGACGACGAAGCAGCAACACGAGGTGCAGCTGATACCGCTCTTCAAGTTAACATTGACGCCGAAGCAACAACACGAGCTGCTGCTGACGCTGCTCTTCAGACTAACATTGATACATCATATAATTCTTTGAATACTGCTAAATTAGATAAATCTGATGAATATTGTAAACGAGATGATGATCATTTCCAAATTAAAGAAATGTCTTATCTTTATATCGGAGATGCGTGGAGAATTGCCGCTAATAACATGGGTGGTCAGCAAAAACTTCAGTTTGAATATTCTGAAGATAGTGGAGTTACTTGGGCTATTGGTATTCCATTTATTCGTGGAACCGTTTAAATTTATTTTTAATAATTAATGAAATTATATAACTTATATAATTTCTTATTTTTTTTACCGTTGTCATTGTTGTTATTATCGATGTCGCTGTCACTGTTTTGATTAATTTAATCTATCTTTTCGGGTACTCTTCTTATTTTATAAAAAGAGTTATTTCCTATTATTATTTTATTATTAGTGGTATCTCTTTTTTTGATTCTTAAAGAAATATTAGTTGATATGGTTGGTCTTACAAATATGTTATCTAATATTTTATTAAATTTATTAGGTAATCCTACCATACCGTATATATTAGTATAAAGAATAGTTCCATCCAAATCAATTATATCTATTGTTACTTCTGGTGAGAAGTTGCTAAACTTGTATTTAATATTTAATTCTATCTCAACATATCTATTTAATTCAATAGGTTGTATATCAAATTTATCAAATAAATCTGTTATATTTAATTCATTAACAAAATCCATCTCATTATCACTTTGTGTTATATATAGATTTTGTACATTTTGCGATGCTCTTAAAGCAAAAAGTTTTACTGACATTATTTATTATATAATACAGAAAACTAATTATTTGATATTTCCATCCAACATATACTATTATTAACATTTGCTCCGTTTATAAAAGCTACATCTACTTCAGCTGAACCTTCAAAATAATTACTTAAATGATTTATTTGATCATTCCATTCTGCTCGTACTTGTATAATTACATCAGGATTAGATAAAACAATATTCCATCTTGTAAAATATTTATTTCCTTTAATAACTGCTTCATCTGAACCAACAACTATAATTTTGTCAATATCCCAGTTTATATTTTCCTGACCATCTTTAGTAAAAGTAGCACTGTGTAATATACCTGTAACAGTAGTTATTTGTGATATAGTCATACAAGCGTTTATATCATAAAAAGTTAATGCAAAAAAATTATATTTAAGATTGCTCAAAATAGCACTTGCGTTAGAATCAAAACTCTGAGTAGTATTATCTAACCACATTGTACTAATTTTAGTTAATTCTATTGCATCCGTTCTTGCGCCAGTAAGACTAGTTAATGTGAAATCTACTACTTCTAATAATGGTAGTGAAAAATAAAAACTACCTTGTGATACTAAGTTTTCTTCCGTATGTTTATGTAATAAATAATTTTTTAATGAACCATTAAAATCATTAATCACACTAGTTCTTTGGGAGTTAGTAAGCCAATTAGCAAAAAACGAATTAATTCCTAATCCTTGATTTATAATCCCAAGTTTATCTATTACATTAATTTCAAATAGCTTATCTTTAAATTTCCCTAAACCTACTGCTGAAATTTTATAGGTAGAATTTTTATCTCCAAATTCGCCATTTGTAAGTTCAATTGTTACATATTGGTCCTCCCCTACTAGTAAATCTGATTTTGCTGACAATACCCACCTAATAGGAGGGCTTGCATTTTTATCAAATGTTACTATTGGATTTTCCACATTACAAACCGAAGAATTTGCTTCATAAGATTTTCCTTCGTTTTTTTTATCATAAGCTGCATAAAAAATATTATTAGGTTTATTATGTATTGGTACATTAATTATATTTAACTTTTGTATATTCAAATTTATAGAATAAGTACCATTTAATCCTTCTAATTTACCAAACAGAGTCCAATTATTATGGCTGTATTCATACTGTGTATGCTTAGAAAAAGATTTAATATCAAATAACTTTTGAATATTATAATTAGAAGAAAGTTTTGTAACTATATTAACTTCAGTCTGATTTGCTATTATTTTAATTTTTTCAGACCCATTAAAAAAATTTTCAGCTTTTATAATAAAGTAAAATTTATCATTATTATTATCTCCTTTTGTGCGATCCCATAGAAGAATTTCATTACTTGGTTCTTCTTCTATTCTTGATGTCATCCTAGTGAATTTTATATTATTACTTGTAGAAGAAGATGACTTAATTATTACACTATTAAATCCTGATCCATGTGCTCTTGATAAACAAAAAATAGTAGAAGGTTGAGATGGTCTTAATTTTAATCGAGATATAAGTAATTGAGCTTCTTCTGGTGTATCTAGAAATGGAAATGTTAAAATTCCTGTTGCAGTATCACCAGTTAAATCTAATATTTTAGAATCTAATTTATTTAATATTAATTCTGCAAATCCATTTAAAGTAAATATATATTCTGGGTTATTATATGTTAGTATTATTTGCCTATCATCATCATAGTTATCTGTTACAACACTAATTTTTCCACTTTCAAATATTTCACCATCTGTTCTAAAATGCCATCTTCCTTTATCAAAAACAAGTAAAGACCCATTTGTAGCATTTGTATTTGGATTTAATATATGATCATAAAGCAAATACCCAGGATAAGCTCTTGTTCGTGGTATTAAAAAATTTGAAGCAATTTTGAAATTATAAGACATTTATTAATATTATTTTTTTTTGAAAAAATAATACTTAAGTTATTTTACTATATAAAAATCTATCACAGGAATATTATATTTATATGCAATTTTAATTTTAGATGATGGGTAAGGTTTATCAAATTCTTTTACTATTACGTAATCAGTTTTTTTAGTAACAACATCTGTAAAGTTAGCTTTATATTTTTTTATTAGAAAATTTTTAAATATTTTATCTTCTGAAAATCCTGATAAACAGATTGTTTTATTTTTAAAATTATTTGTATTATTCATATACATATTATAAACAATATTTTTTAAATTAGTATTAATTAATGTTTAAGTTTACTTAAAGTGGTAAAGTATATTACAAATGAAAAGAACTGTAGAGTTTGTATCAGACAATACCAGAACTAAAAGACCTAAGTTATATAACTTAGATATTCAAGAAAAATATATATCAGCTACTCATTTATATAATTATTTAATAGGTGATCCTATAGTTGATTGGTTTAAAAAATATACAAAAATAAATTACAACAGTAATAACAATTGTTCAAATAATTTTATTAGTTGTATTATGCAAAAAGGTATAGATTTCGAAGAATACATAATTAACTGTTTAAAAGAAAAACATGACGTTGTATCAATTTCAAATGTAATAAATGAAGAAACTATACAAAAAACTAAAGACTGTATGATGGAAGGAGCACCTATTATACATTCAGCCCCTCTAAAAAATGAATTAAAAAAATTACAAGGAATAGCAGATTTATTAATAAGAAGTGATTATATTTCTTGTTTATTTGACATTGAACCACTTGAAGATAACGAAATTAATATTTTTTCACCAAAATTAAATAATAATTATTATTATGTGGTAGTAGATATAAAATTTTCTACATTACCATTACGCTCTGATAGAATACATATTCTTAATAGTCCCAAATATATTGCTTATAAATCACAATGTTTAGTTTACACTGAAGCAGTTGGTAATATACAAGGTTATACTTCTAATTTATCTTTCATTATGGGTAGAAGAAATAAAAACGTAAAAAATGGAATTGTAAATAATTGCCGTAATTGTTTTGATAGATTAGGCCGTATTGACTATAATGGTTTGGATATTGATATATTATCAAAAATGAATAAAGCTATTAAATGGATTAAAGATGTAAAAAAATATGGTAAAAAATGGAAAATTAATCCTCCTTCTAGAAAGGAACTTTATCCGAATATGTGTGTAGATTCAGGTATTTGGAATAACAAAAAAGAAGAAATAGCAAATGATATTGGAGAAATAACAAAAATATGGTATGTTGGGACAAAAAATAGAAATATAGCTTTGGAAAAGGGTATTAAAAGCTGGAGAGATAAAAAATGTAACAGTAAAAATCTAAATATCAAAGGTACACGAGGTAAAGTAATAGATTCTATTTTAAATATTAATAGACAAAAAGAAATTAAAGTGCTTCCAAAAGTTATAAATAATAATTTATATGATTGGAAACACAAATTAAACGAAGTGTTTGTAGATTTTGAAACTATAAGTGATATAACTAGTGATTTTAATAATGATATTTTTGGTAAATCTAAGGATATTATATTTATGATAGGAGTTGGATATGAAGATAATGGTAAATTTCAATATAGGAAGTTTATATGTGATAATAACTCAAGGGAAAGTGAATTTAAAATGATGAATGATTTTAATACTTTTATGTATGAGAGAAATTTTCCTAAAATGTATTGTTGGTATGCTGAAGAAAATTTTTGGAAAACAGCAGAACAGAGACAATTTGATATAGCTTGTGAAAATAATGATGATGAAAGAAAAGATTTAATATCAGATAAATGGAAAATTCATAATTGGGCAGATTTATGCAAAGTTTTTCAATCTGAACCAATTGTGATTAAAGATTGTTTTAAATTTGGACTAAAACATATAGCTAAAGCTCTATATAAAAATAAACTAATTTTTACTAAATTAGAAAGTAATTGTGACAATGGGTTATCTTGTATGATAAAAGCATATGAAGTTTATCAAAATGAAAAAGATCCAGTAAATAGTAAAACGATGGATGATATATCAAAGTATAATAAATTTGATTGTAAAGTTTTATGGGAAATATTGCAATATTTAAGAAATAACCATATTTAGTTAAATTTAATATAAAAACTTATAAATTTAATATAAATGTCATCTATACATCATTCTTGGTATCAAAACTATACAGATTATAATGGAACAGAAATATTTAAAAATATAATTAATAATCAAAAAGATTATCAAAAAAATTTGTTAGCAGAAACTTACCAACATAATTTAATACCAGTTTATAATATAAAAAATTCATTAGAATCACATGATAATCATAAAGTAATTTATAATGATTTTTTTTATGGTTCAGGTTGTTTCATTGTAAAAGGTATTTATGATGAAACAACTATGACAAATTTTAATAGATTTTGTGAAAGTACTTTACAAGATACTAATTTTACTCACCCAATTCAAGAAAATAAATTATTAATTAAAAATTTATTATATAGATTATCAAATTATGACTCTAATTTATTAGTAAATATATTTAGTAATCAAAAAATAACTACAATAGCAGATATACTATTAGGTTTTGGGGTTTATGGTTCGGTAACAGGTCAATTGATAAAACCTGGTGATAAAAAACAACAATCACATGTTGATCACCCTCTTAATTTATTTTCTTCTCCATTTTGGAACGATGATATTAATAAGTTTAAAAGATATTTAACACATAGACAAATGAACATTGTATTACCTTATCATTCTGTACAAGTTTTAGTAGCAAGTGATAAAATGGATGTAATAAATGGAAGTACGGAAATTATACCTTGTTCTCAAAATATAGATAATATTGATATAAAAGTTTATGATAAAGAATTAAATACTCTTTTGGATACTAAATTTGTTAATGTTTCATTAGAAAAAGGGGATGTTCTTTTTTTTAATAGGAGATTGGTACAAAGAGGAGGTGAAAATTTATCTAACAAAAGAAGAAATTCTTTAATTATCCAATATGTTAATTTATTTGCTGTACCACAAGAAATATATGATTATGAAAAAGTATTAGAAAATATAAGTGATTGTTTTGTTTATAATACATTATCAGATAATCAACAAGAAGAATTTTTGTATAGATTAAAACAGCCTTTCCAAAAATAGTAAAATAACACATAAAAATTAAAAATTGAAAAAATAAAACATGTAATTTTTTTTATATAAAATGACATGTTTTATTTGCCTGGGATCAACAAAAAACAAGGTATGTTTTAAGTGTAATTGTTTTGCTCATGCTAAGTGTTGGCATGAGTATCTTAGTAAGAGTAAGAATATATGTCCAATATGTAAAACAAATAATATTTATACAAAATATAAAACTAGATCAAAACATGTATTTTTTCTAGATTCAGATAAAGTAAAAGAAATCACAAATATTATTAATAATATGGATAATCCATCTATTTTAATAAAAAATATGAGTGATTTAATACATAATGCTGGTTTAACACACAGTATAAAAAAACAGGATTAATCATGTCAGTAATATTTTTTATTTTTTATATGCAGCAAAATTAAAAGGTAATGAGTGGGATTTATTAAAAGAATCTTTTAATTTCCAAAATATTGTAAAACACAAACTAAATGAATTTTTACATGTTTGGGAAGATGCTGGTGATTGGTATTCACTTCTATTTTCATAAAAGTATTAAAATTAAATTTGTAAATTTAATTTTCTTAATATCTACCATATTTATCAATATAATAACTTTTGTCATCATTACTAATAAATTTGTATAAATCACAATCACATTCTTTACAGTATCCTACTAAAGCAGGTACTCCTCCTTTTCTTTTTTTATTACGTAAAATAACAACACCCATAGAATCTGCTTTTAGTCTAACTTTTTTCTTTAGGGCAACACAGTAAAATTCGGTTTCTTTAAGTTTCATAATGTTTTATTATGGTAATTAAAATAAATAAGTAAAAAAAAATTGAAATTATTTTAAAAAGATTCCCGTAATTATTAAATTATGGAAAAAAATCACTGTTTTGTTTACACATGGTATATTGATGAAGAACAAGAAAATGGTACATCTATAAGAATATATTGTTTAAATGACGATAATACAACATCATGTTTAAAAGTAGATAATTTCACACCATTTGTTTACATAGAATTACCAATCAATATTAATTGGAATGAAGGAAAAGCTCAATTAATTGGCAATAAGTTAGATGAATTGATGGGAAATAAAAAACCTCTTAGAAAAATACTAATGAATAAGAAGAAGTTATATGGTGCTCATTTAAAGAAAGACTCAGATGAGTATAAACAATTTCCTTATTTATTATGTTCATTTGCTACAAGAAAAGATATTAAAATACTTTTATTCAAATTAAGAAAAAGACTACATATAATTGGTTTAGGTTCTATTCAACTCAAGATTCATGAATCAGATGCAGATGAAATATTACAGTTAACATGTTGTAGAAAAATTCCTACAGCTGGATGGATTGAGTTTCATGGTAAAATAGAAGAAGAATGTAATAAAATAACACTATGTGACAAAGAATATAAAGTGAAATGGAAAAATATATTCCCATATGAAACAGATAAAATTGCTTTACCTAAAATAATGGGGTTTGATATTGAAGTAAACTCTACAAACCCAACAGCTATGCCCAAGCCAGAAAATCCAGGCGATGTAGTTTTCCAAATATCATGTGTAATATTTAGACATGGTGATTTATCATCTGATTACGAAAAATATCTTTTAACATTAGGACAACCTGATACAAATATAGTTGGAGAAGATGTTTTAGTTATGATGTTTGAAACAGAAGCTTCTTTACTTGAAGGTTTTACGGAGTTTTTACGTGAAGAAAATCCTAATTTAATTGTTGGTTATAATATATTACAGTTTGATATTCCATATATGTTAGAAAGAGCTAAATACCACATGTGTATGTTTGATTTTGATAAACAAGGATTTCATAAATATAATCATGCTAAAGAAAAAATTATTAAATGGTCTTCTTCGGCTTATAAAAATCAAGAATTTAGATATTTAGATGCTGAAGGTAGAGTTTTTGTTGATTTATTACCTCTTGTACAAAGGGATTTTAAATTTAATAACTATAAACTTAAAACGATATCTGAATATTTTATAGGTGAAACAAAAGATCCTCTAAGTGTTAAAGGTATTTTTAAATGTTACAGAGTTGGTATCAAAAAGAATTCTGAAGGAGAATACAGCAATAGATCTCAAAAGGCAATGGCATTGTGTGGAAAATATTGTGTACAAGATAGTGCTTTAGTTTGTTTATTAATGGATAAACTACAAACGTGGGTTGGATTAACTGAAATGGCTAAAACTTGCAATGTACCTATTTTTACACTTTATACACAGGGTCAACAAATTAAAGTTTATAGTCAATTATATCAATACTGTATGTATAAAAATATTGTTGTTGAAAAAGATGCTTATGAAGTTGGTGAAGGTGAAAGATTTGTTGGAGCACATGTATTTCCTCCTATACCTGGACAGTATAAAAGTGTTGTTCCTTTTGATTTTGCTTCACTATATCCCACAACAATTATTGCGTATAATATTGATTATCATACTTGGGTTCCTGACGATAGTGATATACCAGATAACAAATGTCATATTATGCAATGGGAAGATCATATATCTTGTGAACATGATCCTAAAATAATAAGAATGAATAATTTGACTAATTATATTAAAATAGAAGAAGAAAATATAAAAAAAATAAGAACAAAAAGAGATAAAACAACAGATAAACTTAGAAAGAAAGAACTTAAAGAAGATGTGGCGAAATTAGTAAATGATTTAAAACCTTACAAAAAAGAAAGATCTGAAATCAATAAAACAAAGGCAAAAATACCTATGTGTGACAAAAGATATTATAGATTTATTAAAGAACCAAAAGGTATTTTACCAACTATTATTCAAAATCTCCTTGATGCAAGAAAACACACAAGAAAAGTTGATATGACTTCTAAAAAGGACCATATAAAGAATTTATTAAAACATCAAGAAAAAACAGGTACTGATATGTCTTTAGAAATAAAAGATTGTGAAAATATTTTAGGTGTTTTAGATAAACGTCAATTAGCTTACAAAGTTTCAGCAAATAGTATGTATGGTGCGATGGGTGTTAGAAGAGGATATTTACCTTTTATGCCTGGTGCCATGTGTTTAGCTGGAGATTCTCTTGTTTCGTTGAGTGCTGGGTATACTAGACGTATTGATAAAGTTTTTAACACACATAATATTTGGTCATATAATAATGGCCAAGTGTATTCAAAAGGATCAGGAGTTGTTGAAAAAGGTGTGAAAAAAGTGATGCAAATAACTTTACAGGATGGAAGAATATTAAAATGTACACCTGACCATAAAATATTGACAACAGCTGGGTGGGTAGAAACAAATGAACTATCTAACAAATTTAAGATTATTGTCGGTCTTGAACTACCTGAAGATATAATTGGAAAAGATGAGAAAAACTGGAGTTTGTTAGATTATGATATACAATCAGATAAAAACAGAGATTTGTCTTTAGCATTTGCTAGAGTGTTAGGATTTATCTTAGCTGATGGATATATCGGAAAGAATAAGACAGGAAAATACGAATCTTCTGTGTCGTTGTGTACGCTATTAGATTCAAATAGTTTTGTAGAAGATATATATACTTTAACAGGTAAACGTCCAGCAATTACATCAAGTATACGCGAAGACATTAAAGGTTCAATATATAAAGTGTCAATACCTATAACTTTAGTATCGAAAATAGTTACTCTTGAAGGTATTTCTATTGGTAAAAGAACAATCCAGTGTCCAAGTTTACCCCATTTTTTACAAGAACCAAACTGTCCTAAATCAATAATACGAGAATTTTTAGCAGGATTATTTGGAGGAGATGGTACATCTCCATCGTTATCTGTAAGCCATCCTTCTTTCTCATCTATTCAGCTTACTTGGCAAATTATTAAAAAATATAGTGATGAAATGTTAGGTATAATGGATCAGTTGGTTCAATTATTATCTAGATTTGACCTTGATTTTAGATGTATGAATCCAACCCTGGCACGAACTGATAGAATGACCCCAAAAGATTATCATGAAAATCCTCGCGTTTGTCATGGGATTACATGTAATTCTAATTTTTCTTTGAAATTTGCGAAAACAATTGGTTTTAGATACTGTATTAATAAAAATAACCGTCTATCTGTTGCTGCATCTTATCAGAGATTTTATGATAATGTAAAACAACAAAGAATAAATGTGATCACAGAAACAAACGAAATATTTGATAGTAATAATATCACTATGCAAAAAGCTTTAGAAAAAGCTTTAGAAAAAGTATATGCTAATGAACTTCCACTTCATAATTGGGGGTCTTTTCCAAATGTTAAAACAATATACAATTACAGAGCAAATATGTCAAAATTACAAGGTTTAAAACTTCTAAAAAAATATTTCCCAACAGCATCAGAGTATACAACACAAATTAATTGTAATACATGGTTCGAAAATAAGTATTCTGTTTTAAGAACAGATTTATCAGCCCCATGTTTAGAGCTGGGTGTTATTAATATAAAATCAAGTGAAGAATGTGTTGTATATGATATAATAGATATGGATCATGATTCTTTCTTTGCAAATGGCATATGTGTTCATAATTGCACTACATATATGGGTAGAAAAAACATTGAACTCGTGGCTGACACAATTACAAAAAAGCATGGTGGCGAACTTATTTACGGGGATACCGACAGTAATTATATACATTTCCCCCATATGAAAGATAAAAGTTCTACAGAACTTTGGGATTATTCAGAAGAAGTAGCTGATAAAGTCACAAAATTATTTCCACCCCCCATTTCGTTAGAATTTGAAGAAGCTATATACGATTTCTTTTTTATACTTACCAAAAAACGTTATATGTATAGAGCTATTAATAGCAGACTGGGAGAAGTTGATAAACAAATTGGTAAAAAGGGTGTATTATTAGCAAGACGAGATAATAGTAAATTTGTTAGAGATATTTATGAAGGGGTTATTACGATGATTGCTGATAATGTTGAAAGAGATAATGTTATATATTGGATTATACAAGAAATACAATCTATGTTTACAGGTAATAAACCATATACAGATTTTATTATTACAAAATCTGTAGGAAACTGTAATAATTGTCAGGAAGAAATATTTTACAACGATAAAAATGAAAAAAAAGCTAAAGTAGGTGATTATACAACACCTTTATTATCTTCTAATAAAGAAGAAAGACAAGAACAAATGGAAAAGAAAGGAGCTACTACAGTAAAAGAATTTTATTTACTATGTTTACCAGCACAAGTTCAATTAGCAGAAAAAATGAAGAGACGAGGTCAACGTGTAGATTCAGGTTCTCGTCTTGAGTATCTCGTTACTGATCCTTTAAATCATACTGAAAAACAATACAATAAAATAGAATGTTCTGATTATTATAAAAAACATTCTTCTATATTAAAAATAGATTATTTCTATTATCTTAAAGCTTTATCTAATCCATTAGATCAAGTTTTAAATGTTGCTTATAACAATGAAAAAAATTGGAAACCAGATTTTATTTTACATGTATACAACCATAAATACAAAAATGAATATAAACATATGATAGCATTAAATGATTTATTTAAAATTAAAATAGAATTATTATAAATTTAGTCTTAATATAAATTATAATTTATATTAAGACTTTATATCATTGAATATTTTTGTGATATTTCTCCTCTTAATGATCTCTCAAATAGTTGAGGTATTATTGTTTTGTCTTCTACATAACTTAAAATAAATAGTAATTTTGTATATGCTGATGAACTAGTCATATCAAACCCTGTAATTATACCAATGCTTAGTAAATTTATATCAATATTGTCATAGTAATTACACTGGGAAACAGATATAATTATTATACCATCTTGTATAAGTTTTTTTAATAAATCTAATATATCTGATGATATATTTATTTTGATTTCACAATATAATTCTAATATTATTCCATCTATTTTTTGATTATCTATTAAACTTAATATATAATTGATATTTATACCAGGGAAAAATTTAACAACAATAATATTAATATCATTTTTTAAATATTTTGGTCTAAAATCTTCAATAGGTTGTTTTAAACAATTATTTTTTGTAAGAACTTGATAATTAGGACTAGATATTTTATTTTTTTCTAGTTGAACAGAACAACAACCACGTAAAAGTTTTTTATCAGAGTTAATCATAACTTCAGGATATTTAATTTTTGTTGATAGTTTCAATGTATTATTTAAATCATCTGTTGTTAAAATAACAGGTTTATTTATATTCTCCAGTATAAACGCCAATGCTGAGCTTAAGTAGGTTATAGTCTCGGGTTCAACTAATATAACAAAAGAATCTTGGTCTTTATAATTATTAAATATAATATTAGCAATGTTATTCCAATCTTTTATTATAGATTCTGATGTATTTTTTATTGGTTTATAATTTTCAATTGTTAAATTTTTAGTTTTTTTATTGACTGGTTTTTTCTTAGCATTGATTAAAAGTACTTTTTTATCTAAAGATTCGTAGTTTTGTTTTTGAATATTGTTACTACAATATATTATAAATAATAAACTTGATATTAAAAGAGACAGAAAAACTAATAGTATAGTTTTTTGATTTGTAGAGTTAAAATTCATTTATCAATATATAAATAAAAAAGTAATGTATTCGCAAATTAGTTGGGCTGTTTTGAAAACACTTAAAGAATCATTCTTAAATCAAACAAATAGAATGGACTGTAATAGACAAGAAATAATAAGTAGATTAAAATTTATTGGTACTATAAAAAAAGGAGACAAGGTTAATACTAGACACATGTTTATCCAACCTTCTGGATTAGTAACTTCATTTTCAAGAACTTTTATGAATCAAGATAGCAGAAGTAATTCAATAAATTTTTGTATAGAAACAATTAAAAGATCTTTTGAATTATTAACAACATATGAAAGATCAAATAATAAATCAGAAAACCAGTTATATATTAACGTTTTAGAAGATCTAAAACGTTCAATAATTGGTATAGAAAATCTTAAAAGTACTTATATTGATGATAATAAATTTTGTTGTGATATGGAAACTTTACTCCAGGAAATACGTGCTAGATTAGATACAGAATTTGATAAATTAGAAACAAATAATGATGTAAAATAATTTTTTATTACAAATATAATAAAAAAATTAGATACTTTTTTTATTACAAAAATAATAAAAAAATTAGATACTTTTTTCAACATAAATTAGGTAAATAGCACTTAATGATTGTAATATACAATCAGCTATATCATCTTTTTTTTTAGAACTTTCTAATAAACTAAGAGTATTAAAATCATTTCTTTCTGCTAATATATTGATAGCTTGTTCAATAGCCCATTTTTTTCTTGATGGTTTATCAACAGATTTATACGTGATTTTACCAGTTTTAGACACTTTTTTTATTTTTTCTGCTCCTAAAATCTGAGTCTTATGATACGCAGGAAATTCCACTATTTCCTTGAATCTACTATATTTAAATGAAAAATATGAAAAACAATGTTGTCCTAATTTTAATGCCTTAATATTTAACATTTTACCAAAAGACATTTGTTTTTCTATTATAAAGTATGAACACTTATCCCAGTAATCCAAATACTCATCTAAGTGATCTGTAAATAAATGGAAAACTTCCGTATCTAATGTTTTTATTACTTTATTAGTAATATCTTTATTCTTAAAGATTATTGTCCTAGTATTTTTATATATATTAAATAAAATTTCTTTTTGTTTATCAGTTGGGGTACCATCTTGGTTATATTGAGCCGATTTAGGAAGTTTTTTTAAACAATTTACATAATTTTCATCTACTTCTTCGATAGAAAAACATAAATTACGATGACCTATATCAAAAGAAGCTATCCAAATTTTATTATTCATTTATATTATTAAATTTAAACCTATAAAATCTATTTATATTTCTTCCAGTTTTCTTCCTTTTCCTCTTCCTCTTCCTTTTTTTGATTACGCAAACGTATAATTAGTAAAATAATACCAAATAATAAATAAAACATACCTTCTATAATTCCATGTAATTCTAGTTCACCATGATTAAACTTTTCTAACATTGTAATAGTTAAAATAAAAAATCCTAACCCTATCATAAAAGCAGAAGCTATAATACCATATAATACCTCTTCTTTTACACTTTCAACTATATCTAAACTTAAATACACAGCTTGTATAATTAATAAAATAATCCAACCATTTTTTAAGAAAAATTTAGATTTTTCTGTTTTGTTTTCCATGTTATAAAATATAAAAGCAAAAACCATACTTATAATTATGCTAATTGTTACAATAAGACCTATATATTCTTTTTTCATTTATTAAATATACAAATTTTAATTTATTTATAAATAAATTAAAATTAATAGTATATTATTATTAATATTAAATTATTTAATAATAGTATACTATTATTATAATAGATTAGTATTATGTTTCGATTACTATAATAAATTAAAATTGTTTTTAGAAACAATATAATATGATAAAAAAAATGAATTAAAATATAAAAATGAAAAAGAAATATATAATGGAACAAATATATAAAATGAATCCAACTATCGAAGAATTACTCCGTGATCAATATGTAGATGCCAGTCCATTTCATAGTCATGTTTCTATGGTACAACCAAAAGGTAAATTTCAATTTTCTCGTAAGAAATTAGAGCAATTTTGGACTCTTTACTGTAATAAAATTAATAATGAAAAAGAACCTATTATTGGTGTAGCAGAAAAACCAAAAAAATATCTACCTGTATTAGTAGATTTAGATTTAAAAATATTGGATGACGGAGATGAGGATTTCGGTGAACATCTATACACAGAAGAACAGGTTTTTAAAGTAATACAAACATATCAACATATATTAAAATCTATTGTAGAAGATTGTACAAATGATCATCTTAAATGTATTCTTTTGGAAAAACCAATATATTATATTGACGCTGGTGATAATACATATGCTAAAAATGGATTTCATTTACATTTTTTTAACTTATTTTTAGATAAAGACAAACAAGAAACGCATTTAATACCCAGAGCACAAGAAGTTTTAGAAAAACTTAAATTATTCGAAAATATTGGTATTGAAAATTCCGGGCAATTAATTGACAAAGCATCATGTCAAGTTCCGTGGTTGTTGTATGGAAGCAGAAAATCAGAAGAGATGGATCCTTATTTAGCTACAAAAGCATTTGATGAAAGAGGTTGTGAAATATCTTTTGAAGAAGCTCTCAATGATTATTTCATATATGATGATATGGAAAAACAAATTAATATCAGAGATGATTTAGTTTATTATTTACCGAGAATTTTGAGTATTCTTCCTTATGGAAGACCTACAAATGAAATGAAACCAGGTTTGGTTTCACCTATCAAAGAACAAATTATTAAAACCCAATTACAAAAGTTAAAACAAACTAAATTAGTAAAATCAGTAGAAGAAGAGCTTAGAGTTTCCGCTAAGTTATTACCCATGTTAAATGATTGGAGATCAGAAGATAGAAATGAATGGATGACTATTGGTTGGATACTTTATAACATAGGGGATGGTAGTCAACAGGCAATGGATCAATGGATAGAGTTTTCTTCTAGGTGTGATGAAAAGTATGATGAATCTTCATGTATACATGAATGGGAAAGAATGGTAAAAAAGAATAAAACTTTAGGTACTTTGCATTTTTATGCTAGGAATGATAATCCTGAAAAGTATAGTGAGTTTAAATTAAATGAAAGTGATCATTTTATAAAAGACGCATTAAATGGTTCACATAATGACATAGCACAGGTTCTCAAATCGCAGTTTGGAAATGACTTTGTGTGTGCATCTATTTGTAATGAAACATGGTTTCAATTTAAAGACCATCACTGGTCTGAAATTGAAAAAGGTACATTTTTACGTGAAAAAATTTCAAGTGATGTTGTTAATATATATACAGAAATGGGAAGAAATTTATTTAATTACATTGGAACACAGGATAAAGCTGAAGAAGCTATGTATAATGCAAGAATAAAACAAGTACAAAAATTAGTAAGCAATCTTAAATCATCTCCTTTCAAAAATAGTGTAATGAGAGAAGCTGTTGAAGTATTTTATGATCAAAGATTTAAAAATCTTTTAGACCAAAATCCTTTTTTAATTGGGTTTAAAAATGGTGTATACGATTTAAAATTAAATATTTTTCGCGCAGGTACACCAGAAGATTTTATTAGTAAAGTATTACCTATTGATTATTTAAATTATAATATGCATGACGAAGAAGTATTAAATGTTTTAGATTTTTTCAAAAAAGTATTTCCAGATGAAGAAATTCGTAATTATTTTCTAGATACATATTCTGACATATTTGTTGGTGGTAATAATCAGAAAAAAGTTTATATGTGGACTGGTGATGGAGATAATGGTAAATCTATAACACAATTATTTTTTGATAAAATGTTAGGTGAATTATCTATTAAATTCAATACACAATATTTTACAGGTAAAAAAGTAGCATCTGGTTCAGCTAACCCTGAATTAGCAAGGGCAGCTCCTCCTGTTAGAAGTGTAACTATGGAAGAACCTGACGGAGACGAAGATTTAAAAATTGGTGAACTTAAAAAATTAAGCGGTGGTGATAGTTTTTGGGCACGTGATTTATTTGAAAAAGGTAAATCTACGAGAGAAGTATTTCCTATGTTTATGTTGACTTTTATTTGCAACAAATTACCCAAACTTAAGTATTCCGATAAAGCTACTTGGAATCGTATGAGAGTTATTCCATACGAATCAACGTTTGTTGAACCAGATGATCCTAATTGCCCCAGTACACTAGAACAACAAATGATTGAAAAAAGATTTCCTATGGATAAAGATTTAAAAAATAAAATACCTGGTATGGTTTCAGCTTTTGCATGGTATTTGTTAGAATGGAGAAAGAAAATTACTATTAGAAAAGAACCATCAAAAGTACAACAAGCGACAGAAGAATATCGTAAACAAAATGATATTTACAGACAATTTATAGAAGAATATATAATTGAAGATGATACAACTATATCATTACCAGAAATTTATGCAAGTTTCAAAGAATGGTATAAGGAGGGATGGCCTAACAGCAGTTTACCAATCAAAAATGAAGTAAAAGAATACTTTGAAAAAATATGGGGTGAAACTAACAAAAGTGTTTCTTGGAAAGGTTATAGGATTAGAACTTTACAAGATGATATTGGTGAAGGAAATGCAGTTGTTCTAGAAGATAATGATTTAATTAATTATGATTGTATTCCCGATATTTAATTTTATAAGATAATTTTTTAGTTATATAACTAAAAAATTATAAGTCTATCTTTATAATAATGAAAATCTACATATTAATAAAATAAAATTGAAATATAATATAAAAACTCATTGTATATAATTAATACAATGACATCAACAACGAATGCTCAAGAAATTAATTCCATAACATTTGGAATTTATTCCGAAACAGATATTTTAAATATGTCAGTGTGCTCAATTAATAACCCACGTAAAAGTGGTATTGGCACAGTTTATGACCCAAGACTAGGAACTACCGATTCAAGTGAAGAATGCCAAACTTGTAAACAAGATGCGGCTAGTTGCCCTGGTCATTTTGGTCATATTGAACTCAATGAACCTGTAGTACATCCATTGTTTACAAAAAGAGTAGTACATTTTTTGAATTGTATTTGTATGAAATGTAATAGATTACTAATTGGTAAAGACCAGATTAATTTAATTGGGATAAATAAATATAAAGGTCAAAGAAAATTTACTGCAATAGTTGAAAAACTAAAAAAAATTGATATATGTTGTCAACCAACAGGAAAAAAAGATTCAAATGGCGATGAAATTTTTTGTGGTAAAGATCACCCAACTGTAAAATTTAATAACAGTGATAATTCTTTTTCAATAATATACGAAAATAATAAAAAAAATTCTAAACAAAAAACTAGTGTTATCTTATCAGTTGAAGAAATTGTTAAAATTTTTGATAATATACCAGACTCAGATGTCGAATTAATGGGTTTTAACCCTGAATTAGTACATCCACGTAATTTCGTAATCACAGTTCTTCCAGTATGCCCACCATGCGACAGACCTTTTGTAAAAGCAGATGGAAAAACTTGTGACGATGACTTAACTATTCAATACATGGAAATAATCAAAGCTAATAATAATTTATCACGAGATGAAACTTTAGATAGTTATAAAAAGAAAAAAAGAAAAGAACAAACCGAACAAGACAAAGCTAAAGCAAGAGCTAGTTTAAGATTCAGAATATTAACTACATTTAATAATAGTCAAGGTAAAGCAAAACACACAACAAATAATAGAGCTATCAAAAGTATCAAAGACAGATTAACCGGTAAAGACGGACAGATCCGCATGAACGTTCAGGGAAAACGTTCAGTGACACGAGAAACCGTCGTGTGGTTGTGGGATGGGAAAATGAAAACAGCTGACGAAATTCAAGTGGGTGACATTGTTATTGGCGATGACGGAGAACCAAGAAATGTAATTGATACAGTCCAAGGAAAAAGTTTAATATATAAAATAAAACAAAATGATGGTTATGATTATAGAGTAAGTGATGAACATATCCTTACATTGAAATATTGTGGACATTGTGAAATTTATTGGCAAAAAACACAAGGTAAATATGGTGGTTATCAAATGAATTGGTTTGATAGAGAAACTAATAATATAAAATCAGTTAAAGTATCGGTAAAACCAAGTTTAAGTGTACTAGATGCAAAAATGGATTTACAAGAATTCATGGAAGAAAATGGATTAGAAGATAAAAAAATAAGTTGGAATCCAAAAAGAAAAAGAGATGGTACGTGGAGAATTAATTGGAGTGAAGATGGTAAAAAGAAATCCAAGGAAATAGCTGTTGTGGTGGGAAAAACAAAAGAAGAAGCTTACGAAGAATTAGACGATTTCAGAAATAATATTGATACTAATCCAAATATAGATATACATGTCAAAGATTTTTTAAATTTAGCACCAAGTCATCAAAGAAAAATGCTTGGTATTAAGTTGAGTACTCCTATTAAATGGTCTAAACAAGATGTAAAATTAAACCCGTATATTTTAGGTATGTGGTTAGGAGATGGAGGTACATCAAGAGCAACATTTACAAACCCTGACGAAGAACTTGTAGAATATTTTAGAAATTGGGCTGAAGAAAATGGTGGATATCTTCATACCCAGGAAGATAATCTACATTACGGTGTATCAAGTTGCGATTTCTTGGATAAACTACGAAGTATTAATGTATTTAATAATAAACATATCCCGGAAGAGTATATAATTAATGATATAGAAACCAGGTTAAGAGTTCTGGCAGGACTTATAGATACAGATGGGAGTGTTGAAGGTGATGGTGCTAGAGCAATAATAACACAGTGTCTAGATCACGAAAAGATTATTGAAGGAGCGCAACGTATTGCCGTATCTTTAGGATTTCGAACTAGTGTTATCACAAGAAAAACCTCGTGGAGACATAAGGGTGAGTTAAAACATTCAGAAGCTCTTGTTTTAAATATTTCTGGTGATATTTCGGTTATTCCAACATTAGTTCCTCGTAAGAAGTGTCGTGATTCAAAGAAAGATATGAGTTGTACTAAGATAGAGGTTGTTGAAGATGGTGTAGATGATTTCTTTGGGTTTGAAGTAGATGGTAATAAGCATTTTATTTTGGGAAAGGATGCTACAATTACTCATAATTGTGATCAAACTGGTCGTACAGTTATTGGGCCAGATCCAACATTAAAAATGGGTGAACTGGGAGTACCAAGAGAAATAGCAGCTACTTTATCTGTTCCTGTATGTGTTACAAATTTTAATTTTCATAAATTACAGGAAATGGTAAATACTGGATTAATTAAAACAATTGTTAAAAAAGACGAAAAAACTATTATTGATCTTAAACGTTATAGAAGAGGAACGAGACTTATGCATGGTGATATTCTTTATAGGGGAGATGAAGAAATAAAAATAGAAAGTACTAAAAAATTAGTGCAAGATGGAGATAGAGTAAAACGCAATGGCGAGTTTTTAACAAAACTTAAATCATCTAACAGAGATTATACTCTTGAACTTGGTTTTACAGTAAATAGACCTTTACAAAATGGTGATTATGTGCTGTTAAACAGACAACCTACTCTTCACAAGGCTTCTATGATGGCCATGCAAATTATTATTAAAGATAATAAAACTTTCACAATGAACTTAGCTATTACTAAACCATTTAACGCAGACTTTGATGGAGATGAAATGAACATACACGTACCTCAATCATTAGAAGCCCAAGCTGAATTAAAATATTTATCTTATTCACATTTTAATATGATCTCGGCACAAAGTAGTAAACCTAACATGGCTATTGTTCAGGATTCACTTCTTGGTGCTTATAAAATGACTAAAGGCAATTATAAATTAACAAAAAGCCAATTTTTTAATATTGCTATGAAATTACCACAATCTTCATTATCTAAGTATCCAAAAACTTATGATGGAATGATGTCTTCTAAAGAAATTAATGATAAAATTCAACATATTAGAAGAGTACTAAAAGAAAAAGGTAAAAAAGTTCAATGTTTTAATGGAAAAGGTATTATATCATTATTTTTACCAGATGATTTAATATATAATAAAGTTAATAACAAAGATGATGATGAACCAGAGGTAAAAATATATCGTGGGGTAATGTACGAAGGAGTATTTGATAAAAATATTATTGGTTCATCTCACAATGCGTTACATCAAATTATACATAAAGAATATGGTTCAGAAGAATCTACTCACTTTGTTGATTGTATTCAATTTAGTACAAATAATTATTTACTTATTGATGGTTTTAGTGTTGGTCTAGGTGATTGCCTTATGTCACGGGATTCCAATAATTTAGATATTTCAAAGAAAGAACAAATAAGAGACGCAATTAAAAAATGTTACGTGGAAGCAGAAGGTATAAAACAAACAACTCATCGCGAAGAAATTTGCGAAGTAAGAATTAATGCAGCTCTTAATAAAGCAAAAGATATAGGACTGAAAATTGCAAAAGATGCATTATCTAAAACTAATAACTTTTTGAACACTGTTCATTCAGGTAGTAAAGGTGATTTTTTTAACATAGCTCAAATTACAGGTTTATTAGGACAACAAAATCTTAAAGGAAAAAGAGTACCATTACTTCTTAATAATGGGAAAAGGTCATTACCCCATTATCCATTTGGTGAAATGGAACCAGAAATGGAATATGAATCAAGAGGGTTTATTGATAGGGGGTTTTTAAATGGTTTAAATCCAAGACAATTTTATTTTCATGCTATGTCTGGAAGAGAAGGTATTTGCGATAAACTTGTGTCGCAAACAGGAGGCTGCCTCATATGTTGAGGGTAAACAGTGTTACCTCCTAGTCGTGATTTATATCACGGCGAGATGGCTTATAATGTTCGGGAAGTCCCTTATAGCCTTGACTACCACTTACATCTTGGAAACTTGGTGTAATACCCGGGGTAATGACCTAGGGCATGGTAATAACGTCAAGGATTGGGTAATCCGCGGGTAAAGAATCTAAGTCCGTTATGGAAAGGATATGGTTCTCCCTCAGAGACTAGTAGGAATAGTTTTTTTTGTAGCAAAACTATTCTGAATAACGGTCATCGGTAGACAATGATAGGCTAACCACCTTGAGTCTGCTTAAGATATAGTCCGCCCCTTTGTGAAAGCATTGGGATATAGCGACAGCTATGGGTACAGCTACATCAGGTTACATGCAACGTAGAATTATTAAATTGACAGAAGACATGAGAATACAACAAGATCAATCTGTGAGAGATGTAAGTGGTAAAATATACCAAATAGCTTACGGAGATAATGGTTTTGACCCTACTTGTACAGTTAAAGTAGATGGAAAGCAACAAATGTGTGATGTTTCAAGAATCTGTAATAAATTAAATATGAATCATGAATTAGATTTGAAAAAAGTAAAAAGTAAAAAGTAGATAAAATTGAAATTTAATAATATTAAAAATATTAAATTTCAAAATATGATCCGTAGAAATAAATATACTATAGAAGAAGTAAATGCTTATCTTAAACATAAACTACTATTTTTTTGTAATAAATGTGAAAAATACTTGGAAAACAAATTTTTATACTTAATAAAGTATAAAAATATTAACTACGAAAATATAATATTTTTCTACATGATTTAGAACAAAATATATTATCATTATAAAAATACCAATTTATATAATTTGATAGTATTTTTTTACATAAAAAACAATTACGTTTTATTATAGTTATCATTGTATATTTTATTCTATATAAAAATTTAAATAATATTTTTCGTAATATTTATTTATTTCTATCATGTCAAGTGATAAATTTTTATTGATAATATAACATTTTTTTAATAAATTATCTCTTATAAATATACAAATATTTAAAAATACCTCTAATACTAATGATATCGTGATATCATTTACATTTAATGGTTTAAAAACTATTATATTTGGTGTCGATGAGTATATACCTGTCAGACTTTCAAATATTTTATCGTATTGGATTATAATTGAATCATTATTTGATAATTCTTTTGTAACAATATTTTCTAATTGTGTAACATAATCTATACAATTGATACTAAAAGGTAAAACAGTTGATTTTTCTAATTTTGTTAAAAAGTATTTATTTTTTCAATAATTCTAAATTTAGACTAGAATATACTTTGATTTTTAAATTTTTTTTGTGATTATTAAATACTAAACCAAAAATAAGATCTATTATATATTCTGGTAAAATATTAGATATCATTTCGACATAATTTTGTTTATATCTATAAATCATATATGTAATTACATATATAATTTTAAATACTATATTTTTTAATTAAAAGTTATTCATATACAACATCATCATCGTCAAAATCATCATCTATTAAGTCTTCTTCTTCAATTTCTTCTTCTGATTCAATAAACTCATCATCTTCATCTTCATCATCATCTAACTCATCTACTTTTTCATCTTCTATTTTTTCTTTATTTTCTATGTTCTCTGGAATAACATAATCGAATTTAAATTTGTTACAATTTTCTATATCTTCCTGTGTCAAAGTAGATATACTTCCATCATCTTGTTGCTTCCCGTAAACTTTTTTTGTTTTTACATCAAATACTAAACTAGTTTCTGGGTGTTCATGATTATTAAATTGATTCCTTCTAATAGGAATAGTAGAAACTGTAGATATTAGTTTCTTGATAATTGGTTTTTCTGTATCTTGTACTTTACTAACTACAGATTTTTTAACAGGACTCTTTTTAGAAGAAGAAATGGAACCCTGACTTTTATTACCAAGTAACAAAGACATAAGCTCACTCTTAGTCCCTGAACATTTAAGTTTGCGTTGTTTACACATAGCTTTTAATTCTGGAACTTTACAACTAAGTAAATGAGTATGATCTAATTCATCTGTTGCTTTTGGAACTTCGAATAGTTTTTTAGTTTTTACAGGACTTGTGCAGTCTTCACTGGACCATACTTTGTATAATTCATTTGGATCTAGATCATATTTGTCGCCTATAGTGCTAATAAAATCTTTAATCGTATCTTCGATTAATCCATTTAACTTTTTATTGAAAGACATTTTTTGATTTTATCAAGGATAATTATTTTTTAAATCTTAATTTGTTTTTTAAGTTCATTTCATTTTATTGTAATTTTATATTATAATCATATATTTTACAATGTTCTAATTCAGAACAATTAGGATTATTAAACAATAACATATTAAGCCAAGATGTATGTCCAACTACTAATATACGACGATAAACAGAACTTATAAGACTAATAATACTTTTGAATGAATCTATTCTTTGTTGTAATAATTTTAAATTATCACTTTTTGGATTTATAAATTTATTTGATATATAACCTAAATTTACAAAAGGATATTTTTTAGATAATTCATCTTTGTCTTTACGATAATTTTCCGTATCACTAATTTCATATTCAATCATTTCATCTAACGAAATGATTTCTGGTGAATTAGATATAATAGGTAAAATATTCTCAACAGTTTGTAAACATCTATCAAGTGGAGACACCAAAATTAAATCAAAATTATCCAACATACCAATTTCATTCCGCAAATTTTTAGTTTGTTCAATACCTTTCTGTGTTAAACTTGAACCAACCACAGAGTGATGTGTATAATCTTTCTCACCAATAATTTCATATAATTCATTATGAAGAGAATGCCCATGTCGTACAAAGAATAAATGCTTCGTCATTTTTAATATAATTTTAAATAGTTTTAAATCAAACTCAAAAATAATTATATCTTTAAAAGTACTCCGAGTACTTTTAAAGATTTTCAAATTATATTTCTATATTTTTTTTAAGAATTCTTAAAAAAATAATTCTATTTCAAATTCTCGGAGTACTTTTTTATCTCAACACACATCCAAAATGTGTGCAGAAAATAAATTCCAAAAAAATAAATATTTA
>Ga0209223_10001580_pt1 | contig 24459 bp, 21 predicted proteins | sample COG_06_FD_184750 | JGI IMG/M metagenome (GOLD analysis project Ga0209223, IMG submission 184750) | Pelagic Microbial community sample from North Sea - COGITO 998_met_06 (SPAdes) (version 2) | ecosystem: Environmental > Aquatic > Marine > Neritic zone/Coastal water | place: Helgoland, sampling...
GGTTCAGACGCTGTGATTTCAGGAACGTCACAGGGGGGCACGGGAGTCCTGAGTTTCAGCTTGAATACAAGCTTTACAAACAGCTCCAATGAACTGTATTTTGATGGTTTGGGGCCTGGACTTTATAGTGTCCTAGCAATGGATGAGAATGGCTGTTTGGTTACGGGTCCTGTGATTTCCATAGAATCCCCAGCGCCCCTCTCGGTTATTGTTGCGGGTGGTCAAGATGCGATTATGGGTTCTACATGCGCAGACAGCGAAGACGGGATTGCCGCTTTGATATCCTTCGGTGGCTCGGGGGGAGCAGGCTCGGGCATGCAATTCAGTTCCGATGGAGTCAATTTTTCGCCCGGCAATGTATTGTTTCTCAATCCTGGAACATACACCTTCTATGCAATGGACGCGAATGGATGCATCGCTGAAACGGCAGACGAATACACGGTGGACGGACCGCCACCGGTCGATTGGGGAATTGACGTTTATTCCCCGGCATGCCACGGTGAAGATGGAGTGGTGTATGTTTCCGCGAGCGGAGGAAATGGAGGGTTTACTTACATGCTCGAAGGTCAAGCGTATACAGGGGCATTCGAGACTTTCCTTGGAGCGGGAATTTTCGAGGTTTCGGCGACTGATATCGACGGATGCGTCGTCACCGAATCGTTTGAAATCACAGAACCGGATCCCATCGATTGGGAATTGCAGGTAATCGAAGAACCGACTTGTTCCAATGGGTTCATGGGTACAATGGCAATGGAAGCAACGGGTGGAACGGAAGGCCAGTATGAACTGTTCGTGGCAGGTGTTGATTTTCCTTTAGCAAGTTCCTTTGAGTGGACGTCACCTGCAGGGATGTTCACGTTTGAACTCATCGATGCCAATGGTTGCAATGCCAGCGGCCAATACACCTTGGATGGGCAGCCGTCGATGGAAGGTTTTCAGCCTGTGGTGTTGGAGCCAACATGCTTTGGCGATGCCGACGGAAGTTTGATGCCCGACCCCAACTTTGAGTATACAACGTGGTCGGTCGAATGGACAGGTCCGAGCAGCGGCACATCGGAGGTTTTTGAAATCATTGAAGGCTTGGCCGCCGGTTCTTACACACTCGATTTGGCCTCTAACGAATACCCCGATTGCGCGTCAACAATTTCCGTGGTGGTGGGCCAGCCTGAAGCGCTCCTCATTGAAGTCGAAGGGGCAGGACCAAATTGCCCGGGAGAATTGTCCGGTTTGTTAATGGCAGAAGTGTCCGAGGCTCAAGGAAGCATTTCATGGAATTTGAACGGTGTATTCATAAGTGATGACCCCGTATTGTCCCTCTTTGGACTTTCGGCTGGAACATTCGCTCTTGGAGTTGCCGATGAGGTCGGATGTGCTTCGATGGCAACGGTCGTATTGGATGCGCCAACGGATCTTGGATCGTTCGAAGTTGTAATCGCTCAACCCACCTCATTCTCCAATGGATCGATCACTTTGGAGGTGCCTTCAGGGACGAATGTTGAATGGTATGATGAAAGCGATGTGCAAATTGCAGAAGGCAATGCGATTGAAGCACTCAGTTCAGGCACGTATACGGCCATGATCACAAGTGCTCAAGGCTGTGCGGAATTCATCTCTTATGACCTGGACTTTGCCGGGTGCATGCTCACGAATGCCGATGACTGGCCCGCCGGGGCCGACGGAATTTTTCCAACCGACGATGCGGTCTGGTACCTCGGTCAGGAGTTGGCGCCTGGTCCGAACGCGTCAACTTCGGAATGGGTTCTTCGCATTCCTGAACTGATCACAGATGGTGGGGTCAATTATCCGGTGGTTTCGTTTTCGTTGGATTCAATATCAAACCTGCCTCCGGGTACGGCAAGTGCTGATGCCAATTGGGTTGATCCAGTGATGGCTCATGAAGCACGGTGCATTCCGATTGAGGGCATCCCGACGGTGGCTGGCGATTATCAAGTTACATTCACAGGAACCATGGCCATCGCGTTGTTCGGAAGCTCCTTCCATGTCGATGGGTTTTCCTTTTCGAAAACAGTAAGTGTAGAGGCAAGTCCAAATCCTGTTTTGGGATGCACGTATTCATGGGCGACCAATTTCAATCCATTCGCTACCGAGGACGATGGCTCGTGTGATTCAGCGTGGGGATGCACATATGTGGATGCAGAAAATTACGACAACACGGCCACCTCAGATGATGGTACTTGCATTTTTGATTGCTCGACCGAGACCGAAGGACCCTGTTTTTATGACTTCGACGAGAGCGGCAACGTTGGTGCCACCGATTTGTTGCTGTTCTTGGAAGCTTACGGCATCAGTTGTCCGTAATCTTCGAAGGGTAGGTTTGTTCTCAGAACAAAAAGTCGTACCCCTGAATTTTCATTTTCTGGTATTTCTCCTTGTTAAAGGTGAAAAGCTGTGACCCTTTGTGCTGGCCTTCGGCCTTGCCATCTGCTTTCTTGTCCAGATCAATGAGCAGGGTAGTTTTGAAGAGTTTTTTGCGAAAATTTCGCTTGTCGAATTTCTTGCCCAATGCAGTTTCGTAGAGGGTTTGCAACTGGCCGAGCGTAAATTCATCCGGCAACAAGCGGAATCCTACCGGTCGCCGCTTCACCCGGCGTTTCAACCGCTCCTTCGCGTATTGTACAATTTCGTTGTGGTCGAATGCCAGGTCCGGAACCTCCGAAAAGGGGACCCACTGCATGTCGTTTTCATCCCAGTCGGAAGCTTGAAAATCACTTTTTCGAACCAATGCGTAATGTGCAACATTGATGACCCGGCCTCCTGGATGACGAAAAACCTTTCCAAAGGCCTGCAATTGCTCGATCATGGTTGGATCTTCATATCCAAACAGCTGCTTGAACATCTTGCGGGCTGAGAGCATCAGCTCATCGTTTTCATTCAGGTAACGGCTCGGTAAGAACAGTGCTCCGGTATAGGGCGCGCGTTTGCTTTTTGCCAATAATACTTGCAAATCATTGCCGTCGAAGCCGAAGAGCACGAGGCTTGTAGAGAGTGCAACACCAAAATCTGGCTCTTCTTGGGGATATTGTAACATAGTCAAAAAACTCGGGAGGGCGAAAACCGATTCATTCTCGGAGCCAAAAATCAAAAGTACTTTCCCGTGCGAGTACTTCCTAGTTCAATCATTAACAAGCCAAACCGCTTTTGTGTTTATTGGCAAGGTGATTTCATTTTCAGAAGGCGCTGCATCGGAATGATTCCAGGACGCGAATTGCTTCGTCGCTCCTTGGTCGAAAAGCAGGTGCACCGAGCCGTCTGCCTGCGGTTGCATGTCTAATATTTCTCCTGAAAACGGCAAATTGCTTCCCGTGCTTACCGGTCCGATGTCTTGTCGGCACAGTTGTGATCCACGGATGAACACGACCTCATTGCCACCAAAGCCAGTGGTGGCGTACGCATTGGTGCTGAGCGTGCCGCTGCCAATGAGCCCGCACAAATCTACCATCGTGCCGGTCCCAACATCCACCAGGGTCAGCCCTGTAGTTTCACTGACGAGGACAACGGACCCGTTACTTCCGGAGCTTTGTGTTGGCACGCTTCCGATTCCCGTCGGTTCCACGGCCAAATTGATCAGCGGCCCCGTTGCGCCGGTAACAAAATCCCACGAGCGCAGTCGGTGGGCTGAGGTGGCGTCATTTTTTTCCCAAAGCACACACGTGTTTCCAGTGAATCGTACGTCTACGGGAGTCCAAGGTGCTTCGGAAAATCGCTCGAAAAGCAATGCGCCTGAAGGATTGATTACGGCTATGCCACTGGCATGTACAATGGTGAATCCGGCTTGCAGTCCCAGGGCATGCACACGCTTTATCAGTGGCAAAGACCCGGTGCTTTGCGCAGAATTCCAGGCGTTTTCGACCGCCATGGTTTCCCGATTGACGAGGTGCACGGTTGCTGCTTCGGCATCGGCAAGGGCAAACGTTCCGTCGGCGTAAGCGAGGTCGTGACTCAATGGAAAATTGCTTGCCGTGGTGACTTCGCCCGATTCATTCTCGAAAGCGAGCAAGGAAGAAGTGCCGTCCGTTTCTTCGGTTAAGGCCACAAGAAGATTGGGCAAATCGGCTGCAGCTGTGTAGTCAAAATCTCGAAATGCCGCTCCTCGATTTCCAGCAGCATCATCTACAATCACGGCGAGGGTCATGGTTTCCGTGGGCCAAGAACTCGCATTCAACGCAAATGGAACAATGAGGGTGTCAATCTCTGAACCTTGCCAAAGTCCAATTTGCGAAGTTCGCACCGAGACTCCGTCCCCTTTGCGCAGCTCCACCGTCCAAATGCCACCATCTGCCTGGTTATCTGTCGCCGTGAATTGGACGAACAGGAAATCGCCATATTGCGCATCGAGTCCATCGAAGGCCGGGGTGATCAATTGGACGTTAGGAGCTTCCTTGTCCCTGCCGTCGCAACCGACCAAAAAGAAGGCGATGCACACTGCGCTCAGTGCTTTGGCAGTGAATCGGTTCAAAGCAAGGGAGAAAATGGGACTCATCATAGCAGCAAAATTAGGGGATAGCGACGGATGTTAAGAACCTTGTCAATGCGTTGTGAATTAACGATGATGCTCAGCTGAATTCCCTGTCCTAACTTCACCCAACCAATATCATGCAAGATCAATTCCCTTCCGATTCTTCTGTAGCGCGCGTGCGACCGCGTGGTGCGCAATCTCCATCGCAGGCCCCGGAGATGTTAGGCAAAGTACAGCCCCAGTCTTTGGACTTGGAGGAAGCGGTGCTGGGTGCCATGATGATGGAGCAAACGGCCGTGAACTCGATCATCGATGTTCTCAAGCCGGAGAGTTTTTACCGGGACGCCCACCGTCGGATTTACGCGGCGATTGTGGATTTGTTCCATGCCTCGGAGCCGGTGGACATTTTGACCGTCACCGAGACCCTCCGAAAGGCAGGAGATTTGCAGCAGGTAGGAGGGGCGCAAGCGGTGGCTCAATTGACGCTGCGGGTGGCGAGTACTGCGAACATTGAAGCCCATGCGCGGATCATTGCCCAGAAATACATTCAGCGCGAACTGATTCGGGTTTCCAATTTGATCACCCAAAAGGCCTTCGAAGAGACCACCGATGTTTTGGATTTGCTGGATGAAGCCGAATCCCAATTGTTTGAAGTGGCGCAAGGCAACATCCGCCGGAGTTATGAGTCCATGAGCAGCATCATGCGGCAAGCTTTGGAGGACATCGATAATGCACGAAACCAAGAAGGAGGTGTCAGTGGTGTGGCCACTGGTTTTGTCGAGTTGGATAACATCACCGGGGGATTTCAGAAATCAGATATGATTGTACTGGCGGCTCGTCCTGGAATGGGCAAGACCGCTTTTGTATTGACCATGGCGCGCAACATTACTGTGGAATACAATGTGCCGGTAGCCGTATTTTCCCTGGAGATGTCAGCGGTGCAATTGGTGCAGCGATTGATTTCGGCCGAGACGGAGATCAGCTCCGACAAATTCAGAAAAGGGAGCCTGGCACCGCACGAATACACCCAGTTGCACGAGCGGATCGGAAAATTGTCGGAAGCACCGCTGTACATTGATGATACACCGGCCTTGAGCATTTTTGAATTACGGGCCAAGTGCCGTCGTTTAAAATCCACCGCAGGCATTCAAATGGTCGTGATTGATTACTTACAGCTGATGACTGCCGGTTCTACTTCAGGCAATCGTGAACAAGAGATTTCGAGCATCAGTCGTTCCATCAAAAGCATCGCAAAGGAATTGGATATTCCCATCATCGCCTTGTCGCAACTGTCAAGGATGGTAGAGACACGGGGCGGTGACAAACGCCCGATCCTGTCGGACCTGCGAGAGTCGGGTGCAATTGAGCAGGATGCAGACATAGTCGCATTCATCTACCGTGCCGAATATTACGGTTTGACCGAACACCCGGACGGGATTGATACGGCAGGCTTGGGTGAATTGATCCTTGCGAAGCACCGTCATGGAGCACTCGGAACGGTGAAGATGCGGTTCATCCAACGATTGGCGAAGTTTGCCAATTACGACAGTTTTGCCAACCCGGTCTTCGATCGTGGTGAATTTCAAGATGGCCTCCGGCCGAATGAGGACTTCGCAAACCAGTCGACCGTGACGGTTCCCTCCAAGATGAATCAACCGGGAGAAGAGGGAGGTTCAGAATCGCCATTCTGAATGGCGCCAATCGCTGGCGCTAGTCCAGGGAACGGATTAAGCTGCTCAGAATCGTCGTAAATTGCCCGCATGATAGCACGGATTGGAATGGACTGGAAACGCACAATTTGCGTCGGGGTGATGATGGTATGCATGGGGATATCAGGCATGAGAGCGTCCCAGCTACTGATTCCCATGGATGATTCGCAGTCCAATCACCTCAAAGCCTATGGCATGGCTTTCTGGCTGTTGGAGCAAGAGGTGGAAATTGAGTGGCTGCTCAATTACCGCGGTGGGAGTTTCCTTATGCCGAATTTGACGACGTTGGTCCAAGAATGTGTGATTCGAGGCATCAGCCACCAAGTAATAGCGGATGTACAGGCGCAGCAAATCTTAGTAGAAATCGCGGATCCAGAGTCCAATACGGAGCGGGTTAAATTAGAGGTTGCGCCAAAAATTGCGGTGTACAGTCCGGATGGGAAGCAACCATGGGATGATGCCGTTACCTTGGTTTTGACTTATGCGGAAATCCCGTACGATGTCATTTACGATGCTCAAATCATGGGTGAAATTCTTCCGAAATACGATTGGCTGCACTTGCACCATGAAGATTTTACGGGTCAATACGGTAAGTTTTACCGGTCGTATCGAAGCGCAGCTTGGTACCAAAATGAGGTTCAGCGACAAGAAGGCATGGCCCGGACGTTGGGGTTTGAGAAAGTGAGTGTGATGAAGCGGAATGTGGCGCTTCAAATTCGTGATTTTGTTCTTGGAGGCGGATTCCTTTTCACAATGTGTTCCGGAACCGATTCCTTTGACATTGCCCTTGCGGCAGAAGAAGTAGACATTTGCGAGTCTGTGTTTGATGGCGATCCAACAGATGCCGGGGCAACGAGGGCGCTCGATTTCAACCGAGCCTTAGCCTTCCAAGATTATCAGCTCATCACGGATCCTATGGTCTACGAGTTTTCAGAAATTGATGCCACGGAAGAGCATACGAAGACGAAGCAGCTAAACGATTTCTTCACCTTGTTTGATTTCAGCGCCAAATGGGACATCATTCCTACCATGCTGACCCAAAGCCATGAGCGGGTCATTCCCGGTTTTATGGGACAGACAACGGCCTTTCGCAAGCAATACATTCGTCCCGATGTGACCATCATGGCGGAAACAAAGAGCACGCGTTCGGCCAAATACATACATGGCACGCTGGGGTTGGGGCAATGGACCTATTATGGCGGACATGATCCCGAAGACTACCGCCACATGGTAAACGATCCCCCAACGGATTTGAACCTGCATCCTAATTCTGCCGGCTACCGGTTGATCTTGAATAACATATTGTTTCCAGCAGCTCGCAAGAAGGAAAGGAAGACGTAAGCTACTTGTGAAGAGGGCTCAGCTTTTGATCAATATTCCGAGCGTAAAAAGGTACTTTCCAGATTCCAGTTCAAGGAATTGATAATCCAACGGACCATTGGACTTTTTGGCCATGGAGAGCAAACCAAGCCCTGCACCGCCTTTTTCAGACCATTCATTGTTGCACAGGCACTCGACATACCGAACGCGCAACTGTTCATGTGTCATTCCATTGACCTCAGAAAGATTGGCGCGCAAAGAGGCGGCCATATCGAAGTCTACCAGGTTTCCCGCTTGAATTTGATGCCCCAATGGCGTGCTCTCGAGTGTGAGGAATAATTGCAGCTTTCCATCATCATCAATCCAACCGTGTCGACTCACGTTTTGAAGGCATTCAATCAGAACAGCGCTCATCCGATTCAATTCTTTCCGTTTTGCCTTCTTCGTGAGGAGTGCATTTTCTGCCAAGAGCATGATGGCATCGGTTGCATCCGGGGTAAGCTCTCCAGAAAAGCTGAATAACACGCCTCGATCATCACCCTCAGTCGTTGCGTGCAAGGTTTCTTGCAGCTCGGAGAAGAGTTTGGATGATTTCGTCGGATTCATTTTGCCGCTTATGGGGTTAAATTTAGGTAAATTATCGACTAAATAGCTGATTTAAACGATAAATTAACTTTCTTAACCGCAAATTACGGCAAGTGAGACTACGAGGCCACTGGCTGTCAGTCATTGTTATTCACGTCGATGCCGTGATTTTTCAATAATTCCGTGATTCTTCAATCGAAAGCTCAATTCCTTCTGAGTCGGGCCTCATGGACCAAACAAATGCCTTCTGGCGTTTTGATCATCTCATAGAATGCCGGGTGCATGAAGTTCAGGGTACGCCGGAATGGGCGGTTTTCGAGGTGACATTCCCACACAAGCAGAGCGAGTTTCTTGGAGGTTTGCCATGCATGCGAATTGAACATTGCGGGCCGGGAAAATCCGTCGATCCAACGCTTGGCTTGTGCGATATTTTGAATGCTTGAAGGAAAAGCAAAGGCCAGTGGGTTCAGTGGAATAGACATTACAGGGGGCTTGTTTGTGTTTGACAAGACAAACAAAGAGTGCCCCTCCGTAATCAATTTACGGTGCGATTTTTTTCTACTTTTCGCGGTAAAGATCCAAGGTGCTGTTGAGGTTCTGCTGCATCAATTCGCGCAAGTCTGCGGGGGCAATAACTTCTACCGCAGGGCCTAGTCCCAATAAGAATTGAATCAATTCAAAGGTGAGAAGCACGTGCAACTGCAATTCGTATCCGCCTTGGCCGATTTCGACCAGCTTTTGACTGCTGTGCACAGGCTGAGCGGCGAGGTACTCGTATTCCAGTTTGCTGCAACGGATTCGAACATCACATGGAGCCTTAGCAATTTTTGAAATCCCAAAGGAGTGCAGGAAAAAATCATCGGGGTTGAAATCACTGCGCACGATGAAGACCTCATCGGCTTCTTTCAACTGCTGGATGCGATCGAGGCCATAGGTCCGGTATGCCAGCCGTTCGGGATTCCATCCAATGACATACCAGCGATTCCGGTATTCTTTTAATAAATAAGGGTGCAGGCATACTGCTTTGGCTTCTTCGGACTGAAACTTTTTGTACTCCATTCGAAGCGTTTGTTTGCCTTGAATGCTTTCGAGAATAGGCATCAAAAGTTCCGATCCCCGCGTGGCGGGTGCCGATTCAAATTGCACCACGGAATCGAGATTGCCGGTGTCCAAATTGGGTGCCATTCGAAGCCGGTCATCTATTTTGCCAATGGCCTGGCCGAATTGAGAGAAAACGGGAACATTTTTGAATTGTACGAGGGTTCGCGCAGCGAATCGAATCGACTCCAATTCTTCGGGGTTCAACTGCAGGTTGTCAATGGAAAAATCATCCGCTTCATAATAGTACCCGCGTTCATCGCGGTGGTATGCGATGGGAGCATAGTAACCCAAGGCACCATCATTGCGCATCGCATTCAAGTCTTTTTCAATTGTTGAGATACTAATGCGATCGCCATTGCTGCCATAGAGTGCCTCTTCGCAGGCCTCCCTGAGTTCTTCCTTTGTTGGAAAGGGAGCTCCGGGGTTGGTAAGGCACCGATCAATGGTTCGGTATCGGATAAGGGCGTATTTGTTCGCAGGCATGGATTATCCTTGGCAGGCATTAAGGTAAGCATTCAATGGAAGACGCCCACCGGCTCGAGCCGAGTTCACGTTGGTTATGGCTTCTGATCATACGCTTCCATGAAACGAAGCCCTTTATCGACGTAATCCGGATGAAACGTGCTGGGTTTGCCTGATTTCGGAAAAAGCTTGCCGGTGTTGTGCAGGTGGAAGGCATCTCGGAATTTTTTGTCACGGAGCGCATCACCGTATGTAAGATGAATCCACTCGATACCGGCTCGCACGGCGTCTTGACCTCGAATGTCGCGGATTTGCAGGTCGAGCAAAATGCACTTGTAGCCCATGAGTTGAAACGGCCCCCAGGACGTTGCCAAATTGCGAAGGGCTTCTTCGTCGGCTTCCTGCAGATCTGCCTGCGTGACGTGCTCATAATGGCTTCGGTCCCCTCGCTTCACTTCCACTAGTCGCTCAAAAACATGTGCCTCAAATCGTTTGCCGGCGGGTTTCCGGCCTCCGGATTCCAATTGAATCAGGGCCATGAGATAGGGGAAGGGCACATTGTAATGGGCGCTCCACTTATGCACTTCCGCTCCATAATTTTTCTGAGTAGCCTGCATGCCCCACCATTCTCCGGGCCGATTCCATTGTCCATCGATTCTTCGATTGACTTCGCTGGTGAGCAATGCGGCGAGTAACAGCACGGCAAGCCCGGCGACGGTCCATCTCCAACGTTGCGGGCGAGGCTGTGTGGTTCTCATGGGCAATCAGAATAACAATAAGACAGGCAATTCCGTCTGAATCCAAATTGCCACGGGCCGAAACAAAGCGATTAGAGCAAAGGCAGGAATGAAGTTGAGCAAGGCGAAGGATCGAACTTTCAAGAGGTCGATGCCAAGGGCGATGAGCAGCAATCCCCCGAGCCCCGTGAGATCGGCAGTTAATTCCGGAGTCCATGCAGCACCCCACAGCTGAAATGCTCCGGTCAGCCCCCCTTGGATGAGCAAGACGGCGGGCGCTGCCAAAAGCACCCCGCGTCCCAAGGCCGCCGCGAGCAAGGCCGAACTGACCAAATCCATAGTGCCTTTGATGAACAGGATGGTTGGATCGTTCTGAAGTCCGTCTTGCATGCAGCCCACAAGGGTCATCGCTCCCGCACAAAACAACAAAACAGATTGAACCAACCCCGATCCGGTGCCTTCACCGAGCCGATCTGTCATTTGCCGCACCCGTTGGTCGATGCGCAAGTTTTGGCCCGCGATGGTGCCAAATACCAGGGCTAAAAACACAGCAAAAGGCTGATCCATTTCCATGCTCATGCTGAAACCAATTCCCAATGTGAAGAGGCCGAGAGCCTGAAACACATGATTTTCCAGCTCTTTCGAGATTTTTTTGCCCAGCCAAAGTCCTGCTGATGCGCCAATTCCAACTGCAATGGCATTGTAAAGGGTTCCAACCATGCTCCGAAGTTACATTTGCAGGAATTACTTCCATCGATGGCTGAACTGACTTTTCAAATAGAGGCTCGTGATTCACAATCCAAAGCTCGGGCCGGTGTTGTGCAGACCGATCATGGGGCGATTGAGACCCCCATATTCATGCCAGTTGGCACGGCAGGTACGGTCAAAGCTGTTCCGCAACGTGACCTCGTCGAAGACATTCGTGCGCAAATCATCTTGGGCAACACCTATCATTTGTACCTGCGTCCAGGAACATCTGTGCTGGAGGAAGCAGGGGGATTGCACGGATTCATGCATTGGGACCTTCCCATTTTGACCGACAGTGGCGGGTACCAAGTATTCAGTTTGTCCGATCGAAGAAAAATCACCGAGGAAGGGGTGACTTTTAGCAGCCACATCGATGGCAGCAAACACTTGTTTAGTCCCGAGACTTCCATGGACATCCAGCGCAGCATCGGGGCGGACATCATCATGGCGTTTGACGAATGCCCGCCCTATCCGAGCGATTATGGTTATGCACGGGAATCCATGGAACGTACCCATCGGTGGTTGGATCGCTGCATCCATCACGTTGCTTCTCGCGGCCCGCTATACGGCCATGATCAGGCGCTGTTTCCCATTGTGCAGGGTTCGACGTACAATGACCTTCGTGCCGCTTCGGCTCATGCCATTGCTGAGCGCGATGCTCCGGGGAATGCAATCGGGGGATTGAGTGTGGGGGAGCCGCATGAGGATATGTATGCGATGACCGAATTGGTTTGTGGGATTTTGCCCGAAGACAAACCCCGCTATTTGATGGGCGTCGGTACCCCGGAAAATCTTTTGGAGAACATGGCGTTAGGGGTGGACATGTTTGATTGTGTCATGCCCACTCGCAATGCCCGTCATGGATTGCTTTTCACTTGGAAAGGGACGTTGAATATGAAAAATGAAAAGTGGGCCAACGATCATTCAGCCTTGGATCCAGACGGAACTTCGCCGGTGGATTCGTTCTACAGCAAGGCTTATGTGAGGCACTTAATCAAAGCCAATGAATACCTCGCTTTGTACATCTGCAGCGTGCACAATTTGGCATTCTACCTCGAACTGGCGCGCCAAGCCCGCCAGCATATCATCGCGGGCGACTTCGTGGAATGGAAGAACGCTGTTGTTCCGCATTTGAACCAACGCCTGTAATGCAATGAGCACACCGTTGGCCCTCAAGCGCATTGATCGCTACATCATCCGAAAATTTCTCACCACGTTTTTCTTCATGGTCGGGGTTTTCTGTGTGATCGCAGTGGTGTTTGACTTGATGGAAAACATTGGCCGGCTGCTCACCAATGAAGCACCGCTGGGTGGCACGTTGATGTATTACCTGAGTTTTTGTTTTCATTTTGGAAATTTGCTCAGTGGTTTTATTGTGTTTCTGACGATCATTTGGTTTACCAGCCGTCTTGCCCAGCAAACGGAAATCATTGCATTGCTGAGTTCGGGCATGAGTTTTACGCGATTGATGCGTCCTTATTTCATTGCCTCTTCGGTACTCGTCGCACTTTCTTTGCTCGTTTCGCATTTTATTCTGCCCATTGCTAATGAGCGCAAGGTGGAGTTTGAGGTGGAATACGTTCATGTCAATTTTCACATCTCTGATCAGCACATGTACCGGGAAATTACTCCTGGAACGGTGGCCTATTTTCGTTCCATTACGGTCGATCGAAATACAGGGTACCGTTTTCAATTGGAACGGTGGGGCGAAGACAACGTGCTCGAACAGCGCATTTTGGCCGCCAAGGCCACTTGGCTGGAAGAGGATAGTGTTTGGCGGTTGATCAACGCGCGCATTCGCGATTTTGATTCGGAGGGCAACGAGCACTTGCGCTATTTGACCCGAATGGATACGGCCTTGAACATGAACATTAGTGATTTTGGGCAACGTTCGGTGATGACCTCAGCAATGACGACACCGCAATTGCGTCGGCACATTGACATTGAACAGCGGCGTGGCGCCAAAGTAGCCATGCTGAAATTGGAGCAATATGGCCGCACGGCCAATCCGTTTTCCATTTATGTCTTGATGCTCATCGGTGTGGGAATCGCAGCGCGAAAGTTGCGAGGAGGTATGGGGTATCACTTGTTTTTGGCTGTGATCATAGGTTTTTTATTCGTTTTTGTGGCCAAGTTGATTACGGTTTATGCTGCGTCAGTTTCGCTGTCACCGGATGCATTGATTTCGCGAGAAAACTGGCTGTTGCTAGCGGCATGGTTGCCCAATCTGCTTTTCGCTATGCTCGGAGCCGTGATTTGTTGGAAGGCCCCGAAATAAGGGGGGTAGTCTCAGAGGCAAGCATTCATCGCGAACGAACGCGAAGCCCAACCCTGCTCTATGGCGGCGCGGGCGGCAGCTGTGGCCTCCGATTCTCGGGCAAAAACACCAAATGCTGCCGATCCTGTCCCTGTCATTTGTACATAATCGGCACCGGAATTTTGCAGCAGCTCGAGTGCCGAATGGATCGGCAAATGGAGGGCGCGTACGCCTGCTTCAAAATCATTTTGGAGCCATTGCGACCAGCTTTTCGGGGGGTGATCCGAAAGTTTTGTCCAATCCAAGGTCCGCATTTTGGGTTCGCAACCGGCAAAAGCTTCCGAGGTTGAGACATGAACGCCTGGATGGATTACCGTCAAGTGCATGTTGTTCCAGCTTTCTGACTGGATTCCGGGAACCGGTGCGAGGTGTTCGCCCCTTCCCGTGACAAGTGCGGGGGCTGACTTCCAAAAAAACGGGCAGTCCGATCCGAGTTGAGCTGCCAGTTGCAAGGCCGCCTCGTCGGTTAGATTCAGTGAAAAAAGCTGATCGAGCAATCGAATCATGCACGTTGCATTGGAGCTGCCACCGCCCAGACCTGCTCCCATTGGGATGATCTTGTGCAAGTGGGCAGTCACGCCGCCGATGTTGAATTCACGCGCCATGAGCTCGTAGGCTTTGGCAATTAGATTGCTTTCCAAGTTTCCGGGAACTTCAAGCCCCGTGATCTTTAATTCTAGTCCCGGTGAAGGTTTTGCGTGCACTTCCAATACGTCGGTCCAATCGACCGGCCAAAAGACGCTTTCGAGCGCATGAAAACCATCGGGCCGCTTATTCATGACAAACAAGCCCAGGTTTATTTTTGCGTGTGAGAATGCAATCATGGCAAATCGCGCTTGGGATCAATCCAGGTAACCCAATCGTTTCAGTTTTCGCTCATCGTTTCGCCAGTCTTTGTCCACCCTCACAAACAGATCCAGGAATACCCGCGATGCAATGAATTTTTCAATGTCTTTGCGAGCATCGATGCCTACTCGTTTGATCATGTTTCCGCCACTGCCGATGACAATTTGTTTTTGGCTCTCGCGTGCCACTCGAATCTCAGCTCGAATTTTCACCAATGCATCTTCTTCGACGTACGATTCGACAACGACTTCAACCGAGTATGGGATTTCTTGTTTGAAGTGGGTGAGGATTTTTTCTCGGATGATTTCAGAAATGAAAAACCGCATGGGTTTGTTCGTCAATTCGTCCTTGGAAAAATAGGGAGGGGATAGCGGAAGGAGCTCCACCACGCGCTCGAGAATTTGATCGACATTGAAGCCATGCAGGGCGCTGATGGGAGCGACAACGGCGCGTGGGATTTTCTCTTGCCAATAAGCAAGGCGCTCTCCAACGATGGCTTGATCCGCCAAATCCACTTTGTTGATCAGGATAAAAACAGGGACCTCCATCTCGGCAATTTTTGCGAAAGTCTCGGGGTGCGCCATGTCACTTTCCTCCGTATCGGTGACCATTAGAATGAGGTCGGCATCCTGCAGGGCCGTTCGCACAAACTTCATCATGCCCTCCTGGAGTTTGTACGCTGGATCAAGCACGCCAGGGGTATCGCTGTAAACAATTTGCCATTCGGGCTCATTCACGATGCCCATGATGCGGTGGCGTGTGGTCTGGGCTTTCTTGTTGATGATGCTCAGTCGTTCGCCCACGAGGCGATTCATTAGCGTGCTTTTCCCGACGTTGGGAGAGCCAATGATGTTGACGAAACCCGCTCGATGCGGTGTTGTTTCTTCGTGATTAGTTGCCATGGTGGTCGCGTTGAGGACTGGTAGTCAGTAGGCAAAGGTACGCCCCGAGGCGGAAGCTATTTCAGTGAAATTTCGATTTGGTGAAATGAAAGTTAAGCGTATCTTTGACGTCCCGCAGGCAACGCCTCGGGTGGATATCGCGGGGTGGAGCAGTTGGTAGCTCGTCGGGCTCATAACCCGAAGGTCGTCAGTTCGAGTCTGGCCCCCGCAACTAAGAAAACAAAAGAAGAGCAATCAGAAATGGTTGCTCTTTTTGGTTTTAATGCCCTCGGAAACAGTGCCTTTGCATTGCCTGCTCTTCGTATCGCTGCCTGTGATTTTGTCGTCGCTCCGTGCAACGTCTGACACGGTTAAAAACCAAACATAAGCGAAACTGACAGTAATTATGGGTGAAACTGACAGTAAAAGTGTCAGTCTTTTGATGAAAAAGCCAAAAAATTGGGAGGCCGTTTTGGGCTTCTGTACCCCCCTCTCTTTTGGTGTTTCAGGTTCCTGTTTTGAGGTCTTCTGCAAAAGCTATCTATAACCCTCAACCTCCTGGTATCTCGTTGCTGGTTTTAGCCTCAGAATTCCTGTTGACCCCATTTCGTTTAGGGTCAAAATTTATGAGACGGGGGTTAGCCTTCGTCTCCAGGCTTCTTTGACTTTGACTCCTCGAAGAGGAAGACATCGACTAGGTCCCATCCCGTCTCATATGACGCATCTTCGATAGCTGTGCTGACCTCTATAGAGAAACCAAGCTCATTCATCGAGGTAGCGGTTTGGTGCCACTGGTCGTACGCACCGTTGTCTGGGAAGGCGAGGACGTTATATTCCTTCAGTGGGGCTAAGTACTCGTGCTTGAAGCCACCTAAGGAGCCGGTTGCCAGCCAGGTGTAATCCGGGAATTCGAGACGCATAAAGAGGGCTGTCTTTTCACTCTCCACAATGGCTACTTGCTGTGAGTTTTCATTCAAAAGATGGAGACCAAAAAGGCACTGGGTCAGATGGAAATGAGGTGCTTTAATCTCTGAGTGTACCCAGGTAATCTGCGGCCCTCGTTCACCTTTGCAGCGCTTCCCAGTGGTGGCATCGTAGCCCATAATCTTGCCTGTCCTGACGCGTCCATCAGTATCGATTTGATAGAAGACCGTCGAGCCATTGAATTTCTTTGCCGTACCCACCTGGTATTCCTGAACCACCGTTGTGGTGGCCTCCTCGCCGAATCGGTTGATGAGGTATGTGACCAAAGGATTGATTTCATAATTTGACATTGTCCGGTATACGATTGCCTTATCGATGAAGGAAGGCGCCGGCGGTGTTATGACCTTAGGGGTAAAGTTTAAGTGCGGGAAGGTGCCGCTCTTAGGGTAGGCTCGGAAGCCACAGGATACTTCTCGGTCGCACCTCCCGAAATGGTCTTCGGCATAGTTTCCGGTTTCTGTTTCGATATATCTGACGAAACGTTTCTTGTTGCAGCTGGGGCATATGAATTTCTTGCTAGAGCTGTCTAGGGTGTATTTATATTGTTTCATAGGGTTTGATGTTCATCGGTTTATCGGTTTAAGTCCCTATGTAATAGGGACTAAACCTATGAATACCTAAACGGATAACTTTCCGAGTGTATAGGGTTGTCTATTGCCTGCTTGTTCGAGCCATCCTCTCTCTACAGCGTCCTTTATCAGCTCTTTTATCTTACTGACCCCTTTGCCGTATTTACCTGAGTGGTTTGCGTTCAGTGTGCTCTCGATGCTCGCTATGAGGTCGCTATGCCGGAGTCCTTCGTGGCCGCTAAGCGCAGCCTCTAAAATTTGAAACTTAGCCGCCGGATCAAGCCTCAACACATCGAACCGTTCCTTCGACGATTTTGCGCTGCAGTCGTAGTCTTCAAAAATGACAGGGAGCCCCTCTATAACCTCAAAGGCAAATGGGCTGAACGCTTCGTTGCGGCAAGCCCCTGGTCTCACTACTGACACTTTTTCGTTCGCCGAGTCTATCTCCAGCGCAATCACCGTCTCCGCCTTATTGGTCAGCTCGGTACCCAGATGCCCCCTCGCTTTCTCGCTGCCCGGGTTTTCGTGCAGGACGACTACGATATGGATGTTGTATTCCTCCGACCACCTTAGTAGTGCGGAGGACATATAAGACGCTTCTGACTCATCATTAATTGACGTTACTAAGTCGCGTACTCCATCGATGACGACAAACCCCAAGTTTGGAGTCGTCGAGATAGCGTGCTCTATAAGCTTGAACCGCTCATCGGCACTTTCCTTCCGCAGACCATAGGTGTCCAGGTTCGTAGGAACGGCTGTCCGGACTTGCTCGCAGACTCGTTTGACGGCCTTCTGTACGTGGTATCGTGACTGCTCTGTGTCAAAGTAGAGCACGTGGTTTTGATTGTCTTTGAGGGGGCTCCTAAGCCTCTGCTGGAACAGCCCTTGACCGACGGCAGTGGAGATAGCCATATTGATGAAGAATGACTTCTTACTCTTGGCTTTTCCTTTGACGAGGCTGAAGTTGCCCAAGGTTCCGAGGAGGCGGAATACCTCCGAGTCTAACTCCTGTATTTCCCAGGCTACCTCTGGCGGTGGTATCTCTTCTGAGATATCTACTCGGCAGGATGCTAGTTTACGAGCTAGCCTAGCTGCTGGTTTCTGAAGCTCTGCTTCAATCTGACTTGAAAACGGGTTGTCGCTCATACTCGATTGCTTTTGAGCGACAAATGTTCCGATGAGCACACCGGAATATTGGGTACGGCACCGTATCTTTTTGGGTACGGTACCGTATCTATTTGGGTACGGTATCGTATCTTTTTTTCAATGCTTCGTATACGGGAAGGTGTTTTTGAGCGCCAACGTCTGTCTTAAACTTTACCGCGGTTCCAAAGTTGATATTGAGCTCTGACTCTAAAAATTCAAAGGTTTTCTTTAGACTGATGTCAGAATTCATCAATCCATCTTTTCGCAATTGGTCAACGAGAAAGCTAACCGGCGCAAGTTTGATATCAGCGGGTGTTGCATTGACAAAATCGTTAAAGAGATTGAACCCGTAAGATTTGAAATAATCTGGATATGTATTGACTTCGTCACGAGATGCGAGTGTCTTGAGTTTTCCTTCCCTTTCTGCCTCACAGATGGAATAAAGGAGCTCTAGTCGTTCAGAGGCCTCATTTAGCTCCTTGACCTCTACGTTGACTTTGTATCCGGAGAAGTTATTCAAACTTGCGATGTAGTTTAATCGGTTTGGGTCTCTCGGGACATAATACACGCCGTACTTCTCTTTCAGATACTCTGAGAGGTCAAACATCAGCGGCGGCTCAATTGAGATGACTGCTCCTTGAAGTTCTTCGTGTCGCCTTTCAATCCTCTTGAAGCCAAACTTCGCGCTATTCATTGACCAGTGAATGAAAGTTTTGTCCTTGTGTTCTTCGACGAAGCCCTTGAGCCTTTGGATTATCTCAATTTCTTCACCGTCTTCGAAGAAGTATTCCTTCTGCCCTTGGTTGAAATAGACCGCGCCTACCCAAAAGATAATATGCTCGGGCTTATTGAAATCTGAGCAACCGTAATGGATGATAACGGTGTCTTCTTTGTTTGGTAGTTCCACACTTGCAATTTAAAGGATTCAAGAACTGCTATCAAAGGCAGTCTTTAAGGGGTTTATTCCTAGCCCCAACAGCTAAAATGACTCATTGGTTGATAATGGGTTATATTCGTAATCACCAAATTGACTGAAATGAAGCACTTTATGACGCTAATGGCGCTCGCTTTTGCGTTTACCGCTGGAGCGCAAACGGGACTTGTAGAGTTTCCTTATAACCCAGATGCCGACAATGATGATATCATTGGTGTAAATGACCTTATGGAACTATTGAGCTTCTTCGGTAATGAATTTACGGATGAGAATTTAGCAATTAATGAAGATGAAACTTCAGCTATTTATCAAGTGAGTGGTGAATGGGATTTTCTAATGTGCAAAACGAAGTGTGTCGAGCTGCCGAGTAACAAGTGGCGGATGATCGATGTGCAAACATTGACTGAGTTTCGTTCGCAACTCCCAATAGCGAATATTTGGCTGTCAAACGAGGAATTAATTTTCCAAGACGGAAACAGCATTCTAGCTCCATATTTGGCCGTTTCAGGGGCGCTAAGTCATGGAGGCACAACATTGCAAGAAACTTGTGTTTGCGAGACCCACGAACGCCCGAAGGTGGAGTATAGCTATTGCAGTGGCTCATCCTTACAATCTTGTGCAGACGGGAAAGTAGCGGATGGATGGTATCCGTTATCAGGCATAGCCTCTAATCCGACTTTTAGTGGCTCTGCTGGCCATTCTTCTCAAATGGTATACCAAGCCTTCTGGCGCTGGGCTGAGTAATGAAATTAACTATGATACGCTACCTCACCACCCTGATAGCCTTGTGCCTATCTGTCGTCTCCTTTGCTTCTGAGACGCCCTGCCTCGACCCTCTGGCCTGTAACTTTATGGAGGAAGGCGAGTGCTTCTTCAACGATGAAAACGGAGAGCCCTGTGTGACGGAAGGGTGCACCATCCAAGGTGCTTGTAACTATGACCCAGAGGCTGACATTTATGATGGCTCTTGTGAGTTTGCGAGCTGCTTAGGCTGCACTGATGCCGAGGCTTGTAACTATGATGAGACGGCGCTGTATGATGATGCTACGTGCATTTATTTCGTGGACTGTAATGGCACCTGTGGAGGAGATTGGATTGAGGATGCTTGTGGGAATTGTTTTTCTTTCACAGTCGAACCTATCGAGCTGACTTTAACTACTTGCGGGCAAATTGGACATTCGGGACCATCGCAAGGTCAGTGCGACGAATATTATGGTACCGGCGTGATAGAATCCAATGATGGGATTCAATCAATTTTAATCACACAATCCGGCACTTATACGATTACAATCGCAGGTGCACAAGGAGGGGATTGTTGTGCTGGAACTGGTGGCTTTGGCGCGATGATAACTGGAGAATTAGAGCTATTCGAGGGAGATGTACTAAGTGTGCTTGTAGGTCAAAGAGGATTAAGTGGCGTAACTAATGGTTCTGGTGGCGGAGGAGGGTCATTTCTATTACTTAATGAAGAGCTAATCCTTGCAGCTGGTGGCGGAGGTGGCGGTTCATCAAGTGGTGGAAACGGAAATCCCGGACTAATTACAGAGTGTGGAGGCGGAGGTGATAACGGATGGTCTGGTGGATGCGAAGGTTTGGGAGGTATCGATAACGACTCAGATAATGGAGCCCCAGCTGGTGGAGGTTATATTGGGAACGGTGAATGTCTTTCTTGTTATAGTGGACCTGGTGGCGCAGGGGTGGCGTTTATTAATGGTGGTTTCGGTGGGGTATTTCAGTTAAATGGAGGATTTGGAGGAGGTGCTTCAGGTTGGAACGGTGCTTCAGGAGGCGCAGCTGGCGGAGGATTCAGCGGAGGCGGTGCGCAGGACCATAGTAATGGAAATGGTGGTGGTGGTGGCTCTTTCATAAGCGAGACTTTGATAATTGTTTCATCTTCCTCTGGAGCAAATGAAGGTGATGGTTTTGTCACATTATCAAGTGCATCAATTGCAGAGCCCTATTGCAACCCTGGCTGCACCTACCCACAAGCTTGTAACTACAACCCTGAGTCCAACTTTGACGACGGGTCTTGCGATTACTGCTTCTGCTTGGAAGGCACGCAGTGGAGCGACAGCCTCCAGGGCTGCGTGAGCACTGCACCACCTTTGATGGATGCCTGTGGTGCTGGCACCTATTGGGACGAAGAGTCTCAGGCTTGCCTGACCACCGTCACTTGCGCTGAGGACCTAAATACCGATGGAATCGTGGGTATAGCAGACCTCTTGCAGTTACTCTCTATGTTCGGTACGCCTTGTGATGAGGTCGAGACCAGTGAGCTCAGTTGCGACGACCCTGTCAATTACCACGGCTACGAATACGCTACGGTGCAGATTGGCGACCAGTGTTGGTTTGCGGAGAATCTTCGAACGGAGCTATACAGTAATGGCGATTCGATTCCAGGAGGTCTGACGTATGATGAGTGGAATTCGACAGAAGACGGCGCCCAAGCTATATACGAGGATGATGAGTCCAATCTTTTAAGTTTTGGTCGCCTTTACAATGGTTATTCTGTTTATGATTCTCGGGGACTTTGCCCAGCGGGATGGCACGTTCCAACTGACAACGAATTTTTGACCCTCGAGATGGCATTGGGGATGAGTGAACCGGAGGCGAACGAGACACAATGGCGAGGCACTGACCAAGGCACGCAGATGAAATCGTCGCCTGAGGACTCACCGTCTTGGGATGGCACAAACACAAGCGGTTTTTCAGCAGTAGCTGTAGGTTATCAGACTAATCTTGGTTGGACATCGGGGGATACAAAGTTCTATACTTCTACTTTTGAAGCGGGGCCGGACACAAATGTACCGGTGAATGCTACTGTGAGAATGCTAGCGGGCGTAAGTTGGGTTGGTCGATTCAATTCTGGGCTTTTCGGTTATGGCTCCGTACGCTGCCTCAAAGACACTGAAGAATGAAAAAGCTACTGACCATATTGTTTGCCGTTGCGTTGGGGTTGAACCTCAGTGCGCAGACGGATTACGTTGATGATTGGAACCCTGATGCCGATGGGGACGATTTGATTGGTATCACGGATTTACTTGCCCTGTTGAGTTTGTTTGCAGAAGCAGATTCCGATGGTGACGGCATATGGGATTCAGTGGACGATTGCATTGGCGTGTACGACCCTTGTGGCGTGTGTAATGGCACGGGCGAGGATGCAGATGAAGACGGTCTCTGCGACGATGCGGACGACTGCGTGGGCGCGTATGATGAATGCGGTGTGTGCAACGGACCTGGTCCAGACATTCCCGTCATCGATGAGATCCTGTACACCACAGATTCACTGTTCATTGAGCCGCTTGACGAATGGTACGTGTTTGAGTATGCGACGGATACATTGTTCACGTTTGTATGCCCTGTGAGTGGATGTATGGATGAAGCGGCTGGCAACTACAACCCTGAGGCCGTGATTGAGGATGATAGTTGCGTTTACGGTCCTTCGGAATGCGGCGGTGCCTCGACGGTCACTTTCGACGGCTACACCTACGATTTGGTGGCGATCGGCGACCAATGTTGGTTTGCGGAGAACTTGCGCAATGAGCATTACGCCAACGGTGAGGCGATTCCAGGGGATTTGAGCGATGGTGATTGGAGCAGCACAACGAGCGGCGCGATGACGGTTTATGGAGAGGGTACATCGACTGTTTACAACGGAAGTGACGATGAAGTTTCAAACCTTGCTGACTACGGCCGTTTGTACAACTGGTACGCGGTGGATGACGCGCGTGGGTTGTGTCCGAGTGATTGGCACGTCCCGACTGATGGGGAGTTTATGACCTTGGAGATGGAATTGGGAATGAGCGAATCGGAGGCGAACGGGTCAGGCTGGCGCGGCACCGACCAAGGCACACAGATGAAATCGTCAGCATCAGACTCACCTTCTTGGAACGGCACAAACTCAAGCGGTTTTTCAGGTTTGGCTGGTGGCTACCGGAACAGCAATGGGGCCTTCCTCAGTGAAGGCGACATCGGTTATTTCTGGTCGGCTTCGGCTTACGGAGCAAACGCTTGGTTCCGTTTTCTGGATGGTGGTGACACTGAAGTCTTTCGGTTCTACAACTACCAACGCTACGGTTTTTCAGTTCGTTGCGTTCGGGATTAAAAACGGGGGCTTGTGGGGGGCTTGACCCTTTGATTCTTTGTCCTTTCCTCAAGCCGTTTTAAGGCCATTACAACGCCTTTCAATCGTTCGTGGCAACCCTTAGCTCTTCGATGGTTTTGATGTCGTTCATAGGCTCAATTTGAGGTGAGACAGTCGTCGAGTCATAGCCGTTCAATGAGCGTTGACTAATAGTTTGAGAACGTAGCAGAGCAGACTACAGCGATGGCATATCCGCTTCAACGAGTTCAGCCACCTCGAGCCCTCGGAGGTAGGTCATTGAGACATTAATGGAGGAGTGTCCCATAGCTTTTTGAAGTTTGGTCAAGGATTCGGTCCGCTTGAAGATATCGATGGCTCCTGAGTGCCGAAAGGAGTAGAGGGTCTGTCCTTCTTCCAGAGTTTGCGACTGCGCTTTAAAACGGCTCCAAAGCGTCTTGAAGTACTCTTCGTTGTATGGCTTCTCCTTCATAGAGAATATGTTGTCTCCTGGTTCGCCCGGCACCAATAAGTCTTTGACATAGCCTGGTACCGGAACGATTCTGTTGCGCCCCGACTTGTTCCGACGTCCCGACAGGTGGATGAAGCGATAGTCATCCGAGAAGTCACTCCATCGCAGCTCTCTAATCTCGCGATGAGGTCGCAGAAGGCAGCCGTAGGTGATGAGACAGCAAAGGTGCAAGTGACCGTTGTAGTCCGCTATATCGTCCAGTATGTCTCTGATATCATCGAAGGGTTTATGAAGTGAAGAACTTGGCTTTTTGAGCTTGACGCGCTCGATAACGCCCGGCTTAAAGTCACTCAGCAGAGGACTGAGTGTGCTCTTGATCGTGCGCTGTGTCTTGGGGCTCCAGTTTGGTCTAACCAGGAAAGCTCGGATATGGGCTGGCTTGAGCTCATCCAAAGAGAGGTTGCGAATGGAATGCTCAGCTTCATAGCGCCTCCATAGGGTGATTACTCTTCTGGTATCCTTAATGAAGCGTGCAGAGCACCCCTGGGCTACTTTGTTCTCAGCACCTTGCTCAAGAGCTTGCGCCACAGTGAGCACCTTCTCCTTGACTCCCTTTTTCTTGGGTTGAGGCCTCCAGCCTTCGCGCAGTTTCAGTTCAAAAGCAGCTTTCAGAAGGCTTGCGTTGTCGATGCATCGGAGGTCGACGCCAATCGCTTTTCCATTCCAAAAGCGATAGCGTCCGTCGAGGCAATAGACATTGATAAACGGTTGGTTTTTGTCATGTCCAATGGTCACATTAAAGGAGCTCATACTGTCAGTTTTTACTGTCAGTTTTGAACGGAACAACGGTAAATCACAGTCCAACAAGGACTTGCAGTTGGTAGCTCGTCGGGCTCATAACCCGAAGGTCGTCAGTTCGAGTCTGGCCCCCGCAACTATGAAAACGAAAGAAGAGCAATCAGAGATGGTTGCTCTTTTTGGTTTCTTTCCGCCATCGTTCCTCTTCACAGTCACAGGCGAGCATCTGTCAATCTGGAGCGGGTCTATTGTAGTTGCATTTTCTCTCAATGGATTGAATCATGAGCTGGGCA
>Ga0209223_10001583_pt1 | contig 24434 bp, 22 predicted proteins | sample COG_06_FD_184750 | JGI IMG/M metagenome (GOLD analysis project Ga0209223, IMG submission 184750) | Pelagic Microbial community sample from North Sea - COGITO 998_met_06 (SPAdes) (version 2) | ecosystem: Environmental > Aquatic > Marine > Neritic zone/Coastal water | place: Helgoland, sampling...
TTCTAAAAAAAATTATGATGTAGTTTTTTGTTGTCATATACATCTTCTTCCATTTGCTTGGGTCTTAAGTAAAAAAAATAGATGTCCCTTAATATTAAATATTTATGGTGAAGAAGCTTGGAATCCTACTAGACATAAAATTTCTAATTTTTTATGTAGTAAAATAGATTATTTATGTACTATTCGTCATTACACAGCAAAAAAATTTATTAGTTGGTCAAAAACTTCCTTAAAAAAATATTTTTATATTCCTAATTGTGTTGATGAAAAAAAATTTAAAAATAAACCTAAAAATATTAAATTAATAAAAAAATATAATCTTCAGAAAAAAAAAATTATTTTATCATGTGGCAGAATGGATGTTGAAGATAAAAATAAAGGTATTGATGAAATAATTGAAATTTTAGATGAATTATCAAGAACTAATAAAGATATAATTTATTTAATTGTAGGGGATGGAGATGATAAAAAAAGACTTGAACAGAAAGTAAAATCTCTGAAAATGAATCATTTAGTTTTGTTTCTTGGCAATTTAAATGAGAAGGATAAAATTGATTTATTTAAGATTAGTCACATAATGGCCATGCCAGGAAGTAGAAAAAGCTTTGACAGGTACCCATATAGATTTGTTAACTTAGAAGCATTAAGCTGTGGCCTACATGTTATTTGCTCAAGAGTAAATTATAAATCTGAGATAAATGACCCAAATATTAAAATGTTAAATCAAGTTAACCCAAATAATAAAAAAGAGTTGATCTATGAAATAACTAAACTCATTAACAAAAAAAAAGTAACCAATTCATTAATTAAAAAATTTTATTTTAATCATTTTAAAGATAGGTTAGAAAATATGATCAATATAATAGATGATAATAGAAAAACTTAAAAAAATTAAAAGAATATTTTTACCTCATTGGACAGATCATTGGAGTGAAATTATTGATATAGATAAGTCTAAAATAGGTCTTCATATAGGACCGGGGTTACTAAAGATAAAAAATACAATTTCGATTGATATGAATCCTTCAGTGAACCCTGATATAGTTTGGAATTTAAATGAAAATCCATGGCCAATTGAAAATAACTCTAAAGACTCAATTATTGCAATGAATGTTTTAGAGCACCTAAATGATATATCAAAAACTATGGATGAACTTCACAGAATTTCAAAACCTAATGCTCTTATAAATATTCTTGTACCTCATTTCAGCAGCGCCGCCGCTTTTGTAGACCCAACCCATAAAAGCTACTTTAGCTACAGAACATTTGATTATTTTATAAGTGGATCAACTTTGGAGAAAGAATATGGATTTTACAAAAAAATACGATTTGAATTAGTTAGGGCGGATATTCATCTAGCACCAATTTTAACTTATATTCCTTTCTTGTTATTTTTAGTCAGAAAATTTCCAAAATTTTGGGAAACATACTTATGTTATTTATTTAGAGGAGAAGGTATTTTTTTTCAGTTGAAAGTTTTAAAGTGAATAAAATTTCATAAATGTTTTTAAATAGAATAAAACTTTTAATTAATAGGTATCTAAAAGCAAGAAGCTTTGGTTTCTTATTTTTTGCTGCACGATATTTCTATATTCCAAAATCTATAAAGATTAATAATAAGATTATAAATTTAAATTTACCAGATGAATACGGTGTTAAGATAACTTTTGTAGAAATATTTCTAGATGATACGTATAAATTAGGTTGGATAAAAAATTTTGCTAAAAAAAAAAATATAGATATTAGATCAATATTAGATGTAGGTGGAAATTGTGGTCTCACTTCAATGTTATTTAGGTCTCATTTTTCTAAAAGTATTATTCACTGCTATGAACCTAACTTAGAAATAATAAATTATTTAAAATATAATGCTGAACTTCTTAATTTTGATTATTACAACGAGGCAGTAGGAGATAAGAAGGGGAGTGTAAAATTAAATATTTCTAAAAATGATTCAATTTTATCTCATATTTCGAGCGATGAAAGTGGAGCAACTCAGCAAATTTCTTTTGATATGGCATTCAAAAGATTTGGTGTAGATAATTTGGATATTGTAAAGATGGATTGTGAGGGTTCAGAATGGGAAATTTTCAATCATATTGAAATTTGGAAAAAAGTAAAATTCTTAACTATGGAGTATCATCTTGGTGAAAATAATTTTGATCATAATCGAATTGTTGCTGCATTAAACAAAATAGGATTTAAATTAATCACAAAACTAGATAATAACAAAAATGTTAATTATGGCATGGTATTAGCCTACAATACATCTTTAGTTTCTCTTTAATCATATATTAATTACAAAAATTGCTTTCCTTAGAAAATTTAAAAAAACAATTTTTTACAACACATTGAACTAAGTTAATTCCAATCGGTTTTACTTTTAAATATTCTCTTTAAAATAACCTTAATTTTAATTGGTAATTTTAATCTCAACCAATGTAATGGAATTAAAAAAGTCAGAATTAAATATTTAAATAACATTTTAAGTCTATATGTAAATGGTAGTACTTTATCTATATTTGTTGTGACAGGATGAACATCTAATCCAAATTTTTTAGAGAATCCTAAATATTCTTTAAGTTCTTGAGAAATATTATTTGGCAAGTATTCTGGATTTAAAAGCAATCTTTCTGCCTCATCAGTGTTTGCATCAATTTGAAACCAAAAAGAGTATCTATTGATATCTTTGCCTTTTTCGATTGAGCCTCTGTGTATTGTTCTTGCATCTGAAATTATAGCGCACCCCATTTTACCTTTTGCTTTTACAATTTTATCTTTAAATTTAGAATTTATTACATTATCTGCAAAATTGTTTTTTTCGTACAGTTCAGATTCTTTGTGACTACCTAGTATAAATTCTGTAGCACCATTTTCTGTATCAACCAAATATACAATAAATACAATTCCTTTTTTATTATTCTTGGTTTCATCAAATTTATTATCTGTATGCCAAGGAAAAAAGTAATTTTTTTTTGTGGTATAAGCTCTATGACATTTTAATCTTATCTCTTCTCCCAAATATTTCTTTGCGATTTTTAAAGTATCTACAGATGTTACTAAATTAAAAGCAGCTCTTGATTGTGCTACAGCATTTGAAAAAAATTTTGCATCATCAAGCTGAATAAAAGTTAGTTGATTGCTATTTCTTAATTGAGATCCAGTTAATAAATTTTTTAACTCTATGCAATCTTCATTCGAAATAAAGTTGTTTATCTTTACAACACCATTTTTATTTAATTCTTCAGTGGCAAGAACTGCAACTGCATCATTATGCAAATCTAATTCTTTAATTTTGTTCATTTTAATTTATAAAAGATAACGTTTTAATTTAATATATAAGTAACTAATTAACATAATAAAGCCACATGAAAAAAAATATAGTACAAATTTCTCCAACTTACCCTCCTAATATTGGTGGTGTCGGAAATTATGCAAAATTATTAGCTGATTTTCTAAAAAAAAAAAGCATTAATTCTAAAATTTTAGTTTCAGATCATTTAGATAATAAAAATAAAAAACAAAGACTATTTGGTAAGAATAATAAAAATCTTTACTTATTACTTGAAAACACAAATTCAAATGAGATTATTTTGCATTTTAGTGGTTATGGATATGCTTCTAGAGGATTATGTTTTAATTTAATTAGTACATTGGAAAAATGGAAACAAATTAGTAAAAGTCGAAAGTTAATAACTATTTTTCATGAAATTTATGCAATAGGCCCAATATATAGAATGTCTTTCTGGACCTCATTGCCTCAAAAATATTTAGCCAAAAAACTACTTAAATTAAGTAATATTGCATTAGTTACGTCAAAACAAAATTATATTACACTCTCATCATTCGATAAGAAAAAAAAAATAATTTATTCAAATGTTTTTTCAAATATCGGAGAACTAAAAAAAAATAAAAAACTTAAATTAAGAAAAAATATAGCAATAATCTTTGGTAATAATTATCAAAAAGAAATATTATATAATGATATTTTGGCAAATAAAAATCAATATGAAGAAATATTAAAAAAAATGTCTATTAAAAAAATTATTGATATAGGGCCAAAATTAGAAATTTCAAAAAAAATCAAATTTATAAATATAAAAAGAATAGGAGTAAAATCTAAAAATTATATTTCCCTTCTACTAAGAGACTCAAAAGTAGGACTTGTTTTTTATCCAGTAGATCAAATGACAAAATCAGGAATTATAGCAGCATATGCTTCTCATGGCCTTGTTATTGTTAATTTGTGTAAGGAAAAAATATTTAAAACTAATCAATTTATTTCAAACATAAATTACATTTCTAAAATCACAAAACATAATTTTTTTAACCTTCAAAAAATAGCTAACAAAACTTTTAGGAATTATAAAAGGAATGATTTAAGTAAAACAGCATCACTAATTATTAATATAATAAAAAACAACAAAACTAAATGAAAGTTTTAATTAGTCATCCACATGGAAACAAGAATACAAAAAAAGTTGTAAGCATGTTAGGAAAACTAAATTTATTAGATAGTTTTTGGACTACTATTGCATTTCCTTTTAGATTAAGGAGATTTAAGAGTAAATTTTACAATATTAGGTTTCAAAAAATAAAGCTTAGGTTTTTAAAAGAATTTTTAAGATATATTTGCATATTTTTAAAATTAAAAAGATTTTACCTTCATGATGAAAATATTTTTTCTGTAGATTCTATTTATAAAGATTTGGATACAAGTGTAGGTAAGTATCTAAATATTAATAAAAATAAAATAAATATAATCTATTCCTATGAAGATTGTGCTTTAAATAGTTTCAAAATTGCTAACAAAAGCTGTATAAAAACTATTTATGACTTAACAAGCCCATATTGGCTTTTAAAAAAAAAAATTCTTGAAGAAGAAGTCAATTTGCAGCCTGATTGGAATTTAAGCTCATCAGAGGTGCTTACAGAAAAAAAATGTAAAAATAAAGATGAAGAGATTGCTTTATCAGATAAAATAATTGTTGCCTCAAGTTTTACAGCTAAAAGCTTAGAACTTTTTGAACAAAATATTAAATCTAAAATTAATGTTGTTCCATACGGAATAACATGCCCAACAAAAAAAATAATAAACAAAAGAAACAAAAATGATAAATTAAAAATAATTTTTGTCGGCAGGCCAACCTTATCAAAAGGAATTCAATATTTAATTCAAACTTTAGATCAATTAGATTTTCCATGGGAATTAGAAATTGCAGGATCAATACCAGAAAAACCTCATCAGATATCACAAAAATTAGATCTTTTATTAAAAGACCCTAGATGTAAATTTTTAGGGCAAATACAAAATAAAAACTTACTTAAAAAAATGAGGGAAAGTCATATATTTTTGTTTCCTTCTCTGTTTGAAGGCTTTGGTCAGGTTATACTAGAGGCACTTTCATGTGGACTACCACTTATAACAACACATAATACAGCTGGATTTGATATTATTGATGATGGTAAGAATGGTTTTTTAACACCTATAAGAGACACAAAAAAAACAATTGACATAATATATAACCTTTATCAAAATGAAGAATTAAGACTGTCAATTGCTGATAATGGATTTATAAAAGCTAGTGATTTTAGCTGGACAAAATATCAAAATGAAATAACTAAAATTATGAAACCCTAAGTTTATAATATGATATCTTCTAATAATCCTGCTCTTCAGCTCAAAAAATTTATTATTTTCTTTTTTGCTTATATGATTTTTGAAGGTGTACTCAGAAAATGGATATTACCAAATTTTCAAACTTACATATATTTTGTAAAAGATTTTTTACTTATATTTATTTATTTTTATGCAATCAAGTATAATTTTTTATTTAATAAGACATATTCAAAGTTATTCATTTTTTTTATAATCATAATTTCATTGTATGGTTTAATAGGTTATCAATTAGATTTTCAGGGTATTTTATCTTATCTTTTAGGTTTACGGTCATATTGGCTATATGCCCCATTAACTTTGATTATGGTACATGTATTTGACATAGATGATGTAAAGAAATTTTTGAAGATTAATTTATATTCTATTTTTCCATATTTTATATTGATTTTGTTTCAATCATATTCAAGTGATACGTCTATTATAAATAGTGGATTTAACTCTATGGTAATGACCCCTGATAGACCAAGTGGTTTTTTTATACACATAACACAAAATTCTTATTATTTAGCATTTATGTTTGCTTGCCTTTATTCAAAAATATCAATCACATCAAATTTAACAGTTAAAAAATTTATTTATTATTTAATATTAATTTTTATGCTTTTGTCAGTGATGATTTTATTAAAAAGTAGATCTGTCTATATTTTGACTTCTATAATTGTAATTTATAGTTTTTTAACCATTCTTTTTTACAATAAAAAAAATTATTTTAAATTAAAAAAATTAATTATTATTGGGATTTTTACACCTCTTCTTTTTCTATTAACAAAAAATATCTTTAAAGATGAGTATAACTTATCAGTCTCGAGATTTAATACCGATACTTATTATGAAATGAAAGTTGTTAAAGAATATAAAAATATTAAACTTCCATCAATTATATCTTCTAAAGACAATAACCAACAAGTAACAGTCATAGAATTTTGTAATAAATACTCAAGTTTATGTAGGATAATTAATGAAATATATTTTATTCCAATAATTTATGATTCATCATTATATGGCGCCGGTATTGGGGCGGGCACATCTGCAGTTGCAGCATTTACGGAAAATATACCTTTTACGCTAGGAGAGGTTGAGAATAATAGAGTTATCATGGAATTAGGATATTATGTTGGACCGTTATTTGTGTTATTAAAATATTTTATGGTTTTATTTTTTCATATATTGTTTTTTTTTAAGAATGAAAATAAATTATTAGTCGCTCCAATGTTACCTTTAATGTGTGTACTAATTGCAATGGGACCTGTGACTTATTCTGCTTCATTTATAAGTTTTATTTTATGGTTTTACTTAGGTGCTTTTGTATTATCCTTGAAAATCTCAAAAAGTTCATAAAATACCAACTATGAAAATATTATATTTAAGCTCCAATATATCTAACGAAGCAGGTGGTTATTCTGAGTCATCTCTTTTATTAAGAGAAAAATTAGATATGTTAAAAAATAATGATGCTTATTTATTTGGTTTTTGGAAATCAAAGAATTTTAGATTAAATTATATTTTATCTGATAAAATTAACATTTTCTCAGATGGTTTAATTAGTAAGTTTCCATTTTCTTTTTTATATTTAAAAAAAATGTTTTTATTCAGGCCTAATTTGATAGACGTTCAAGGATTATGGTCTAGTGCATCTCTTTTTAATCTAATTTACAACAAATTAAGACCAACGCCTTACGTTGTAACACCTAGAGGCATGCTAGAAAAGTGGGCGCTAAATCAATCTTATTTCAAGAAATTGATTTATTATCATTTAATTGAAAAATATCATCTTAAAAATGCAGCTTGCCTAAGAGCCACTTCTGATATGGAGATGAATACTTTTAAAAAATTAGGGTTTAAAAATAAAATAATTAATATTCCAAATTCTATTAAGATTCCAAAAATTAACCTAAAATTTAAAATTAAAAAAAAAAAAAGAATACTTTTTTTAAATAGAATACATAAAAAAAAAGGAATTAGTGAATTACTAAATGCATGGAAGCATATCCATAATAAATATTTAGATTGGGAGCTAGTAATTTGTGGCTTTGATGAAAATGGATATAAAGATAAAATGATAAAATTATCAAATGAATTAAAATTAAATAGAGTAGTGTGGAAAGATTCTGTTTTAGGCAAAGATAAGTATAATTTATTTAGATCTAGTGATTTGTTTGTTTTGTTAAGTCATTCAGAAAATTTTGGGTTATCCATTGCAGAAGCTCTCTCTTTTGGTTTGCCTGTAATCACAACAACTAATACTCCATGGAAAGATTTAAAAAAATATAACTGTGGTTGGTGTATTGATTTAAAAATGAAAAAAATAATAAAAACTATGGAAAAAGCAATTTGCTTAAATCCTAAGAAGAAAATATCGATGGGAAAAAGAGGTAGAGCATGGATTGAAAGAGATTTTAGTGATCAATCTATTGCTCCAAAACTGCAATCCGCTTATAATTGGATACTCAATAAAGGTCCTAAACCTAAAAAAATAATTTTTTAAACGATAAATATGTCAATAATACTGGGTATAAACAAAGATCATTCAGACTCATCAGCTTGTCTTTTAATTGATGGAAAGTTAATTGGCGCTGTTGCAGAAGAAAGACTTGGAAAAAGATTGAAACACGACTCATCATTTCCAAAAAACTCTATTAAATGGTTGCTTAAAGAGTCAAATATAAAGTATTCAGATATAAATGTCATAGCAGTATCTAATAATTCTTTATCAAATCTACCAAATAAATTTTTTCATTCATTTGACTTTTCTATAAAAAATTTATTCAAAAAGATTAAAAGTAAAATATTTAATAAATCTTCAATAGATAAAGAAATAATTGATTTATGTTTAAATAATGATGAAGATAAAAATAACTTAAAATATAAACTTTATAAAGTTGAACATCATTTGGCACATATCGCAAGTGCATATTATTTATCAGGCTTTAAAAATAGAACAGCTGGATTAAGTTATGATGGATCTGGAGATGCAGTGAGTATAATGCTTGCAGAATGCAATAATACTGAAATTAAAGTTTTAGAAAGAGTTTACTTACCAAAAAGTTTAGGACATTTTTATTCAGCAGTTTGTAATTATATTGGTTTTGAAAAATTTGGAGAAGAATATAAGGTGATGGGACTTTCTGCTTATGGAGAAGATAAATATTCTGACTATTTTAATGACTTAATTGGTTATGATGAAAAATTTTGCTTAAGACAAAAGAATATATTTAACTACAACTCAATTGATTACAAAAAAAATCAAATTATTAAATTTAATAAGGGTATGTTTTTAGACAAAAAAGTTGAAAAGTTTTCGCAGGAATCAAAGGATATAGCTAAGTCCCTTCAGGTTATATTTGAAAAAATTGTTATGCAAATAATAGATAGACTACAAAAAAAAGTACCAAGCAATAATCTTGTTATGGCTGGTGGTTGTGCGATGAATGGCCTCGTTAATGGTAAAATCTTTAAAGAAAGTAATTTTAAAAATCACTTCATACAGCCAGCATCAACTGACGATGGAACTGCTCTAGGGGCTGCATATTATTGTTGGCACAACCATTTAAAAAGGAAAGAACGATTTGATATGAAGCATTCATTTTGGGGACCATCATATAATGAAGATGAAATACTTAATCAAATTAATAAAAAAAATTTAAAATATAAAAAATTTGATAATACTAATGAATTAACAAAGCATGCAGCAAAAGTAATCTCTGAAAGTAATGTTGTTGGTTGGTATCAAGGGAGAAGTGAATGGGGTTCAAGAGCATTAGGTAATAGGTCTATTTTAGCTAATCCAGCACATAAAAATATGAAAGATATAATTAATTCTAAAATTAAAAAGAGAGAGAGTTTTAGACCCTTTGCCCCTTCAGTTTTGGACGATGACATAACTAAGTTTTTTGAGTGCGATATAAGATCAGAGTTTATGAATCATATTGTTAAATTTAAAAAAGAATGGTGTAAAGTTTTTCCTTCTGTATGTCATGTTGATGATACAGCACGTTTACAAACTGTGAATAAAGATAACAATCCATTATTTTACCAATTAATTTCAGAATTAAAAAAAATTACTGGTTATGGTATAATTTTGAATACAAGCTTTAATGAAAATGAGCCTATAGTTGATACTCCAGAACAAGCAATAAATTGCTTTTTAAGAACAGATATGGATATACTATTTCTAGAAAAATTTATGATCTGTAAAGATTCATAAATGTTAGTATTAATAAATCTATTTTTAAATTGTATAATTATTTAATATGAGAATTTCTATAATAACTTGTGTTTTAAATAATTCAAATTTAATTAAAAAATCTATTAAAAGTTTTCAAACACAAATATATAAAAATAAAGAGCACGTTATAATAGATGGTGGTTCTATTGATGGAACATTAGAGATTATAAAGAAATTCAAAAGTAGAAATTTAATTTTATCTACTTCATCTGACAATGGAATTTATGATGCATTAAATAAAGGTATAAATCTTTCATCAGGAGATATTGTTGGAATTTTGCACTCTGATGATTTCTATAAAGATAACAAAGTTTTAAAAACTATTGCTGAGACCTTTAAAAAAACAGACGCTGACTTAGTATATGGAGACTTAGTGTATGTTAATAAAAAATATCCATTTAAAATATTAAGATATTGGAAAGCTGGTAAATATTTTGAAAGAAACCTCTTTAATGGCTGGATGCCCCCACATCCTACAGTATTTATAAAAAGAAGTGTTTTCAATAAGATTGGAAAATATAAAACGAACTATCAGATTTCTTCTGATTACGATTTTTTAGTTAGGGTCTTTAGAAAAAAAAATATTAAAAAGATTTATATCTCAAAAATTTTAGTTAATATGCGGATGGGTGGAATGAGCAATAATTCAATCAAGAATATATTTAAAAAATCTATTGAAGATTTTAAGATAATTAAAAAAAATAAAATTGGAGGTTTTTTAACTTTGTTTAATAAGAATTTTTCAAAAATTAGTCAATTTTTAAATTAATATGTGTGGTTTTATAGCTTCCTTTGGATTAGATGTTAATCAGAATGATTTTAAAGGTGCCTTAAACCATCTTTCAAGAAGAGGTCCTGATTCAGAGGGAGTATGGTCAGAAAATAAAGTTTTTTTAGGTAGCAGAAGATTAGCAATTTTTGACCTCAACAACAGGTCTAATCAGCCTATGCAATCATTGTGTTCTAGATATGTTATAATATTTAATGGATCAATCTATAACTACAAAACGCTAAGAAAATATCTAATTGATAATAATATTAAATTAAAAACTCATTCAGACACTGAAGTTATTCTAGAACTCTTTGCTTTAGAGGGGTCAAAAATGCTTCCCAAACTTGAAGGCATGTTTGCTTTTGTTATCTGGGATTGCAAAAAAAAAGAAGGCTTTGCTGCAAGGGATCCATTTGGAATAAAACCTCTATATATAGGTACTAATTTAGACGGTATTATTCTATCCTCACAAGTTAAAGCTCTATTATCTACAAAATTTATAAGTATGGATAAAGATATCAACTCTCAATTTTCTTTTTGGAATTTGGGCTATGTTTTAGAGCCAAGAACTTGGTTTAAAAATATCAAAGCTCTAAAATCAGGTTCTTATATTCATATTAAAGGTGGAAAAATAATATCAGAAATACAGTGGTACGATTTAAATAAAAATTGGATTATTGCTGATAGTAAAGAACAAAAAATTACAAAAAGTAAATTCAGTAAAATAATTAAAGATTCAATAGTCGCTTCAGTAAAAAAACATCTTGTAGCTGATGTTCCTATAGGTATATTTTTATCAAGTGGAATAGACTCAACTATAATAGCAAGTATAGTTTCATCAAATAGTAAAAAAAAGATTACTGCAATTACAGTTTCTTTTGAAAGTTTTGATGGTTCCGAATATGATGAAACGAGTAAGGCAAAAAAAATTGCTCAAAATTTTGGAATGGAGCATCATATTTTTAGAGTGACCCAAAAAGATTTTCAAAATGATCTACCTAAAATTTTAGAGGCTATGGATCAACCTAGTATTGATGGTGTTAATGTTTGGTATGCATCTAAAGCAGCGGCTGAATTAAAATTAAAGGTTGTATTTTCTGGGGTTGGGGGTGACGAACTTTTTTTTGGTTATAATCATTTTAATACAATACCAATTGTGTTTAATTTATTTAGATATTTTAAAAAGATACCAGTATTAATTTTTGTTATAAATTTTTTTTTGAACCTAATTAGTAATTTAAAAAAGAATAATCGCTGGAGATATATTTCAAAACTCTCTAATTCAATTTTTAATTTATGGTTATTAAAAAGAACAATCCTAACACCAATTGATATAATTAAAAATAAGATTCTATCAAATAAAATTGCCACAGAATCTTTTTATCAGAGTAATTTTAATACTTTGACTTCGTCTAAAATTAAAAACCATAAAATTCAACTTGCTAAAATTGAGTCAACTTTTTATATGAGAAATCAGCTTTTAAGAGATAGTGATTGGGCAAGTATGTATCATGGTGTTGAGCTAAGAACACCTTTAGTTGACACGACACTTTTAGAGGAGTTAACTAATGTTATGAGTTCTTATTCATTATACAAAGATAAACAGCCTCTAAAATCAGCATTTAAAGAAATTTTACCAAAGGGTATTGATTATAAAAAAAAGATAGGATTTCAAACTCCCACTAAAAATTGGATAAAAAATTATATAAAAGATGAGAGTCAAATTCCAAATAATGATTGGTTTAACTATATGAAAGTTGTATTTAATTTATTTAATAAAATTTAAGATCTTAGTAAAGCAATGATAAAAAAAATAATTGAAGGAGAGTATATATTATATATTATAGCGTCTATTATTCCTCTTTTAACGATATCTATTTTTATTGCCGATCTCATATATAGTTTATTGGCTATAACTTTTTTAATTTATCTAATTACAAACAATTTTAAACTCGACTATAAAAATACTTTTTTTTTAACATCAATAACGTTTTATTTTGTATGTGTGATAAGCTCCTCTTTATCTGATGATATACTTTTTTCACTAAAAAGTTCTTTACCACTTTTAAGAGTATTTTTATTTATTTTTTTATTATCTTATCTTATTTCATTTAAAAAAAATTTAGTTGATATATTTTATAATTTTTTTCTAACTACATTTTCTATTTTATTATTATATAGTTTTTTTCAATATATTAATGAATATAATTATTTATTAAATTCGGATCAATTAAATGCCTCAAACATAAGATTGAAACTTTTTTTCTCTGATGAAGAAAAAGTAGGTTCTTTTTTAGTTCGTTTATATGGTTTATTTTTAGCCCTACATATAATTAAAAAAAATAAATCTAATTTTCAAAATATTTTCTTTATTCTTTTAACATCGCTTTGTGCAATAGTTATTTTACTTTCAGGAGAAAGGGCTTCAGCATTTTTTATGATAGCATTTTTTTTTACTTGTTTAGTTTTATTAAATATTAAATTTAAAATTAAATTGATCTATTTTATTTTAATTTCAATTAGTTTTTTTATTTTATTATCTTTAAATTCAAATTTATCAAACAGAATTTTTTTTGATAAAAATAATCAATTTAATTTTTCTAAATCTGAAGTTATTATTTTTACCCAGCAACATACTGCTCATTATAAAGCAGCAGCTAAAATGTTTTTAGACAAACCTTATTTAGGACATGGACCAAAAATGTTTAGGATTCTTTGTTCTGATAAGAAATATGATAGCACAGTTGGAAAAAAAACATCATGTTCAAGTCACCCACATAATACATATTTACAATTAATGGCAGAGACAGGGTTAGTTGGAGCATTAATATTTAGTTTGGGTTTTTTTTATATAACCTACACACTATTCAAACATTTTTTTATGATTGCATTATATCGAAAAAGAAATTTAACCGATTATCAAATTATTCTTAGTGTGACTGTTCTAATTACTTTTTGGCCATTTTCTCCATCTGGAAATTTCTTTAATAATTGGTTGTTGATTGTTTATTCTCTACCATTGAGTTTTTATATTAATGAATTCTTTGGATATAAAAAGTTTAGTAAATCTTAAGATTTTATTTATATAAATAATAAAATTTATACCCATACATTTCCTTTAACTTAACATTTTTAAGTAGGTATGGAGTGCATGGTGATAAAATATACCCACATCCATCATAATTTAGATTCTGTTTATGTAAATAATAGGCAAAAGTATCATTAATTTTTTTGGTTTCAGATATAGAAGTTGTATCTTTTGTTTTAGGAAATTTTGGCCAAGGTTCATTTACTAAAGAATGATTGTAGTTTTTATAAATTCTTAGAGTATGTTTTAATGAAAAAAGAGTAAAAAAAATTATTAAAAGAATCGTAAGATATTTAGTAAGTTTTTGTATATTTTTCTCAATTAATCTATTTTTGATGGCAAAAATAGTATAAATACAAATTATTAAGACAACGATATAAGAAGAACCATACCTGAATATTGGAAATCTTAAAAACCACATTAACGTACAAAAAACTGATAAAAAAAATAAGAATACAATTTTTTTATCTAATTTTATTTCTACCGAATTATCATTAGCTTCAATTCTTTTTAAATAAAAATTAATTATAGTTAATATAAAAATAAAAATAGATAATTTTTTAATAATTAACAGACCATGTATCGAAAACCAGGTCTTTAGCCAGAAAAAATTTTTTACATAATATTCTTGAGAAACTTGAGCACCATTATAATTTACCCAACCTTTTGTCCACGCTTCATTGTCTAAACTCTGTGCTTGTGCAGAAATAAGATAGTTGCTATCATTACTGAACCATTGAAGTGTTTCTAAACACGTGATCTCAATTGGATAAATAAAACAACCAGAAGTAATTATATTTTTTGCAAACCAAGATAAGGCTATTATTAAAATAAATATATTCAAATAATTTAATAAGTATTCTTTCCTGAAGTTAAAAATCAATATATAAAGAGGTATAAAAAATACAAATATTAACCCTGTCTTTGACATAAAGCAAAATAAACTTAATATTGATATCTTAATAAATTCTTGAGCATTTACGTCTTTTTTGAAATCTGTTTTTAAGAAATAAGAACTAATAATTAAAAAAAATAGGTGTGCAATAGTATCATTACCAAACTCTGAATATCTATTGTAGCCAAATAAAGTGTAAGCAAGTAATAAAAAAACATAATATGAATATATTTTGCTCTTACTAATATTGTGAATTATCTCATCATAAAAGTATAAAACAGTAGACGAAAAAATTACAGCTGCAGGAATTAAGATACCTTTTTCTTTAAATAAAATATTATTAAAAATAGCATTTAAGTATTGAAGAATGGAAACATGTCCAAATCTAAAGTGAACATTGGAAATTCCAAAAATAATTTTGTTATCATTTATTATTCTTGTGTATGGTAAATGGTATAAGTTTGCATCAGGTCTATAAATTGTATCAAAATAGAGTATTAAAGTGGATATTAAAGCGATTAAAATACAGCATTTAATTAATTTATAAAAAATTTCTTTTTTAAAAATTAAAACAAAACCAATAATTGTAACTGTAACAAATAAAATAGTATTAATCGTAGGATTTAAAGAAACAAAAAAATTTAAAAAAACAGCTATAAAAGATAAAATACATGCACCAAAAAAAATAGATATATAAATTCCATCATTTTCATTATCTTTTTTTGTATAAAAAAAGATTCCAGCACAAAAAAGATATATTGATGCAAAAAATGAAAATAAGAAAATATTGATCAATTTTAATCTAGGTAAATAATTATTTAATTAATATGAAAACTATATAGTATATATTTTTTTTGTAACAAGAAATTTAAGTCATAAAATATTATGAACAAATTTAATATTTTTTAAAAGAAATAAATTAATAAATGATAACAATTATTATTCCCGTTTATAATGAAAAAAAATATATAAAAACCCTACTAAACAAGGTTATTAAATTAAAGGATGTAAAAACTCAAATAATTATTGTCGATGATGGCTCTAGTGATGGTAGTACAGAGATTTTAAAAGATGAGTTTATTAATAATAAAAAAATTAATAAAATAATATTTCATAAAAAAAATTTAGGAAAGGGATCAGCAATAAAATCAGCTCAAAGGTATATTAGGGGAAATTATACAATAATACAAGATGCAGATCTTGAATATGAGCCAAGAGACATAATTAAAATCTATAAATTTATAAAATCCAAGAAATATCGTGTTGTATATGGATCGAGAGTATTAAATAAGAATAAATATGAAACTACACAAAATTTCACTCATTTAGTAAGAATTTGGGGCAATGTTTTTTTAACTAAAATATCAAATATAATTAACAATCAAAATTTAACAGACGCACATACTTGCTACAAAATGTTTGACTCAAAAGTATTTAAAAAAATTAATTTAAAAGAAAAGGGATTTGCTTTTTGTCCTGAGGTTACAACTAAATTATCAAAAAAAAACTATAAAATTATTGAGGTTCCTATTTCATATAAAGGGCGTACTTATGATAATGGAAAAAAAATTACATTGTTTGATGGATTAATTGCTTTAATTAGTTTGGTTAAATATAGATTATTAGACTAATGCTCTTACACTTTAAACATCAATTAATAAAAAAAATTGAAAAAATTCCCTTACTTCAGATATTTATTTATAATAATTTAAAATTTTTTAAATTTTTATTACCACATGATAAGGATTATTATGCTCTAAAGTTGCTATTTTCAAAAAATGAAAAAAGGTCTTTTCTTGATGTCGGTGGAAATATTGGTTTATCGAGTCTTGGATTCATAAGTTTGGGATTTAAGGAAAATAAAATTCATATATTTGAACCTGATAAAGAATTAGTTAAAAAATATTTATGGCCAATTAAAAAAAAATATAAAAACTTAAATATTCACAGTTATGGATTAGCTAAAAAAAATTCAATTAAAAAACTATATATGGCCTATTATCAAAGTTTTTTTTTTCACTTTAATAACAGCTTCAGTAAAAAATATATAAAAGATAAACTATTTGATAATTATGGAGAAAAATCAAAAAAATTTGACATTAAATCAAAATCCTTACATTTAAAATGCTTTGATGAACTGAAAATAAAGGAAGAAATTTGTTTTATTAAGATTGATGTTGAGGGGTTGGATCATGAGGTAATTTTTGGTATGAAAAATTGTATTAAAAAATTTTTACCAACAATTTTAGTAGAATATAATTTTAGTAACTTTTCAAAAATTCATAATTATTTAAAGATAAAATACGACTGTTATTTTTATGACTTTATAAATAATAAATTGATTAAACTTACAAAAAATTCAATTAAAAAACTAAAAAAAGGAATAATTTTAGAAAAAATGTTTAAAAAAAATAGTGTTAATATCTTTTTTATTAAAAGGTGATTATTAGTATTTTAAAGAGTGTTTTAATTAATTGTATTGTTAAATATTTTCTATAAATAGATTATGACTAAAATATTATGAAAAAAAAAGCTTTAATTTATGGAGTTACAGGGCAGGATGGATCTTATTTAAGTGAATTATTATTAAAAAAAAAATATGAAGTTCATGGTGTAAAAAGAAGGTCCTCTTCTTTGAACACAAGCCGAATAGATCATTTGTATCAGGATCCGCAGCAAAAAAATAAAAACTTTATTCTTCATTATGGGGATATTTCAGATTCAATTTCAGTTAATAACTTAATTTCAAAAATTAAACCAGATGAAATTTATAATTTAGCTGCCCAATCACATGTTGGGGTATCTTTTCAAATTCCAGAATACACAGCAAACGTTGATGGGCTTGGTGCTCTTAGAATATTAGAGGCTATAAAATCTTTAGATTCAGTTAAAAAAATTAAATTTTATCAAGCAGGAACTTCAGAAATGTTCGGTAAAACTGATGGTGGTTTTCAAAATGAAAAAACAAAATTTTATCCAAGAAGTCCTTATGCTGCAGCTAAAATTTATGCTCATTGGATTACAATTAATTATAGAGAAAGTTATAATTTATTTGCTTGTAATGGAATTCTATTTAATCATGAAAGTCCAGTAAGAGGAGAAACTTTTGTAACAAAAAAAATTATTTCTGGTTTATGCAAAATAAAGAAAAAAAAACTAAATACCCTATATCTTGGCAATTTATATTCAAAACGTGATTGGGGTCATGCTCAAGATTATGTTGAAGCTATGTGGAAAATGTTACAACAAAAAAAACCAGAAGATTTTGTTATTGCGACTGGAAAACAGTATACTGTTAAACAATTTATTAACTTAGTTTGTAAGCAACTTGAAATAAAGATAAAATGGAAAGGTAAAGGCTTGAAGGAAAAAGCTTATAATGACGATGGAAAAGCAATTATAAAAATAGATAAGAGTTATTTTAGGCCTACAGAAGTTGATAGTTTATTAGGTGATGCATCTAAAGCTAGAAGAATTTTAAGTTGGAAGCCTAAAATGAGTGTTGACGATTTAATAAAAGATATGATCACACATGAACAATAGTATTAAAACTAATGTTAAAAAATAAAAAAATATTTTTGGCAGGTCATAACGGTCATGTAGGAACTGCAATATTAAAAAAATTAAAATATCTGGGTTATAAAAAAATTATTATTGCTGATAGAAAAAAACTTGATTTAACAAACCAGAGTCAAGTATTCAACTTTTTAAAGAAAAAAAAACCTTTTTTTGTCATAATAGCTGCCGCAAGAGTAGGTGGAATAGTTGCTAACAATTCTTACAGAGCAGAATTTATTTATCAAAACTTATCTATACAAAATAATTTAATACATGGGTCTTATATAAATGGAATAAAAAATTTAATTTTTTTGGGTTCAAGCTGTATTTATCCTAAATTTTGTAAACAGCCTCAAAAAGAAAGTTATCTTTTAAATGGAAAATTAGAGTACACAAATGAGCCATACGCACTAGCAAAAATTACAGGTGTAAAAATGTGTGAAAATTACAATCTACAATATAATACAAATTATTTAAGTTTGATGCCAACAAACTCGTATGGTTTTGGAGATAGTTATGACTTGAAAAAGTGCCATTTTTTTTCTGCATTAATAAAAAAAATTTTTTTAGCTAAAATGAATAATAAAAAAAGTGTTACTTTATTAGGAACCGGTAAGGCAAAAAGAGAATTGGTTTTTGTAGATGATATTGCTGATGCTGTGATTCATTTTATGAATAAGAAAACAAAAGAAAATTTAATTAATATAGGCACTGGTAAAGAAATGAATATTAAGCAATATGCTAAATTTATTTTAGATAAACTTGATTTAAAAATGAAAATTAAATTTGACAATCGATATCCAGATGGAACACCAAGAAAGGTTTTGGATATCTCACTTGCAAAAAAAAATGGATGGGTTGCTAAAACAAATTTAGAAACTGGTTTTAATAAAACTTATAAAGATTTTATAGATAAAAAACTTTATCTCTAAATAATAACTTATTTTTTAAATTGAATAAATAGAATGATAAGAAAATATTTTTTTTCAGAGGAGTTTGGTAGAAATGTTATTTGGGTAATGTTGAGTGGTTTTTTTTTGAAAATTGGAGCAAAAGAAAATATCTTAGGACAGATAATTATGCCAAAAGATCATTATTTATTTAATTTAGATGAAAAAAAAATAAATAATGAATATTTAAATTATAACAATCTTCATTACATCTTATTTGACGGTGCCACAGAATATTTATCAGATACTAAATTACAAAATATAAAAAAAAAGATTAATATATATTATGTTGGGAAATTTGATTATTTTTGGAAAGATATTAAAAATTCTCAGTCTTTATTTCCAGCTAGTGTTGATGAATTTAATGATCTTCTTCCTAAAATTAAAAAAAAATTTCCTATTTTTTTTAAAAAATACCTTTTTAAGAAATTTATCACCACTTTAATTAATACAAAAAAATCAAGATTATTTTATAATCATGTATTTGAGAAAAAAAAATTTACTTATTATGGTTACATTAGACCAACTAAAGAACTTTTAGAAATTTATCAAAAACATCTTAATTTAGAATACGATCAATTTAAAATTTTCTTTGAGCAATCTAATAGTTATTCTCAATTAAAAAAAAATTTAATTAAATTTTGTGATTTAAAAACATATTTGTTAAAAACTGTTAAAACTAGAGATTATCCATATCTTAATGAATTTTTATTGTTCGCAATTAGAAATATTTTGTGCAATTTTCTAAAGGGAAAACATTCTTTTCTTATTCATGATGGTGCAGGAGGTGATTTTAATTTTAATGCCTATGAAATGATTTTAGGCAATCAACATGTCTATCTAGATTTTGGTTCAAAAGTTGGCACTGACACTGTATACCCACGTCAAGCATTACTAAATTTGTCTAATCGTAAAATTGTTCGTTTTAATCTGAATAAAAACTTATTTTCTATGAATAAAGATAATTCCTACTTATATCTAAAAGATAGAATAGATAAATTTCTATATGATTTAGATGTTAAAACCTAAAAAAATGATTTATATCAATTATTTAATATTCTAATGCATATATTTATCACAGGTGTTGCTGGTTTTTTAGGGTCTAACTTAGCAGATTTTTATTTAACAAAAGGCTATAAGGTTTCTGGATGTGACAATCTTATTGGTGGGGATCTTAATAATGTTCATCCTGATGTAGTTTTTTATAAAGGAAATTGTGAAAATTTAGATTTTATGAAACATGCTACAAAAAAAAATGTTGATGTGCTATGCCATGCTGCAGCATATGCTCACGAGGGACTTTCAAGTATTTCTCCAACTATAATTTGCAATAGTAATGTTACTGGTAGTACAGCGGTTTTTACTGCTGCAATAATTAACAAAATTAAAAGAATTGTATATTGTTCTTCTATGGCCAGATACGGAAACACAGAAACCCCCTATAGAGAGGGCTCAATTTTAAATCCAGTAGATCCTTATGGTGTATCAAAAGTTGCCGCTGAAAACATCTTAAAAATTTTATGTAATACGCATGAGCTAGAGTACAATATAGCCGTTCCTCATAATATAATTGGTCCAAAACAAAAATATGATGATCCATTTAGAAATGTTGTTTCTATAATGTCAAATTTAATGCTTCAAGGTAGAAGACCAATAATTTATGGTGATGGTGAACAAACAAGATGTTTTTCAGATATTGATGATTGTATTTATTGTTTGGATAAACTTATGACAGACAAACATATTCTTTCTGAAACAATTAATATAGGACCAGATGAAGATACAATTACAATTAATGAATTGTATAAAAAGTTAGCAAACAAATTTCAATTTAATAAAGAGCCAGAATATTTTTTAGATAGGCCAAATGAAGTCAAACATGCGTTTTGTTCATCAGATAAAGCAAGGAAAATTTTAAATTATAAGACTACTGTAACTTTAGATGAGTCAATTGATAAAGTTATTAATTTTATAAAAAAAAATGGAACTAAAAAATTTAAATATAATTATGAATTAGAGATAAAAAACGAAAAGACCCCAAAAACTTGGATAGATCAAATATTTTAAATATGAAAAAAATTGATACTTTTTTTAAAAATTATATAGATCATTTATCTGATGAGTTATTAAAAGTTAACAGCAATAACTTAAATCTAGCTGCTAATGAAATCTTAAAAAAAATTAGAGCAAAATCAACAATTTTTGTTTGTGGAAATGGTGGTTCTGCTGCCATAGCAAATCACTATATTTGTGATTTTTTAAAGTTTTTTAGACAGAAAACTAATTTGAAACCAAAGATTGTAAGTCTGTCTGATAATATTGAAACTATAACTGCAATTTCGAATGACTTTGATTATAAATATATCTTCTCTTATCAAGCCGAAAGTCTCTGTAAAAAAAATGATTTAATTTTAATTATTAGCTCATCTGGTAATTCAAAAAATATAGTTGAAATATTAAAATTTTCAAAAAAAAATAAAATTAAAACTATAGGTTTTAGTGGTTTCTCAGGAGGATATTTAAAAAGGAATTGCGATATACCAATACATGTTAATGCAAAAAATTATGGTATTTCAGAGGATAGCCACCACATACTGATGCATGTTATTCTTCAATATTTAATTGGTCTTGTGAAAAAATAAAATTGCCTAGCCTGTTCACTCTCAACAACTCTATTATTTCTCATATATATTAAAAATTTACTTACTCTTTTATCTTTACAATTAAATTATTAATGAGTATATAACCTTGCCGGTGATTATTGCGAAGGGGTAATACCCGATCCCATTCCGAACTCGGAAGTCAAGCCCTTCAGCGCCAATGGTACTTTGTCTTAAGACACGGAAGAGTAGGACATTGCCGGCTATAAAATAATATTATGAAAATTAAAAGCTCGTTAAAATCACTAAAAAAAAGAGACCTTAATTCTAAGTTAGTTAGAAGAAGAGGTAGAGTTTATATAATTAATAAAACAAACCCAAAATTTAAAGCAAGACAGAAGTAATTTTTATGGATAATCAAGACCATAAGAATACATGGAATAATTTCACAAAATTTGTGTTGTGGGGAACTGTCGCTGTTATAGGTGTTTTAGTTTTAATGGCAATATTCTTGCTGTAGAGTTCTCATATGAGAATTGTTTCAATCTTAGAAAATCGATTAATAGAGAAAAGAATTGCAATCACTCCCGAGATTGCAAAAAAATATATAGCTCTTGGTTTTGAAATTTCCATAGTTGAAAAATATGGTGAACACTTAGGATTTAAAGATAGTGACTACAGAGAGTTAGGTGTTGAAATCTCTTCTAACGAAACAGAAATATTAAGTAAAGCTAATATTATTATTCAGTTAGGTTTATTGTCTGATGCAAATCTTTCAAATTTAAAAGAAAGTCAAACAGTTATTGGAGTATTTAATCCGTATACAAATAAAGAAAAAATAGAAAATTTATCTAAAAAAAATATTAATGTTTTTTCTTTAGAAATGTTACCTCGAATAACTAGAGCTCAATCAATGGATATTCTTTCCTCACAAGCTAATCTTGCTGGATATAAAGCGGTCATAGAGTCTTTTGCAAATTTTGAAAAAGCAATACCTATGATGATGACGGCAGCAGGCACTATCCCAGCAGCAAAAGTGTTAGTGGTTGGTGCGGGCGTAGCAGGTCTTCAGGCTATTGCAACTGCAAAAAGAATGGGTGCCATTGTATTTGCAACAGATGTTAGAATGGCTTCAAAGGAACAAGTTGAAAGTTTAGGAGGAAAATTTTTAACAGTTGAGGGTTCAGAAAATTTAGAGACGGAAGGTGGTTATGCAAAAGAAGCATCTGAAGAATTTAAAAAAAAACACGAAGATCTTTTAGCTGAAACTTTAAAGAAAATTGACATTGTAATATGTACTGCTCTAATCCCAGGTAAAAAAGCTCCATTAATTATTAAAGGTTCTATGATTGATAATATGCAATCAGGATCTGTTATTTATGATTTAGCTGCCATTCAAGGTGGTAATTCTGAGTTTACTGAGGTTGATAAAATTGTAGTTAGAAATGGAGTAAAGATTATGGGTGAGGCAAATATTTTAAATAAACTGCCTGTTTCGGCTTCAAATCTATATTCAAAAAATGTATTTAATTTCGTGTCCAATTTATATGATAAAGAAAATAAAAAGATTAATATTAATTTAGAAGACGAAATAATTAACAAAACATTAATTAAATAGATTTATGGAAATAGACCCTTTTATATTTAGATTAAGCATATTTATTTTATCAATTTTTATTGGATATTATGTTGTATGGAGTGTAACTCCATCTTTACACACACCATTAATGTCTGTTACTAACGCAATATCCTCAGTAATTATTGTTGGTGCTATTATTGCAGGTTTAGCTGGAAGTGCAGACAATGTTTTTACAGTCTCTAATATTCTCGGTTTTTTAGCAATATCACTTGCAGCTGTTAATATATTTGGTGGATTTTTGGTTACTCAAAGAATGCTTCAAATGTATAAAAAAAAGAAGAAAGATAAATAATTATGTCAGCAAATTTATCAGCAATATTCTATTTAATTTCAGGGGTTCTGTTTATATTAGCATTAAGAGGTCTTTCATCGCCAGAAACTTCAAGACAGGGTAATTTTTTTGGAATTTTGGGAATGGTGATAGCTATCACTGTTACTTTTTTGTCTGTTGGAAGTTTGTCTAGTGGATTAATTTATGTTCTAATTTTTTTACTGGTTGGAGGACTTATAGGAGCATTCATAGCCTACAAGATACCAATGACCGCTATGCCAGAGTTGGTGGCGGGATTTCATAGCTTAGTTGGACTATCAGCAGTTTTTGTTGCAATTTCAGCTTTCTTAAATCCGGAGGCATTTAACTTGGGATCAGTTGGTGCTATTAAACTTGCAAGCTTAATTGAAATGTCAATTGGAGCTGCAGTTGGTGCTATAACATTCTCTGGCTCAATAATTGCTTTTTTAAAGCTTCAAGGAATAATGTCAGGGTCACCAATCACTTTTAAGGGACAACATTTTCTTAATGCTTTATTATTAATTTCAATTCTAGTTTTAACTTATTTACTTTGCTCATCGCAGTCATCTAACTTTTTTTGGATATTAATTGCAGTTTCATTTCTAATTGGATTTTTATTAATCATCCCAATTGGGGGAGCAGATATGCCTGTGGTAATTTCAATGTTAAATTCATACTCTGGTTGGGCTGCAGCAGGAATTGGTTTTACTTTAGAAAATACAGCATTAATTATAA
>Ga0209223_10001584_pt1 | contig 24434 bp, 23 predicted proteins | sample COG_06_FD_184750 | JGI IMG/M metagenome (GOLD analysis project Ga0209223, IMG submission 184750) | Pelagic Microbial community sample from North Sea - COGITO 998_met_06 (SPAdes) (version 2) | ecosystem: Environmental > Aquatic > Marine > Neritic zone/Coastal water | place: Helgoland, sampling...
ATCGTAGCTAACCCCGGTTATCTTAAATTTCGATGCCAACACGTTCTTTGATTTTTGCTGCGTTATATCTTTGTGCGCGGTTTCCCAGGTTATGGCCCTAACAAGGAACAGGTATCGACGCTCATCGGAAGCTCCCGTCGTCGAAACACTACTGCACCCAGCTGCACCGACGCCTAGTGCTTGTTTTAGTCACGCTGATCGGGACGCACATCACAAGCCACGCAGCGACGGTGACCACCACTGAAATCATTTCACAGACGACAACAGGAGCGCTAGCGTGCACGCGCTGGATGCCGGTTGGCGCATGTTTCTGGTTGCGCTGTTCTTGGACAGGCTGCTCTATTGAGACGTCACTCAAGGTCGGACACTACAATCCTGATCTGGTGGTCAGCGCCTATAACGACCTTGGCAGCAATCCCTGGGTGGCGATTCGCGCTGCGCTGGGATTGGCCCAGCGAACGGCCGCACAAGGCGTGTTGGGTTCGTTGTTACCGATTCCTGTGGGTAGTGCCGGGAATCGTACGGAGGGCGCGGGTGGCCCACGGGATCATCGCAACCTCGTGTTCAGGGAGACCGACGCGATCGGGCACCCGATGGCCTCACTCGTGAGCGAGACGACGAGTGCTTTGCTGTGCGCATCACAGACCACGGCGTTCATCCCGTACTTTCAATCAGCGTTGGATGCGCTCGCTTGGCGACAAGAAATCCCAGAGATTTTTTATGCCGCTAGCTGGGTGCCGGGTCTTCGGGAGGTCGGCAGTTGGCCGCTGCAGACCTGGGGAAGCGTGCATCCTCGAACGGGCTGGACCACGCAGGCCGAAGAACCCAAGGCCGCAGCGATCAACGCGCAGCGGGCGGCTGACATTGTTACACGCGCAAGCCAGCCGCATGTCTACCTACCATTGTCTGCTTCGTCCTATGTCAGTAATTACCACACGGGCATCGTCGACAACTGGGTTGAGGACGCCGAAGGTGAGCCCGTCAACCAGTGGGAGCCCTCGTTTTCCGGGCAGCGGGTATGGCCGGCAGGCCCTATCCGTGAAAAGGATGTGCGCACGGGTATGTGGCAAATGCTCGCACCCAGGGCTGAAAGTACGTGCAACGTCTTTGGCGTCAATGATCTCGCGAGCGTCTCGGGATGGGGCGGCGGAAAAGTCGATGGGGCAGGGGATTACGTTTGGAACCTATGGCGTCCGTATCAATGCTGCCGCCGCCGAGGTCAGGTCTTTCTGCACAGCATCAACTGGATGGCGTATCCGCCGTGAGAGGCCTCTATCAAATTATTGCTAAGCTTCCCGCTCAGTCGTTGTTTTTAGCGGCGCTGAGCATATCCCCAACGTACGGAGCGCAGGGCCCAACAGAAGACAGCTTTTGGTACTACCAAATCGGTGGCGCTCAGCCGATATCAGCGCCGGCCAACCCCTCAGTCGTATCCGTTACGCTGGGCGGCTCCGCGCAACTGGGCTTGGGTTACAGCTGCGCCAAGTTCGATCCCTTCGCCGCGGTGACCCATACCCTGAACAATGTCAAATCCGGTGCTGATGACATGATGAACGCCATGACGGCGGCAGCATCCTCCGCCATTGCCGCGTTACCTGCACTGATTCTCCAGCGAGCGAACCCCGGACTTTACGATCTTTTTCAGAACGCGCTTTTAAAAGCCGAAGAGACGGTGCGGCTGGCCACCAAGAGCTGTGAGCAGATGGAGGCGGAGATTGCGCAAGGCAAAAATCCCTATGCCGATCTCATAGTGCTCTCTAAGGGCAATGACTGGAAGGTACAAATGGGTATCGGCGGCAACGATGCGGTCGCTGCCAAAGACGCGGTGGATGCCTCGAATGGCGATAACGGTGTGCCATGGATCGGCGGTCCGGCCGGTGGTGCGGGACAGCCCGTTCTACGTTTTACCGGTGATATCGTCGAAGCCGGATACAACATCACCATGAATCGGCCGGTCACAGAAACTGCAGCGGTACCTTCGGCTTCAGCGACTCGTCTTTCGGAAATCTGGTCGACACCGGCCGCAGCAAGAGACTGGGTGGTTGACGTCGTGGGTGAAAACATTGTCACGACCTGCGATACCTGCCGAAAAGACAGTATCCCCGGCACGGGGCTATTACCCAAGCTTTACCAGGAGTCCGCGACCGTCACTACTGAAATCCAGCGCCTGGTCAGCGGTGCGACACCACTTACCCTGACTAACCTGGAGCAGATAACCGCACCTGGCGTCGCCATCACCCGACAAGTGATCGAAGCGATCCGCGAGATGCCAGCCTCGGAGCAGAGTCTGATCATGGGCCGCCTGGTGTCTGAAATCAGTACCGCGCGCACGATAGAGAAGGCGCTATTTGCCCGAAGACTACTCCTGTCAGGACGACAAGTACCCGAGGTCTATGCAACCGATGTCGCCCGCGAGCACGCGGACACCTCTATCGCTGAGCTGGACAAAGAAATCGAGAACCTGCTGTTCGAAACGCGCGTGCGCAAAGAAGTGGTCTCCGACACCGTCACCACATTGCTCCGACGTGCTGCGGCCAGACGACAGAGTTCCCTGACCGTGCCGGAAGTCCCGACCCTCGATCCCAACCCTTTGCGAGGTGGGCGTGTTCAATAACCTCCGGGCTAAGCGAAAAAGCTTTCTGTTATTGACTACTTTGGCCGCCCTGTTGACAGGGCTGGTCGGTTTTCTACTCATGCACCGGCTACAGACTGAATCCGTGCAATCCGTTCAGGACAGTCTCTATGCCTGGCGGATGACTTTGATGCTTATTCGCTGGACATCAATCACCCTTGTTGCACTCAGTTGGAATTATTTTATCGCCCGATTGGCGAGTATAGGCATGATCAGCCACGACAAAGTTGCACCGCTAACAGAGATGCGCTGGCGTGTCGTCAGCTGGCTGGTGTTATTGGAACTGGTGTTAGGGCAGGGGGTGCTGGTCAAGGCAGTGAGCCTGGCAGTTGGAGCAGTGCCATGAGCGTCGACAGCTATCTGGAGCTCTTTACTTCCCTCTTTGGCTGGACCTTCTACGGCATTCTCTGGGATGTGTTGGTCACTACCGGCATCGTCTATTTGCCGTTCCTGGGGATTCTGATCGATAACTGGCGCGAACCCGCCGAGGGCGGTGAGGTCGGTCATGCCAGCGGTCTCTCGCTGCGGCGCATGGAGATCGAGCTGTTTATCGCGTTACTGGTGGTGGTGCTGGCTGGGCAACCCGCTGGCCTGACGCCACTCAATGCCGGCACCTTGTCCTATTCGCCACCGCCGACCTTACTGGATCCGACACCAGCAACCGCGACCATAGCTGCCCCACAGAGCACCTATGGCACAACGGGCTTCACCGGTACCGCCGCAACCGTTAATGTTCCCGTCTGGTGGTACGGTGTCATTGCACTGAGCTCGGGATTGAACCACGCCATTGTCGAAGGCCTGCCGACCGTGGCGGATATGCGGACATTCGAACAGCAGGCACGCCTGGCGAGCATTGCCGATCCACGCCTAAAACAGGAAGTGAGCGAGTTCTTCAGCCAGTGCTACATTCCGGCGCGCTCCAAGTACCAGGCTGAACGACCAAACATAGCAGCCATTAATGGCATTCTCACCACTTACGGTGTCGATGACCCGGATTGGATGGGCTCCCACGTCTATCGGGACACCCCGGGCTACTACGACACCCTGCGCCCAGCCAGCCCAATCACCGGCTGGGCATACATTGCGGCCAGAGACACGGAATATGACGCCGCCACTCCACCGGTCTGGGGCAAACCCTATTGCAAACAGTGGTGGGAAGACGCGGCCATTGGATTGCGGGAAAAGCTGATCAATGAAGCGGATGCCACCTCGGCCGGGTTCTCCGGTTTGGTGGTTGCAATTGCTCCCACACTGGCCAGCGAACAGCAATACGACGCCGTCGCTAAAACCGTTCTCACCAACGCGCCGCCCGCTTGGTCCAATAATGAGCTGATCGCCAACAACGCGTCTGGCACTGGTCTGGTCAACGCGGTCGGATCCATTGTCAAAGGGGGTCTTGCCGGCGGTGGCATCGTGACCGCATCAGCCCTGTTTTCCGTCACCATGACGGCCGTACTTCAATCACTGCCCATGGTGCAGGCCATTATGCTGTTGGGTATCTATGCGCTGCTGCCATTGGTGGTGGTTTTGTCCCGCTACTCCATAGCCATGATGGTAGTGGGCGGCATGGCGATTTTCACCATCAAGTTCTGGACAGTGCTCTGGTACCTGGCCATGTGGGTGGATCAGAACCTGATTATGTCCATGTATCCGGACGTTAACGTTTTCCTGCAGATCTTCGCCAACCCCGGCGAACACGACGCCAAGCGCATGCTGCTAAATATGATTACAACCAGCCTCTATCTGGGGCTGCCGTTGCTATGGAGTGGGATGATGGCGTGGGCGGGCGTGCATATTGGGCGCTCTGTCACTGCAGCTACTTCGCCGCTCGCGAGACCAGCTGACGATGCAGGGCGGCAAGGTGGCAGTCTGGGTAAGATGGCAGTCTCAAAAGGGATGAAGAAATAGGGGGGCTGTTACAAGTCCTCCTCATACCAACCGTCCGGATCAGAACCGGAATCCAAGCTGCCGGTACGAAAATTGTGCTCACCAAATCGGTCTGAGCCGTTTCCGAGGGGTCGGTCCTCGCTTTCGTCGTCAACGGCGCTGAATAAAATGCCTACAGCGGTTACGAGGAAAGCTGCGGAGGCCTTGAAAACAGACAAAACGCTGGTAGTAATTTTCACCGGCAGTCTCCATCCATTGGTTACACGAAAAGATGGAGTAATCGGCGGAAATGAAATCTAAATCCCGGCGCTTATTACTCCAACTCAAGCACAGTATAGCTATCTGGGGTCGAAATTCTTAGCGCAAAGAATCAAAGCTTCCCGAAGAGTGGCAATGATCTACTCGTCATAGGACCCAAAGCCAAATGACTCAGATATGCAGCCCCGCCAAGCAACAACAGCCCGCGTAGCAGCCCCTCGACATTATCTTGTGGACCCCAGCGATAGAGTTTGTGCATGCCAACTCCCAGAAGTCCCAGTAGGGCACTGTGGAAAAAATGCCTGTGCTTCGGGTTCCCCAACGAGGGTTCGATCATATCGGGTAGCTTGCCGAGGAAAGCACCAGTAGGGATCGCAGCCGCTGGATGATGCAACGCCGTGCAATTGTCATCTGAGTCTATCTGTGTGATTGCCAGGGCTGCAATCGCGCCGGCGAACTGGTGTGTAGAGCCGTTCATTCTTCCTCCAATGATAATTTCAGTTTTCTCTTTACGGTCTCGATCAGCTGGTCACAGCAACCGGAAACTTTGAAGCTCAACGAATCAAGATCGCGGCCGTTTACTTTGATCTTTGGCCATAGAACCAATGTTAGAGTCGCGGAATGTAGCCTGCTTCACGTTGTCGCACAGTGCGCGGGTGCTCTGCTACGCGGAGACATCACTTGATCACTCTGTCGGATGTTCTTGCGTGTGTCTTGATAGGCCTCCCTAATCGTGAACCCACGTATAAGGAGGAGGCCTCCAAATTAGGCAGCGGTAGCTTGGCGTGCTGCGCGCCTTTTCACCGGCGTCATTACGCCTTTAACAAACCGGTGTTTCGGGTTCTAGTTCGTCGCTCCGACTTCTTTCGCAGCCTTCGCCAGAGATTGTGCTGCCTGCATATAGACCCAGCTCTCAGCTGAACGACCCAGGACAGCAGAAAGCTTTACAGCCATCGCCGGCGTGATGTCTGCTTGGCCTCGGAGCATGCGGCTAAAGGTCCTTTCTTAACAACCAGGCCCTCAGCGATTGATGCTGTAGTCGTTTCGTTCTCTTCGATGTACACCCGCTCTATCCAACTCGGTATAGAGAGGAACATTTAGCGACGTAGGTCCCGTCTTCATTCTGGAAGGCGCGGGCGCTGACGCCACAAATTCGCATCCCCGTCTTAGTCATTTCTGTACGCACTCTAACTGGCAAATCAACCGATGCACTCTTCAGAAAGCTTGTGGTCTGGGTGATTAGGCTTGGTGGAAGCTTTAGTTCGGTGAACCGCATGACGGTTGCGGCCATAGAGCACTCCATCAGGCCGCATATAATTCCCCCATGGAATGCCCTTAGCATGGGGTTACCGATGAATCGATCCGCAGGAGCGAGTTCAAACAGTGCGCCACTGTCGTTGCTATCAATGATCTGTACGCCCAGCTGCAGCGCGTAGGGAACAGATTCAATGATCTCCCTGTAACCCTGCACTAGATTGCGCCGCCAGCGGATGACGAACCTGAATTAGGCAGGTTCGCAAGTTTTTCAAATGTGTTTCGAAAAAATTCTGAGGATGCGCCGGTTAAGAAAAATCGTGCCACAGATTTGGCGAATACACCGTCAGAGTCGGATGCATTGCCTGTCAAAAACACAATGCCGTCGTCAACGCTTTTGCAGTGCACAGAAATTTCAATATCCTGATCTGCCAAGGGTGATCTCAACTCATCGTAACGCAGATCCAGAGTCGCTAATGACGACGACTCTTTGAGATTCATCATGCAGGCCAACCCCATACCCGAATCCATAGCTGTCATCACAACTCCAGGGTGAATGCTCATGTTTGCGGCGGATCGGGCCAGTTCAGGCCTAAAGGGTATGCGGATAGCGACCCACTCTGGGGAAGCCTCAACGATCTCAATACCCAAATCTTCATGCGCACCCGATCGAAAAACTTCCATCTATCGCGTCTCACCTGGCTGTAGTAACGCCTCTAAATTGAGCCTGTCAGCTTTAGAGCTCATCGCTTCGGCAAATCTCTTAACCCTAAACATTTGCAATACTCTGGTCCGGCTGTCATTGATTGAAACCCGCGTATCCGTGAGGTCGAGGTTGCCTCGTAACACTGTATTACTCACTCAACGGTGTTGACTTCTGGTCCCGATGTGGCGAGCTGGCCTCGGCGGCGCGTAATTTCGACGCTAGCCACTGTTTGCCCCGCTTCATGTCAGCTGGCAGCACGTAGGCCGCTGGTACGACCAGCAGTGTCAGTAAAGTCGATGACGACAAACCGCCGAGAATGATGAACCCCATGGAGTTCCGCCATTCAGCCCCGTCCGATGTTGCAAACGCCACCGGTAGCATGGCAAATACTGCAGCGAGCGCTGTCATCAGAACCGGTCTAAGTCTTTCGGGGCCAGCGAGCATAATAGCCTCCTTTAGATCTGAGCCCTCTACGACCAGTTGATTGGCACGATCGACCAGCAGGATTCCATTTTTCATCACGATCCCCATTAATGCAAGCAGCCCAATCTGCGCGAACAGAGACATTTCCTGATCGCCGAAATAGAGTGCAGCGAACGCACCGGAAAAACTGAGCGGTGCGGTCAGCATGATGATCAGCGGTTGGCCGAATCGATCGAATTGACTGGCGAGCACCATGTAGAGTGCGATTAACGCCAGTGTGAACGCGAAGGCAATCGCCTGGACAGTCTCACCCAATCGGCGGGCCTGGCCCTCAAAGGTTGCTCTCATGCTGGTCGGAATCGGATATTCGTCAAGCAGTTCATTGAGCACGTCGACCGAGCTGCCAAGAGCGACACCAACACCGGCATTGGCGAGAACAGAAATCTTGCGTGCTCGATCCTGACGATCAATTTGCGCTGGGCCTGTCGTTATCTTGAGATCAGCGAGGCTCACTAAATCAACCAATGTGCCCGTGGCCGACCGAATCTGAATTTGCTCGAGCTGTTTCAGGTTCTGACGTTGTGGCACCTCCAGTCGCGCACGAATGTCATAGCGTTTCCCGCCGGCCTCAAAGGTGCCCACATCGACACCACCAACCATAATTCGGCTGGTCGCCGCGAGCGATCGGGCCGACACGCCGAGATCTCCGGCACGGAGACGGTCGACGACGATTTGCAGCTCCGGCCGACCAACTTCGTAGGTGGATCTCACGTCGACAAATGCACCGCTGCGCCGCATGGCCGCCATTAAGGGCTCTACATATGCATTGATCTTCTCCAGATCGGAGCCGCGAATGACGTACTCGATGTCGGCACTGGTGATTCCGCCGCCAGATACCCAGGGCACTTCAGCCAATGCACTCTTGGTTGCCATCGGAATGGCCTCTGCGAGCGTGGCCCTGGCGCGATCAATAATCTCAAACTGGCCAAGGGCACGACCTTGCTTCGGCGTTAGCAACACGTACAGGTCCAGCTGATTCACTTTTGCCTGACTGCCAGCACCTACCGTCACAAAAACGTCCGTCACCTCTGGAACGTCGGATAACGCCGTATGGATTTTCGCGGTAGCGACTTTTGCCTCCCCAATTCCGTAGCCCACTGGTAACTCAATCGCACCCTGAAATTCACTGCGATCTGCATTTGAAGTAAAAGCGGTCGGAATTTGTCCGGCAAACCAGCCTCCAACAAACAGTGTGCCAATGGCCCCAAGCAAAACGAGATACCGATAGCGGACGGCATAATGAATCAAACGCCCATAGGCAGTTTCCAAGCCAAGGTGGAAATTTTCGATCGGCCGTAAGAATTTCCAGTGCGAGGACTCTGGCTGCAGGAATCGAGCGGACAACATCGGCGTTAAGGTCAGTGCAACCAATAGCGATACCGACACCGAGAACACGATGGCTAATCCGTATTGCATAAAAAACCGGCCGACGATCCCTGCCATAAAAGCAATGGGCACAAACACGGCAAGCGTCGCAAACGTTCCTGCGAGCACAGCGAGTCCAACACGGTGTGTCCCAGTAGACGCCGCCTTGAACCGATCGATGCCCTTGTCCACGTCGCGTTGAATACTTTCGATAACTACAATGGCATCATCAACCAGCAGCCCAATCGCGACCGTCAGCGCGAGGAGCGTTAGCATGTTGATCGTAAAATCGAATAAATAAAAAATAAAGAACGTCGAGACCAAAGAGACAGGAATAGCCGTTGCCACGATCAATGTGGCCTGCCAACTCAGCAGGAAAAAGTAGGTGATCAGCACGACGAGGACGATTGCTATCACTAGGTCTTTGAGAACATCTTGAATCGAGGACTCAATAAATCTTGACACGTCCCGAGCAATGACGATGTCCATGCCCTTAGGTGCAAGTGTTTTTACTCGCTCCACCTCTGCTTTAACCGCGCGCGCGACTTCAACGGTGTTTCTGCCGGACTGCCGGCGAACCTCCAGTGATATGCCTGCTTGTCCGTTTAGCTGTGCGAATGTACGTTCTTCTTCGAGTCCGTCTTCGACACGCGCGACGTCGCGTAGGCGGGTCGGCGCTTGGCCGGCATTAAACCGGACGACAAGTTTCTTAAAATCCTCTTCGGTTTGTGCCTCGGCGCTCGTCTTGACACCGAATTCTCGCGTGTTGCCGGCGACCTCAAGGCGTCCGCCCGGCGCTTCGATATGCTCCGAGCGCACCGCATCGACCACTTCCGCGGCTGAAACGCCATGTGCGCGCATTTTGTCGGCATCGAGCCAGATACGCATTTCCCGTTCGCGACCGCCAACCAGCGTTACTGAGCCTACGCCGCGCACACGTTGAATGGCCTCTTTGGCTACCTCGTCAGCAAACGTTGTTAGCGCGCCGATCGACATATCTCCCGCTATCACGACTGATAATATTGGCGCGGCATCCGGATCGACTTTATCGACGATTGGTTGATCAACGTCATCGGGTAAGTCCTGGAGTGCGATTGTGGTTTTGTCACGCACGTCCTGCGCTTTTACATCAACATTTTCACCGAGCTCAAACTCGATATTGACTTGCGAATAGCCCTCTGAACTAACTGAGCGGAGCTGCTTGATACCGGCGATCGTATTGACGCTCTCTTCTATGATGTCCGTGACTTCGGTTTCAATCGTGTCGGGAGCGGCGCCCTCTAGGGTAGTCACCACTGAGACATAGGGAAATTCGACGTTTGGGAACAGGTCGATACCGAGCCGCCCCAGCGATATCCAGCCGAGCACGACCAGCGCGCCAATGACCATGACCGCAAAAACCGGGCGCCGAATGGAGGTGTCAGCGATGCGCATCAATGTCCTCCGGAAGGGGCGTGCCGTCGATTAACCGGAGCAAATCGGGGCCCATTAATACGTAATCGTCTTCCTCCAGCCCCGATATAATTTCAACACTTGTCACATCGAAATCACGCAAGACGATTTCGCGCAGTTGTGCAACGCCGTCGTCGACGAGAAACACGTGCGGGCTGTTCAGCCTGTCCAAAACAGCTTCGTGATTCAGCAGCGTGGCCGTTCTGCCCGGCAGGTGGATCTCGGCCCGGACAAACAAGCCCGGTTTTATTTGGTAGTCGTCATTTGCGAGCGCGAAGCGTACGTCCAAGCTCCGAGACGTCGCGTCGGCTTTATCGTTGATTACAAAAATCTCGCTTCCAATGGTGTCCTGTAGACCATCAATGCTTAGGTGGGCTGGTGTGCCTACGCTGAGTGCTCCCAGATAGATTTCAGGGACACGCACGGCGGCGACAACTACATTGATTTCCTGCATCTGGAGCACGGCACTGTCTGCCGAAAAGGTTTGTGCCGATTTATACGTACCTTCGTCAATATTGCGCTCTGTTATTACCCCGTCGTACGGTGCGCGAACTATCGTATCTACAAGACGCTGTTTGGCCTGTGATAACTTCGCGGACGATACGCCCATCTCAGCCGTTGCAGCCTTCAACGCGGTTGCCGCTGTGTCGAGCTGAGCTTGCGAAATGAACTTCTTGGCCAGTAACTCCAATGCCCGCTCGTGATCCAGACGCGCCTGGTCTGCTCGCGATTCTGCCGCCGTTAGTTCAGCGCGAGCCAGTTGTACGCTGATCTCGAAATCGGTTTTTCTGGTTTGAAAAAGAGGCTGATTTTTCTGAACCCGATCACCCACTTTGACGAAGACCCGCTCGACAATACCGGGCGTGACTACACCGAGGTTGCTGGTTTGAGCAGCGCCGATGGTGCCGGTACCGGTGATCGTTTCAGAGACTTCTTGGATTTCGGGATGCAAGGTTTGCAGGCGTAGCGGGGTAACTTGTGCAGGATCAGCAACGGCTACCCTTTCATCCTGCGAATCACTGCAGCCTGTGATCAACGACCCCGCAAATAGCAGTGGTGCGACGATTTTCCCCAGTGTCCTACCGAGGGCGCCCGCGGAGCTGACAAGGTGTTCTAGGGAAAATCCCCTCACTAGCTGGCCTTTTGCAGAGTCTGGTTCTATTATTGACATTAACATTCCTAGTATATTGTATCTATGGAAACTAAAAAGCAAGAAACTAAATCCAAGGATTTCAGCCGCAGCCTAGGGTTCCTATTGCACGATGTGGCCCGGTTGATGCGGCGCGCGTTCGACCGCCGCGTAAAGCACCTTGGTCTTACCCGTTCGCAATGGTTTGTGCTTGTGCACCTGTACCGGACCGATGGCCAGACTCAACGCCATCTAGCCGAGGAGCTTGATATGGAGCGAGCGCCGCTGAGCAAGTTACTGGATCGTCTGGAATCCGGTGGCTGGATTGAGCGACGCGCAGATCCCACAGACCGGCGCGCGAATCGCGTCTACATAACGAAGAAGATTGATCCATTAATGACCGAAGTCATCACCGTCGGAGAAATGCTCACTGAAGATATCTTTTCAGGAGTTGATGAAAGCGCGCGCGAAGAATTTTTGAGCGTACTTGTCAAAGCAAAATCGAATCTGATCGCCCAGGAGCAGCAAGAAGAGTAGGGCAGGGCACGTTAGACGAGTCAAAGCACGAAATAGTTTGCTAGCCTGGCGAATGCTTCTATCGTCACTGCTACTGTAACTTTGTCTCTGGAACTCTAACTGAAAACTGAATCGATGTGATTGACGTGAGGAGGGTCGCGATGGAGCCTTCAAACCCTTGGGGGCCCGTCGGATCGAGCTCAAGTAAAGCTAATCTCAGGTGTCCAAGCTGTAAGTCTAGTCCTGCATCTGAATTCATTGTTTGCGTGAGCAAACCTTACAGATGAGATCGTTAACGACCTTGCTTTTACTGGCGTATTCCTAGCTCTTCATCCGTGCGCGGAGCCATCCGTCAGTCGGGACAGTCAAAGAGATACTTTGTCTTGCCATAGCGGAATCCTCGATCATCATCGGGATTGCGCAGCAGCACACCATCTATCCATCGGCGAGGTTTGGTGTCAATCTCGAAACGAACCCAGAATCACTTTCCCCACAAATACTCACGCAAAGGCAAGAAAACAAACGAAAACAAGGCCAAAACTATAGTGAAACTGCCTAAAGAGTGGTGCGTTGCGTATTGCCGACTAAGCCTGCCACTGATACTGGTGCTGCTGTGTACGGTAATAGTTGCCGGGCTTGCCGTAAGAGGTTTTCGTCGTTTTTCGCTGGGTAGATGAAGGCTAGTCGTTGTGGTGCGATGAACCCGCCCGTTAAGGGAATGCTACCGTTGCACTGAGCCAAAAGGGGCCAAGGAGGGTGACGTATAGCAAGAGTCATACACTCGAGTTGGCCTTTATCGCCTATCTAACTCAAAACGAGTAACACCAAGGTAAACGTGGTAACGAGTGTATCTTCAAACGAAATAATAAGTGTCCAAGGCTATTCCTTCTCTTCGACCTTGTTTCTAGCCGGAACATGTGATTTGGTCAAGTAAGTTACCAGAGGCATCGGGCGTCAGGCTTCTGTGTATTAGGAGGCTTGGAGATCTAGTGTCCCGCGCTCGGGGCACGAATGCCACCTGGCTTCGCTGCAGATGTTTTTAGCATTTCTATCGCGGTGCGCAGATAGTACTTTTGGTTATTTATTCTATGTGCCCGGGGTAATATTCCGTCCCGTTCCCATCTCCAAAGCGTGACGCGAGAGACACCGAATTCATCGGCAACCATGGCCGCCCGAACTAAATTGTCAGCATCTTGAGTGTTTGGCATGTTTTGGCTTATCCGTGGGTTGTTTCGCGTGCTTAATGTTCGCCGCTGTTCCCATTTACGTCTTTACGAATCTCCGACAAACTGTAGCGTGGTTTCTTGCGGGCTGAATGCTAGCGGCTTCTTTCAGACGCCCATGTGACGCGCTTGCGCGCATTCGTTGGCGGGCAAACCGTGCTTTCGCAGACCAGGACTCGCACAATCTCTTTGGCAGGTTACAGCCTGTGGTCCCTAAACCGGCGAATTCTGATGACATGGGTAAATGTTGGGTAATAGAGGCATGAATCCCTTAACCTATTGAAAATAAAGCATACTCAGCGGACGTCCGCTCCGCCATTTAAATCAATGACTTACGACGGTTTGGCCAAATGTTGGCCAAGATTACACTAAACACTGTCGCACAATGCTCCGTGAACTCGCCTCGTAAGCCATCTAGAACTATACGAATCTTCTCCTCGGTGGAGAACTTGCGTCGGGTGTTACGGCGTATTTCCTTGACCGTCATTTCTGTGTTTGACATGCTCATGATGATACTCCTGTACTTCAGTTTAACAGTAGCAGAACTATCTCTTAGTGAATCAGGTCATTTGGTACCATCGTGGCTGACGCCACACAGTGAAACCGTTTAGGACGTCTGCTTAATTAAGGCGCCCACTTGAGTCCCATAGTCAGGCTGTAATTCACGCAGGTCCTGATGGATTCAGGGACTGCCATACGTCGCGCCACTAGCTACATAGAATTGCTTTATCAACCTCAACAAGATCGCGGATAAACGCGTACTTCACCCGTGGTCGTTGGTAAAGTACACGGCGGCCTTTTTAAAAATGTCACGCTCCTCTGTTACCCGACGCAACTCGGATTTGAGTTTAGCGATCGCTGCCTTGTCATCTGGCCTGTTGGCCTGCTGGGGAATTGGTTTCCCATACCGTTTCATTCAGGCGTGCAGGCTGTGGGTGGTAGTCCCGAGCCGTTTGGCGGCATCAGCTACGGAATAGCCGCGATCTGTGACTTGCTTGACCGCTTCGATCTTGAATTCTTCTGTATATCGCTTGCGGGTCATCAACATCTCCAATAGAGTGACATTTTAACGCTATTAGGTGTCTAGCAAACCCTGGGAAGTCCAGTCTACTACTAAGCTATAACCGACGTCTAATACTCTTCCAACGGGAGTGCGTGATGAAATATGTTAATGAGTTGAAACGTGAAATTGGGGCAACTCAGCAGCAGGTGGTTGAATGGAAGAAGAACGAAAGTGCGAATGCACTAAAGGAAGTAAGGAGTTTTTGTAAAGAGTTTGGCTTTTACAATGAGATGCTCAAAGGTTTGTTGACAGAGAAAAGAGAAAAAAAATGAAGTGCTTTCTCCACATTGGAACTGAAAAAACTGGCAGCACTCTAATTCAAGATTGGTTACACATAAATAGAAACGCGTTATTAAATAATAGGATCTTTCTTCCCACCAAAATGGGGGGCAATAACCACTATCTTCTACCTGCATTTTTTCAAAGCAATTCGGATAATTGGAATAAAAATATCATACGAGCTTTTGCAAGAAAGAACGCGGTGGGAGAATTAGATGACCGCTTATGGAAAGACAAATTTATTACATTAGCCTCAAAAGAAATTGAATTAAATCAACAACATTGTGATGTGGCAATTATAACTAGTGAGCATTTTCATAGGCGAATTAAGAGTGCTTTTGATATCAATGCAGTTAAGTACCTTCTCCAGAATATCTTTGATGAGGTGTATGTCGTTTGCTACTTCCGAGAGCAATTCGAACTTGCTTTATCGCTGTACTCAACTGCATTGAGGGGTGGCAGCAAAGCTACTATTCAAGAGTTTACTAGAAACGTAGTTCCTACGAATGATTATTATAACTACTTTGAGATTGCTAATAATTACGCAACTGCCTTTGGGAAGGAGAACTGCATCTTTAGGATATATGATAGAGAAAATTTCATTGGGAATGATATCCGAAAAGATTTCATGAAAGCCATAAATCAAACTATATCATTTGACGAATTTGAATGGAGTAAAAACTCCAGTAATGAATCGTTGTTTGCTTTGCAGGCAGTGGCTTTCAGAGTGATAAACGAAAAACTAGAATTTTTCAATAACGATCAAACTATCAAAAACGAGGAAAATATTGCTGCAAGAAACCAAGTTTTAGAAAATGATATATTCAAACAGGGAAAGATTGGTTGTGGTGGAAGCCAATCCATTCGAGAGCTATTTAAGGACAGTAACCAAAAGTTTTTTGAAGAATTTTTTCCAAATCAAGCTCACTTCAACGTTAAAGAAACAAAAAGACCTGAGTTGGTTTTGATATCAAGTTGCGAAAACACAGTAGAGAAAGCTTTAGAATTAAGCGAAGATTTAAGAAGCATAAAAAACTTTCACGCGGTTGGTGACGGTGTAGATGGTCTAGGCTAAAAACAATGGGTAGGACAATCAAAATAGGGCTAATGGTGACTTTCGGAAGTGGCGGCAAAAACGTTTAGTTACGGTCAAGCCCGGTTGTAATGAATGGTATGTCGTCAGATGATTTGGGGGGATTACAGTCTTTAGAGTTTCTACCGGCATGCACGAGCTCTCAATAGGGGCAATTTCCCCACAAATCCAGAACGATTAATGCGTGGGTTGACACTATCTGCTCAGTTGCGCCCGGGTGCAATACACACCGTGCTAACATTGGGGGTATTATTCGCGAGGGTAGCAAAGTATGTCTACGCGCCATCCTATTGATGACCAGCGAAGAGCTTTACTGCTGAGTAGTGGGGCAGCGATAGCTGGCCTAGGGCTTGTCGGATGTGGTTCACCACCGCCTGAAAGATACACCGAGGCTGACATAGCCCTGCTGACACAGCAGCGCGCGGTTGAGCAAAAATCCCGGGGGCAAGGCCTTTATGGACACCACGTTTACGCCGGTTATCGCGGTTTGGCGGAGTTGCCGTGGTTTGAACTCGATACTGACGGCTTGCTCCGCTGTAACGACGACAGCGTTCCTTACTCGATTGATGTGCACTGCCATTTGGGTATGTCGGTGCTCTTTCGACCCCACCTTGACCTACTCGCTTCAACACCCCGGGTAATGCACCTCTTAGATTGCGATGCAACAAACCCAGGCTGCCCCCTCGACTTGGATATATACATTAACGGAAATTTTTCTAAACAAGGGCTGGACGCGTTGACTATGAGCACCGCAGCCCAAGCCGTTTGGGGAAGCCGGTTTGCGCAAACGCAAACCATACCTAACTTGCTGCGCGAGATGGACGCTATGCGTGTACAGCAGGCCATGTTACTACCGATTAAGCTGGGGCTTCCCTTCGGTGATCAGCTGGCTGATGATTGGCATGCCGCGGTCAATGCGGCTCAACAGCATCAGCGCTTGCATGTGGGTTTGTCGGTGCACCCGCGGGCAGGTGATGCCATTAGCCGAATGCGTCTCGAGGCGGCGCGCGGCGGACGCGTCATTAAGCTGCATCCCACCGTGCAGCGATTCTACCCCGATGAGCCGGCATTGATGGATCTTTATGCCGAAGCGCAGAAGCTAGGATTGGTGGTTTTTTTTCATGGTGGCAGGGCGGGCATTGAGCCGGAACTGACGCATCGGTATGCGATGCCTAGGCATTACGAGGCGGCGCTGGCCGAATTTCCAAACCTTCAATATATTCTCGGACATGCGGGGGCGCGAGATAGTGAGGCTATGATTGCGCTTGCCGCTCGCTACGATAATGCGTGGTTAGGTATTCATGGTCAGAGTTTGACTATGCTGGAAGCCATGATTGAGCGTAGCAATGAGGATCGTTTGTTGTTTGGCACCGATTGGCCATTTTACCACCTCGGGTCATCATTGGCCAAAGTGCTTATCACGACTGATACGCCCAAGCGCAAGCTTCTGCGCCAGAAAATATTGCGGAACAACGCTATGAGTTTGTTTCCTGGACTGTGGGACAGCTAATGTCTACGACGGCAGCGGCGCCTCAACATGTGGATGTCGACATGACTGACCTCGACTATCGATTCATACCGTTAGAATTAACTGAGGAGGAAGTGAGTCACTTAGTGATTTTTTTAGAGCAGAGTTTGTATGATGCAGCGTTGATGCGGTATGTGCCAGAAACATTGCCCAGCGGGTTATGCGTCACCAATAATGACCTGCAGTCGCAAGAAGACTTAGGGTGTGTACCACTGAGCTAGCGTGTCGAACGGGTTAGGCGGTATCCCAGACCTTGCGGGGCACTCATATCCGTCTTTCAAAAAACCCGTATGTTGCGATATATGGGGCTGTTATGATTCACGACTCAGGGAGCTGTTCTTAGGATCGAGTCCAATGATTTTTCGCCTCCGTTATCCATTGCTTCTCATGCTTGCCTTTCCCCTAGCTTGGACCTGTTCACTTTCTCAGATACGCTCGCTTGATATCTTTTGGCATATCGCCATGTTTCGTGATTTTTGGGAGAGTGGTCTTTCTCCCTTTTACGATCATTTGACCTATACCTTTAACGGACAACCCCTAAGCGGGTATCCGCCGATTCTCTTTCAGGCTCTTGCCTATACCTTGACCGAGTGGATGGGCGTCAATGTGGGTATACAGGCGACCAAGGCTATCGCATTTTGGATAACGCTGTTTGCTTGGTTTTGCATTTGCCTGCGGCAAGGGTGGGGCATTTGGGTGTCGATAATGGGCACTATTATTTTACTGGCAGCACTACAAGCGCGGGCGATTGCGCGACCAGAAATATTGATTTATCCGTTGCTTCTCCTGATGTCTGCTTGGACATTGATGTTTAGACATCGTTGGTCCTACCAGAGTCTATGGATGCCTTCAGTATTACTCATTATGGCTGCAATGATTCATTCGGGCGCCATTCTTTGTTTTTTAGCTGCGGGAGCTTATTCCCTTGGGCAAACCCTTGACGGATGCGTTCGGCGAGATCGATCCCTGTTCTTATTTGGCGTAACGTCTGGAACTTTGTTTTTGCTGCTAGGTTTCGTCAACCCCGATGTTGAAAACATAGTGTTAGGGGCATTGGTCCAGCAAGTTGATGGCGTCGATCTACAATGGATTAAGGAGTATCGGACGCCCGAGACCCAGCAAATGGCCGCGCTATTTATTATGTCTCCCTTTGTTCTTCTCGCGCTGCTCCGATGGCTACATAAACGACAATGGATACCGTTACTCCTGTTGGGGGGCTTCGGCTATTTGTCAATCACCATGAGTAGGGCTATCCCTTGGGTGGTCATTGCGCTGCTTCCTTGGATATGTTCAAGCTTAGCGGCTTATGATCGGTGGTGGCGCTCCAGTGGTCGAATTTTTTTGACGCGGGGGCTGGCCATCGTCTGCATTGCTGCTTGGTGGTTTCATCCAGGTAACCACCTGAAAAATCCTTCATTTGGGGTGCTGTATCCAGCTCGTTACCCGATTGGATTGGAGTACAGTTTACATCGTGTTGAGGGTAACGTGTATTCAATATTCGACTTCGGGGGATACATTGCTTATTTTCATCCGCAGTTAAAAACTCACCAAGACGGCCGATCCAATATGTTGTTTCCAGATAAGGCTGTGCGGGAGAACGTACTAGCAAGAAACAATCGCGAAATATTCACAAGAGCGACCTCGGTACCGGTAGCGGCCGACTTTGTACTGTCCCGCAATGATTTCCACATTCTCGCCGAGTCGGCTGCCCGGGATGAGCGCTATACCATTGATGATGCAGATCAATTCTTCTTACTGTTTCGCCGGGGATTTGGGCGCTTCCCTGTGGCCACGGAGCTACTCGCCCAACCACGATGCTGGGGAGGGAGTGGCAAGGCGGAGGCTGTAAAAGCTGAATTAACGAAATTTGTAGATTACCAAGCGAGGATTCCCGAAGGTTTTTCAAAAAGTTCTCGGGGGCTGTCGCTGGTTGAAGCGCTGCACCGAGGGGTGCTTGCGCTGGAAGAGATCAAAAAGGATGGGGCAGCCTTTCCTGCAGAGATGGAGGTGGCTTTTCTCAAACACTATCGGGTTGCAAAGACACTTGCCTGGGTTGCCGGCTCACGAGGGATGTACAGCACCGCAGTTTCCCTGTTTGAACGTGCGAGGGTCAATCCAGACAAGTGGTATCGCCCTGAAGATGTCGAGGCCTATGCGGCAGCACTTATTGCGTCAGGATTAGCGGAGTCGAGGCAGGAAAAGCTATTGCTGATGCGTTCGTCTGGAGAGAAGGCTGCCGATTTTGCAAATCGTGTTATTAATGCGCTTGAAACCGATCCAAATCCTACTTCTGTTTTCGCCTGCGAGCTCGGTTCAGATAGCTTGCTCAGTAGTTGGCGATGACTTCAGTATCACCCACGACATCAAATGTAGTCTTAGCAAAGATTCAGTCAGCACAATAGTGCGTATACTGTGCGGGGATAAATCTTTGGATGCACGAACGATATGATCAAGCACTTTGTTACACGAATAACTATTTTTTTTATGGGCGCAGCCGCTATTCACGCGAAGGCCATTGAGGAGCCTGCTTACGAGCTTCTGAAATCTTGGGACGACCCGACTGTTGAAATACGCTACTACGCACCGAGGGTTCTGGCCCAGACGACAATGGCAGCCGGGGAAAACTCGGGATTTCGCATCTTAGCGGGCTATATATTTGGCGGTAATGCTGCTGAGCAGGAGATTGCCATGACCGCGCCGGTGCAACGCAGCATGAAAGGCAATCCTGACGCTACCATGGCGTTTATGATGCCGACAAAATGGCGGTTGGATGAGCTACCAGAACCTGATGACGAGCGCGTGCAATTTGTTGCCCAGCCCGCTTACCATGCCATTGTTATCCGCTTCTCTGGCAGAGCAACCGAAGAGAGAGTCAATGAGCATTGGCAGACACTTTTGAATTTCATTGACGCCCAGTCCCTAACGATGCTCGGATCACCGACGATGAATCAATATGATCCGCCGTGGACCTTACCGTTTCTACGTCGCAATGAGATCATCATGCCGATTGAAGCGCCCAGTGAGATGCTCAGTAGTACCGAGTCATCAGTATCAGAATCATAATGGCTGTATGAACTACGAACACCCGAGCTTTCAGTGAATGCTGTGTGCTCTGAGGCCCCCAAGGCGTTATCGTAGGCATGTCTAGCTGAGATCGCCCACTGGTTATCGTTTACTAAAAAAAACGCTACTTCAAGGTGTTAGCGCACGGCAGCTGCTTTTTGCGCTGCTAAAACGCTGTATGATGTAGCGTTGATAGCCCTTAAGGCCCCATGATTCTGCCATGTCTCTGTTGAAAACCTTTATGCTGCTGCTGCTGTTTGCCAGCCCTGTATGCGCGGATTACCGTGTGTGGGAGGACACGACAGGCAATGCGACGGCGCAATTTGTTATTGATGGCAAAGAGGCCTTATTCAGCGCCAGAAAAGACCCTTTTATTGGCTTCAGTGATTCCGCGTGGTGGGTAGAGGTTACGCTAAACAATGCTAGTCCTCATCGTAAAGCATTAACCATTGTCTTACCTTACTTCCCCTTGCAGCCGCTTTTGGCTTACAGCCAAGATAATGGCGTGCTATCAAAACAGCAGCTAGGGGCAAATATCCCCATAGCGGAGCGCTCAACAGAGACTCACCAAGCCATGTTTGCCTATGAGCTTGAGGCGGGGCAAGTCAGAAAAATTTATATTCGCCAGGTCAGTAGTTCGACACCCATCCGGATAAATTACAGGGTGATAAATAGTCGAGAATATGCCACGCAGCTCGCGTGGAGCACCACGGTGCTGGTTAGCGCGGTGACTATTTTAGCGAGTTTGTGCTTATTAAACGCGTTCTACTTTGTCACTTCCCGACGACCTATTTTTGGTTACTACGCGCTGTATTTAGCTTTGTCTGGGGGCGTGGCGATAGCACGACTAGGGGGTATCGCGTACCTGCAGCCAGTAGTCAATGTGCCCATAAATTTTACAGAGATCGCCGGTGCTGGATCTTATGTTTTCTTTGCCTTGACATTGAACGCGCTGTACCGAGACTTGCATAGTAACGTGATTCGCTACGTCACGTTTTTTTGTAACCTTCCTCTGTCACTCATTATGCTTGTGGCCACCCTGATAGATCCATCAGTCGGATTGCAGCTGTTTTCTAAATTAGGTCTGGGTGTCGTTTTGTTATTAGGCATTACGACCGTGATCATCGCAGGTCAAAAATTCGGCTATTCCTCCGCAAAATACATCAGCCTCGGCTGGATAGGTTGGTTATGCGCCTCGATGTTAGCTGTGTTGCATTTTCGGGGTCTACTCGGACCGCAATTCAATGGCGTTCTTATAGTGGGCGTTATGTTTCAAGGAGTCATCTTCACGTTTGTGCTCGCCAACAAGTTACAGTCAGATCTGCAGGCACAAAAGCGTGAAATTGAACAAGCTTATGCGCTAGAGCGCATAACGCAACTCGCGCGGCTGGGAGAATTGGCAGCCAGTATATCTCACGAATTGAAGCAACCATTGGCGGCGATAAAACTGATGACCGAGAACTTACTGCGAGCTGCTAGCATTCACCCGACAAAGGCACTTGAGATGCTGCCTACTAAGTTGGGACAAGTGATAAGCTTGGTGGATAGAGCCACCGATTTGGCCGACCATGTACGCAAATCATCAAGAATGTCTGCCAACGAAGTATTGGCGAGTGACATTCACATCGCGATTGACGGGTGTCGCCTAATTCTCGATCCTCAATTGATGAAAAGGGGTATTGAGCTTAGGCTTTCTTTGGCAGAGAATTTGCCAACAGTAGCTGTTTACCCTCTGCGGCTTGATCAAATATTGTTGAACATCATTGGTAACGCTACCGATGTTATTGACGTCGTTAATCCAGAGAATAAGTGGATAAGTGTTGTTGTAGTCGCCAATAATGACCGGGTCACGCTGACCATTGAGGACTCTGCGGGAGGGATATCAAAAGACGTTATGAATCGAGTGTTCGATCAATTTTTTACCACCAAAGAGGCCGATAAAGGCACCGGGTTGGGGCTCTCTATTTGTAAGAATATTGTCGATGAAGTGGGCGGCGATATCAGTGTTTGTAACACTGAAAATGGTGCAATGTTCACGATTCAGTTGCCCATAGCCAACCCACAAGCGGGAGACCTCTAGCCCGTGTCGCGCTCATCTGATCTTGAAGCACCCCTAGATTTAGATGGGCAGCTGGCCGAGCTAAGAAGCCGTATATGCAATACCACCTTGGTAGCGCTGTCTATTTTGGGGACGCCCACACTCATCGCTAGTTTGAGCAGAATGCCGGAATTTGGTCTTACACCGGTGATGTCCGTCCAGACGGTTGCCCTTATTCTACTGCTGTGGGTGACCTTCAAGCGAACGCGCTTAGGTTACGCGGCGCGCGCAATCACCTTACTGAGTATTTTTTACCTATTGGCCGTCGCGGGCCTGTGGTCATTTGGGCACTTGGGGGGTGGCAAGCTCATGCTGCTTGTTTTCATTGTCCTTACCGCCATGTTTACTGAAAAAATCTATGCCTATTTGGCGATACTAATTAGCGCTCTTACCTTAGCTCTATTTGGCTGGGCATACGTTACTCAGAGTGTTGATATGTTGGTCCAGAGTGATACCTATCACCGATCAATGCGAACGTGGCTAACCGCCATACTGACGACGGTATTGCTGGGTGGTTTTATTGCATCGGCATTAGCAAAGCTATTGGATTTTCAGCGAGCGCTGCTGTCCTCTCTAGAGGACGAAGCCCGTTATAACTCAGCACTTATTCAGCAAGCCGCGGCCTTCTTATTTGTCGTAGATAATCAACTAGCCGTGCAAGATTGGAACGCCAATACGGGTAGTTTGTTTGTTAAAGACCGCATATCAGCGGAGGACAAGTCTTTGGGTGCCTGGCTAGTACCCTGCATCGGCAATGAAAAATTGAGCGCTAGTGTGCAAGCTGCACTACAGGGCAAGTATGTGAATAACTTGGAAGTAAAAGCCGAGAATAGTGAAGGTCAACGTCTCGACGTCATTTGGAATATAACGCCCCATGTCAATACTAATGGCGAGGTCATTGGGGTTATTTCAGTGGGCCAAGACGTTACCGAGTTGAAGCAAGTTCAAGGGCAGGCCTTGCACAACGCTAGATTGAGGACATTAGGAGGTATGACAACATCTATTGCCCACGAGATAAATCAGCCGCTGGCAGCCATTCGCCTGCTAGCGAGTAATATACTCAAGCGCTGTAGTCTCGCCTTAGATAAAAAGGAAGCCTTGGACGTCGAGTTTATAGACTCGAAAGTACAGCGTATTCAGCAGCAAATCGAGCGTGCCGCCGTTATTACCGATCATATGCGATTGTTTGGCCATACCAGTAATGACGTGTGGAGCACTTTTTCTTTGCAAACAGTCATTGATGGCGTGTTGTCACTCACCGGCGAACAATTTCGACTGCAAGATATTCAACTGTGCTATGTCAAGCCTGATGAGGATCTTCTGATTCAGGGCAACCCGCTCGAATTAGAGCAGGCCATACTGAGCATATTGGACAACGCGCAATACGCTGTTAATAGCAGCAGTAGTCATAATAAACGGACAGTAGAGATTGCATTGCTGCAAACGCCTGACAGCCATCAGATTCGTATTTCGGATTCGGGGCCGGGGATTAATGAGGCCCATTTGCCACATATTTTCGAACCATTTTTTACCACTAAGGAAACAGGCGAGGGGACGGGACTGGGATTGTCGGTGACGTATCAAGTCATCTCTAGTATGGACGCTACACTTACCGCGCACAATGGAGAGCAGTGCGGCGCAATCTTTACCATTAGTTTCTCTAAAGTCACCAGCGAACTAACACCAAGCAGTGATCTTTGACGTCAGGTGTTTTGGTATAACCGCCAGGAGAATGACAAAGTTGTATTCAAGTAAGTCAGGGTACGCAAAACAGCGCGTTTTTCTCGGTGGCCGCGATAGGCAAAGGGCGTGGCGGTCAGCAGGGCTTGGATCAGGGTGTTGTCGAGCGTCCTGCTGTAATTGCAGGTGCCCTTTGCAATGGAGGATAAACCGATCCTAGTCCGTTCGGAGGGTTCATGTTCTCGAGGCTCATCGTACAGTGCAGTGCGCAGCTCCCAAAGATGTCTTGGAGCGGGCCCCACTTCTAAAAAATAGCCCCCAGCCCGTAATGCCCGCCTGAGCTCTGTATCATTGATGGGTGCAAATATACTCAGTGCCAAATCGATCGTCGCGGTATCTACCGGGAGATGGCTAGCGCCTGCTACTGCGTAATGATGATGGCGGTAGGTGGCGGCCGCCAGTTTCACTGCAGCTTTGGCAATATCAATACCGTATACCGTCAGATCGGGATGGTGGCGAGTCAAAACATCACCGTAGTAACCCTCACCACAGCCGATATCGAGCACCGTTTGCACTGAACTACAATCATTTATGATCGCCGTTATTTGCGCTGCTAGAGGCGCGTACAAGGCGTTATCATGAACAAGTCGCCGTGCATTGATCATAGCGACGCTATCCCCAGGGGTTTTACTGCGCTTTTTATGCGCGGGGAGTAAGTTAACGTA
>Ga0209223_10001585_pt1 | contig 24433 bp, 20 predicted proteins | sample COG_06_FD_184750 | JGI IMG/M metagenome (GOLD analysis project Ga0209223, IMG submission 184750) | Pelagic Microbial community sample from North Sea - COGITO 998_met_06 (SPAdes) (version 2) | ecosystem: Environmental > Aquatic > Marine > Neritic zone/Coastal water | place: Helgoland, sampling...
CACGTGTACCGGGGATGGTGGAGGTATGGTTGCAAGACAAAATTTACCGCTTCAAGATATGGAATTTGTGCAATTTCATCCAACTGGAATTTATGGTGCGGGATGTTTGATAACAGAGGGTGCTCGTGGCGAGGGAGGATATCTAACAAATTCAGAGGGCGAGAGATTTATGGAACGCTACGCACCAACTTATAAAGATCTTGCTAGTAGAGATGTTGTTTCAAGGTGCATGACTATGGAAATAAGAGATGGTAGAGGTGTTGGGAAAGACAAAGATCATATCTTCCTCCATTTAAACCACTTACCACCTCATACGTTGGCAGAGAGGCTACCAGGAATAACTGAAAGTGCACAGATTTTTGCTGGTGTTGATCTAAATAAAGATCCTATACCTGTTCTTCCAACGGTGCACTATAATATGGGTGGGATACCAACGAATTATTGGGGAGAGGTTTTAAACCCATCCGCCGATGACCCAAATAGAATTTACCCTGGATTAATGGCTGTGGGAGAAGCTGGGTGTGCCAGTGTTCATGGGGCAAATCGATTGGGCTCAAACAGTTTAATTGACTTGGTAGTATTTGGTAGAGCTGCTGCAATAAAAGCTGGGGAGACTGTCAATAAAAAAAATACTAATAAAGAACTAAATAAAAATTCAATTGATTTTGCTATGGACAGATTTGACAAGCTTCGGTTTTCTAGTGGTGATACTTCCACTGCAGAATTACGCTTAAATATGCAAAAAACAATGCAATCTGATGCAGCAGTTTTTCGTTCTGACAAAACTTTGCTAGAAGGGTGCGAAAAGATGACCAAGGTATCAGACTCTCTTGAAAATATAAGTGTTACTGATAAATCTCTTGTGTGGAATTCTGATTTGATGGAAACTTTGGAACTAACGAATTTAATGCCAAATGCTATGGCGACAATCTTTTCAGCAGAAGCCCGTAAAGAAAGTCGCGGAGCACATGCCCAAGAGGATTATCCTGATAGAAATGATTCCGATTGGCGTAAACATTCATTAGCAACGATTAAATCTGATCAAAATAGTAATCTACCTGTTACATTAAATTATAGAGCAGTAGGACTTAAACCTTTGACACGAACTAAAGATGGTGGAATTGATTTAGAGAAAATTGCTCCAAAAGCACGTGTTTATTGAAAATAATTATTTCTATAGCGATAATAAGATTTTATTAATTATGAAAAATGACTTGAGAAAGTAGATATGGTTGAATTAACTTTACCCAAAAATTCAAAGCTTACAGTTGGAAAATCTTGGCCTAAGCCTCCAACCGCCAAAAATGTTAAATTATTTAAAGTTTATAGATTTGACCCGGATCAAACCGCTAATCCAAGAGTAGATAGTTACTTTGTCGACCTAGATAGTTGTGGACCTATGGTTCTCGACGCACTTATAAAAATAAAGAATGAAATTGATCCAACATTAACATTTAGACGGTCTTGTAGAGAAGGAATATGCGGTTCCTGTGCTATGAATATTGATGGAACAAATACGTTAGCCTGCTTAGCTGGAACTTCTGAAATAAAAAAAGAGGTTAAGATCTACCCACTTCCACATCTTCCTGTTATAAAAGATTTAATTCCCGATTTGACAAACTTTTATAAACAGCATGCTAGTATTATGCCATGGCTTGAGACAAAAACAGCTAGACCTAAAAAAGAATGGCGACAGTCAATCGATGATCGAAAAAAACTTGATGGACTATATGAGTGCGTAATGTGTGCTAGTTGCAGTACTGCTTGTCCAAGTTACTGGTGGAATGATGATAAATATTTAGGTCCAGCCGCCCTTTTGAATGCATATCGTTGGATAATAGATAGTAGGGATCAAGCTACTGATGATCGCCTAGATGAATTGGAAGACCCTTTTAAATTATATAGGTGTCATACGATAATGAACTGCACTAAAACTTGCCCAAAAGGCTTAAACCCTGCTAAGGCAATTGCAGAAATAAAAAAAATGATGGTTGAGCGACAGTTGTGAAAATTTTAATTTAGATGTTACAGACTTTAAACATCGATATTCACAAATTTATCTTTTTTGAAGGAGTTCCTAGTGGAACTTTCTTTTGATCAGCGGGATTGTTTGTCAAAACTCAAAACATTTCTAAATCTTTCTGGCCTTGATCTTGAGGTTGATGAAAAAAATAGACTTAATAAAATAGATTTTTCAGAAAATGTTATGGCCGTTCTTGGTCACGCCGGATCTGGAAAAACTGAGCTATTACGCTTAATAGTAGAAGCACTAGAAGCGAGCAATATAAATTCTGCTAATATTGATTATGAAACAAAATTAAAAGAAGGAATCAGATGCTACGCGGTTCTCGCACCAACAAATAAAGCAGTTTCTGTCTTAAAAACTTTGGAGGTTCAAGCAACTACCTTACATCGTGTTTTGTACTCACCACTTTATGATCCAGATTATGAAAAATTGTCAGACTGGTTGTTAGGAGTCTCAAAAAGACCGGATTCGACGGCTTTTAGTACTGAAAAGCTAGATAGTATGGAGCAGTTTTTTTCTGGACATCCTTCTATACCTGGAGCTTTAGCCTCGGTAGGTGTTCGAACCTCTGACTTTATAACAGGGTGGAAAAGACGTGAAAACCCTCTAGATATAGGTATCGTTGATGAAAGCTCTATGCTTACGAACACCCAACTAATAGATTTAAAGAAAATATTCAAAGTTTTAATTCTTTTTGGGGACCCTGCCCAACTATCTCCAGTAGAGCAATCTGGTCGGATGGTATTTCACGAACTACCAGACGAGAATAAGATTTTTCTGACTAAAATTCATCGACAGGTTGATGATAACCCAATATTGAAGCTTGCAAACCTTTTGAGAGACCCTGAAATCACATTCGACGATTTTGAATCGCAACTGAGACAGTGGTCTAAAAGTGATAGCAGAATTGTAGTATCAGCCAATGTTCAACCTGATTTGATGTGTCGGTCACCCGTGTTGGTTTGGCGAAATAAGACGAGAATAAGGCTAATTGGTGCTTTTAGAAGAGCACATGATATCCCGGATAGTAGTTTGAAAAAGGGTGAACCGCTGATTTGTGATGGTATAGAATTACCAAGTAAGTACCGAAAGAAAAAAATTGATCTGGAGGACAGAGGATTAATTAAGGGAGCCCAAGCCATCTATATTGGTGAAGGAAAAAAAAGTGGTTTTTGTAAACTATATGTTGTGGGCACCGCAGATCCCATTGTTTCAGTAGCTTCAATCGTGCAGATGGAACATGTCTATAAACAAAGCCCTGAAATCTTGAGTGCTGCTGGCATGGGCGTAGTATTTGTTCATGGTGCTGCAACTACTATTCATAAAGCACAAGGCTCCCAGTGGGCCAATGTCCAAATTTTTGCTCCAGATATAGCCGCAAGTGCAAGATCTGGTCTTGTAGAGTCAGACATTCCTCTGTGGAAAAGGCTTGCTTATGTCGCTGTAACACGTGCACAGGAAAGACTTTTTTGGGTTACCCATTACAAAATGGCTTTGCCAAAAGTTGGATTAAATATTTCAGATTTAGTGTTACCAGACCTTATAAAAGGTCATGGCAGGGATTAGTCTTATTATTGAAATCGGCGGAAGATCGTAGACGCTCCCCAACCAGAAAAAAGTGCTAGTAAAACAGAAAAAATACCGTAAAAAAGTGGTGAATTATGGGCTGTTTTATATAACCACCTTTCAAGGCCAACTTTTCTTACCCGTATGGTATCTATAGACGTATTAGTTACCTCGCCTTTTTGTATTAAATGAATTTTTGTTTTGTAATCACCTTCGGTGAGATTAGCTGGAAGAGAAATACTTGCTGAAAAAAGTGAAGTTTCTTTAACCTTAACAGGAGGGTTATTAAAGCTATAGTAACCGTCTTTATTCTTTATTCGCAGCTTAGCAGTTATTGCTTCAATATAGTTTGAATCAGAGTTTTTTGACTCAAAGAACTGTGTTCTGCCAATCTTTGACTTTAATTGCTCACTTTTTTTGAGGATATCGTCTATTTTATTAGTAGAAACTATAGAATAGAAACTAGGGCTATTATTTATTTTAATTGGATCACTATTAACCCAAATTCCAAATATTTTCTTCTTTCTTCTCACGGTTATATTTGTTTTAGGACCGAAAACTTCAATTATTATATCTGATAGTACGATTTCTTCACTATCACCTCTTTTAATTGTACCAAATATGAGAATATCCGAACCTGTAAAAGTGGTGTTTATTGAGACATTTCTTGTGCTAAGTCCACCAATTACTGTATCCTTTGCTTGCACGGTCGCCACACTAGCTGTCAGTAAAAATAATAGGGTGAGGAAAGACTTCATTTTTTTACATCGACCATTATTGAAAAATATTCGTTTGGAGTTAACAAAAGGTCGAGAGCTAATTTAAAGCAAACGCTTAGAACAATGATAGATAGTAATATTCTTAGTTGCTCCGCTCTCAATTTAACCCCAAGTCGTACTCCCACCTGTGCTCCAACAACGCCTCCAAGGATTAATAAAATAGCAAGCATAGCATCTACTGTATAATTTTGGGTGGCATGCATTATTGTAGTAAATGCAGTGACAAAGATTATTTGAAATAAAGAAGTCCCAATAACTACTTTTGTAGGCATTCCAATTATATAAATCATTGCCGGCACCATTATAAACCCACCTCCAACTCCCATTACAGCGGCTAAAATTCCTACTAGCACTCCTATAAAAAATGGAGGTATGGCACTTATATATAAATTTGAAGTTCGAAACCGCATTTTAAGTGGTAGTCGATGTACCCAGGTATGCCGTTTAATTTTTGAAGGTTTTGTCTGACTGTTTCTTTTCGTAATTGCTGACAGACTCTCAAAAAACATTAAGGAGCCAATAATTCCTAAGAACACTACGTAGCAAAGTGTTACTAGTAATTCTACCTGTCCTATTTCTTTAAGTATTTTAAAAATATACACACCGACCGAAGCTCCAAGTAACCCACCTAAAAGTAAAATTAAACCCATTTTAAGGTCGACAGCGCGACGTTTAAAATGGGCTAGGGCACCAGAGAATGATGAGGCGACAATTTGATTGGCCTCCGTTGCAACCGCAACTGCCGGTGGTATACCAATGAAAAATAATAAAGGTGTCATTAGGAATCCACCGCCTACCCCAAACATTCCTGACAGAATACCTACTAAGGCTCCTAAACCAATTACCAGGAAGATATTCACCGATACCTCGGCTATGGGTAGATAAACTTGCATTTGGCACCTTCTGCTGATGCTTTTGATTTGAGATAGTGGTAATCGCGGGAATCGTTATAACTTGCAGTTGCGATACGCTTTTATTCCTAAATCCGCAAGTAAGAGATTAGGTTTTTTTATCATACGGTTAAAAAGTTACCTTTCTTTTATGTAAGGCTGTCCTCCCGCTTTCGGTGGGACAGCCTTACCGATAAAGCCTGCTAAGATTACAACAGTTAAAATGTAAGGTAGTGACTGCATGAACTGAACTGGTAGTGTGAAACTAAATATGTCAATATTTTGATATCGATTTGAAATAGCCTCTAGCAGGCCAAATAGAAGACAAGCAGCAAGTACATACCAAGGTCTCCACTTCGCAAATATTAAGGCAGCTAAGGCAATATAGCCTCTTCCAGCTGACATATCTTTTACGAAACCGGCTGATAGGCCAGTAGAAAGATACACTCCCGATAAGCCACATAAAATCCCACAAATTAATATTGCAAGATATCTTGTTCGCGCAACTGATATTCCTGCCGTATCTAAAGCTGCTGGGTTTTCTCCTACCGCTCTCAGACGCAAGCCTACAGTAGTCTTAAACAGCACCCACCAGCTTAATGGCACCAATATCAATGCTACGTAAACTAACACAGTGTGTCCTGAAATCAATTCGTTGTATATGATTCCTAAATAAGGAATATTTTGCAGTGCTTCTGTAAAAGGTAAGTTAACTGGATTAAACCGTGCTGATCCTGACAGTGAGGGGGTTCTCCCACCTTGCGAAAACCAAGATTGGGCAATCAATACGGTCAACCCAGCTGCCAAAAAATTGATGGCAACGCCAGAAATTATTTGATTTCCCTTGAAGGTTATTGAAGCGACTCCATGAATTCCAGAAAAAACAACTGAGCCCACAATTCCCGCAAAAAGACCGACCCATACGGATCCTGACGAGGCTGCCACTGCAGCAGCTAAAAATGCAGAAATTAGCATTTTTCCTTCTAAGCCAATATCAAAAATACCTGCGCGCTCACTAAAAAGCCCCGCAAGGGCTGCAAAGATTAAGGGCGTAGCCAACCGAATTGTTGAGTCTAAAATCTGGATAATAGTAAGAAATTCCATTAGGCATTACCTTTTCTGAAATATATAAAGGTCTTTTCTAAAGGTATTCGAACTAAGTTATCGAGAGCTCCTGTAAATAAAATTACTAATGCTTGTATCACTACGATTAATTCACGGGGGATTGAAGTCCAGAGGGCTAGTTCTGCGCCCCCTTGGTATAAAAATCCAAACAAAATGGAAGCAAGAAGAACGCCAAAGGGATGCGATCGGCCCATCAAGGCAACTGCTATGCCGATGAACCCTGCCCCTTCTGCTGAATTCATTACAAGCCTCTCAGCCTCTCCCATCACGTTGTTTATTGCCATTAAGCCAGCTAGCGCTCCAGATATCATCATAGTTACAATTATTATTTTTGACGACGAAATTCCTGCATATTCAGCGGCAGAATCAGAATGACCAAAGGCTCTGATCTCATACCCTAGCCTTGTTCGCCAAAGCAGAACCCAAACTAGGAAACATGAGAGAATAGCAATTAAAAAGCATACGTTGGCTGGAGCAGCTTTGGAAAATGGTATTCCAATTAGTGACAATATTTCATGTAATGTGGGCAGGTTAGTTTGGTCGGGAAACTTTGCCGTGGCTGGGTCCATTGAGCCATCGGGTCTAAAAACGTTTACTAGGAGATAGTTAAGAAGTGCGGCTGCAATGAAGTTAAACATTATTGTTGTAATTACGATATGGCTTCCGCGCTTCGCCTGCAAATACGCCGGTATTAACCCCCATATAGCTCCAAAAGCCATTGCTCCAAAACTAGCAGCGATTAGAGCGACTGACCAGTGAGGCCATGGAAAGCTAAGGCACACAATTGCTACGCCAAGCCCACCTACGGTAGCTTGACCTTCTCCTCCAATATTAAATAATTTTGCGTGGAAGGCGATAGAAACTGCTAATCCGGTAAAAAGAAAGTTTGTAGCATAGTATAGAGTATAGCCCCATCCGTATGATGATCCAAGCGCCCCATCAATCATTAATTTGAGAGCACTTATGGGGTTTTCGCCAATCAGTACTATGATTATTCCAGAAATGACGAATGCAATGCATACACTTATCAAAGGTATCAAAACAAGTTCTGCCCATTTTGGTAAAATATTCATTACACTTTCCTAAGTTATACCCGCCATCAGTAGCCCTAACTCCTTCTCATCAGTGTTGGCGGCAAGTCTCTCGCCCATTATTTGGCCGTCAAACAGCACCATTATCCGATCGGAAAGAGATAATATTTCGTCGAGCTCTACGCTAATCAGAAGTATTGCCTTCCCGGAGTCCCGTAGCTCGATTAATCTCTTATGGATAAATTCTATAGCCCCAATGTCCACCCCTCGAGTGGGTTGACCCACAATCAAAACATCTGGGTTTTGCTCAATTTCGCGTGCTAAAACTAACTTTTGTTGGTTACCACCAGAGAAACTTTTTGCTAGAATATTAAGATCGCTTGGTCTAATATCAAATTTTTTCATCCTATCTGAAGTTTGACTTTTTAAATGGCTATTGTGCATAAAAAATTTTTTATTTTTATATTCTGGGTTGCGATGATAACCAAATGCCATATTTTCCCAAGCCGAATATTCCATGATAAGGCCAAGCTTTTGGCGATCCTCTGGTACATGTGAAACCCCACTGTTTCGCCGATTGTATGGATTTGACATTTTACCAAACAAAGGTATCGTTTCACCCTTTAATTCAATTTCTCCATTAGTGCTTTTAATACCAGAGAGAACTTCGAGAAGTTCGGATTGGCCATTACCAGCAACTCCGGCGATACCAAGTATTTCTCCTTCTCTTAGATCAAAGGAAATATTTTTTAATCTATTAATCCCCTGTGCGTCAGAATAGTTCAAGTTGGAACATTTTAACACAGACTTACGAGGCTTAGCCTTATTTTTATTAACTCTAAGTAATACTTTTCTTCCAACCATTAATTCTGCAAGTTGCTCAGGGTTGGTATTTTTAGTAGATAAAGTCTCAGTCATCTCCCCTTGGCGCATGACGCTAACTGTATCGGTGACATTCATAATTTCTTTTAACTTGTGTGTTATTAAAATTATAGTTTTACCTTCATTTTTTAAATTACGTAAAATTCGAAAGAGATGTTCAGCTTCTGATGGTGTTAATACTCCTGTTGGCTCATCGAGGATCAATATTTCAGCCTGACGGTACAAAGCTTTAAGTATCTCAATTCTTTGAAGCATCCCAACGTTTAAATCAGAAATTAGACTATCTGGATCTACATGGAGTTCGTATTCCCTAGCTAGGGTTGTTAATATTTTTCGTGCGTTTTGTAAGGAGGGTTCAATTAAAGCACCAGTTTCTGCACCTAAAACAATATTTTCTAAGACAGAAAAATTCTCAATAAGCTTAAAGTGTTGAAAAACCATGCCAATCCCAAGACCTATTGCATCTTGGCTATCTGAAATCACAGCTGCCTGGCCGTTTATTATGATGTCACCTCTGTCAGCCTTGTAAAAGCCATATAATATCGACATCAAGGTTGATTTTCCGGCCCCATTTTCTCCTACAATGCCATGAATAGTTCCACTTTTGACTTTAAGAGATATATTTTTATTTGCTTGAACTGACCCGAAAGCTTTTGAAATGGATCTCAGTTCAATGATGGGTTTCTGCATAAGTTTTGGTGTTCCCCTCTCGAGTTAAACAACTCAGGGCAGATAATAAATCTGCCCTGAGTAACTCGATTTTTAGGCTTTAATTATTTAGCAGGGCACGCATTGTCTGCCATATAATCGTGTACCTTAAGGGAACCTGATATAATATTTGATTTGGCAGTCTCCAAAGCTGACACCATCTCGGCTGATACTAACGATGCATTATTACTATCCATGGCATAGCCCACACCATCATTCGCAAGCCCCATGGCCATAAAACCATTACCTAAATTTTCACCAGCCATAAAAGAATCATATACTGCTACATCAACTCTTTTCATCATTGATGTAAGCACTTTTCCTGGGTGTATGTAGTTTTGATTAGCGTCAACACCTATTGACAAAATATTTGCATCTGCTGCTGCTTGGAGTACTCCAACGCCTGTTCCTCCTGCTGCTGCGTATACTACATCAGCTGACTGGCTGATTTGAGCTTTAGTGAGCTCAGCACCTTTCACGGGATCATTCCATGCTGCAGGCGTTGTACCTGTCATATTTTGAATTACCGTTATATCTGCGTTTACAGCTTTTGCGCCCTGAGCATATCCACAACCAAATTTACTTATCAGTGGGATGTCCATTCCACCAATAAAACCAACTGTTCCAGTTTTTGATGCCATCGCCGCCATCATACCGACTAGATAAGAACCTTCATGCTCAGCAAAACCAATAGTCAACACATTTTCTTTTGGAACCCATCCATCGATAATTGCGAATTTTGTATTTGGGTAATCGTCAGCAACTTCTGATAATGCTGTACTAAATCCAAAACCAGCCATCACTATTGGGTTATTACCAGCTTCGGCAAAGCGTCGCAACGCTTGTTCTCTTTGAGTTTCAGATTGCAATTCAACTTCCCGATAACTATTACCGGTTTCTTTTTTCCATCGTTCGGCACCTGTAAAAGCCATTTCATTAAATGACTTATCAAATTTTCCGCCTAAATCATAAATTATGGCAGGCTCTGCAAAAGTAGGCCCAACTAGACCTAGTAATACAAAGGCGCTTACAAAAAGCATTTTAAGTTTCATTTTCATCTCCTGATTTTTATTTGGATAAAAGCATAAATTCTGTCGTAAAATTATGACGAGTGTCATTTACAATAAAATAGGCTAACCCGATGGATATAGGTTTTGCAACTTTTTTTTATCTGATTTTAAAGTTTTTGTTATCCCCGTTACTATAGCATATGTCATTATGATAGCATCAGCTTTTTTGTTGGTCCCTTGACCATAATAACCTTTTCTCAATCCGCAGGTTATAAAACCAACTTTATCGTATAGTTTTAATGCTATTTTGTTTGTAACAGCTACTTCAAGAAAGAGGTTTTTAATATCTATACTCTCTAGATGAAGGATAATTGACTTTAATAGATTACATCCAATACCTTTTTTGCGCTGCTTACTTTCTACGGCTAAAGTTATTAGTTCGGCCTCTTCGCTAGTAACCTGAATAATGGCTAAGCTAATTTGGTTATAGAAAATATGATAAAAAGGGTTTTCCAAAAAAAACAGCATACTCTTTTTGCTATATCTGTTTTTAGAATTGGTGAAGCAGGTCGCATGAAAATTAGCAAGCGTTTGCGAAATTTCTAGATAATCAGCCTGATTAGGTTTATTATTAGTATTGATAAAGTTGTAATTAATATCTTTCATCAATCATAATTTATTTAATATAGATGGGTGCTGGTCTTGGACTTGTGCTATTGAGTCTAGCCAGTCCTAAAGCAACAAATGTTTCAAAGGAGATATCGTTTAATTCAAGGCTTTCCTTACTATTAAGAAATCCTCCAACTTTGTTAGCTTGATATCCCACTGTATTTAAATCAAAAAAATCTTTTGTTGCTTGAATTTCATTTAAAGTCATTAACTGTGGCGGGGCAACAGCAATTCCATTTGAAAATTTTTGTAAATAGATCTTTTCTTGAGGCCCTTTTATTAGAACTAATTTTTGATCCATACCTCCAGCAAGAAGTTCAAATAATGAAATACCGCAAGCAGGTCTATTGCAAGCTAGAGATAAACCTCGGGCAGTTGATGTGGCAATACGGAGGCTTGTGTAGTTTCCTGGACCTGTGCATACTAGGAATCCATCCAGTTGGTTGATTTTCAACTCAACTTCAGATAACACATCTTCTATCAAAGGCATCATTATTTCAGAATATCCTTTGTCTCCAACCACCTTTTTCTGGGTTAGAAGTTTTAAGCCTTTTGAAATGGCTACGCCGCAAGAACCAGTAACTGTATTTATAGCAAGAAGATGTTTGTCACTCACGAGCTGATAGTTTTTAAGTTGCTACTGGTCTGACTTCAGTCACTTGAGGAATATAATGACGTAGCAGATTCTCAATTCCCATTTTCAAAGTCATAGTTGATGAAGGGCACCCAGCACATGCTCCTTGCATATGTAAATATACTATTCCATCTTCAAACCCATGGAAAGTAATATCTCCACCATCTTGAGCTACTGCGGGCCTTACGCGTGTGTCTAACAACTCTTTAATTTGATCCACAAGCTCCTTGTCAGGCCCGTCGTGCTCTGCATGAGTAATCGCTCCAGATTGATTGACCATCACTGGATTTCCAGACTGAAAGTGATCCATAATTGCTGCCAGTATTTCGGGCTTCATATGATCCCATTCTGCGGTCTCACTCTTTGTGACAGTTATAAAGTCTAGGCCAAAAAACACCCCCAATACGTCAGAAACCTGAAAAATTCTTTGTGCAAGGGGTGAATTTTCTGCAGCTAATTCAGACGCAAAATCAGCAGTTCCAACTTCAAGAATTTCATGCCCTGGAAGAAATTTTAATGTTGATGGATTTGGAGTTTCTTCTGTTTGTATAAACATTTTAATTCCTAATTTAAATCAAACACTACTCTTAAATATTTTGATTTGAAAGTCAAGTTTTTAGAATCTTTCTAAAAACTAAAATTTATGAAACGGCAATGATAGCTTCTTTTGTCATTGATCCAGGAACAATAGTCACTGGAACTGGTAAAACACCACCTTGGCTACCTACCAATTGCGAAACAAGTGGTCCTGGTCCTTCTCCAGACGGGTTCGCACCAAGTACCAGGATTCCAACTTCTGGATCTTCCTTAATTTGAGAAAGTATCTCAGTAACCTTCTCACCTTCTCTTATTACTAATTCAGGCTCAAAACCTTCTTTCTCAACCATCCATTTTGAAAAAATTGCGAAATGTGCCTCAATTCTTTCTCTAGCTTCTGCTCTCATAGCCTCTCCTACACCTAACCAATGTTGAAACTCTTCAGGCCCAATAATACCTAATATTTCAACAGCTCCGCCCGTTTTGGACGCGCGAATTGCTGCATAACGAAGTGCATTTAAGAATTCAGGTGAATTATCCATTACTACCAGGAACTTACGCAATACTCTTCTCCACAAAATAATTAGGCGGAAATAAACTTAAAAAAGATGATAATCTAAATATGGGATTAAACAAACAAGATTGTTAGATTTAATAGATTTATTTTTTACTTGGTAGTAAACCGATTATTTCAAATGTTCTGGCTACTATAGGAGCAGCTATGTTGCGAGCTTTATCTGCTCCTGCGGTTAAGGTTTCGTCGATATAGTTTTGGTCAACTAACAACTTATTTATTTCAGTTGAGATTGGTGCCAAAGTATCTACTGCTAATTCAATAAGTTTTGATTTAAAATTTGCAAACGGTATATCTTGTAATTCGTTTATGGCGCTTAAAACAGAGATACCATTAAAAGCAGCATAGATGTTGATAAGATTTTTTGCTTCTGGTCGACCCTCCAATTCACTGACATCATTTGGTAAGTTGTTAGGATCTGTTTTTGCTTTTTGTATTTTTCTTGCTATAACGTCAGCGGAATCAGTTAAGCTAATTCGTGATAATTCTGACGGGTCAGATTTAGACATTTTTTTAGTACCATCTCTTAGGCTCATGATACGTGTACCTGCACCTTGAATGATAGGTTCTGGTATTGGAAAAAATCCGTCAATATTAAAGTCATTGTTAAATTTTGTTGCAATATCTCGGGTAAGTTCTAAATGCTGTTTTTGATCATCGCCAACGGGGACATGGGTGGCGTGGTAAGCTAAAATGTCGGCCGCCATTAATGTTGGGTAAGAGAACAAACCAACAGAAGCATTCTCCTTATTTTTTCCAGCTTTATCTTTAAACTGTGTCATCCTATTTAACCACCCCATGCGTGCAACACAATTAAAAAGCCATCCCATTTCAGCGTGTGCAGAAACTTGGCTTTGGTTAAATAAAATTGATTCCTCTGGCTTTAGGCCACAAGCAAGAAATGTAGCGGCAAGCTCTCTTGTCGCATTTTTAAGTTCACTCGGATTTTGCCAAACAGTAATTGCGTGTAGATCTACTAAACAATAAATGGTCTCAAAACCTTTATTTTGTAGTTCTACAAATTGTTTCACAGCACCTAAATAATTACCTAAATGTAAGTCGCCAGTTGGCTGAACACCCGAAAAAACTCGAGGTTTGTGAGAGTTGCTCTTCATAAATTGTCCTTTGTTTTGGTTCTTGGTTTAAAACTTATAAAAAGTATCGTCAATTGAATGCAGGTATAATTTTGGATATATGTAACTTTTATTTAAACTTTGGTCTCCCGGCGGGGACTTTTCCTTAGAAGAAGTTTTTGAAGGCCAAGCAGATAGCACACTCCAAAGTAAAAACCACACGTTACTAAAATTAGAATTATCAAGTTTATAGTTCTAGTTGGATGATCAAGGATCGCTTCGCCGAAAAAATTTGTTACTAAAATTAAAAATATTGATAAACTAATGCTTGCGGCGATTAGTTTTCCAAAGACAAGCTTAAACTTTTTATCGAATTTAAATTTGAAAATGCTTGCATTTCTCCATAGTAGAAGAGCTATCAGCCATCCAGACACAGTAGTTCCAACGGGAGGAGCCAGGTAACCTAAGGGTATTGTTAACCCAACTGCTAATGCTAAGTTTGTGACCATACCAATCAAGGCAAACTTAAAAGGCGACTTAGTGTCCCCATTGGCAAAATAAATTGTTGAAAATATTTTTTGAAACACGAAGGCGGGTAATCCAATGGCATAGACAACTAGCGCTTTACTTGTGTTGATGGCATCTGATGTCGTAAAGGCCCCCCTTTCAAACAAGGTAGCGATAATTGGATAGGGTATGATTAAAAGGGCACAGGTTGCTGGTAAAGTTAAAATTAAGGCAAATTCAGTTGAACGATTAATAACATTGTTGCTTTCTTCTAATGCTTTATGTGAGGTGGTTTTAGATAAGTTTGGCAGTAGGACAACGCCGATCGCAATAGCGACTACTCCAAGCGGTAACTGGAAGACCCTGTCTGCATAGTTTAGCCATGCAATTGCTCCCTCAAAATATGATGCAACTTGTCTTCCAACAACGAGGTTTATTTGGATTACTCCGCCAGCTAGGGCTGCGGGGGTAGCTATTGTAATTAAATTTCGTATCTCAGGGGTCAATTGGGGGATCTTAAGCTTAACCTTAAATTTTTGATTAGATAAGAAAATAATCATGATCACTAACTGACAGAGGCCAGCAATTGGAACACAAAAAGTCAAAGTCCAACCAAAATCTAAGTCAAAAATATAAGCTATAAATAAACCTAATATAAAAAATATATTTAATAACAATGGAGCCGCTGCTGTTACACTATATTTGTTGAGGGTATTTAAAACTCCCCCCAAAAAGGCTGATAGTGAAATAAAAAATATGTAAGGAAACATAAGTCTTCCAAAACTTATTGAAAGGTCAAACCGCGAGTCGATGGTAAAACCGCTTGCCAACATAAATACAAATGATGGCATAAATATTTCTGCAATAGCGGTTAAGCATAACAAGAGTGCAATTAAAAGCGATAGAGCGTCAGAGGCAAAATTTTCAGCATTATTTTTGGACGATAATTTTTTTGATAGCATTGGAATAAAGGCAGTATTGAAAGCTCCTTCAGCAAAAAGTCTACGAAACATATTGGGAAGTGTGAACGCAACTATAAATGCTTCAGCAACTGGTCCAGACCCAAGAAAACTTGCAATTAATATATCCCTAATAAAACCAAGAACCCGACTTAACAAAGTCCAAAAGCCCACAATTGAGAAATTTTGTAATAGATTCTTTGGTAAAAAAAGTTCTTTTTTTTTCATTCCATAGCTTTCCCTGCACCCGCTTCGATTGAATTGCGGAGGTGTAGTGAAATCTGTTCTTGCTTGCTCTTTGAGTGAAGCTTTAAGCCAAATAAATCTTTGATGTAAAAGGTATCAACTGCCTGCTCCCCATAGGTAGCTACAATAGCCGTAAAAATGGAAATATTATTTTTATATAAAGTATTCGCTAGGTCGTGAATTAGACCAATCCTATCTCTTGTATCTACTTCGATAATTGTATAAATATCGCTACCCATATTATCAAAAGTTATGGTTGTTGGAACCTTAAATTCGCGTTCAGCCCTAGAAAATTTTCCTTTTGCGTCCAAAACTCTTTTTGGAACTACCTTCCCTAATAAAGATCTTTTTATTGATTTCACAATTTTATCCATTTCTAGGGTTTTGAATGGACGATTATTTAGATCCTGTACCCAAAGAACAGCAGTGGCAAACCCATCTCTTGTTGTATAGGTCCGAGCATCTACAACATTTGCCCCAACTAGAGCTATCGCACCGGTCAATCTTGCAAAAATTCCTGGATGATCTGGTAGGGCGCAGCATATCCTGCTTGCACCCTTATTTTGATCAGTCATTATTTTTATTTGAATATCGTCAGGTTCAATTTGTTTAAGAAGCATTAAGAATTCTAGTTGGGTATTTAAGTCTAAACCTAGCCAAAAATTATCATAATGCCTATCAAATTGTGCATCTATTTCATTGGCAGGTATTTCGACAATTGATTTACGAGCTTCGGTTTTGACGAAGTTAACTTTCTCAGGTCTCGACGATGACATAGAGCCTTCGCTTAAAGTGGCTAAAGTCTGAGTGTAGAGGTCCCTAAGAAGAACTGCTTTCCAATTGTTCCAAGAGTTTGGCCCTACTCCTCTTATGTCGCAAACCGTAAGAACGGTTAATAATTTTAATTTTGCAGTGCTTGTGACTTTGGCTGCAAAATTGTGAATAGTGCGACTATCAGTAATATCTCTCTTTTGGGCAACATCTGACATTAGAAGGTGGTTTTTGATGAGCCAAACAACTATTTCACATTCCTCATTTTTCAACCCCAGTCGTGGTGCGAGGCTTTTAGCTATCTCTGAACCAATAATAGAATGATCTTCTGGTAGCCCTTTACCAACATCATGAAGTAAAAGTGCAACATAAAGTATTCTGCGGTTAACATCTCCACTGAGTATCTTAGACGCTATTGGCAGATCTTCGAGTAAGTTCCCATGCTCTATTTCTGCCAAATTTCTAATGCATTGAATAGTATGTTCATCAACTGTGAATGAGTGATACATATTAAATTGCATCATGGCGACTATACGACCAAATTCTGGAATAAATGCCCCAAGAAAGCCAACTTCGTTCATATGTCTCAGGGCTCTTTCAGGGTTATTATAATTGAGTAAGAGATCTAAAAAAACTGAGTTTGCTTTTGGGTTGTTTCGAAATTCATTGTTAACCATGGCTAAATTGCTAGCAACTAATCTTAATGCGTCTGGGTGTATCAAAAGCCCTGTTTGTAAAGCAACTTGAAAAAGTTGAATTAAATTTAATGGATTTTTAAGAAATTGACTTGTATCTGAAATGCTCAACCTACCATGATTTGATACTAAGCTATTGTGAACGTTATTGATGTTGGACAGGCCAAAACTAAAATTAAAAATATTTTTTATTTGGCCTGTTAAATTGGGACGCTTCTTGACATGTTTTGATTCCAGCACGGTTAAAAATATTCTTGTTAAATCCCCTACGTTCTTGGCGTTAATAAAATAAGCCTGCATAAAACTTTCCACTGCCAGCATACCTTTTTTATCTTTAAAACCAAAGCGTTTAGCCAATTCAACCTGACTGTTAAAGTTTAAATGTTCCCCCGCCCTTTTTGAGGTAAGATGAAGACAGCATCTTACTACCCAAAGAAAATTCTCGGCTTCTTGAAATATTTGGAACTCTTCTTTGCTGAACACACCAATCTTTATCAATTCCTCGGGGGCTGACGTTTTGTAAAGGTATTTTGTAATCCAATAAAGTGTTTGAAGATCGCGAAGGCCACCTTTTCCCTCTTTGATATTTGGCTCTAACATATATCTCACACCACCTTGACGTGAATGCCTTCTAGACCGTTCCTCTAGCTTTGCTTCTATAAATTCTGGCCCAGTTTTTATAAATACCTCCTCCCAAAGACGTTTTTTCAAGTTGCTTTGAAGGTTTATCTCCCCTGCTAGATAACGATGTTCCAAAAGCGTTGTCCTAATCGTGATATCTTGTTTGCTAAGTCTGACGCAGTCATCCACGGTTCTAACCGCATAACCGATCTTCATTTTCAAATCCCAAAGCATATATAAAATAGTTTCAATTACACTTTCGCCCCAAGCAGTTTGTTTATAAGGTGTGATAAACAAGAGATCTACATCAGAAAACGGGGCCATTTCTTTTCTGCCATAACCTCCCACAGCTAAGACACATATTTTTTCTGAATTTGTTGGGTTCGCTACTGGATGAATAACTTGGGTTACACTTTCCATCGTTGAGATGATTATTTTATCTGTTATTTGAGCATAATACTTTATGGCAAGTGGGGCAAACAACGGTTCAATTTTCAAAATTTTTGCCATAATTTCACGACAGTCATGATAAAATGAATGAAAGATTTCTACAAAATGCTGCCTAGAGCCTAAATGCGGTGCATATTTTTTTTCTTCATCCACTAAAATTTCATGAGTTAGTAGAAAGTCGAGTTGTTCCTTTAGTGCTGAAATAGAGCATGCAGTTTCTTTTTTTTTATTGATAGGTTGGGTCATTGTGAGTTATAATTTTTCATAAACTGTTTTTTTGCATCATCGATTATTTTGAAATGACCAGGAATTACCTCTGCGACACTTAAAGAACGATCACTCTCACCCGTTTGATTAAATCTAAATATACCATTTACCCCAATAAAACCATTCTTATCTGTGAAATGTTCTTGTTTGAATGCTTTAGTTTCTGTTTTAGGATCAAGCAGCTTTCTTACACCGCCAATTAAAGCGATTGCATCGTATGCGAGGGAAGAGATTTCAATCGTATTTGTACCAAATGTTTCAAAATAACGTGCTGCGTATCGTTTTTTAAAGCGCTGATCTGGCACTACGAACCAACCTCGCTTTAAAGAAGGCTCGTCAAGTATGCTTGGTGCACTATCCCATCTAGTAAGCCCCATGAACTGGGGCATATTTTTTGAATTTCTTTTAAAAAGAGCGGAGATTTGTTCTGTAATAAACCCTAACCCACGGGTCGGTGAGTCTGTAAAAATTATTGCATCTGTATTTGAATTAATTAAATCTTCATAGATTGTTGGTGAAAGTTCGCCAATATTACTTACATTTAGGGGATAAGTAGCGATCATGCTCAATATGCTGCCATTACCGATAATTGCGTCTTTGGCCGCTTCAATACCATTTATTCCAATTGGACCTTTAGGACTTACAATAGCAATTCTTTTTAGGCCTTTGCTTTGCGAAAAAGTAACGAGTCTTTTAGCTACAGACTGAAAGCTTGTACCCATAATAAAAACGCCGTTTCCAGCCACTGATGGATCATTAGATAAACTGATTATTTTTATCAAATCTTTTTTCAACGCTATTTTCACAGCAAGAGTTTCCTCGGATAAAAGAGGGCCAACAATAATTTGGCTACCATTTTCAACTGCAGCTTTTGCAGCATAAGCTGCCCGAGCTGGCTCACCTGAAGTAGGATATATGGTTAAAATTAAATTGAGGTGTTTTAGATCGTGAGCAGCGAGGCGAGCAGCATTTTTTAAATTATTAGCTAGAACATTAGTATTTTTGTTTTGCGATTCTAATGGAAGTAAAAGGGCAATTTGAGTTGGATGATAATTATTATCTTCTAATATCTCGGTAGGGCTATTTTTGGGAGTGCAGCCTGATACTGTTATCAAAAATATTATTATCAGCAATATTCCAATGTTTGGATATAGGTAGTAGCTAGCTATTTTATGTTTTCTGAGCACTTTGACTTTGACCCTGTAATTGATGTAATCTCATTTTATAGCAAAACAAAAAAGCTAGGTTAAGGCTTAGACAGTCTCAAGTAAACTACCTGAAATAGTAAGAGAGATACCGTGGTTGTTCAAAGACCTCAAATAAGATCTGGATTGTATTTAGTTGCCACACCTATCGGAACAGCATCTGATATTTCATTAAGAGCCTTAGACTTAATCAAGAATGCAAATGTGTTGGTTGCTGAGGACACACGTAACTTGCGCATTTTAATGAAAATTCATGACATAAAATTAGACGGTAGGGCTATGATTTCATACCATGACTATAATGGTGAAGAACAGCGTCCAAAGATTTTGGGTCTTATAAAAAATCAAAAGTCGGTTGTGCTTGTATCTGATGCGGGTACACCGTTAATAGCAGACCCTGGCTACCAGTTGGTGCAGGAAGTTATATCAAAGGGATACTATCTAAGCGGCGTTCCGGGTGCGTCTGCCGTACTTTCGGCATTAGTGATATCGGGTCTTCCTGCTGATAAATTTTTGTTTGGAGGTTTTGTTCCAAACAAGGAGCATGCGAAGAAAATGTTTTTTTCTCAATATTTGGATTTGGAAACGACACTTGTTGTCTATGAGAGCCCCTCTAGGTTAGTTAGGACACTTAATCTTTTGACTGAACTATACGAAAAAAAAAGAATCGTCGCTGTTTGCCGAGAATTGACCAAAAAATTCGAGGATATTCAGCGGGGTTGTATAGAAGAAGTAGCAGCATATTTTACTGGTCAAGGGCGAGTTAAAGGAGAAATTGTTTTGGTTATAGGTCCGGCTAAGGCTAAGATTGTTGAAGATAAAGAGATTGAGGAAAATTTACAGGCAGTTTTTGATCAAATGACCTTTAAAGATGCGATTAGGTTTGTCTCAAAAAACCTAAAAGTATCTAGAAAAATTGTTTATATAAAAGCACTTGAAATCAAGGCGAAAATTTAATGTTTTGTGGTTTTAGTTAATAATTTAAATTGTTTGCTCTGCTGTTAATTTTTGAAAAGATAAGACTGCGTTTTATTGACTGTTTTGTTGGGTAGGTGATATCATAAAACCGTAGCTTTAATTTACAGGATAAACAATGTCTTTACGAATAGCTTTCCAGATGGATCCAATAGATAAAATTAACATTGCTGAGGATACTACCTTTAGAATAGCAGAGGAAGCCCAAAAAAGGGGCCACGAGTTATTTTATTTTTTACCGCAAGATCTGACTTACATCGAAAATCAGCTTGTGGCCCAGGCAAGGACACTTAAAGTACGTAGATCTGTTGGAAATCATTTTACACTGGGGCCTACAGAGAAATTAAGTTTAGTTAATGATGTGGACATTATTTGGCTGCGGCAAGACCCACCTTTTGACATGTCATACATCACCACAACTCACTTATTGGATTTTTTGGTTGGAAAGACTTTGGTAGTTAATAATCCATTTTGGGTGAGAAATTTCCCTGAAAAAATTCTAGTTTTGAACTACCCTGACCTAACCCCGCCCACCATGGTTGGTTGTGATGTAGGAATGTTCAAAGCTTTTAGAAAAATGCATGGTGATACAATAGTTAAGCCATTATACGGCAATGGTGGGGCTGGAATTTTTAAAATAGGAAAAGATGACCCAAATTTAAGCTCTTTAATTGAATTATTCCACAACATCTCACGTGAACCAATTATAATGCAAAAATTTTTACCAGACGTTAAGTTGGGCGATAAGAGAGTAATTTTGGTAGATGGTTTGCCAGTTGGAGCGATAAATAGGGTACCCATTCAGGGCGAGATTAGATCAAATATGCATGTTGGTGGCAAGGCCTTACAAGTTGATCTTACATCGCGTGATTTAGAAATTTGCAAGACTGTTGGCCCTCTTATGAAAGAAAAGGGTCAGATTCTGGTCGGTCTTGATATAATTGGAGATATGTTGACCGAAATTAATTTAACATCGCCAACTGGGGTTCAGGAGTTAGAAAGGTTTAATAATATTAACGTTGCCAAAAAAGTATGGGAATGTCTAGAGGAGAGGCATAACGTAGGACTTTAATAATGGATAAGATGCATTTTTTTGAGTAACCATACTCTTCAGCATATGAATTAACCTTTCTCTCTGAGAAGGCGTGCTTTTTGTTTGTTCCAATCCCGCTTTTTTTCAGTGTCACGTTTGTCCACTAACTTTTTACCTTTTGCTACGCCAAGTAATAATTTTGCTATACCGCTTTCGTTAAAATAAAGCTTTAGCGGAACAAGTGTCATTCCGTCCCTACCTGTGCTTTGCCATAATTTAGCAAGTTCTCTTTTTTTTACTAGCAGTTTTCTTTTACGGCGCTCTTCATGTCCAAAATTCCGTGCCATCTTATAAGAGGGGAAGTGGCTATTGATCAGCCAGAGTTCATTATCTTCCACGCTGGCATAACTTTCTGATATATTTACTCCACCAACACGTAGAACTTTTACCTCAGAACCAATTAAAAGTAGGCCACATTCTATTTCGGTTTCAATAAAATAATTATATCTGGCCTTCCTGTTTTCTGATAGTGCCTTATTCCCATTTTTATTAACTTTTGAGGGCATCGCACTAATTAATCAAACCAGCATGGTTTAATGCACGAAGCATTTGATCCTTCGTTTCTCTGTCGATTTCGATTAATGGCGACCTAATTTCACTACTACACTTTCCCAAAACCTCTAACGCAAACTTTGTTGGGCAGGGGTTTGGCTCAAGGAAGGCTGCTCTGTGAAGTGGTAAGAGCTTATCTTGTAAAGTTAAGGCAGTATTATAGTCACCGTCGTTCATAGCAGATTGAAATTCGGCTGACAATTTAGGAGCAATATTTGCGATTACTGAAATACAACCCTTCCCTCCATGAGCGTTAAAACCCAGAGCTATGTCGTCGTTCCCACAAAGTTGTACAAAGCTATCACTACATGCCGCCCTGGTATCAGAAACTCGTCCTACATCGCCCGTGGCGTCTTTTACGCCCACTATATTTTTCAATTTTGATAACTGAGACATAGTTTCAACTGTCATATCAATCACGGAACGTCCGGGAATATTATAAATAATTATTGGTAGTTTGCTACTATCATTAAGGACTTTGTAATGATTTAAGAGGCCTTTTTGATTAGGTTTGTTGTAGTAAGGAGTTACCACCAAAGCTCCATTGGCACCAACTTCAGACGCAAATTTGATTAGATCAACAGATTCTGATGTACTATTTGAGCCAGCACCAGCGATGACTGGAATTCGTCCTGCTGACGTTTTTACCACCACTTCTATGACTTTTCGATGTTCGGCGTGGCTTAGTGTTGGGCTTTCGCCAGTAGTACCAACTGCAACCAGGCCACTGCTACCCTCGCTAATATGCCACTCTACAAGGCTTTCAAGTGATTTTATATCTAAAGCTCCATTCCGAAATGGGGTTATAAGAGCTGGAATCGACCCGCTAAACATGATATTTTCCTCAAATTTATTAATCTGCAAGTTCAGTCGTAATACTCATTTGTTTTTACTGCAAGTGCCGTAAAAAATATTTATTAGGAGTAGTGCTATTTTAAAAAAATAGTTAGCAATTTGAACTTTAAAAAAAAATGGTTACCAATTTGAGTTTTCGTGTTGTAGCTAAGACTTATGTCTATATAAAAATGGAGTCGAGTTTGAGACGTTGTTTTGCCCGATTAATTATTTGCCTAATTTCTTTAGTGGGTTACTTACTTACAGCTGCTGCTGAGACTGAACGTGAACGCCTGGAAGAAATTGGTAAGGAGTTTAGTGAGGTTTTGAAATACACTGACGCGAAAATGTGGAGTAAGGCTACTGAAAAAGTTGACACTTTAAATAATTCTGTTGCTTATGATATCCTTCAATGGTTGAAATTACGAGACGGAACCAAGGATTTCTCAAGTTATGAGTCGTTCCTCTTGCTAAACGATGACTGGCCAGGAATTGATCTTCTTCGATCTAAGGGCGAGCTTGCTATTGACTCTTCGATTTCATCATCACGTATACTAAAATACTTTCGATCTCGAAAACCTATGACTGCTGCAGGAGCCCTCAAATTTTCGGAGGCTCTTTTGTTCCTACAGGATGTTAGAGGTGCAGAAGAAATAATTAAACAGAGTTGGTTAGAGCACTTATATTCGACAAAAGAAATCACAGCCGCTCTCAAACTTTTTGGCCCCTTTTTAGAGGCTTATCATGTCTTGAGAGCTGATAATCTACTTTGGTTAGGACAGTTTAAAGATGCAGAGTTAATGATCCCATTTTTGTCTAAAGATGATGCAATGTTAGTAACCACAAGAATTGCATTACAAAAAAAAAGTTTTGGGGTCGATAAATATATTAGAGACTTACCTTCAGAATTTAAAAATAATTCAGGTTTAATATTCGATCGTTTTTCATACAGAAAGCAAAAAAAACTTTATAAAGGTGCTGAAGATCTTTTATTAAATTATTCAGTAAGTAAGAATAAATTGGGTAAGCCTCGCATGTGGGCTAAAGGTCGTAAAGAATATGCTAGGCGAGCATTGTTGAGAGGTGACTACAATTTAGCTTACAAAATTTCCAGTAATCATTTTATAGACTTTTCTGAATATGAGGTGGTAAATGAATTAGCTGATTTGGAGTGGTTGGCGGGCTTTATTGCGTTCGAGTTTCAAGGAGATTACCACAAGGCACTTACTCATTTTCAGAATTTTTCAATGTTTGTGGTCAATCCAATTAATCAAGCAAAAGCTAGCTATTGGATAGGGCGTAGTTATGAAAAACTGGGATCCAATACAAAAATGCAAAATGCTTTTGAGCGAGGTGCTGATTACCAAACTACTTTTTATGGACAATTATCTGCTGAACGAGCAAACCGCCCCGCTAGAATTGATCTAATTATCAAAAATCATCAATACAATTGGGTGGAAGAAGAGTTTTTGGCCAAATCGACCATAAAAGCGGCAATTCTTTTGTACTTTTCTGGAAGATCTGTTTTGGCAGACAGATTTTTTAATCATGTGTCTGAGAGTTTAAGTCGATCTGAGAGATTAGCACTTTCTCAACTAGTCAGTGATTTAGGTCTAAAATCATCGGGGCTCTCTATTGCTAAAACAGCGGGAATTTCTGGCATTTATTGTCCAGATTTCTTATTTCCAGTTTTATCTGAAAATTTGTCGTTTGATCAAGAACTTAAACCCTTAATCACTTCTATTATTAAGCAA